>ENA-OUQW01003352-OUQW01003352.1-human-gut-metagenome-genome-assembly--contig:-NODE-3352-length-11731-cov-3.733042_pt1 | contig 11731 bp, 10 predicted proteins | sample MGYA00248464_ERZ548849 | MGnify/ENA primary metagenome ERZ548849 (study PRJEB26491, sample SAMN04978193) | human gut metagenome | host: Homo sapiens | study: EMG produced TPA metagenomics assembly of...
TTAAGACAGAGAGCAGGAAGAATTATTAATATGAGTTCTGTAGTTGGCGTTATGGGCAATGCAGGGCAGGTTAATTATTCTGCAAGTAAAGCAGGCGTTATTGGTATGACGAAGTCGCTTGCAAGAGAGCTTGCGTCAAGACATATAACTGTAAATGCGGTTGCACCGGGAATGATTGAAACTGATATGACCGGAGCAATGTCAGATGCTGTTAAAGAAAAAGTGGTGGAGAATATACCTTTTAAAGAGATGGGAAAGCCGGAAGATATTGCAGAAACAGTAGCATTTCTTGCGGGTGACGGAGCACGATACATAACCGGACAGGTACTTTGTGTAGACGGAGGAATGGCAATATGAGAAGAGTTGTAATAACAGGTATGGGAGCAGTTACTCCTGTCGGAAACAATGTTAATGATATGTGGGAAGCTGTAAAGGCTGGTAAATGTGGTATTAGTAAGATAACACATTTTAATACAGAAAACAGTGCAGTCAAGCTTGCCGGTGAAGTAAAAGGCTTTGACGCAGAGAGTATTGTTGATAAAGCAGAATTAAGGAAAATGGACGATTTCACGATATATGCACTTGCTGCTGCAGATGAAGCAGTGAAGGATTCAGCTATAGATTTTGGCAAAGAAGACACATTAAGATGTGGTGTTATATTGTCGAGTGGAATTGGCGGACTTACAACTATACAGAGAGAATGCTTAAGAGGCGAAAGTAAAGGATATGACAGGGTTTCGCCACATTTTGTGCCAATGTCGATAACTAATATGGCGGCAGGACATGTTGCAATCAGATTCGGACTACATGGAATGTGTACATGTGTTGTTACTGCATGTGCCAGTGGAACCAATGCTGTTGGAGATGCATTAAGACAGATCAGGGATGGATATCAGGATGTGATTGTGTGCGGAGGTGCAGAAAGCTGTATAACTGATTTTGGAATTGGTGGTTTTACATCAATGCATGCATTAAGCAAAGCAGAAGATGTCAACAGGGCTTCTATTCCGTTTGATAAAGAAAGAAGCGGATTTGTTATGGGAGAAGGAGCAGGTGTGCTTATTCTTGAAGAGTATGAACATGCACTGAAAAGAGGCGCTAAGATATACTGTGAAATTGCAGGATATGGTTCAACATGTGATGCAAACCACGTTACAGCCCCTCTCGAAGACGGAAGCATGGCAGCACAGGCAATGACTGAGGCTGTTAAGGATGCAGGAATAAAACCAGAGAATATTGATTATATTAATGCGCATGGGACAAGTACAAAGCTTAATGATAAGGGAGAGACTAATGCGATAAAGATGGCATTTGGAGAACATGCGTACAAGCTTGCGGTAAGCTCAACAAAGTCGATGACAGGACATATGTTAGGTGCAAGTGGTGCTGTTGAGGCAATTATATCGGCACTTGCTGTAAAGAATAATATAATTCCACCAACCATTAATTATCAGGTGCCGGATGATGACTGTGATCTTGATATCGTTCCAAATAAGGCAAGAGAGTCAAGAGTTGATTATGCTATGTCTAATTCACTTGGCTTTGGTGGACATAATGCGTCCATCGTGCTTAGAAAGGTGGTGTAAAGATGCAGCTTAATTCAGATGAAATACAGCAGATTCTGCCACACAGATATCCATTTCTATTAGTAGACAGGATAACGGAGTGTGAGCCTGGAAAGAAGGCTTGTGGTATTAAATGCGTATCTGCCAATGAAATGCATTTTGTAGGACATTTTCCACAGAAGAAGGTAATGCCGGGAGTACTTATTATTGAGGCACTGGCGCAGACTGGAGCAGTCGCTTTGTTGTCGGAAGAAAAGAACAAGGGACATATAGCACTTTTTGCAGGAATTAAAAATGCTAAGTTTAAGGCTCAGGTCACACCTGGGGATGTGCTTTCCTTGTCATGCGAGATTATAGCAAGAAAAGGTCCTGTGGGAGTAGGAAAGGCAGAAGCTTATGTTGGCGGAAAACTTGCAGTGTCAGCGGAACTTACATTTGCAATAGAATAGAGCTATTGTTATAATAATAAACAATTAAAAAAGCTTTGGAGGTAAAGTAAGGTGCTGCAGGATTCATTTAGTAAGGTATATACGAAGTTTAAGATGCATTTTTATCAGAAAATGTTTGAAAAGCTACAGGAGAGGGAGACATCTCTTACAACTGTAGAAACTTTCTGCATGGAGATAATATATGCACTTGACAAACCTACTGTGGCACAGTTTGCTGATATGGCAAATATATCATCTCCTAACGCGGCGTATAAGATTAATAACCTTGTTAAGAAGGGATACTTAAAGAAAGTACAGTCTGAGGAAGACAAGAGAGAGTATCATCTCGAGGTAACACAGAAGTATATAGATTATTATAATATCAGCAATACATATCTTAAGACTGTAATGGGCAGGATTGAGGACAGATTTTCTAAAGAAGAGTTAGAGACAATGGAACGTATGCTTAATGTAATAAGTGCAGAGCTTATGCCAGAGATAAAGTATTAGATTTTTACTTGACTTTGCTATTAACATGTTATATATTTCAGAAGATGAAATATATAACATGTTTTTTTGCGTGTATGAAAAGGAGGATAAGAGAGCTATGGATTTAGCACTTATTACCGCGAAGCAGGTATTTGAGTTATTCATACTTATACTGTGTGGAGTTGTTATAGGAAAGATTAAGATGGTTAACGAAGAAGGAAAGGGGATGCTTTCTAACCTTCTTATATATTTTGTTGTTCCATTTATGATTATTAATTCTTACATGTCAGGATACAATGCCGAGATTCTTAAGAATATGGGCAGAATGCTTTTTTACAGCATACTTACTATATGCATAGGAATGGCTTTATCGATTGGCATAACATTTTTGATGAAAAAGGAAGTGCGCGGCATTATAAGATTTGCAACTACATTTTCTAATGCGGCTTATATGGGATTTCCACTTATTCAGGCAATGTACGGTTCAGAAGGTGTACTGTATGCGAGCGTATATGTTACTGTATTCAATATTCTTTTATGGACTGTCGGAATTGTGTATGTTTCAGAGAGTATGAGTTTCAAGGAACTTTTAAAGAAGATTGTTACATGCCCACCAATTATATCGGTTGCGGTCGGTCTTGTCATATTCCTTGCAAGAATTCCGGTTGCGGATGTTTTAAAGGATACATTTAATGTTGTAGGAGGCATGAATACCCCGTTGTCTATGATAATAACAGGAATTACTATTTCACAGTTCCCATTATTGAGTATCTTAAAGGATAAAAGAGTATATTTTACGGTTATTCTCAGGATGTTTATTATACCGGTAATCTGTACTCTGGTTATGTATCTGATACATGCCCGTGGAATGGTTGCTGTTATTACAATTATACTTGAGGCATGCCCGTGTGCAGCTATTACAACACTTTTTGCAATTAAGTTCGGTCACGACCAGAAGCTCGCAGTTGGTGCAGTTACTTTGTCTACATTGATTAGCATAATTACGCTTCCTTGTCTTGCATTGCTTGCAGGAGAGATTATAATGTAATAAAAAGCATCATCAGGGGGAATAATGAGCGGAGGCAATGCATATAAAAGAAAATCGCATAGAAGAATAGAAGTGATAACATCAGTTGCGGCAGTTGTTGTGCTGTATGTGATACTAGAAAGCTTCGGGGTTACATGCCCTATAAAATACATAACAGGAATATCATGTGCAGGCTGTGGAATGTCAAGGGCATGGATATCTTTACTGCATTTTAATATTCATGATGCGTTCATGTATCATCCACTTTTTTTCCTGCCACCGGTTGTTGTGATAGTTATGCTTCTGAAATCTAAAATAAATATTAAATTTTATAAAATTTTTATGTTTACAATAGCAGGAGCATTTGTTATAGTTTACTTGTATAGAATGTTTATTGGAACCGGAGATATTGTGGCTTTTGAACCTCAGAACAATATCCTATTCCGTATCATTCAGGAACTAAATTTATGAAGGGGAGAGAATTAATATGTTTTGTACAAAATGTGGAAAACAGATTCCGGATTCAACAAAGTTCTGCCCATATTGTGGAGCAAATTGTTCACCAGAGCAGGATATTGCAGGTCAGGCAGGTCAGGTATTCAATAAGGTTGAGAAAGAGTTAGGAAGTGCTTTTGATGAAGTAAAGCAGAGTTTCAATGGGAACAGCAATAACCAGAATTATAATCAGGGTTACAATGCTAATCAGAATTACAGCAATGGTTATAATAATGGCACAATCCCACCATACTCAGGTACAAGATTAAAGGATGACAGAGGTCTTGCTTCATACATAATTCTTTCAATTATTACATGTGGAATATACAGCTATTATTTCATTTACAAGATGGCACATGATGTTAATATTGCATGTGATGGAGATGGAGAGAATACATCAGGGCTTGTTGCATTTGTTCTGTTATCACTCATAACATGTGGTATATATGCATGGTTCTGGTACTATAATCTTGGTAACAGACTTGCAGCTAACGGACCTCGTTATGGACTTTCAATCCAGGAGAATGGTACAACTGTTCTTTTATGGCAGATATTTGGTGCTTTTATCTGTGGAATTGGACCATTTGTTGCAATGCATATTCTTATCAAGAATTCTAATAAGATATGTAATGCTTACAACAGAGCACAAGGCTTAATGTAATGTGTTAATAATTAAAATGTTAATCCTGCTTTCAGGTGGTTATGGCTGCCTGAGAGCAGGATTTTTTATTTTGCAATTGATAAAAGTTATAAAAGGTTATATAATAAATAAAAAGTTATAAAAACTTATATAAAGTTATAAAACAAACAAAAAGTTATAAAAGGTTATATAAACTTATATAGGAGGCTGCGCATGAATAATCCGTTTACATTATCATTTGGGAAAAAACCAGTGCAGTATATTTCGAGAATTGCACAGACAGAGAGAATAATTGGAGATTTTACAGCGGAAGAATCGCCTAATCAGATATATATGATTACAGGAGTAAGAGGTTCAGGAAAAACTGTAATGATGACTAACATTGCGTCAGAGATACGGAAACGGTCAGATGAATGGATAGTAGTTGAGCTTAATCCTAACCGTGATCTTTTACAGAGTCTGGCAGCAAAGATATATGCAATTCCAGAAATGCATGCAGTATTTGTTAAAGCAAAGCTTGACTTTTCAGTATTTGGATTGGGGGTAACTGTAGAGAATGCTGTTCCTGTTACTGATATTGAAAATGTTATTGAGATAATGCTTTCTCACATAAAACGTCTGGGGAAAAGGTTGCTTATAACAATTGATGAGGTTATTAATTCAGAGAATATTAAAATATTTGCAAGTTCATTTCAGATATTTTTAAGAGAAGAATATCCTATATATCTATTGATGACAGGATTATATGAGAATATATATGATTTACAGAATGAAAAGTCACTTACATTTTTATACAGAGCACCTAAGATTATATTAGAGCCGCTTAATTATACAGCTATTAAAAGCCATTACATGAGAATATTTGATATTAATGATGAAATGGCTAACAAGATGACACTTCTTACAAGAGGATATCCATTTGCGTTTCAGGTGCTTGGATATCTTTACTGGGATAATAGAAAAGATCATACACTTGAAGATATTATGCCAGAGTATGATCAGTATTTAGATGAATATGTATACAGTAAGATATGGGCAGAGTTATCACCTAAAGATAAGGAAATACTTAGCGTTATATCTGAGAGCGGTTATCAGTCAGTAAAAGATATTCGTGAAAAGCTTGACATGAAGCCGGAATTATTCTCTGTGTACCGTGACCGTTTAAAGCGAAAGGGCGTTATAGATACAAGACAGTATGGAAAAATAGCAATGGCACTGCCAAGATTTGAAGAATATGTAAAAAACAGATTATATTAATAACACCTTATTTCCTGAATTCCCTCGGAGAAACACCATATTTTTCTTTGAATTTTCTATTAAAGTAAGATATATTATCAAAACCACAATCCGAAGCCACTATAATAACCGGCTGGGTTGTGGTTTTTAATATTCTTGCAGCAATAATAAGCCGGTAGTCGTTTAAGTAAGTGATAAAAGATGTGCCGGTGCAGTTCTTAAAAAACTTCATAAAATGCGACTGGCTGAAATGACACCACTGCGCAATCTCTTCAATGGATATTGCACGCGCGAAGTTCTTTTCAATATAATTAAGTACCAGTTTCAGCTTATCCATCTTATCATCAGACAAGTGTACAGGCATATCCGTATGCGTGTAAAAATGTGCATTAAGCTCAAAAAAGAAATTAAAAAGACATGCACGGATTTTCAGCCTGTACCCGTCAGGGAAATATTTGCATATATTGTCAGCTTCATCAATATAATGAATTAAATCAGAATAGTGTGGCACAGTTTTACTGATAACAGGAGGGCAATGTCCCTTAAAGCCGGCAATTCCGTTAAAAAAGCTTACGGTATCATAATCACACTGCCTGCTAACAAGCATATCAAGATTAAAAAGAATATTTTCGTATTCGCATGAATCACTCTCGTTCTGGATAATAGAATGGATATGTCCGGGCATGACAACAACAATATCCCCTGCATTTACAACAGAATACTCAAGGTCAACGCTTACGATCATGCATCCCTTCTTGATGTATATAAGTTCCATTTCATTATGCCAGTGCAGCGGAACTTCTGTAAAATCAAGCGGGATGGAACATGGGTAAGTATTATATAAAAAATCTGAATCGAAATGAGACTTGGTTTCTTTCAGTGGTCCGTAATCTGTTATATTCATAAGGTTCTCCTTAAATATGATAGAATAGTACAAGTTTATCCCATTATAAAGCAAGAGAATTTTTCCAGCAACCCTATAATAAAATATAAATACAAGAATGGAGGGCAACGATATGCTTAACACTATATGTTTGGAAGAATATGGAAAAGACTTGCACTTATGCAGCAACGAGGAGTGCTTTCATGCACTTATGAAGCTGGTTGCACAAAAGGGACGTGATAGAATAGTGAAAGACAATGGCAGAAAGGTATACTACATTTCTGCAGAGTTCCTTATAGGAAAGCTTTTATCCAATAATCTTATTAATTTAGGAATCTATGATGAAGTTAAGGAAGAACTTACACAGGCAGGAAAGAATCTTTCAGATATTGAAGAACTGGAAGTAGAGCCGTCACTTGGTAATGGCGGACTTGGAAGACTTGCAGCATGCTTCCTTGATTCAATTGCTAACCTTGGTCTTAATGGTGACGGAATCGGACTTAATTATCATCTTGGACTTTTTAAGCAGGTGTTAGAGAATGGGAAGCAGAAGGAAGTGCCTAATCCATGGATTGGTAAGGACAGTTGGCTTGTTCCGACAGATGTGGCATACACTATCAATTTCGGAGAAATCAGTGTGGTTTCAAGAATGTATGATATCAATGTGTACGGAGAAAAGAGAACGAATAAGCTTCATCTGTTTGATGTGGAGACAGTTGATGAGAGCATCGTAAAAGGTGACAGCATAGACTTTGATAAGTCAGATATTGCCAAGAACCTTACACTGTTTCTTTATCCTGATGACAGTGACGAACAGGGAAGGCTTCTTAGAATCTATCAGCAGTATTTCATGGTAAGCAATGGAGCAAGGCTTATATTAGACGAGTGCAGGGACAAATGTATTAACACCGGAAAAACATTTAAGAATCTGCCAGACCTTGCAGTAATCCAGATTAACGATACGCATCCGACAATGGTAATCCCGGAGCTTATAAGACTTCTTACAGAAAATGGAGATATAGATGGAAGTCCGATAACAATGGACGAAGCAATTGATATTGTATCAAAAAGCTGTGCGTATACTAATCACACAATCCTTGCCGAAGCCCTTGAAAAATGGCCTGTGGATTATCTTAACAGGGTTGTGCCACAGCTTATGCCGATTATAAAAGAACTTGACAGAAGAGTGCGTGGGAAGTACACAGATAAATCAGTGTATATAATTGACGATAATAATCTCGTTCACATGGCACACATCGATATTCATTATGGAATGAGCGTCAACGGAGTAGCAAAGCTTCATACTGAGATATTAGAGAATACAGAGCTTAATAATTTCTACAGGATATATCCAGAGAAGTTCAATAACAAAACTAACGGAATCACATTCAGAAGGTGGCTTATCCACTGTAATAATGGACTTGCGAAATACATTGAGACACTTATCGGAAGTGAATACAGACATGACGCAGAAAAGTTAAAAGACCTTTTAAAGTTTGCCGGTGATAAAAATGTTTACGATAATCTTCTTGAGATTAAGACAGACAACAAGAGAAATCTTGCAGAATACCTTAAGCAGACACAGGGAATAGAGATTAATCCACAGTCAATATACGATATACAGATAAAGCGACTGCATGAGTATAAAAGACAGCAGATGAACGCACTGTATATAATATATAAATATTTTGACATTAAGGCAGGCAATATTCCAAAGACTCCTGTTACAGTGATATTTGGCGCAAAGGCTGCACCTGCATACACAATTGCGAAGGATATAATTCATCTGATACTTACATTGAGTAAGGTTATTGAGGCCGATAAAGATGTAAGTCCTTACCTTAAGGTTGTGCTTGTCCAGAACTACAATGTAACACTGGCAGAGAAGCTGATTCCTGCATGTGATATATCAGAGCAGATTTCACTTGCATCTAAAGAAGCATCAGGAACAGGCAACATGAAATTCATGCTTAACGGTGCTGTGACATTAGGAACAATGGATGGTGCTAATGTTGAGATTGCAGAGCTTGTAGGTAAAGATAATATATATACATTTGGCGCAACAAGTGATGAAGTTATTGCACATTATGAAAAATGTGACTATAACGCAAAGAAGCTTTATGAGACAGATGCTCTTATAAAAAAATGTGTAGATTTTATAATATCGGATGTTATGCTTCAGGCAGGTGATTCACATAGTCTTAACAGACTGTATAATGAGATTGTAGGAAAAGACTGGTTTATGGCATTGCTTGACTTACGAAGCTATATAGAAACCAAAGAAAAGGCTCTCACAGATTACGATGACAGATATGTGTGGGCTGGAAAAATGCTCGTTAATATTGCAAATGCCGGATTTTTCTCATCAGACAGAACAATTCAACAGTACAATGAAGATATATGGCATCTTTAATATAACTAAATAAGTTGATAATAACTGCCCCGGAAGCTATAATCATTATAAGAGCGAAAGTTCGTGAATGAGGAAAGTTTCGGGGTAGATTTATGTACAATATACTTATAGTGGATGATGAAAAGATTGAAAGAAGCGGAATAAGAATGCTTCTTAAGAGAATGGGAATTGAACTTGGAGTATTTGAGGCGTGCAACGGAAAGCAGGCACTGGAATATCTGACATCTGACAAGAATACAGGAATAGGACATATAGATATACTGCTTACAGATGTTAAGATGCCGTTTATGGACGGAATAGAGCTTATTAAGAATGTGATGCACAACGACATCAGTTTAAAGACAATTATATTCTCAGGCTATAACGAGTTTGAGTATGCCAAGCTGGCAGTTAAATTAGGTGTTAAAGATTATATATTAAAGCCGGTTGATCCGTCAGAATTCAGTTCAACAATTACAGGAGTTATAACAGAGCTTGACGAGGAACACAAGAAGGACGAGGACTATAACAGGCAGGCTAACTTTATAAAACAGTACTACATGTATACGCTGCTCAACTCAGGTGATGCATCAGGAATACTTGATAATGGGGATTTTCTGGCAGGGTATAACAGACTTGCACTTATAGAATTCAATACTGATTTCTTTGGGAAATATGATACAGGTGAAGACATATTTAAAGAGATAACCGGGGAACTGGATTATCAGTATCTTAATCTTAACCCATTACAGTCAGTTATCATATTTTCTGATAAATCACTCACAGCAGATGGTAATATTGATAAGAACATTGAAGAAATGTTTACAAATATTCATGACTATATATACAGAAAGACAGGGCAGTTTATGTATATTGCTGTGTCCGGTTTATTCAACGATTATCATGAGCTTCCACAGGTAATGGATGCAGTTGATACACTGATGAATAATAAGTTTTATGAGACAGGAAGATATATTTTTTCTGATAATGTCAGTGAAGATACACCTGTGCTTGTACAGATTGATGACGATGCACTTATGAAGCAGATGAAGCAGGATATCAAGATGAAGGATATCACATTTTTAAGAATACATTTTGATGCACTGTGTAAGAAATACAGGGGGCAGTCGAACTTCTCACATATATACATCAAGTTCGTATTTTCCAATCTGTTAAAAGATTTCTATGACAATATTCCGGGTGCTGATGAGGCGGAATTTGGCAGGGAGATTGACAGACTGTATAAGTCGGAGGATTTCTCATGCATTATGGATATAGTGAATAACTATATTGATTTGTTGGAAAAGAGTTTCGGAAAAGAGCCGGCCACGTCACACCGGGAGATTGAGACCGTAAAGAATTATATACATAACCATTATGGTGAGGAGATTGGCGCACAGCAGCTTGCGGATATGGTTTATCTTGCACCAAGCTATTTAAGTTCACTTTTTAAGAAGGAAACAGGACAGAATCTGAGCAAATATATTAAACAGTACAGAATGGAGAAGGCTAAGGAACTGCTTACCGGTACGAACATGAAGATTGTGAATATAAGTGAGCAGGTGGGTTATCCAAATGTTTCATATTTTGTACAGAGCTTCAGGGAGTACTTTGGTATAAGTCCTCAGAAATTCAGGGATCAGGGAGAATTGAGTTGAAAAATATTAAGCAGAAAATCAATGATATAAGATTGCAGAACAAGCTTGTCATCATATATGTAGTGACCGGACTTATTCCCCTGATTGTACTTTTTGTTTTTGCATACTGTCAGATGAGAAACATTCTTATGGACAGGGACTTAAAGAGCATCAAGGGGGCAATTGAGCAGTCTGTTACAACGGTGGATGGGCAGATAGAGGTGTATGACAACCTGTCTAATTATATAACATTTAATGATACGCTGTCGGGAGTGCTTTCATACGATTACAAAAGCACATATGAGATGTATAACCAGATTGTCACTACATTTGACCCTATGCTTTCATCATTAAAGTATTTTCACAATGATATTAACAGGGTAACAATATATGTGGATAAAGCTATTAAACATGACACAACTATAGCTCCAATAGAAGAGATAAAAGACAGACCTTTTTATAATTCTGCTGCTGAAAGCACTAAGATACAGTGGTTTGTTGATGAAGACAGCAGGACACTTGTTTCAGCACGAAAAATGTCAACGCTTGACCAGCTAGGGATTCTTGGAATCATGTATATAGATGTTGATTATGACAGCATGATGAGTTCATTTACAGGTGGTCTTGAGCAGAACTGCGGAATGGTGGTGCTTGACGCTGATGGAAAAGTTATATGCAGCAGTGACACATTTGAAAACAATAACACCAGATACAGATTAAACAGTAAGAAACTGCTTTCGTTAATCGACGGGGCAGAATGGGATAATGATACATGTGGAAATACAGAGGGTTACTCTGTAGTAAAGAAGGAAAGCTCTGTTACCGGATGGACAGTATATGTCTATGAACCAAGAAAACTTGTGCTCAGGTCAGCTAATTCAATGATTACAATGATTGTAGTTGCATTTGTGGTAGCAGTTGCAGGTGCCGCTGCGGCGA
>ENA-OUQW01003355-OUQW01003355.1-human-gut-metagenome-genome-assembly--contig:-NODE-3355-length-11728-cov-16.508952_pt1 | contig 11728 bp, 10 predicted proteins | sample MGYA00248464_ERZ548849 | MGnify/ENA primary metagenome ERZ548849 (study PRJEB26491, sample SAMN04978193) | human gut metagenome | host: Homo sapiens | study: EMG produced TPA metagenomics assembly of...
GATATGCGCAACTTTTCAAACATATTATCAACTCTAATAAATTCCGCCAACAGGTTCTCTTTGATTAAAGAAGGTGCGTCAAACAGAACTTATGATATCAGTGATGTGAATGCATATACAGATTCCTATGCAGAATTGGCGTTTGGACATTCGCGTGATATAAATGACAATTTGCGTGTCGGTGCTAAGGTGAAATTCCTTTTAGGTCTTGCTAATGTTGATGCTCAGTTCAAGAATGTTAAGTTGACTTTAGGTGAAGATTCATGGAATGTAATGGCTGACGCCATGGTTGAATCAAGCATTAAGGGACTTGCTTATCAGCATGAAATCAATGAAAATACAAACCATGAATATGTAAGCGGTGCAGAAATCGATGGTTTTGGACTTAATGGTTTCGGACTTGCTTTCGATTTGGGTGCTGAGTATAGGCTTAATGATGATTGGGCTTTCAGTGCATCTGTGCTCGATCTTGGTTTTGTTGGTTGGAATAATAATATGCTTGCAACAACAAACGGTTTGCAAGAGTTCAGCACAGACAAGTACACCTTTAATGTCAATGACGATGCAGTCAACAACTTCGATGATGAATTTGAAAAGATGAAGGACGATCTTTCCGGATTGTATGAATTGAATGATGAAGGTGATCAGGGCGGGCGTACCAAGATGATAGGTGCAACTATAAATCTTGGTGCTGAATATACATTGCCGGTATACAATAAACTTAAGTTTGGATTGATGAGCAGCACACGCATACAGGGACGCTATTCGTGGACAGAATTCAGATTGTCTGCAAATGTTGCTCCTGTTGATGTGTTCTCGGCCAACGTTAATATGGCGGCAGGTACTTATGGCGTGTCGTTTGGATGGCTGTTGAATTTCCATACTACCGGATTTGGATTGTTTGTCGGTATGGACCATACTTTCGGAAGTACTGCGAAACAAGGTGTTCCGATGTCTGGAAATGCAAGCATGAATCTCGGTATAAACTTCCCGTTCTGATGTTTCTGTCGGAATGAAGAACGCTTGATAAGATATGTATCGCATGACGTTAAGATGGGTATGAACGTACAATAATATAACGTCTGTGGATAATCTTAAACTTATGAATTGCACTCTTGAAGTCTGTTGTTGTGCTTCGGGAGTGCAGTTTTGTTTTATTCCTGCATCTGGAGCTTTATGTTATTTGTGTCTTGTTTTAGATGTATATTCATTATATTTGTAACGACGGTAATATAAGATTTAATATATGAGTGACGGAAATTTCAATAGAAGTTTATTGCCTAAAAGTGAATTGAGCACAGGCATAAAGTCGGGAAAGGCACAGATGAGGGCAAAAGCAGAGAAAGCTTTTGATACTGTTGCAGAACGAGTCCTTAATGATGTTCCGAAAGAGAAATTGGCTGAGGCCAAAGTTCTATTCATGAAAATGCTTCATGAGTAAATACTGAAAAATACCATTTTTACTGTATTGTGTCTTTAGGGCATATAGTGTATTTTTGCCGACATAGTTGTTAATTGATTCCTTTCGGAATTTAAATTGGTATGGCGTATGGATGATTCTTCAATATGGCTTGCATTGTTTTTGACGACAATTGCCGGACTTTCAACTGGTATTGGTGGTTTGATTGCTTTTGGTGCCAAAAGTACGGATGAGCGTTTTCTGTCTTTTTCGCTTGGACTTTCTGCCGGCGTCATGGTGTATGTGTCATTTATGGAGATGATGCCTATGTCGGTTGAACTCTTGAGCAAAAGCTATGCTTCGCGTATGGCCGAACTTTACATGTTGTTGGCCTTTTTTGCAGGTATAGCTCTTATTGCCATTATTGACCGTCTGGTGCCCGAAGATGAAAACCCGCACGAAATGCAAGGAAGCAGCAAATCTGGGAAAATGCCGTTGAAGCGTACCGGAGTGATGATGGCATTGGCAATCGGAATACATAATTTCCCTGAAGGATTGGCTACTTTTGCGTCTTCAATGACGCAGTTGGATGTTGCTGTTCCAATCGTTGTTGCTGTTGCCATACATAATATTCCGGAGGGTATAGCCGTGTCTGTACCGATATTCCATGCTACTGGCAGCAAGAAAAAGGCTCTGAAATATTCTTTCCTTTCAGGTTTGGCAGAACCGGTAGGAGGACTTATAGGATTTTTGTTGTTGATGACGTTTTGGACACCGACTGTAAATGCTCTTCTTTTGGCGTTTGTTTCAGGAATAATGATATATATATCGTTTGATGAATTGTTGCCTGGAACGGAACGATATGGACACCATCATTGTGGAATTGGAGGTGTCGTATGCGGAATGGCAGTCATGGCGGCAAGTCTGCTTTTGTTGTAAATCATTTCTTTGAACTTGCATTTTCAGCATGTTCTGATTTTTATTTTTCAAGTCTCCTTTCTCTTAAAAGCGGCTATGAGGATTCTTGTGGCGTTTTATATCATGCGTATTAGCAGAATTTATTGATATAATACGCGTTGACGAGCATCTATTTTTCCTTTAAAGCGTTGTTAAATTCTCGTAAATAAGCTACATTTGCATTCATTATTAGGGCAATTGATGCCACTAGTATCTCCTTTTGCCTCGATTGTTGTTGGACTGTCGGCATTTGGATTCTTGCCATATTTCTCTGCAGAAATAGACTTGTTTAATTTAAATAACTTTAATTCAACATCTTATGTGGTTATGTAATTCATCTATCGGAAGGAAGGTCGTTATGTCTTTGACTGGTATAGCGCTTATCCTTTTCTTGACGTTTCATGGATGCATGAACGTAGTGGCACTGATCTCTGAGAATGGATACAATGCGATCTGCGAATTTCTCGGAGCTCACTGGTATGCCGTTGTAGCAACAATCGGTTTGGCAGCTCTTGCTGTAATTCACATCATCTATGCTTTCTGGCTTACGATGCAGAACCGTAAAGCACGTGGAAACAACAGATATGAGGTTACAGACAAACCGGCTACAGTAGAATGGGCTTCACAGAACATGCTTGTTCTCGGTATTATCGTTGTTCTCGGTTTGCTCCTCCATCTGTACAATTTCTGGTACAACATGATGTTTGCAGAACTTGTTGGTGGTCCTCTTGCCGGAGCTCACTCTCCTTCTGATGGCTATGCTTATATACAGGACACTTTCTCACAGCCTGTCTTCGTGGTTCTTTATGTAATCTGGCTTATTGCTTTGTGGTTCCACCTTACTCATGGATTCTGGAGCGCAATTCAGACTTTGGGATGGAGCGGACATATCTGGTTCAATCGCTGGAAAACTATCGGCAACATATATGCTACAGTTCTCGTGCTGATGTTCCTTGTTGTAGTTGCCGGTTTCTTCTTCCTTGGTGACCCTTCCAGTTGCTGGGCATAATATCTGGTTTACGGAACTTGTCCGGCTTTAGATTTCAATAATTTATTTTTTACTTTCAATAGGCAGTATCCTGTTTTTTCTAAGTGCAGTTTTGCATATTAGGTATTGCAGATTGACAGATTCAAATTTAAAAAAGATTATGGCTATAATAGATTCAAAAATTCCAGAAGGACCAGTAGCTGAGAAATGGACCAACTATAAGGCTCATCAGCGCTTGGTAAACCCTAAGAACAAACTTAAACTGGATGTTATCGTTGTTGGTACTGGTCTTGCAGGTGCTTCTGCAGCTGCATCTCTCGGTGAGATGGGATTCAACGTATTCAACTTCTGCATTCAGGATTCTCCACGTCGTGCGCACTCTATCGCAGCACAGGGTGGTATCAACGCAGCTAAGAATTACCAGAACGACGGTGACTCTGTTTATCGTCTTTTCTATGATACAGTAAAGGGAGGTGACTATCGTGCACGTGAAGCTAACGTATATCGTTTGGCTGAAGTGTCAAACAGCATTATTGACCAGTGTGTAGCACAGGGCGTACCTTTCGCTCGTGAATACGGCGGTACACTTGCTAACCGTTCTTTCGGTGGTGCACAGGTTTCACGTACATTCTATGCAAAGGGCCAGACAGGTCAGCAGCTTCTTCTCGGTGCATACTCTGCATTGAGCTGCCAGGTAAACGCTGGTAAGGTAAAGCTGTATACTCGTTATGAAATGCTCGACCTTGTAATCATCAACGGACGTGCAAGAGGTATCATCGCTAAGAACCTCGTAACAGGTAAGCTTGAGAGATTCTCTGCAAACGCAGTCGTAATAGCAACTGGTGGATACGGAAATACTTACTTCCTTTCTACTAATGCAATGGGATGTAACTGTACAGCTGCAATGTCTTGCTATCGTAAGGGTGCTTATTTTGCAAACCCTTGCTATGTTCAGATTCACCCAACTTGTATCCCTGTTCACGGCGACAAGCAGTCTAAGTTGACACTTATGTCTGAGTCTCTTCGTAACGACGGTCGTATCTGGGTTCCTAAGAAACTTGAAGATGCAAAGAAACTGCAGGCTGGAACACTTCAGGGTAAGGATATTCCTGAAGAAGATCGTGACTACTATCTCGAGCGTCGTTACCCTGCATTCGGTAACCTCGTTCCACGTGACGTTGCCAGCCGTGCTGCCAAGGAGCGTTGCGACAAAGGCTTCGGCGTAAACAACACAGGTCTTGCTGTGTTCCTCGACTTCTCTGAATCAATCCAGAGACTCGGTAAGGACGTTGTTGCTCAGCGTTACGGCAACCTCTTCGATATGTATGAGGAAATCACAGACGTTGATCCATACGAGAACCCTATGATGATTTACCCTGCAATCCACTACACAATGGGTGGTATCTGGGTTGACTATGAACTTCAGACTTCAATACCAGGACTCTTCGCTATCGGTGAGTGCAACTTCTCTGATCACGGTGCTAACCGTCTTGGTGCTTCTGCATTGATGCAGGGTCTTGCTGACGGATATTTCGTTCTTCCATATACAATCCAGAACTATCTTGCTGATCAGGAAATCTGGCCTAGAATCTCAACTGATGCTCCTGAGTTTGCAGAAGTAGAGAAGGCTGTAAGCGATCGTATAGATCACCTCATGAACATTAAGGGTAAGCGTTCTGTTGATTCTATCCATAAGGAACTCGGACATATCTGCTGGGAATATGTAGGTATGGGACGTACTGCTGAAGGACTTAAGGAAGGTCTTAAGAAGATCGATGCTCTCCGCAAGGAATTCGAAACAAACCTCTTCATCCCTGGAAGCAGAGAAGGTCTTAACGTTGAGCTGGATAAGGCAATTCACCTTGATGACTTCATCACAATGGGTAAGCTTATCGCTTACGACGCATTGAGCAGAAACGAAAGCTGTGGTGGACACTTCCGTGAGGAATACCAGACAGCAGAGGGTGAAGCTAAGCGTGATGATGAGAACTACTTCTATGTAGGATGCTGGAAGTATCAGGGATCTGACGATGTTGCCCCAGAACTTATCAAGGAACCTCTTGAATATGAGGCAATCAAGGTTCAGACAAGAAACTATAAGAACTAATCCGGTTGATTTTCTCAACTTGCCAATTTAAACGTAACATATTATGGACAAGAATATAAGTTTTACAATTAAATATTGGAAGCAGAATGGACCTAAGGACAAGGGACATTTTGAACAGAAAGAAATGAAGGATATTCCTGGAGATACTTCTTTCCTGGAAATGTTGGATATCCTCAACGAGATGCTTATTGAAGAAGGCAAGGAGCCGTTCGTATTCGACCATGATTGCCGTGAAGGTATCTGCGGTATGTGCTCGCTCTACATCAACGGTACTCCACACGGAAAGACTGAGCGTGGAGCCACAACATGCCAGCTCTATATGCGCCGTTTCAAGGATGGTGATGTAATCACTGTTGAGCCTTGGCGTTCTGCAGGTTTCCCTGTAATCAAGGACTGTATGGTTGACCGTACAGCATTCGACAAGATCATTCAGGCTGGTGGTTATGTAACTGTAAGAACTGGTGCTCCTCAGGATGCCAACGCAATCCTTATTCCTAAGCAGGATGCAGATGAGGCTATGGACTGCGCATCATGCATCGGTTGCGGTGCTTGCGTAGCTGCTTGTAAGAATGGTTCTGCAATGCTCTTCGTTTCTTCAAAGGTAAGCCAGTTGGCTCTCCTTCCTCAGGGACGTCCAGAGGCTGCAAAGCGCGCTAAAGCAATGATTGCAAAGATGGACGAACTTGGATTCGGTAACTGTACAAACACACGTGCATGTGAGGCTGTATGTCCTAAGTGTGAAACTATTTCCAACATTGCACGTCTGAACCGCGAGTTCATCAAGGCTAAGTTGGCTGATTGATATTGCTTTTAGGTAATAGTTCCGCAACAATAAGAGCTATTATCCTAAGGCTATTCATCCGATTATACGCCGGATATCGGACACTTGTGTGTGCGATGTCCGGCTTTTGTGTATTCAAATGTCTGGTTATAATTGTGCTTTAGGATATTTTTGTTTATTTTCGCATCGATATTAACATTGCTGTTAACGGGTAATGCAATGTGCAGATAAGTAATATTTTTCGTACGATGGATAAATACATATTTGAACTTAAGATGAAGGTGCGCGACTATGAGTGCGACCTGCAGGGAATAGTGAATAATGCAAACTACCAGCACTACATAGAACACACAAGACACGAATTCCTTTTGGCCAACAATATAAGTTTTGCCAAACTACATGAACAAGGTACAGACGCGGTTGTCGCACGTCTGACTATGCAGTTCAAGACACCTTTGAAGAGCGGCGATGAGTTCGTTTCCAAACTTTATATCAAGAAGGATGGACTTAGGTACATATTCATGCAGGACATATTCCGTCTGCCTGATATGAAAGTTGTCATCAAGGCTCAGGTAGATGCTGTATGCCTCGTAAATGGCAAACTCTCAGAGTCTCCAGAGATGAATAGTTTGGTGGACTCTGTAGCTCAGGAATAATGCAGTATTTGTTTTCGGGCGGATTTAATATTTACATTATATTTTATATTGACAGAGCAGGAAATCATATATACGATGGCTTTGACCCGAATAAAGGGTCTCGGACTAAGCAATTCGCGCATTCTGTACGAACGTATGGGGTGTGCGACTGCTGTATTCGACAATAGAAAGAATCTGCGTGATTTCATGCCAGATGTTTCAGACAAGCTTATAAAGGCCGTTTCTGACATAGATGAGGCTGTTGCACGTGCCGAACAGGAATTCGATTTTATCTCCCGCAACCACCTGCGCGTTCTATGTTTCAACGATTCCGATTACCCTTGGAGGCTTCGTGAGTGCGCTGATTCGCCTTTGGTTTTGTTTTATGCCGGTACTGCCGATCTCAATCATTCGCGCATCATCAGCATGGTTGGTACACGCCATTGCACAGAATACGGTCGTGACATCTGCAATAGCTTTATTACAGACTTATGCCGATATTATCCCGATACCATAATTGTCAGCGGACTTGCTTACGGCATAGACATCAATGCCCATCGTTTTGCACTGTCCTCGGGTATGCCAACTGTTGCTGTATTGGCTCATGGTCTTGACCGAATATATCCTACGATGCATCGTCAGACGGCTTCCGACATGGTTGCACATGGCGGAGGTCTGTTGACCGAATACATGAGTGCTACAAAGCCTGACAAAGGCAATTTCGTCAGACGCAACCGTATTGTTGCCGGCATGTGCGATGCAACAATCGTCGTCGAAAGCGCATCAAGCGGAGGCGCTCTCATAACTGCGGATCTTGCAACAAGCTATAATCGAGATGTTTTGGCTTTCCCAGGCAGAGTCTACGACCAATACAGCGAAGGGTGTAACGCGCTCATCCGTTCCGGTCGTGCTGCGCTTATTCAGTCGGCCGAAGACTTGATAAATGCCCTCTGCTGGAAGAACCCTCTTGAAACTTCATCGTCAGACCCCGTTCAGCAGGAGCTCTTTCCAGAGTTTTCACCTGAAGAACAGACTATAATAGATACCTTGAAATCAGTAGACGACAAACAAATTAATCAGATTGTAGTCGACACCAATATGCCTTACAGTAAAGTCAGTTCGTTGCTCTTCGAATTGGAGATGAAAGGCATCGTCCGCGTGCTTGGAGGGGCGCGCTATCGGTTGGTGCGTGGGTAATGGCATTATTGGGAAAGAATTTTAATAGAAGAATTGATTTATATTATTTGTCGCAATAGCCTGCATTAATGGATTCCACAGGCATTTGTGGTATGTTAAACCGGGGGTCCTTATTTTAAATTATGAGTGCAAAATTATTATGTAGAAATCTAAGAATTTTTTCTTCTTTGTATTTCAAGCGTTTTTATTGTTTTATTATTATGTCGTGCATATTGGGTGGCTTTGCTTATCCTTCAAATGTATGTACAATAGTTTCTCCTGAAGCCGGTAAATTGGTACTTCCTGCTGAGGCTTATGTGGCCACGAGGCTTAAAATTGTTGGAAATATAAATGCTCATGATTTTCAAACACTTAAAGATGTTACTATGAATCGCACTCGCGAATTAGATTTGTCAGAAGCTGTGATTCGTTATAGTACTGAAGATGGATGTTTTTCGCCGATAACGTCTGATTGGGTTGTTGGTAATGAGCCTACTAAAGATGAATATTATGCAAATACATTGCCTATACATGCTTTTACTGAGGTATGCGATAATTCTATAAGTAAATATCATTCAGGAAGTTCGTCTCTTGTTCGTATCATTTTACCTAAAAATATTGCATCAATTGAGACAGATGCGTTTCTGAAAATGTCAACTTTAGCCGAATTAGAGGTTCCCAAATACTCTGCGACTGCTACTAGTGTTGATAATATTGTTTATTCTAAGGATATGAGTACTTTAATCGGTATCGCACCGTGTTTTACAGGGGAACTGGAACTGAATTCTTTGACCAAAAATGTTGCTGAAGGTGTACTCAAGGATAAGGTAGTAAGTGGACTTGTAATAAGGTCTGCAGAGAAAGTTGAGTTCGGAAAGGATAATAATGCTGATATTGCTTATATTGTTTCTAGTAATTCTTATGATGATGTGTTTCCAGGTGTTGACTGCGTTAATGAAATAAATGAGATTGTTGTAAATGATGTTTCTGAGGGTATGTTGATGTCTGTTTTGGGCCAACAAGGCTTTTCTAGAAGTGATGTACGAAAACTTAAGGTTTTTGGTAGGCTTAATTCCGAAGATATGAGTTTCCTTTGCTCCCTTCCTCATCTTTATCATTTAGATATTTCAGGATCGTCTTTTTCTGATGAAACTCTGACAATTTCATCAGAATCTTTGTGTACTATCAAGTTTCCATCAGGAAATTATCGTCTTTATATTAAGAGTTGCAAGTTTCTTGGTGGCGATCTTGTTGTTCCTGAGGGTGTGGTATCATTTAGTTGTCCGGACTTTAGATTTAGGTCATTGGTGATGCCTTCTACTTTAGTAAGTTGTGATAAATTGTCATCAACTTTTCTTCGTGATGCAGATTTTTCTGCTTGTGTAAAGTTGGAAGAATTGAATGTTTATGCTAAAGCATTGGAAAATATACAGTTACCGGTTAACTTGAGAAAAATAACAATCAATGCTCCAGTTGCACAATTGGAACTTCCAGATGCAATCGAGGAGTTGTCTTGTAGTGGAATAGAAGCTGAAACACTTGTTCTACCTAAATCTATATGCCGATTTGAAGATTCAAATAATATGATGTATCTTAGGTCTCTAGATGCATCAAATGCTAAAAAACTTGTTTATGTAGAACGAGCTTTGTCCGATTGTCCACGTCTCGAAACTGTAGATTTTACATCTAGTCCGTTAAAAACTTTTAAAGGCCTAGATGCTTCATTGTTGACCTCCGACATTGAAGGTGAGGTTTCTGTCGCTTTAGGCAATGGGTCTACACGTGCTGTTGTTGTTGGTGGCACAAGGTTTCCGGCATTGTCATATTCTTCTCTTAAGGCTTTATATCTTCCTTCTACAATAACGCAAATAAGTGGTCTTGATAATTGTGAAAAACTGGAGCAATTGGATCTTTTTAATTGTTATCAGCTTACATCGTTGTCTGGATTGAATAATGCAAGTTCTTTATCTATTCTTAAGTTGCCTGTAGCTCTTTCATCAATAGAGGGACTTTCTGGTTCTTCTTCTTTAAGTACGATATATTCTGCAGCATTTCAGCCTGCAATTTTTACTTCATCACCAGAAGAAGGACTTCTGGAACGTGTTTCGCTTTACGTTCCTGATGACTATGTCGGAATATATCGTATGTCTGAGTATTGGGAAAAGTGTGCAAACATATACGAGGGTGGCTATTCTGTTGTCGTTTATACTGATTTTGATGATACAAATCCCGTATATGGCTCAGGACTTTATGCTCACGGTGAAGCTGCCTCAATTTGTACAGATGAGACTATAGAAGAAAATTCTGTTATTAAGTTTGATTTTTTAAAGTGGACGGCTGATGGATATCCTGCTATGTATAGTGCAGAAGCTTCATTTGTACCAGAATCACATGTGAAATTTCATGCTTCTTATGTTGGCCAAAAGCCTGATTTGGCCGCTGGTGACATTTATTTTTGTCTGAATGCTTCAGAACAGACAACCCATACCATAAGAATTTATTCTAGTTGTTTTGTTTATGACAAGAATGGTTGGGTTGCGTCAGGACCAGGAGAAATGTCGTTGAAACTTGAGCCTGGAGAGAATGAATTTGCTGTTGCAGGTGATAACATATACGATATAAATTTAAATTATAAGTATTACGAACAAAATGTTGATGTAAAGCTTGAAGATTTTGTCGTGAAGAACCCTGGTAACGTTAAGAATCTCGGAATTGCTAAATTGAATGTTGAAACTTTTGATATAAATTCATTCGTATATCTAAATCAGTTTAATTGTCAGCGTAATCAATTGAATAAACTCGATTTAAATGGCTTGCACTATTTGGAATATTTAGATTGTTCTTTAAATAAACTTGATGATTTGGATTTGTCGGATTGTGTAAATTTGAAATATCTTTCTTGTTTAGCAAACAAATTACAGAAACTTGATGTTAAAAACTGCAGTCATTTGGAACAATTATATTGTTCAAATAATAAAATTGAAATATTAGAGAGTCTTAACCTTCCTAATTTGCAATATTTTAGTGGCGAAAACAATCATTTTGCCTTCTCGCAGATCTCTAATGATCTATATAGAGCTTATGTTAAAGATGATGACGAGGTGTCGCTGTTTTATTGTGATTTACCGTCAAATCAGCTTTATAAGGGGGATGTATTGGATCTTTCTAGAGAATTGTTTGACAAAGAAGGCAATCCTGTAGAGATTAGTATTAGTAGTTCGCATGACCCGTTACCATTGAATATTTCTGAAGGAATGTACAAATTTATTTCTGATGGAGATTATAAACTTGTTTTTACTAACAATGCTATGCCGGATATGGTTATTAATTCAAATTTCTGGGTAAATTATTCGAATGGAATAAATGATATTTTGACTGACATGAAAATTAATATAGAAGGTCTGAATGTAAAAATATGTGGTCTGAATGAAAATACATATACTTCTATAGTTGATGCATCTGGAAATACAGTTGCAAGATGTTTTGGTTTTAATGCTGAATTTACAGTCAATATGTCAGGTGTCTATATTATTAATTTTAGAAATGGGGATGAAACAGCATCGATTAAGGTGTTCTTGAAGTGAAAGGTGTAAATGGGGGTATTCTGTAAATTTTATAAAATCAGCCAACTAATTAGGGATATTCAGTAAATAGAATAAAATTAGCCAACTAATTCATACACAAA
>ENA-OUQW01003360-OUQW01003360.1-human-gut-metagenome-genome-assembly--contig:-NODE-3360-length-11713-cov-6.597015_pt1 | contig 11713 bp, 8 predicted proteins | sample MGYA00248464_ERZ548849 | MGnify/ENA primary metagenome ERZ548849 (study PRJEB26491, sample SAMN04978193) | human gut metagenome | host: Homo sapiens | study: EMG produced TPA metagenomics assembly of...
TAACACTATTTGTTATATCTGCACAATTTAATCAAGATTTATGATAGTTTCGCAATTACCTAATAAAAAGATAAAAGACAGGAGAGAAAAATTGACTGAAAATGTAAAATTGTATCAGGCAGCAGAAAGTGATATAGAAGAAATAACAGGTCTTTATGAGCAGGCAAAAGGCTCAAAGTTCTGCACATGGGATGAGAATTATCCAAATACGGAGATAACAAGGGGAGACTTAGAAAGAGCTGCATTGTTCTGTATGAAAACAGAAACAGGAGAAATAGTCGGAGCAATATCAATAGACGATGACAAAGAAGTAGAAAAACTAAAATGCTGGAGTAAAACATTAAAACCATCAGTAGAAATAGCCAGACTTGTAGTAAAAACAGAGTGGCAGAATAAAAAGATAGCACCGAAGATGATAGAAGAACTCCTGAAAATAATAGCGGACAGAGGGATAAAAGGTGCTCATTACCTCGTAGACAAAAATCACAAAAAAGCACTTGCCGCCTACAAAAGTCTAAACTTCACAAGAGTCGGAGAAAGCACGCTCTACGATGGAAACTGGTGGTGTTATGAGAGAGAAATATAAATAACATATTATAAAATACAATATTATTAATAAAAATTGATATATTTACAATAGTCAGCCAAGAATATGTTTATAATTCTGATTGAAGGGCGTTAGAAATGCATCGGTATTTAGCGGTCGTATTGTGACCGCTTATGTACCGTTATGCAGTTCTCCGAGCGAAAGCGTCCCTGAACATAAAATTATAAACATATTCTTGGCGTCAGTTGTCAGTATAAAAACTTATTGATAAATTTTTATCACGGTGTTATACTATTCAAGGCTCTGAAACGAAAGGTTAGTCCTGACGCAAAGGCATGAAAAACAAATTATAGATTGTAAAGTAAAAGTGGCATATACATCACTGTTCGGACTTATTGCGGTATTAACAGTATATTTAAGATTGAAAATAATTGTCGAATGGGTATATGATGCTGGATTTGCTGTATTTATAAATAAAAAGTCATGTCTTATCGGGATATGGCTTTTTAAAATTTAGAAAGAGTGGTAGTATTTATGGAAACCAGGATAGCGATACTTGGAATAATCGTTGAAAATATGGACAGTGTTTCCGAGGTAAACGAACTTTTACATGAGTACAATAAGTATATTATCGGGAGGATGGGAATGCCTTACCGTGAAAAAAATGTGTCGGTGATAAGTATTGTCATGGATGCACCAAACAATGTGATAAGTGCGGTTTCAGGAAAACTCGGAATGTTAGACGGTGTCAGTGCCAAAGCGGTTTATTCAAAAAAATAAAAAGGAGAAAAAACATGAGTTACAATCCAAAATCAATGCACGCAGAGGAATTTATAGACGATGCGGAAATATTAGAATGTATAGACTACGCAAAGAAAAACAAGAGCAATAGGGAAGTTGTAGATGCGATTCTTGAAAAAGCAAAACTCGCAAATGGAATTTCACACAAAGAGGCCGCAGTCCTTATGGAATGCGATATACCTGAGTGCAATGAGCAGATAAAACAGATAGCTATTGATATTAAAGAAAAGTTTTATGGCAGAAGAATAGTTATGTTTGCACCGCTTTATCTCTCAAACTATTGTGTAAACGGATGTGTATATTGTCCATATCACGCTAAAAATAAGCATATTGTAAGAAAAAAACTTACACAGGAGGATATAAAGAAAGAGGTTATCGCATTGCAGGATATTGGACATAAGCGTCTTGCAATCGAGGCAGGAGAAGATCCTGTAAACAATCCACTTGAATATATACTTGAAAGCATTAAGACAATTTATAGTATCAAACATAAAAATGGTGCAATTCGTCGTGTGAATGTAAATATAGCAGCTACAACTGTTGAAAATTACGCAAAACTTAAAGAAGCAGGTATAGGAACATATATCTTGTTTCAGGAGACATATAATAAAAAATCATATGAAGAACTTCACCCAACAGGTCCAAAGCATAATTATGCATATCATACAGAGGCAATGGATAGAGCAATGGAAGGTGGAATTGATGATGTAGGACTCGGAGTATTGTTTGGTCTTGAGACATATCTTTATGAACTTGTCGGAATAATCATGCACGCAGAGCATCTCGAAGCTGTTCATGGTGTAGGACCGCATACAATAAGCGTTCCAAGAATATGTCCTGCAGATGATATTGATACTGCGGACTTTTCAAATGCTGTTCCTGATGATATATTTGAAAAGATAGTTTCCGTTATAAGAGTTGCAGTTCCTTATACGGGAATGATAGTATCTACAAGAGAGTCGCAGAGAACAAGAGAGAAAGTGCTTCATCTCGGTATTTCACAGATAAGTGGAGGTTCACGCACAAGTGTAGGAGGATATGTTGAGCCCGTCAGAGATGAGACTACAACACAGTTTGATGTAAGCGACACACGTTCACTTGATGAGGTTGTAAACTGGCTTATTGGTCTTGGATATATTCCAAGTTTCTGCACAGCCTGTTACAGAGCCGGAAGAACCGGTGACAGATTTATGACGCTTTTAAAGAGTGGTCAGATTGTAAACTGTTGTCAGCCAAATGCACTTATGACACTCAAGGAATATCTTGAAGATTATGCTTCAGAAGATACAAAGAAAAAGGGTGAGGCACTTATTGCCGAGGAGATACTCAAAGTTCCAAATGAAAATGTAAGGAACAAAGCTATGGAATATCTCAAAGAATTACATGATGGTAAGAGAGATTTCAGATTTTAAGATTTAGTTTTAAAAAAATTGATTTTTGAATATTAAGATTTGGGTTTGGATTTAAGATTTGGCCATAGATTTTAGTATTATAATTAATATAGCGAAAAAACACAGAAAATAAGAGGTGCGGCAATTTGCCGAACCTCTTATTTTACAAGGAAACACATGAAAAAATAAAAAAACAAAAAACGAATTATGTCAAACTCCAAAGGAGTTAAAATCATATTTATAGCACATTAATGCTGTTTTTAATAATAGCTATGTACTAATCTTCAAATAATGAAGCAAGTTTTTCAATAGAAGATGTAATATCAACTACTGATTTTTCTATATCACTGTAGATTGTTGCAGACTGTGAAGAAAGATCTCCCATGCTCTTTGCAACAACTGCGAAACCAACACCTGCCTCACCACTTCTTGCAGCCTCAATAGAAGCATTAAGTGAAAGCATTTTCTGCTTATTTGCAATAGAGTTCAGTGAGCGTGTGTTTGTGTTAATCTTCTGAATAACTTCATTTGCATGTTTGATTTCTTCGCTGAGAACACCAAGTTTTCCACCATTTGTGTTTTTAAGGTATTCTGTAGTTACAAGATGATTTATAGCTGCTCCAAAAAGTTCAGCAGCAGCATGCACCTGCTGTTCTGTCTTAACAGGAACTTTGCTTAATGCCTTGATATAAGCATCAGCATCAACACCAAGTCCAGCGGCTTTCTTTGCGGCTTCATCTTCATCAAGTGGAGATGTAAGAACCTGTCCACCGATAACTGCACCAACTTTTTCTTCGCCAATCATTATGTCAATGGAAAAATTTATAAGCCCTAAATTGTAAAAATATGTATCTTCATTTTCAACACCGGCTTTTTTTCCAAATTCTGAACCACGAGCGTACTTCGTACAAAAATCAGTAAAATTGCTTCCCTCAGTGAGATATTCCCCGTCATTATCTACTGTAATTGCTGCAAAACCAGTCGCAACAGAAAAATTATCCTGTACTTCCTGTAATCTTTTCAAGTCTATAAAATCTCTTATGTTCATAACATCCTCCAATCTGTCATATACCTTTTGCTTTTTATCCGACAGGCTGTCCTTCACAAAACTGCCAGATAAGGTATATTTTTGTCCTGCAATCATAAATAGCAGAAACAATAATGTAATCTTAATTTATTTTAAAGGATAGAAATATTAAAATAAAAACATTAAACTTATATATATTATACAACAATATACATATAAAAGCAATTAAAAATGTGTCATTTGTTCAACAATATGTCAAATAATGACAAAAAATACATCGTACGTACTGTAAAAAAGTTATAAATATGACAATGGCAATTTTATTGAGCTAAGAGCATGGAACAACAGCGAATAATTTGTTGCGCCAAACTTGCTTAAAATATGCAATTATGCTATACTCGATACATTGTAACATTATAATTAAGAAGATTTTTATTTATATAAGGAAAGGATGGCAGCGTATGCTGTTATTGACATTCTTAAAGGATGTCGGGTGATGATATGATAATAGAAACAGATGTTGTCGTAGTAGGGACGGGAGCAGCCGGATTATTCTGTGCACTTCATTTTCCACAAAGTACAAATGTACTTGTAATAACGAAGGATGATGCAGATCAGAGTGACTCATTCCTTGCTCAGGGTGGTATGTGTATGCTCAGAGATGAGGACGATTTTGATGGATTTTTTGAGGATACCATGAAAGCAGGTCATTATGAAAATAATAAGGCTTCTGTAGAAGTTATGATACATTCATCGCAGAAGATAGCGCAGGAACTTATAGATTATGGTGTTGATTTTGAACATGATGGTGACAAACTTGCATTTACGAGAGAAGGAGGCCATGGAAGACCAAGAATATTGTATCATGAGGATATAACAGGCAAAGAGATTACAAGCACTCTTCTTGAAAATGCATTGAAAAGGGATAATATTACTATAAGTGAACATGTTAAAATGCTTGATGTGGTTTGTGATGAAAAGACTAACGAGTGTTATGGACTTGTCGTTAAAAATGCAGCAGGTGATATTGATATAATAAAATCTAAATATGTGGTATTTGCCTGTGGAGGCCTTGGAGGACTCTATAAACATTCGACGAACTTCAGACATATTACAGGTGATGCACTTGCGATAGCATTGAAGCATGATATTGAGATGGAGCATATAGATTATATACAGATTCATCCGACTACACTGTATTCCGAAAAGCCGGGAAGAAGATTTCTTATTTCAGAGTCAGTTAGAGGTGAGGGTGCTATTCTTCTTGACAAAAATAAAAAGCGTTTCTGTGACGAGTTAAGACCTAGAGATGTTGTTACGGCTGACATTAGAAAACAGATGGAAAAAGACGGTACACCGTTTGTTTGGCTTTCTATGGAGAGGATTCCGGAAGAAACTATCAGAAATCATTTCCCGAATATTATGAAACAGTGTCTTGAAGAAGGCTATGATCCCACAAAAGAATGTATTCCGGTCGTTCCGGCACAGCATTACTTTATGGGTGGTATAAAGGTAAATCTTTCGAGCATGACAAGCATGGACAGGCTTTATGCGGTTGGAGAAACATCTTGCAACGGTGTTCATGGAAAAAACAGACTTGCAAGCAATTCACTTCTTGAATCTATGGTTTTTGCAGAGAGAGCAGCAGACGAAATCAGACAAAAACTTGATACAGAGGAAGATAAATCATATCTTGATAATTCAGACAGAGCTATTTTGGAGGTTGATACAGAAAAATATGTTGACGATGAAAAAATAAGTGCTGAGTATAAAGAACTTGTTTTAAATGAAATAGAAAAGGAGAAAAACAGACATGAATGATCCTATTACATTAAAAATTAATGCAGATAAATATATAATGATGGCACTTGAAGAAGATATTACAAGTGAGGATATTTCGACAAATTCAGTTATGCCGGAGTACCAAAAAGGAAAGGTAGAGCTTATCTGTAAGCAAGACGGTATAATTGCCGGACTTGGAGTATTCAAGAGAGTATTTGAACTTCTCGATGACACAGTTCAGTTTGAGATGAATGTAAAAGACGGTGATGAAGTTAAAAAAGGACAGCTTATGGCTGTAGTTACAGGTGATATAAGAGCACTTCTTTCAGGAGAGAGAACGGCACTCAATTATCTTCAGAGAATGAGTGGTATCGCAACATACACAAACAGTATTGTAAAACTGCTTGCAGGAAGTAAGACAACGCTTCTCGATACGAGAAAGACAACACCTAATATGAGAATTTTTGAGAAATATGCCGTAAAAGTCGGAGGTGCTACAAACCACAGATACAATCTTTCAGATGCGGTTATGTTAAAAGATAATCATATCGGGGCAGCAGGAGGCATCACAGAAGCAGTTAAGAGAGCAAGAGCATATGTTTCGTTTGTAAACAAGATTGAAGTTGAGGTTGAAAATATTGATATGGCAAGAGAAGCTGCCGAGGCTGGAGCAGACATTATCATGCTTGACAATATGACACCTGAGCAGATGAAAGAAGCGATAAAAGTAATAGACGGCAGAGCTCTTACAGAGTGTTCGGGTAATGTGACAAAAGAGAATATAAATAATATAATCGATGTCGGTGTAGATTATGTATCAAGCGGAGCACTTACACATTCAGCGCCTATTATGGATATCTCACTTAAAAATCTGCATGCTGTGGAGTAGGGAGTATTATATTAGTTTCAGTCGAAAAATTTAATAAAACATATGCAAATAACAGGGCAGATTTTTTTGATTTGTCCTGTTATTCTTTTAAGTAATAGAAGAATGTTAGAAAAGTAAAGAAATTCAGTGAAAATATATGGAAAGGAAGAAAAGATGAAAAAAAGAACACAAAAATTCTTAACAGCTGTCTTAACGGCAGCCATGCTTACTTCAACTCAAGGAGATGGTGGTATGAGTAATAATACCAAGGTTTTTGCGGCGGATACAAATAAAAGTAACAGTCAAAAAGTAATTAAGATTGACGGGAGTACGGCAAACAAAAATCCACAGACGGCATACAGAGGTATTGGAGCAGTCTCTTGCAACGGAACATCAAGGCTTATGATGGATTACAAAGAAAAAAATCCGAAAGCCTATTGGGAGATTATGAGATGGCTTTTTGACAAGGATGAGGGAGCAGGACTTTCACTTGTAAAGGTTGAACTTGGATGTGACCTTGATACTTCTTCAGGAGCAGAGCCTGCTACCAAGAGAAGTGAAGATGAAAAAGCAAATGTAAACAGAGGAGCAGGCTTTATGTTTGCGCATGACGCACAGGTGATAAATCCCGATGTTGAAGTTGATATGCTTTGTTGGTCTATGCCAGAATGGGTTAGTGAGGAGTATGAAGTAAGTGCAAAAAAAGGATATCAGGCAAGATATAAATGGTATAAAGAAACGATTGATGCTGTTTACGATACATGGAATGTAAAAGTAAATTATGTAAGTGCCAATAAAAATGAAAAAGAATTAGAAGTTGATTGGACAATTTACCTTGCAAATGCACTTGAAAATGAAAAAAATGAAAAATATGATTATGATAAAATAAAAATTGTGGCAGCTGATGAAACGGATACAATGTATATTGCTGATAAGATGTTAAAGAATAAAAAGTATCGCAATGCAGTAGATGTGCTAGGTTTCCATTACAATTCTTATATGAGTAAAAATGTATTAAAGCTTAACAAAGAATATGGAAAAGAGATATGGTTTAGTGAGGGAACTTCTGTTGCAACTGATTCTATATTTGGAAGCAATAATACTACAGATGGCGTATCAACATCAGGCACAAATGGAATGTTAGATGTTGCAAACAGGATAATCATTGGTTATGGAATGTCAAATATGACAATGTATGAGTTTCAGCCTTCTGTTGCAGCATTTTATGATGGCTCAGTTTATTATCCAAAGCAGCTTATAACAGCAAATAAGCCATGGTCAGGCTACTACGAGATTGGAAATGGACTTGTTATGACAATGCATTTTACTAACTTTATTAAAAAGGGATGGCAGTATATAACAAGCGGATGTTATGGTGATGGAACACAGTCAAATCATTGCATAACAGATACAAAAGATGATTATCTTACCGCTGCATCACCAGAAACAGGAGATTATTCGACTGTAATAACAAATGACAGCTCTAAAGAAAGAACTTATACAGTAAATGTATCTAATCTTGCTAAAGCAGGTGAAAAAGTAAATGTATGGGAGACAAGAAGCAACTATCAGGGTGAAAGCTATGACGCAGGCTGGTTAAATAATACTGAGGTTATTACTCCAGTGCAGGAAAATGGTTCTTATACATATAAGATTACGGTGAAACCATATAGTATGGTAACTCTTTCTACAACAGAAGGGCAGAAATCGTATGCTGAGAGAAAAAAAGAAACAAGTGCAAATGATATGTCGTTAAATAAAACATTATCATTGCCATATAGTGATAATTTTGAATATTCAGATGAATTTTTGAAAGAAAGAGGAAATACACCATTTTATACATCGGATTTAAATGGTGCTTTTGAAGTAGAAAAACTTGATAATGGAAATAAAGTTTTAATGCAGAAGATAAACAGTGACATAATACCTGACGGCTGGGGGTCAAATCCTGATGATGCAACAACATCATTTGGTGACGATACATGGAGAGATTACAGCTTGTCAGCAGATGTTATGCTTGACGCAAGTGAAAACGGAAAGAATTATGCCGGAATATGCACAAGATATAATAATACATCAAATGATAACGGTTATTGGCTTCTTGTTTACAGAGACGGTACATGGAAACTTTCTTCAAATAAAGGAAAACCTGCGTCAGGAAAAATATCAGGCTTTAAGGAAGGCAGATGGGTAAATCTTAAATTAAAGATGAAGCAGAATACAATTACTGCATATATAAATGGAAAAGAAGTAGCAAATAAAAAAGTAACTTCATCACCGGTTAATTCAGGCAGGGCTGCATTAAAGAGTGCATTTAGCAGAAATATGTTTGACAATGTCAAAGTGGAACAGGTTTCAGGTGGAATAGACAGTATAACAAGAATAAGTGACCTTAGCGACGAAGTAAAATGTTCTGCGAATGTAAAAAGAGAGCAGAGTCTTAGCTTCACCAATTACGGAAGAACGCTGACCAAACTTACTAAAAAAGGTGACAGCGTATCACTTGAATTTGAGGGAACTGGAATTGCCATACTTGGAAATAATTACAGCGGACCGAAATTTGATGTTATACTTGACGGAAATAAAAAAGAGACAGCATATGCTCTTAAAGATACATATGCGAGATGTGCTTTTTACAGTTTAAACGGACTTGAATATGGAAAACATAAATTGGAGTTGAAACTGGTAAATAATGAACAGCTTGATATTGACTCTTTTGAGGTGTCAGGAAATAAAAATGTTCTGTCTGATGAAAGCGATATAGTTTCAATAAAGTTTGCACAGACAAAAAATACTATTCAGTACGGAGATATATTAAATCTTGATACACAGGTGTTGACAAATACATCTGAGGAGAATAAGCAAAATCAAGACAATGAAGGAAGCGAAACAGAAGGAGCAAAAACATATAAGGGTGAAATAGTTTATACATCATCAGATATAGCAGTAGCTTCTGTGTCACAGAATGGGATGGTGTATGCAAATGGAGCGGGAAAAGCTGTAATTACTGCATCGGCAAATGGTGTAAGTGCATCATTTGAAGTAAATGCAGCAAAACTTGAAGTGACAAAGTCATCGGGAATAAGAGTTGGTGCAGGCGAAAAGGTTGTATTAAAGGCAAAACTTAAAAATGGCACAACAAACGGAACAGACAAAATAAAATGGAGTGCAGACGATACATCGAAAGTTAAAATAAGTTCATCATCAGATGGAAGTGCAACAATAAAAACAAATAAGAAAGGTGATGTGACGATAACTGCATCATATGGGGAATACAGCACAAAAACAGTTATACATATCAGGAGAGCACCTTCAAAAATAACACCTGATGAAAAAAACATGACACTGAAAAAAGGCAAAAAAAGAAAAATAGGTTATGAACTTCCGGTAGGAAGCATAAGCTCGAAAATAACTTATAGTTCAAGCAACAAAAAAATAGCAACCGTGTCATCAGCAGGAGTAGTAAAAGCAAAGAAGAAAGGAAAATGCACGATAACACTAAGAACATTTAATGGAAAGAGTGCGAAAGTGAAAATAAAGGTGAAGTAGGAAAGAAAACTGTATTGCTAAAGATATAATCCAAGGGGGAAAATGCAAATACCCCTCTAATTTAAAAAAGAAAAAATATCATAACGACATATTTTGTCGAAGTTCTGTGATACAATATAGTCAAATAAAAAAATAATTACAAGGGTGATAAAAGTTGTATAAGACAGATAAAAATACTCGAATTTTAAAATTATATTATAATCTTATTACGGGACAAAGGTGTTGAAAACAGCACATGGCTTTCAAACAAGATTTCAGATGCGGCAACCGGTGTTTCAGTTATAGAATTTGGCAATTATTTAAATGAAATTGATAATGCTCTTATAAATGCAAACGCACAGATGATGAGGACAGTAACAACAAATACGGGAGAAATAAGTAAGTGCATGAATCTTGACGGGTTTATTGCGGAGCAAAATGCTGTAAACACATTCAATATGAGGGCACAGCTTGAAAGTTCAAAGTATGTTGCAGAAGTTAAAGTTCCGGAGCCGGGCGAGACATATGGACTTAATTCCTTTGATACGGTCATAAAGGACAGCACTACGGGAAAAATAGTACATCAGTATCAGTTTAAGTTTGGAAAAAACTCTAAAGCGACTATAGATTTATTAAAGGGCGGAAACTATAATAATCAGAGATTTGTTGTGCCGCTTGAGCAGGTCGAAGATGTGAAAAACGCATTTTCGGGTAAATCAGTTGAAGCATATATGGGTGGAACAGATGTTGTCTCCATCAAATCAGGAACTTTGACTAAGGAGCAGGCTAAAAAATTACAATTAGATGCCCAGGAAAAAAATGTATTGCCAAGAAATGACTGGAACTCATTTAATACGAAAGAACTTGCATTGAATATAGGCAAAAATGCCGGACTTGCCGGTCTGAATGCGGCGATAATAACCACAGGATTTGATCTGGTTGCGAAAAAGGTGCAGGGAGAACAGATAGATGCAGATACAACAATAGAAACTGCATTAAAAACAGGTGCGGATTCAGGTGTAAAGAAAGTTGGAAATGCAGTAAAAACGGTTGCAAGTAAAGTTTGGAGTGGAGTAAAAAAAGTTGCGGGCAAAGTTGGAAGTAGAGTAAAGTCGATTGCAAGCAGGATTGGCGGATTATTTAGATAGGTATAGTGTGTATAGACAGCGCAAATCAATAAATTGGTTATGCGTTGTCTTTTTTGTAATTATCCGCTGCATAAAAATGTGTCAATATACACAAAATAGTAATAGCTATTGATTAAATAAACACTGAATGATATAATATTATTACTAAAAAATGTGTCAATACACAAAAATAAGGAGCAAAGTATATGGAGATTAAAAGAGATGCTTACCTTGAACAGTTAAAGATAAGAAAAGATAATGGGATGATAAAGATTGTCACAGGAATCAGGAGATGCGGAAAATCATTCCTGTTATTTGTATTGTTTAAGAAATATTTATTGGAGAGTGGTGTGGATAATGACCATATTATTGAGATTGCTTTAGATGGCATTGAAAATGAGGAGTTGAGAGATCCAAAGAAGTGTTACCGGCATATTAAAGATGCAATGAAAGATGAACGGAAGTATTATCTGCTTTTGGACGAGGTACAGTTTATGTCACGATTTGAGGAGGTGCTGAACAGCCTACTTCGTATCAGTAACATTGATGTGTATGTAACCGGAAGTAATTCTAAGTTTTTATCAAGTGATATTGTAACTGAATTTAGAGGCAGAGGAGATGAGATAAGAATATATCCGTTGT
>ENA-OUQW01003362-OUQW01003362.1-human-gut-metagenome-genome-assembly--contig:-NODE-3362-length-11710-cov-4.069241_pt1 | contig 11710 bp, 4 predicted proteins | sample MGYA00248464_ERZ548849 | MGnify/ENA primary metagenome ERZ548849 (study PRJEB26491, sample SAMN04978193) | human gut metagenome | host: Homo sapiens | study: EMG produced TPA metagenomics assembly of...
CGTATCTTCCTTTTTTAATAATTTAAAATTATAACACTATGAAGAAAGTCATTTTATTGTCAGTGAAATTCGTCTGCTTTTTCATTGTCAGTTTTTTATTGACACAAACGACTCTTGCACAATCGGTCTCCTCTATTATGGGTAAGGTCCTCGACAGCACTGGAGAAAGCGTAATCGGGGCATCGGTTTTAGTGAAAGGTACTACAAGCGGTACAATAACCGATATTGATGGAAATTTTAAACTGGATAATGTTCCTTCTAATGCTACGTTGGTAGTCTCATATATCGGTTATCAGACACAGGAAATTCCCGTTGCAGGAAAGAAGAATTTTACTGTCAAACTTGCTGATGATACACAAACTTTGGATGAAGTTGTTGTTGTCGGATATGGTGTACAGCGAAAGTCTGACCTTACAGGTTCTGTTGCTTCTGTAAAAGGAAGCGATGTGATCAAGAGTGCACCTGCGGCAGATATCACTTCTTCTCTTCAAGGACGTTTGGCTGGTGTAAGTATCGTATCCTCTTCTGGACAGCCAGGTTCTTCTTCTACTATTCGTGTGCGTGGTATGAACTCTATACAAGCTGATAGTGGTCCGTTGGTAGTTATTGATGGTTTTATTGGTGGCTCGCTTAGTTCATTAAATCCTTCGGATATTGCATCTATTGAAGTGTTGAAAGATGCTTCTGCTACTGCTATATATGGTTCTCGTGGTGCGAATGGTGTAATATTAGTAACCACTCGTAATCCGGAAGCAGGTAAAGTAAGAGTAGAATACAGTGGTTATGTAAATTTTAAAACTCCTTATAATCTTCCGGATGTAATGGAACCAGGTGATTTTGCAAGATTAGCAAATGAATATGGAGCAGCGCTTAGACCGGCTAATGAGGATGGTACCCCATATCGTTTTTATTCAGACGAGCAAATCAAAGCTTTTGATAGAGGTGAAAATGTATATGATTATGTAGGAAATATTTTCCGTGATGTTGCTATAGAGAACAATCATGAACTTTCAATTTCCGGTGGTAGTGAAAAAACTAAATTTTTATTCTCAGGAAGTTACAATAATAATCAAGGTACTGCTAAGAGTTCAAGTGCAGACACTTATAATTATCGTTTAAAGGTTGATACAGAGATCAAACCCTGGCTAAAATTTGGTGCTAATCTTTGGGGTAATTATTCTAAGAGCCAAGGGCCTCGTTTTAGTCAGTATCGTGGAGTTTTGATAGAATCTTTGATTTTTCCGAATACCATTTTACCCAAAGATGAAAACGGAAAATACAATAACGCAAATCTGACTGGCCCTCAGTATAATCCGATGGGACATATTTGGGAGATAGATAGTAATGGATATAGATATACTTCTCGTATTCAGGGTTATGCTGATGTTACTATTCTTAAAGGTCTGACTTTTAGAATGACGCAAGGATTTACTTTTGGAGATTATGTGGCTCGGTCAACTTATGGTAGAGATAGTTATACTACAGTGATGGCTAATGGGGATAAGACAAGTGCTACGGCTACAAGTACGCAGAATTATAGTTGGACAAATCAGAATATACTATCCTATGTGAAAGAGTTCAATAGAAACCATAGAATTAATGCCACAGCTGTATTTGAACAAATGTATTCGGATGACTTTATTCATAAGACAGAGGCTAAAGGAGGATTGGTATCGACTGTTATTGGTGCAAATAATACCGCTTTGGGTGATATAATGTATGCTTCTGGCGATAGAACTAAAACAACGATGATGTCTTGGATGGGACGTGTAAACTATGTGTTTATGGATCGTTATATGTTAACGGCCTCTTGGCGTTATGACGGTTCTTCCCGATTGAATAAAGACAATAGATGGGAACAATTTCCTTCTGTTGCTTTGGCATGGAATGCAAAACAGGAAAGTTTCTTACGAAATGTGGACTTTTTAAGTCAATTGAAATTACGTTTGGGATATGGTGAAACAGGTAATCAGGCTGTAGCAGCTTATTCAGAATATACCAAACTGAAAGCTACAAGAAATGATCAGAATCATTTGGCTTTATCTACTGAGCGTATTGGAACCCCTAATCTAAGATGGGAAAGAACGCAACAATGGAATGGTGGTATCGATTTTGGTGCATTTAATAACCGTTTGACTGTTTCATTAGATGTTTATCATAAGTTGAGTAAAGATGTACTCTTAGAGGTAGATGCTCCGCATTATACAGGTTTCTCAAGCCGACTGGAGAATGCTGCCCATATTTTGAATAAAGGCTTTGAAATAACTATTGGGGCAGATCCAGTTGCTACCAGAGATTTTAATTGGAATACCAATATCACTTTGTCTCATAATAAAGGTACTATTGAAGAACTGTATAGCGACAAATCTTATATGGTTATTAGTGGAAATTATGAAAATAGATACTTCCGTAATGTAAAGGGGCAAAAACTAGGTACTATGTGGGGATATGTCAGTGATGGTGTATGGAAGTCATGGGAATTGGCGGATGCTCCTAAGGGGACAGCGGCAGGTTCGTATAAATTTAAAGACATTGATGGTGTAGAAGGTATTAATGAAGATGACCAGACTGCTATTGGTAATGGGCAACCGTCTTTCCAGTGGGGATGGAATAATACACTGACTTATAAGAATTTCGATTTGGGTATATTTGTTATGGGAGTGCATGGGTTTGATATTTATAACTATACGCGTGAAGCTCGTTTTGCTTCAAATGGCCTTATCTCTCTTGGACCTAATCCGGAATGGGCAAATCGTTGGACACCAGAAAACGAGAATACGGATATAGTGGGTTTTGTAGACGGGATTAATGCTTTGACTCCTTCTTCTCAGTTTGTTGAAAAAGGTGATTTTGTAAAGGTAAAAAGTATAACATTGGGATATTCTTTATCAAACACAACTTTGAGTAAAGCGGGGATTAGCAAACTTAGAGTTTATGCGTCTATTCAGAATCCATTCCTGTTTACAGGATATTCTGGTATCGATCCGGAAGTAACTTTGAAGAGTCCATTGACTTCTGGTATTGATTGGGGATATTATCCTAATGGGCGTAACTATTTGATAGGACTTAATTTTGCATTCTAAAATTAAAATCACAAAGTATGAAAAAACTAATTATAACATTGGGGATTAGTGGTATATTGTTTGCTGGATGTGTAGATTTATCTCAGGAGCCTCTGAGTTTTCCTACACCTGAGAACATTGAATATACAGAAGAGAACGTAACAAGTTTGACAAATGGTTTATACACTTCTCTTTGGGGAGGTAACTATGCATACAATTGCCGTACCATATTGATGGGATTGGGGGCAGATGATGTTGCTTGTGGTTCTTATAGTAAACGTGGTGTTTATTGGGATCAATTACATATTGATATGGGAAGCATGGAGAATGATTTTATGACCATGTGGGATAATATGTATAAACTTATACAAGGAAGTAATCAGTTAATTGAGGGTTTGGAGGCAACATCTTCAATGACTACAGAGGAGAAAAAACAATATTTGGGTGAAGCTTATTTCATGAGAGCATTTGCTCATTTTAATTTAGTCCGTTGGTTTGGTGATGTACCTGCATTTACTGATTCAAAATGTGCGAAAGATTTCTTGGGTAATACAACAATTACTCGAAATAAAGTAGAGGATATTTATAAAAAGCTGATTGTTCCCGATTTGCAGTTTGCTGAAATGCTATTGCCTAATCGTGGGCGTACTACTGCTCCTAATTCCACAGTATCTAAATGGGCTGCTAAAGCTTGTTTGGCAGAGGTTTATTTGACAATGGCTGGTTGGCCGCTGAAACAAACTCAGTATTATGCTGATGCAAGAGATAAGGCTTTTGAGATAATTGACAAGGGTGGATATGATTTGTTGCCACATTATGAGGATCTTTGGAAAGAAGCTACTAAAAGTGATGATACGGAACATATTTTTGCTTTGAATCATTCTACTACCATGTATAGTAATTATGGTAAATCATATTTTATTATTGAAGAGTCTACTGCAGCTTGGTCTGACTATGTTGCTGATCCTTATTTCTATGAAAACTATCCGGATGATGAACGTAAAGAGTTTAATTTTATAGATGAATTTATAATTAACAGAAGAAAAGTCAGTTATAAAAATACTACAATGAAGTCTCCTGCTATTAATAAGTATCGTGATTATGGTGGTGTGAGCTCTGCACAGTCTTTGGGTATTACTCCGATTTATCGTTATGCAGATGTTTTGTTAATGTATGCTGAGGCTCAGAATAAAGCAGAGCATACTCCTAATACATTGGCTTACAAATGTATTAATGATGTTAGGAAACGCGCTATGGGTGGTGTTGAAAACCCATTGACTCCCGGTTTGAGTGAAGAAGATTTTGATAAAGCTGTATTTGATGAAAGAGGTTGGGAATTCTTCTGTGAATTTAAGCGTTGGTTCCAACTTGTCAGGACAGAAAAAGTGTGGGATGCTAATCAACTCAATCCGGACATGAAAGCGGGAATTGATAAATATGGTGTTACTAAAAATAATAGAGATGTCTATTTGATGCCCCTTCCTTCTGCAGAGGTACAAGCTTGTGGATTCACTCAAAATCCTCGTTAATAGCTTTTTGTTAGTTAGAATATAATTCGGAGAAGTTACTTTTTTAAAAGTAACTTCTCCACAAAACCAATAAAATTTATGAAAAACATTTTCTTAACACTGTCCTTTCTGGGCTATGCCGGATTGGCTTCGGCGTGGTTTGCTCCGGCTGCAATAACGTGGTATGAAGAGAATATTCAGACTACGGAAATTTTGGCTACAGCTGAGAATCTGATTAAGGATTCTGGCTTTGATAATGCAGATTTTTCAAAAACATTTACTGATGAACCGCGTGTATATGGTTCATGGGTTACTTATACAGATGCGAAAGAAACCAATACTGTATCTTATGAAGTGGTAACCGATCCTGTCCGTGGTAAAGTCGGTTCATTTACTGGCAGATCACTTTCTTGGTATACTTCTTTTTTCGCACAACGTATTGAAACTACTGCTAAAAAAGGTATTTATAAGCTCTCCTTCTGGGGTAAATCTGCAAATGGCGGTAAAGTGAAAGCTTTTTTTAGAACTACCACGGCTAGTGATACTGATGGTTCAACTTATTTTATAAAGTATACTGATCAGCCAACTGACCCCACTGCAAAATGGCGTGGTACTTACTATAATCAAAGTTTGTCTACGGAGTGGAAAGAATATTCGGTAGAGTTTGATTTTACAAAGGTCGGTAAGACTATGTACGATATGACATTGAACGATGCTGTCGATGCAACTGATGTGGATTTAACTAATTTTACTCTCTGCTTCCAAGGTGAAAATGCTGATAAAAATATTCTGATTGACGATGTTAAACTTGAACTGGTGAAAGATTTGTCAGAACCGGAGCAGCCGGAAGAACCGGGAGATGCTTTAATAAAAGATTCAGGTTTTGATAATGCAGATTTCGCTAAGACCTTTGATACAACTCCTTCAGTTTTCGGTGAATGGGTAACTTATAAAGACCCTAAGAATGAAAAAAATGAGGTTAGTTATGCGGTTGTTGATGATGCTACTAAAGGTAAAGTAGCTTCTTATACAGGTAAACCATCTTCTTGGTATACTTCTTTCTTTGCTCAACGAATCGAAACTACTGCGAAAAAAGGTATTTATAAACTTTCTTTCTGGGGTAAATCAACTGATGGTGGTAAAGTAAAAACCTATATTCGTCTAACGGATGCTGCAGGAGGAGATGTACAGAAATTCTTTATTAAGGAAACCGGAAAACCGTCTGATCCTGCATCGAAATGGTATGGTTCTTTTTATAGTACATCATTGACTACTGAATGGACAGAATATTCTGTAGAATTTGACTTTACGAAAACAATTGCTAGTATGTATAGTGTACCATTAAGTGACGCTAAAGATGCAGACGAGGTAGATTGGACTAATTTTAGTATTTGTTTTCAAGGTGATATTGAAGCTAAAACTATTTTAATAGATGATGTAAAATTGGAATTAGTAAAGGATTTGTCTGAGCCGGAACCTGAAGAACCGACTGATCTAATAAAAGATGCCGATTTTAATGATGCTGATTTTACAAAAACGTTTGATGCAAGTCCTGCTATTTTTGGTGAATGGTTGACTTATAAAGATCCTGCTAACGAAAAAGCTGCAATAAGTTATGCGGTTGTTGACGATGCTACCAAAGGTAAAGTGGCTTCTTACACAGGTAAACCATCTTCATGGTATACATCATTCTTTGCACAACGTATTGAGACTACAGCTAAAAAAGGTATTTATAAACTCTCTTTCTGGGGTAAGTCTGCAGATGGTGGTAAAGCAAAAGTCTTTATTCGTTTGACTGACGCTGGTGGTAAGGATGTACAGAAATTCTTTATTAAGGAAACCGGAAAACCGTCTGATCCTGCATCAAAATGGTATGGCTCTTATTTTAACACGTCTTTAACTACCGAATGGGCAGAATATTCTGTAGAATTTGACCTTACGAAGACAATTACCAGCATGTATAGTGTACCGTTAAGTGATGCAAAAGATGCTGATGAAATTGATTTAACTAATTTCAGTATTTGTTTCCAGGGAGATGTTGCAGATAAAACTATCTTGATAGATAATGTATCATTTATCCTTGTGAAGGATTTATCGGATCCTGAGGAACCCGATCAACCGGGAGAGAATTTGGTAAAAGATTCAGGTTTTGAATCAAATCCGGATTTGACCTTACAATTGGAAGAACCGAAGGTTCTCGGGCAATGGGTTGCTTATAAAGATCAACAGTACGAAACCAAACCAGTTACTATTACTGTAAGTGACGATGCAACTCAGGGAAAAGTAGTAGCTATCACGGGACAAACATTCTCCTGGTATACAACAGTATTATCTCAACGTATTGAAGGAACTATTCCTCAAGGTATTTATCGTTTCTCCTTCTTGGGTCGTTCAGATGATGGTGGGCAATTGAGAATCTATACACGTACGACGGATGCTGATAATAGTAATACGAACAATTTCTTTATAAAAGAAACTGGAAAACCAAGTGATCCGACACAAAAATGGTACGGATGTTGGCAGAACTTTACTTTAACTAGTACGTGGAAAGAGTATTATGTTGACTTTAACCTATCAAAAACAGCTAATAGTATGTATCAGTGGACCTTTGATCAGGGTATTGTTAAAAATGCTACAGACGTTGATTTAACTAACATGAATATTTGTTTCTTAGGTAACAAAGAAAATGCAACGGTTTATATTGATAATGTGAGCTTTACTAAGATAGCTGATATTGATGAAGAAGATCAGAAATTGATTATCCAGTATGATTTTGAAGAAGCAACAGTACCTTCAGAGTGGAAAGCTACCGGTAGTGAACTTAGTCTGACTAAAGAACATTTCAAGAAGGGAGTACAAGCTTTGTGCTGGAATGCTGCTGATAAAGCAACATTAGAACTTCCGTTCAATAAGAATTTGGCTGTAAGTCCTCAGAATGCTGCATTCTTCAATATTTATAGTACGAGTGCTAATAATGATACTATTTACACAGAATTCTTGGATGCTAATGATAAGGTTGTTAAGAAAGCTACTATTCTGGTAAATTTCAAAGGCTGGCGTGAGTTCAGTCGTGCATATGATGAATATGCTAATAAGGCGAATGCAAGTGTGAAGAAAGTACGTTTTATCTATGCTGCTAAGGAAGGTAACGGACAAAAGATTCTTCTTGATAATGTAGACTTTAATGCTGTTGTTGATAGTAAACGCCAGTATCCCGATATGATGGTATTGGATACTGAATATCTGAATGCAGACAATTCTCGCTTATTGAAAGTATACAACTTCGGTGCGGATGTAGTTCCAGGAACAGCAACAGAGGCAGAGATTGCAGATTTGAATACATTGAAACCTCAATTTGCGAGAACACCTGTAGGAAATACTGGTAAAATCAGAGAATTGCTTAGTAAAGTGTCTGCGATGAATATTGTAAGAAACAGCGATGGTACTGTATCAGGTAATGTAATGCCAACTCCTAAGGAACTGACTTTGGATTATTTGAAAGAGTTATCTTCTGATATTGAGATTATGGCAGCATCTGTCAATAACCAGCAAGTGAAGACGGCATTCAATAATCTGGTTGATCTGATCATTGATCAAGGTATTTTGTATAATTTTAGTGGACTCACTTATAGTGATTATACGAATGTGAAGGGCATTCCGGCTGGATTCCTCAATGCTATGAATGCTTATACAGATGAACAAAGAACCGAAATTGTGAAAGGTGTAAAATGGATGATCGAGTTTAATTTAGCTTATGCTCCTTTGGAATATATCCTGTCACAATTTAGTTCGGACTATATTTATAACTTCTTGCCTAATCTGTATACATGTGCAGTCAATGTTGCTGATCAGAATGAGGCTGTAGAAAATCTGAAAGGCCTGACTCAATTGTTGGAGAATGCAAGTGAGTATGCTCCAGGTAGTAATGATATCCTTAAACCGGACGGTACAGGGTTCCACCATAATACGCAATATAATAATTATATGTATGCATATAATACTTGGGTAGAATATATCAGCTATTTGAAAGGTACAAGTTTCCGTATTAACAAAGATGCCTATGAACGTATCAAAAAAGCGGTAGTAACATTGTATATGATGTCTACTAAATCAGAAAATGATATCCATCTTTTTGCTAATAGCATGGCAGGACGTCATCCATTGGTAGGTGGTACTGAAATCACATTCAAAAAAGACTTGTTTAAGAAGCTGATCGAAACAGGTGGTGATATCCTTGGTACAGGTATTGATGCTGAACTGGCTGCTCAATACAATTACTTCTTTATGGAAGATTTCTATACAGGAGTCAATAAAGCTGATGTAGACGGATTCTATCAGTTCAATTATAGCCCTGCCGGTATCTATCGTCAGAATAATTGGGTAGCTACGATGCGTTGTCCGACTACTAAGTTCTGGGGAGGTGAGGTTTATAGTAAAACGAACCGTTTTGGACGTTATCAGGCACACGGAACTCTTGAAGTGATGTATGATGGTGCAATGGAGAACTCCGGTTTCCCGAAAAAGAATGCAAGCCTTGGTACTAAAGTGACTGGTGGATGGGATTGGAATGTAGAAGCAGGTGCAACCACTGTACATTATACTTCCTGGAAAGAAATGATGCCTAACAAGAATGTGACTGATCGTTTTGATCAATATTCAAAAACAACCAACTTTGCCGGTGCTTTAGCATGGAAAGATTGTGGTATGTTTGGTGCTGAATTTGATCAGGATGATTCTTGGGGTAGTCTACGTTTTGTACCGACCAACCTGACATTTAAGAAATCTGTATATGCATTTGATGGAATGTTGATCAGTTTGGGTAGCAATATCTCTGCATCCGGAGCTTATGGTGACGACATGATTACTGCAACCAATTTATTCCAGGGTATTGACTCTGAAGTAAGTGGTGATCTGGTAGTAAACGGTGAAACAATGGCAGCTGGTGCGGAAGCTAAAACAAATGATTCGTCAGCAGATTTATGGATGGTTACACCACAAGGTACCGGATATTTTGTACCACAAGGTAATGATCCGATTATCATTAAGCATGGTGAACAAAGTTCTCCGAATGAAACCGGTGATAATGTAGATGATCCTGTGACTGTAACTGCTGCCAAAGCATATATTAATCATGGTGTAAAAACTTCTGGTAAAGAATATGTTTTTGTAGCCGTTCCGGCAACGAATGCAACTGATATGGCAGAACTGGCAGCTAAGATGGCTAACAAGGGAGGTGAAATTTTTGAGATAAAAGCTCAGAATGAAAAACTTCACGCGCTGGCTTACAAACCTGCCAAAGTTACAGCTTATTCTATCTTTACAGCTGTAGACGGTTTGAACTTCGGTCGTCTGAAATCTACTGCTTCAGAAATGTTGTTGATGGAGAAACCCGGCGTTAATGATAAGATGCTTTCATTGGCTATTTCTAATCCTAACTTACGTCCGCAAGCGGATAATGTTTACGGTTGGGTAGCTACTCCTACACAAACCAGCATTGTTTTGGATGGAGAGTGGGTTCTGAATGGTGATGCAATCGACGGTGTTACTATCACTCCACAAAGTGATAAAACTACAAAGATTGATCTGACTCTTACTGAGGGAGAACCTGTATATATTGACTTAGTTGATAAAGACGCTGTAGGCATAACCACAGTAGATCAGTCAGAACAGGCACACGTTTATACAGCCGGACACGACGTATTTGTTGTAAATGCTGTGGGAACAGCTATGGTATATGATGTTGCCGGACAGGTTATTAAATCTGTTGACGTAGACGGATCGGCACGTTTCACTCTTGATCAGCAAGGATGTTATATTGTGAAGATCAGTGATAAAACAGTGAAGGTTGTAATTAGATAACCTTTCGATTTCGTAATTTTTCTAACCTTTGATTGGAACCGACTCCTTTGGGAGTCGGTTTTAATTTTTGTGTGATTTTCTTTTATTAGATATAATAATCGCAATTTGCGAAATATATAGATTATAATTGTTTAAATTTTTTTAGATTTTTACCTTTCGCTATAGCGAGTATAGAAATTAAATTCTTAGGTTTAATACTAATTTGATAAAATTGTTTAGAATTCTAATAATAATTAACGTTAATTCTACAATAAAAAAGTTATTGTATTTTCTAATTATATACTCTAATTTCTAAAAAAGCAATTAAAATTGAAAGCTAAATTATTACAATTTTCCCTATTTTTTGCATTTTTTAATAGTTTCATTTAGGTTTTCTAATTTTTCTGATATAGTAAATGCAATTCTTAATTTTCTTGACTCTTTTAATACAATAAAAGCATAAAAAATCTCATTAAGTACAATACTTAATAAGATTTTTTTATTTATGCCTTTACATAATGTAATTTTCCCCTTAATGCTCTTAATACTGTTATTGGTATATTTATCATTCATTATAAAAATTTTCATTTAACAAGTCTTGTATAGAGACTTTTCCTGTATTTTATGCATTTTCAATATTTAATGACCATTTTTTAGAAATTTGGTGTTTTTTTAGTTTTTTGGGCTATTCTTAATCTTGATAAGACTTCTTACGAAGTTTTTCTTGGCTTGGATTTATGCGTTATTTACATAACGCATATTTTTTATTTCTAATTTTTTACAAAATTAGAAAGTCCTAGCCAAGCGCACAGGGTAGTCGTACGTGTAGTGGTAGATGTCAATTTTGCCAGCGCTGACATGAGCGCAATAGCCGCAGTCGGTGATGCTGCTGTTGGCAGAAGCCGACCAATAATAGCCTTTTAATCCATATCCACTATAATTTGAGTTTGTTATTCCTAACTCTCTTCCAAATGCTGCCCATTCATTTCTTGATGGTGTGCTCCACTCTCCTGATGTTATAGCCTTTGCATCAGTAAACCTATATGTTGCTCCATTATTATAATCGCTTAGTGCCATTACGTTAAATCTTGCATTTCCACTACCTCTGGCAGATAATACGTTCTTTGTTCCAAATGGGCCATTATAATTTGTTTTGCTTACATAATATTCTTTTAATCCTGTTACAGTAGATATTGTATAATAAGTGCCTCCCCAATTTCCACTTGCACCAATCTTTCTATCAGCGTATATTATTCCATCTACCGTTCCATTTCCATCTACATCTGCATAATAACCTACTCC
>ENA-OUQW01003365-OUQW01003365.1-human-gut-metagenome-genome-assembly--contig:-NODE-3365-length-11702-cov-3.121920_pt1 | contig 11702 bp, 8 predicted proteins | sample MGYA00248464_ERZ548849 | MGnify/ENA primary metagenome ERZ548849 (study PRJEB26491, sample SAMN04978193) | human gut metagenome | host: Homo sapiens | study: EMG produced TPA metagenomics assembly of...
TGTATTTTTCTGCCGCCAAATGCTTGAAGGCGTTTAAAGACCGGCTGACGGATATTTTTTGTTTCCGCCGCGGTTGCCGCTGTCCGTGTTGCGGCGGAAGGTTTAAACGTTTTGCCGATTTTAATTATCCCGGTTTTAAATACAATCCCTGTCTTTATCCCGGGTACAGCGAAAACACGATTTGTCCGAAATGTTATTCGCTGCCCCGGCATCGGATCATTGCCCGCTATTTCAACCGTCGGCGGGAAGAGCTGAAAAACAAAAAAATCCTCATTTTCGGCATGCGCAGCGCCGAACACCGGTGGCTTGACCGTCTCGGGATAAAATACCAAACCGCCGATCCGTACGGCGGCGCGGAGTTGAAATACGACATTCAGAATATTGACTGTGCGGACCGGCAATACGACGTTGTCATCTGTAACCATGTTTTGGAACATGTTGCAGACTGGCATAAAGCGCTTGGGGAAGTTTACCGGGTTTTGCGGGAAGACGGGCTGCTCGTTCTGACCGTTCCGACATTGTGGCGTTTTTCCCGCACGTTTGAAGGGGAACCGGCGGCATCAATGGTCGAAAAAATTTTTTATTACGGACAATTTGATCATCTGCGGATTTTCGGCGCCGATATCAGGGAGTGCATCGAAGATGCCGGTTTTCGCGCGGAAGCCGTCAAAGGCGGTGATTTGCCGCGCAAAATAAGAGCCGTCAGGGGACCGGCGGAATATGACGACAATATTGTCTGGCTGTGTCGAAAATAAAATGCGCCGGTAAAAATTAATAAAAAAATTACCAATTGTCTGTACTATCCTTCGGCAGAAAAATAACCTTTAGGAGATAATGATGAATAAGGCTGATAAAGATACGCAAATTGCGCCGGAACCGGCGGAAGAGGTTGTCGGCACCGCTGAAGCCCTGGAAAACCTCATCAAAAGGGTAAAACGCGCGCAGAAGGAATTTGCAACTTTTTCCCAGACTCAGGTGAATGCCATTTTCAAAGCGGCGGCGACGGCTGCCGACAAGGCGCGGATTCCGCTGGCCAAAATGGCGGTGGAAGATACCGGAATGGGAATTGTCGAAGACAAAATCATCAAGAACCATTTTGCTGCCGAATATATTTACAACAAGTACAAAAATGAAAAGACCTGCGGCGTGATCAGGTCTGACCGCACCAACGGCACCAAGATCGTGGCCGAACCGCTCGGTGTGATTGCCGGCATTATCCCGACCACCAACCCCACTTCGACTGCAATTTTTAAGTCGTTGATTTGCCTGAAAACGCGCAACGCAATTATCTTTTCCCCGCACCCGCGTGCCAAAAAATCAACCATTGCTGCCGCCCGGTTGATTCGCGATGCAGCGGTTGCCGCCGGTGCGCCGAAAGACATTATTGCCTGGATTGATGAACCGACTCTGGAACTGACCGACATGCTGATGACCCATCCGCTGGTCGATTCCATTCTTGCCACCGGCGGGCCGGGCATGGTCAAAGCCGCATATTCCAGCGGCAAACCGGCTTTGGGCGTAGGCGCCGGCAACACTCCGGCGGTTATTGACGAAACTGCGGACGTGGAAATGGCCGTTTCTTACATTCTGATGTCCAAAACGTTTGACAATGGTATGATCTGTGCTTCCGAACAGTCGGTTGTCGCGGTAAAGGACGTTTATGAAAAAGTGAAGAAGGAAATGCAGTTCCGCGGCGCCTATATCTTAAGCAAAGACGAGGCGGAAAAGCTTTCGAAAATCATTCTGACGGAAAAAATGACGGTCAATCCGGCAATCGTCGGCCAAAGCGCGGCAACCATTGCCAAACTGGCCGGGTTTGAAGTTCCCGCGCATGCCAAAGTGCTGGTCAGCGAAGAAACTTCGACCGACCGTGCCAATCCGTTTGCGCATGAAAAACTGTCGCCGATTCTGGCGCTGTATAAAGCCGACAACTTTAACCGGGCGACAGATATGGCGCTGGAGCTGGTCAATTTGGGCGGCGTCGGCCATACTTCGGTACTTTATACCGACAGCCGTTCGCAGGAACGGATCGACTATTTTGCCACTAAACTTCCGACCGGCCGGCTGCTGATCAATTCTCCGTCTTCGCAGGGCGGCATCGGCGACCTGTTCAACTTCAAGCTGGAGCCTTCGCTGACGCTCGGCTGCGGTTCCTGGGGCGGAAACTCCGTCAGCGAAAACGTCGGCGTCAAACATTTGCTGAATTACAAAACCGTTGCCGAAAGGAGAGAGAATATGCTGTGGTTCCGGGTTCCCCCGAAAATTTATTTCAAACGCGGAGCCGTCGATCAGGCGCTGCGCGAGCTGGAAGGCAAAAAACGCGCCTTTATCGTCACCGACCGCTATTTGTTCGATTCCGGCACCGTTAACAACGTAACCAGAGTTCTGGAAGAAATGAATATCGACTACCAGATCTTCTTTGACGTCAAGCCGGATCCGACCTTGTCGACGATTGACGAAGCGCTGACCATGGTTCGTCCGTACCAGCCCGACGTGTTCATTGCTCTGGGCGGCGGCTCGCCGATGGACGCAGCCAAGGCCGCCGCGGCGCGCCTCGCGCGGCCGGACAAGCCGCTTTCGCAGCTTGCGGGGCTCTTAAAGGTCCGCCGCCGCATTCCGCCGCTCATCGCCGTGCCCACGACGGCGGGCACGGGGTCGGAGACGACCATCGCCGCCGTCGTCACCGGCAGTGACCACCACAAGTATGCGATCTCCGACCTCTGCCTCGTTCCACGCTACGCGATCTTAGACCCCGCGCTGACCGTCGGGCTGCCTCCACACATCACGGCGGAGACCGGCATGGACGCGCTGACGCACGCGGTCGAGGCGTACCTGAGCCGCTTTTACAACACGAAGCAGACGCTCCTGCTCGCGGAAAACGCCGTCGTGACCATCTTCACGCATTTGGAGCGCGCGTACCGCGACGGCACGTCGCTCCCCGATCGCGCGGCGATGCTTCAGGCCTCGTTCGACGCAGGCGCGGCGTTCACGCGCGCAAGCGTCGGCAATGTGCACGCCATCGCCCACACGCTCGGCGGGCTCTACGGTGTACCCCACGGCCTTGCAAACGCGGTGCTTCTCCCTCTCGTGCTCGAAGACTACGGCAAAGCGGCCTATCCGCGCCTTGCCCGTCTTGCCGCACTCGTCGGCCTCAAGGGCGACACGGAGGAGGTGCGCGCCAAGGCGTTCATCGCCGAAATCCGCGCGATGAACGCCCGCATGGGCATTCCCGACCGCTTCGACTGTATCCGCAAAGAGGACATCCCCCTCATGTCCACCTGGGCCGCGCAGGAGGCGAACCCCGTCTACCCCGTGCCGGTCATCTACGACGAAGCGCGCTTTGCGCGCGTCATCGAGCGTTCACACCACAGCCAATAACCTTGTCAGCATTTTAGCGATACTTCCCCGCCGCCGTCTGGTATAATGGTGCTGCAATCCAAAAGGATCGGACGGTTTTTTATGATCGGAGTTTACGACTACACCGTGATCGCGACCTATCTCTCGCTGCTGCTGGGGCTTGGCGGCCTCTATTCCGCCGCGCGCTTCGAGCCTCTCGACGCCATGCTGTGCCTGATGCTTGCGGGGCTGCTCGATGCCTTCGACGGGCGCATCGCCCGCACGAAAAAGGACCGCACCGAACAGGAAAAGCGCTTCGGTATCCAGATCGACTCGCTCAACGACCTCGTGTGCTTCGGCGTGCTGCCCGCCGCCATCGGCTGGAGCATGGACTGCGAAAGGCTCTGGTTCCTTGCGACGATGTCGTTTTTCGCGCTCTGCGCGCTCATCCGCCTCGCCTATTTCAACGTGACGGAAGAGGAGCGGCAGGACCAGACGAGTGAAAACCGCGCCTACTACCTCGGCGTGCCGGTCACGGCGAGCGCCGTGCTCGCGCCGCTCTTCTATCTGCTCTCGCTGCACTTTGCCCTGAACTGCGCGGTCGTTTACGCGCTGGGGCTGTTTCTGCTCGGTGTGCTGTACATCACACCGATTCGCGTCAAGAAGCCGCAGCTGCGCGGCGTGGCGCTTTTGTCCATATTCGGGCTTGGCGAATTTGTTGTTTTGCTCCGCGTATTGACGCGTTAGCGCTCCCATCTCTCTCCTCCGGGCCGTCCGAAAGGTTTTCTTTTGGGCGGCCCCTCTCTTTTTACTTTCCCGATTGACGGCGGGAAGTCCGCGTGCTATGATAGTCGGCAACTACCGTTTGCATGTTCTGTCAGATCGCGAGGAATTTTTATGAAAAAGGCCGACCCCCGTCTCATGCTCATTATGTCGATGACCGTCTTCGGCACGCTGGGGCTTTTTGTGCGCAATATTTCCGTCTCGTCCGGCGAGCTGGCGCTGTACCGCGCCGTGCTGGCCGCGCTGCTGATTGGCGTATACTTACTTGTCAGCAGGCAGAAGATCCCCTTCGCGCGCATCAAAAAGGAGGTGCCGCTGCTGCTTCTCTCCGGTGCGGCGATGGGCGTCAACTGGATTCTTTTATTTGAGGCCTACCGCTATACGAGCGTCTCCGTCGCCACGCTGAGCTATTACTTCGCGCCCGTCATCGTCACGCTCGTCTGCCCCATCCTCTTCCATGAAAAGCTCACGGGAAAGAAATTTCTCTGCTTTGTCATGTCCACGCTCGGCCTTGTGCTCATCACCGGCATTGGCGACACGCGCGGGTCAGATGACCTCAAGGGCATTCTCTTCGGCCTCGGCGCGGCGGTGTTTTACGCGACCGTCATCCTGCTCAACAAGTCCATCCATCAGGTCGAGGGCATCCACCGCACGTTTTTGCAGTTTTTGTCCGCCATCGTCGTGCTCATCCCCTACGTGCTCTCGACAAATGGCATCACACTCAGCTCGTTGAACGCCGTCGGCTGGGTCAATCTTCTCATCGTCGGCCTTGTCCACACGGGCGTCACATATTGCCTGTACTTCTCGTCGCTCAAGGAGCTGCCCGGACAGGAGGCCGCGATTTTAAGCTACATCGACCCCCTCGTCGCCGTCCTCGTCTCCGTCACCCTGCTCGGCGAGAGCATGACCGCAATGCAAGTCATCGGCGGCGCCCTGATCTTAGGCTTCACCCTGCTCAACGAGCTCTCTCCCGTCCCCAAGGCGAAAAAGGAGTAAATCTCTCAAATCACGCCAACCGCGTCGTAGACTTTCGCGCCCGCAGGCGCGAAATAATTTTAATCGTTTTTTGTCGCGACACGTGCGTGACAAAAAACACCTCTCAGCCCGCAAGTGTGGAAATCGCCCGCCGTTGGCGGGCGATTTATGCGCGCAGCGGGCTGTGATCTCCCTAAAAATAGAGGCCGCTCAGCCATAGCTGAGCGGCCTCTATTTTTAATTCAGAAATTCCTTCGGGTCGCATGGTACCCCATCTTTGCTGACCGAAAAGTGCAGATGCGCCGGCATCGAGAACTCGGCGATCGAGCTGCTGCCGACCGCGCCGATGACCTCGCCCGCGGAGACGTACTGTCCCTCGCCGACGCCCGGCGAGCTGCGGAGATTGGCGTACGTCGTTTCGTACCCGTCGTCGTGCGCGATGGTCACGAGCGTGCCCATCATATCGTCGTCGCGCACCGCCGTCACAACGCCGCTGCACGCGGCGATCACCTGCGTGCCGACCTCGGCGGCGATGTCGATGCCGTCGTGCGTGCGCCAGTCGCCAAGCGTTTCGTTATACGTGAGTTCGTCGACCGAAAACGCCGCGACCTCCTCCCCCACGAGCGGCGCGACCACGAGCCGCGGGGCGACGGGCTGCGCGTCCGTCTCGCTCTCCATCGCGGGGACGGTGTCCTCCACGCCCGTGGCCTCATCCATCACGGTGAGGTCCTCGGGCGGCTCCTCCACCGTCTCTGCCGGCTTTGCCGCCTCCTGCGGCAGCTCCGCTTCCGGCATCTGCGGCGTTTCGTCCTGCACGGGGAGTTCTACCTGTGAGGAGACGTTCTCTGCGTCCTTGTCCGCCGTATTTTTCGGCAGCAGCGTCCAATAGCCCGCGACGGCCAGCGCCGTCACACCGAGGAACAGGGCTATGTATAAGCCCGTCCCGCCGAAGAAGTGCCGCTTTGCGCGGCCGTTCGATCCTGCCATGTTTCATCCTTTCCGCCGCTTCGCGGCTCGTGCGAAAATTGCGAGCAAAAAAAGCTCTGACGGTAGTGTGTACCGTCAGAGCTTTTTCTAAACATGGCAGATTCGATTTTTTAGCGGACGATCAGCGTCTTGCCGTCCATTTCCGCGGGCTGCTCAAGGCCCATCACGTCGAGGATCGTCGGCGCAATATCGGCGAGGCGTCCGGGGCGCAGCTCCGTGCCCGCGCCGCAGAGGATGAAGGGCACCACATTCGTCGTGTGCGCGGTCATCGGGCTCTTCCCGTCGGCCTGGAGCATCTGCTCGGCGTTGCCGTGGTCGGCGGTGATCATCGCGATGCCGCCCATCTTGAGCGTCGCCTCCACGACCTGACCGACGCACTCGTCAACGGTCTCGACGGCCTTGACGGCGGCGTCGAACACGCCCGTGTGGCCGACCATGTCGCAGTTGGCAAAGTTCAGAATGATGACGTCGTACTTGCCGGACTCGATGCGCTCGACGCACTTGCTCGCGACCTCGTAGGCGCTCATCTCGGGCTGGAGGTCGTAGGTCGCGACCTTCGGGGACGCGACGAGTACGCGGTCCTCGCCGGGATACGGGTCCTCGACGCCGCCGTTGAAGAAGAACGTGACATGCGCGTACTTCTCGGTCTCGGCGATGCGCAGCTGGGTCATGCCCATCTTGCTCAGATACTCGCCAAGGCCGTTTTTCACGCTGATGCGTGGGAAGGCGACGAGCACGTTCGGCATGGTCGCGTCATACTCGGTGTTGCAGACGTAGGTGAGCGGGAAGAACTCGCGCTTGAAGCCGTCGAACGCGGGGTCGACGAACGCACGCGTGATCTCGCGGGCGCGGTCAGGGCGATAGTTGAAGAAGATGACCGAATCGTTGTCGGAGATCATGCCGTCCTTGTCGCAGACGATGGGCTCGACGAATTCGTCCGTCACGCCGTTTTTATAACTCTCCTCGATGGCGTGGATGGGGTCGGGATCCTGCACGCCCTCACCGTAGACGAGCGCGTCATAGGCGTTCTCGAGGCGGTCCCAGCGCTTGTCGCGGTCCATCGCGTAGTAGCGGCCCATGACGGTCGCGATCTTGCCGACGCCGAGCTCACGGCACTTTTCCATGGTCTTTGCAACAAAGTCGCGGCCAGAGGTCGGGGGCGTGTCGCGCCCGTCGAGGAAGGCGTGGATATACACGCGCTTTAAGCCCTTGATGTGCGCCATCTTTAAAAGCGCGTAGAGGTGGTCAAGCGTGGAGTGCACGCCGCCGGTGGAGTGCAGACCGTAAAGGTGCAGCGCAGAGCCCTTTTCAAGGCAGTCGTCCATCGCCTTGTTGTAGGCGGGATTTTCAAAGAACGTACCGTCCTCGATCGAGCGGGTGATGCGCGGCAGGTCCTGGAACACGACGCGGCCGCCGCCGATGTTGGTATGGCCGACCTCGCTGTTGCCCATCTGGCCCGCGGGCAGGCCCACGTCAAGGCCGGAGGCCTGGAGCGTCGTGTGGGCATACTCGGCAAAAAGGCCGTCGAGCACGGGGGTGTTGGCCGCGCGCACCGCGTTGCCGACGGTATCGTTGGACAGGCCGAAGCCGTCCATGATGATCAGCGTGGTGGGAGTCTTGTTCATCGATTTTCCTCCTTACTCCTGGTTGGCAGCGTGGACGATCTCCATCAGCGCCTTGGGGTCGAGCGAAGCGCCGCCGATCAGGCCGCCGTCGATGTCCTCGTGCGAGAGCAACTCGTGGGCGTTCGAGCCCTTCATCGAGCCGCCGTACTGAATGGTCACGCTGCGGGCGATGCGCGCGCCGTACTGCGCGCGGATGAGCGAGCGGATATAGGTGCAGACCTCGGCCGCCTGCTCACCCGTGGCGGTCTTGCCGGTGCCGATGGCCCAGATAGGCTCATAGGCGATGACGCAGCGGCGCATCTGCTCGGCACTCACGCCCGCGAGGGCGGACTTGACCTGCAGCGCGATAAGCTCCATCGTCACGCCCATCTCGCGCTGGGCAAGGCTCTCGCCCACGCAGATGATGGGGTTCAGCCCCGCCTCGAGCGCGGCGAGGACCTTTTTGTTGACGATCTCGTCCGTCTCGCCGAAGAGCGCGCGGCGCTCGCTGTGGCCGACGATGACATAGCGCACGCCGAGGTCGGCGAGCATGTCGGCGGAAATCTCGCCGGTGTAGGCGCCGCTCTTTTCAAAGTAGACGTTCTCCGCACCGACGGCGATGCGGCTGTCCTTGAACGCGCGCACGGCGGCAGAAAGGTCGACCGTGGGCACGCACACGACGATGTCGCACCATTTGGTTTTGGGAAGGATGGCCTTGAACTGTTCGGCAAAGGCCTTGGTCTCACTGGGGGTCTTGTTCATTTTCCAGTTGCCTGCGATGATGGTTTTACGGTATCTGCGATTCATGTTGGGTCTTTTCTCCTGTTACTGTCTAAATCTAAAATCTATGCGAATATATGAAAATCAATAGTGATTTTTCTCACTTGTCTAAAAGGCACGCAACGCCCGGTAATTCCTTGCCTTCCAGGAACTCGAGCGACGCGCCGCCGCCGGTGGAGATGTGCGTGATCTTGTCGGCAAAGCCGAGCTGCTCGGCTGCCGCCGCGCTGTCGCCGCCGCCGATGATCGTGACCGCGCCGCTCTCGGCGAGCGCCTTGGCCATGGCCTTCGTGCCGGTCGCAAAGGTTGGGAACTCAAAAACGCCCATGGGGCCGTTCCACACGATCGTGCCCGCACCCTTGGTCGCCGCACAGAAGAGCTCGACGGTCTTGGGGCCGATGTCCATGCCCATCATATCCGCGGGGATGTGCATCGCGTCGACGACGTGGGGCTCTGCGTCGGCGGCAAACTCCGTCGCCGCGACGGTATCGACCGGCAGCAGGAGCTTGACGCCCTTCTGCTTGGCCTTTTCGATCATCTCGAGCGCGTAGGCGCACTTGTCTTCCTCGAGCAGGGACTTGCCGATCTCGCCGCCCTGCGCCTTGGCGAACGTGTAGGCCATGCCGCCGCCGATGATGACGGTGTCGGCCTTGTCTAAAAGGTTGTTGATGACGGCGATCTTGTCGCTGACCTTTGCGCCGCCGAGCACGGCGACGAACGGGCGCTTGGGATCGTCGAGCGCCTTGCCCATGACCGACAGCTCTTTTTCAACGAGCAGGCCGGCGTATGCAGGCAGATACTTTGCAACGCCTGCGGTGGAGGCGTGAGCGCGGTGAACGGTGCCAAATGCATCGGAGACGTAAAGCTCTGCCATGTCGCTGAGCGCTTTTGCGAAATCGTCGCCGTTTTTCTCCTCGCGGATATCAAAGCGCAGATTCTCAAGCAGCATGAGCTGGCCGGGCTGCAAAGCGGCGGCCTTAGCCTGTGCATCCTCGCCGATTATGTCCTTTGCAAAGATCACGTCCATGCCGAGCAGCTCGGAAAGGCGCTTTGCAACAGGTGCGAGAGTGAGCTTTTCCTTCCACTCTCCCTTGGGCTTGCCAAGGTGGGAGCATGCGATGACGGCAGCGCCGTTATCCAGCAGATACTTGATGGTAGGCAGGGCGGCAACAATGCGCTTATCGCTTGTTATCTCACCTGTCACCTTGTTCTGGGGAACGTTAAAGTCGCAGCGCAGAAGCACCTTCTTGCCCTTAACATCCGCATCGAGCACGCTTTTCTTGTTGTAATTCATGATAAAGCTCCTTTCCGTCGGGAAATTCCGACTCGGTATTGAAAAATTAATAAATAACTGTTATGATTCGGCCATGGAGCCGATGTCCATAAGTCCGGGGAAGCCCTGCTGACGCAGAGCCTCATAGGCCAGTATCGCGGCCGAGTTTGAAAGATTGAGGCTGCGCGCGGCGCTTACCATAGGGATGCGTATGCAGCGGTCATAGTATCGCATGCGAAGCTCCTCGGGCAGGCCTGCGGTCTCCTTGCCGAGCATTATGCTGACGCACTCGGTGGAAAAATCGGCCTCGTAATATGCGTGCGGCGCTTTTGTCGTTGCAAGCCAGAGATTTTCGTCGCCGTTTTTCTCGAGGTACTCGTTGAGATTTTCATACACGCTTATATCGACAAGGTGCCAGTAGTCAAGGCCGCAGCGCTTGACCGCTTTGTCGGAAATATCAAAGCCCAGAGGCTTTATAAGGTGAAGTCTTGCGCCCGTTGCCGCACAGGTTCGGGCAATTGCGCCGGTATTGTGCGGTATTTCAGGCTCAAGCAGAACTATGTTAAGCATTATCTTATCCCGTTTCGTTATCAAATATCTCTTTTACGCGTATATTTTAGCACATTTTCCTCGAAAAAGATGAACTTTTTTGAGTTTTTTAAGATTTGTTGCATTTTTGACAACTTTTATCTTCAACGGGTGCCGTAAGTGAGCATCAAATCGGCATTCTGCACATCTTGAAACTGTTTTCAGAGGCGAAAAATGATCTGCAACGTATGTCCGCGCCGCTGCGGCGCCGAAAGAAGTGAATACGAGCCGGGCGGAGTGTGCGCAAGCCCTGCCCTGCCGCGCATAGCCAGGGCCGCTCCGCACTACGGCGAGGAGCCGTGCATAAGCGGCGAGCGCGGAAGCGGAACGGTGTTCTTTTCCGGCTGCAATCTGCGCTGCGTCTTCTGCCAGAACCATGAGATAAGCCGCTCAAAGCTCGGCAAAACGGTTTCCGTCGAGCGCCTTGCGGATATCTTCCTCGAGCTTCAGGACAAGGGCGTTCACAACATAAACCTCGTAACGCCGACGCACTACACCGACGCGATAATAAAAGCGCTCGAAAGGGCAAAGCTTCGCATCCCCGTTGCGTGGAACAGCTCGGGCTACGACAGCGTCGAGAGCTTAAAAAAGCTCGAAGGCCTTGTGCGGATATATATGCCCGACTTTAAATACATGGACTCGCAGCTTGCAAAGCGCTACTCGGCAGCGCCCGATTATCCGGAAACGGCCAAGGCGGCTATACGCGAAATGTTCCGTCAAACCGGGCCGTTTTTGCTCGATGATGAGGACATGCTGCAAAGCGGCGTTCTTATCCGCCACCTCATTTTGCCCGGAGCGGAGGATAACAGCCGCGCGGTCATAGATTTCGTTGCCGAAAATTTCCCCGGCGATGATATTCTGTTTTCCCTCATGGCGCAGTATACGCCCATGCCGAACGCCGAGCGCTTTCCAGAGCTTCAGAAGACCGTCTCCGCAGAGACAAACGATGCTCTTGTCGAATATATGACCATGCGCGGAATTGAAAACGGCTTCTGGCAGGAGCCGTGCTCGGCAACCGATGACATGATCCCGGATTTTGATCTTACCGGAGTCTGATATAAATAGGAAGTTACAAGATAAACAGGAGGTACAATTATGGATTACAACGAAATTCTCAAGGAAGCAGCCGGCCTTATGGGACCGTACTGCAAGGCATGTCCGGTGTGCAACGGCAGAGCATGCGGCAACTGCGTCCCCGGTCCCGGCAGCAAGCTGCCCGGCAACACCGCCGCGCGCAACTACGACAAGTGGCAGGAGATCTTCGTCAATATGGACACGCTCAATCCCAACGCCAACGTGGTCACGTCCTTTGAGCTGTTCGGCAAAAAGTTCTCCGCCCCCGTATTCATCGCTCCGCTCGGCGCTCTGCCCCTGCA
>ENA-OUQW01003369-OUQW01003369.1-human-gut-metagenome-genome-assembly--contig:-NODE-3369-length-11683-cov-4.830495_pt1 | contig 11683 bp, 7 predicted proteins | sample MGYA00248464_ERZ548849 | MGnify/ENA primary metagenome ERZ548849 (study PRJEB26491, sample SAMN04978193) | human gut metagenome | host: Homo sapiens | study: EMG produced TPA metagenomics assembly of...
CCGAATTCGGTTGTCGTAGCCCGCTACGACGCCCTCATCCGAACAAAATCTCCCACAAATTGTGACGCACATCTTGCGTAAAGCATTTTTCAGACACGCTCTAATCTACGGATCATAGATACCAGATGTCCGGCACAATTTCGGATTTCTTCTTCTGTAAGTTTACCTTCTTTATATGCCTGGCGAATATTCTTATCATCATCCGGATTTCCAGGCATGATAATGTCATTGCCTGCTGCCACACATTTCCATGGAACGCTTCCATCTTCCGGAACTGTTGTGTTCCAGTCTGACATAATTGCTCCGTCAAATCCCCATTCTTTTCTGGCAACTGTCATGCACAGATCTTTGCTGTTCGCCGCATGAATACCGTTGATAAGATTATAGGAAGTCATAATAGAAACAGGATTTCCTTCTTTTACTGCAATTTCAAATCCGCGGAGATAGATTTCTCTGAGCGCACGTTCGGATACACAGGAGTCAACACCCATGCGGTTATCTTCCTGATTATTGCATGCAAAATGCTTGATTGTTACGCCACATCCTGACTTGCTCTGAACACCCCGGATCACTGCTGCTGCCAGCATCCCTGACAGATATGGATCTTCTGAATAATATTCATAATTTCTTCCACATAATGGATTTCTGTGGATATTCATGCCTGGTGCAAGCCACAGATTCACATGAAATTCTTCCATTTCTTCTGCGATTGCTTTTCCAAACTCTGTCATGAGATCTGTATCCCAGGTCTGTGCCAGTGCTGTTCCTACCGGAAAAGCAGTACAGTACTGATAATAAGTGTCTGCATTCTCATGATGCACACCAGGTTCCAGAATTCCATTTTCCAGTGAACCAAGAACTCCCATTTCATAGATGCTGTCTGTCTCTTTATCTACCTCATACCACTGTCTGAGGCGGATTCCTGCCGGACCGTCTGCCATAACAAGAGACGGGATTCCATCCTCTTCCAAAGTACCGCAGGTTTCACCTGCTGATCCCGGTACTCGAATCCCTGCTGCACCAAGAGTACTGATATTCTCTGAAATCTTTCCATAAAGCAGAGGAATCAGCTCTTCTGTAGTTCTGTCTTCCAGAACAGAAACAAATCTTTTTTCTTCCTCTGTCAGATTTTCCTGATTTTTTCCGGCATTTTCCGATTTTGCCGGTATCATCGCAGGTTTAAAATAATATTCCGGAACCTGCGCTGTTATCAGTTTTTCCTGTCTCTGCACAGATTTTTCTTTCAATTCTTTTGTCAGATAAATCTGTTCCAGTTCTTCCTGAAGCGGACAGATTTTATCCATCTGTTCCAGTACTGTATCATCTGAAACTACCAGAACTGCTTCCAGTTTCAGTTTGTCTGAACTGTTTCCGATCAGAATGCCATATTTGCCTTTTTCCACTATCCATGTATGTGTTTCCTCATTGAAAGAAGCCAGTTGTTTCTGTGGAATCTCAACAGTAAGTGTTTGTGTTTCTCCCGGCTTCAGAAGTCTGGTTTTTGCAAAACCTGCCAGTCTCTTATACTCTTTTTCCAGTTCTGTCTGCGGAAGCGTAACATAAATCTGTACCACTTCTTTACCAGCATATTCATTTCCTGTATTTGTAACCTGAACCTCTGCTCTGATCTTACTTTCTTCCATATTTATGCTACAACACTTCATCTCAAACATAGTATAAGAAAGACCAAACCCAAACGGAAACATCACCTTTTTGTCAAAGCTGTCAAAATATCTGTAACCTACATAAATACCTTCTTTGTATTTTTCCTTTTCCAGATTGCCATTCAGATACCCATACTCTTCTGAAGCCGGATAATCCTCGTATCGCCTTGCCCAGGTTGTTGTCAGTTTACCGCCCGGCACTTCTTTTCCCAGAAGTACATCAGCCAGGGCATCTCCCCCTTCCTGACCAAGCTGAGAAATATTTAAGATTCCTTTTATATTGTCTGTCTGTTCCAGAATATCTGTCAGCTCCACAGGACCACCTGCATTAAGAATAAGGATCACAGGTTTGTTCATTTCTGCAAGATAACGTAAATCTTCCTCTTCTCTCTCGCTTAAATAGTAATCTCCCTTTACTTTGCGACGGTCTTTTCCTTCTCCTGAAATACGACTGATCACATAAATCACCACATCTGCTTCACAGATATCTTCCTCTACCACCTTACGTCCCAGCGGCATTGCAAAAGGATTCTCTGCATAGGCATCAAAAGGATTATCTACTTTCTTAGCTTCTTCCAGAACTTTTTCTTTCCACGCCTCTCTCGCCTGCTCATAGCGATTGTGATAATCGCTGATCCAGTCTTCGCTTACAATTTTTACTCCTGCTTCTTTCAGTCCCTGATAAATAGAAATATTCTTTCTGTTGTTAACATCTCCAGAACCAATTCCACCCTTTACGGTTTTCTCTGCTCCATACCCAAGAAGTGCAGCAGCTGTATCTTTCTTTAATGGAAGGATTCCTTCATTTTTCAGCAGAACAATGCCTTCTGACGCCGCTTTTCTGGCAAGCTTTCCATGCATCAGTTCTCTCTCTGACGGCTGTTCTTCTCTAGTTCCACTGTAAATCCATTTCTTCATATAATTATACTCCTGTTTTTAATATTATAATTCTCATGAAAAGAACCTCCATAGCATTCTCTCTATGGGGGTTCTTAATTCTCATTATTCTTTTACACCACCAAGTGTTACACCTGCAATAATGTATTTGGATAAAAGCAGATATACAATAATGATTGGCACGATCGCAACAGTGATCATCATGTAAATTTTACCCATATCAAAGTTCATATAATCAGCACCACGCAGAGTTGCAATCAGGATCGGCACTGTCATTTTGCTCTTTGACTGAATGATCAGGGCAGGAACGAAGTAATTGTTCCAGGATCCTACGAAAGTAAAGATTGCCTGTACTGCTACTGCCGGTTTCATGATCGGAAGTACAATACTGTTAAAGGTTCTGAATTCTCCGGAGCCATCAATTCTTGCCGCTTCCACAAGGGATAAAGGAAGGGAAGACTGAAGGTAACTGTACATAAAGTAAAAGACTGCCGGAGATGCAATGGATGGAATGATCAGCGGAAGTAAAGAGTCATACATTCCCATCTTTGTGATCAGTCGTAAAAATCCCATTGCTGTTACCTGTGTAGGCATAACAAGAATTGCCATAATAAAGGTAAAAGCTGCTTTCTTCATTTTAAAATCATAAGCATATAGACCATAAGCTGTCAAAGAAGAAAAATATGTACAAAGTGCAGCACTGCAGGAAGATACAACAACACTGTTAAGAATACCGCGGAACATCGGGAAACTTCCGTCATTTGCCACATTCTTCAGATTCTCAAGAAAATATTTTCCGGGAAGTGCTGAAAATCCTTTCTGCAGATCCGCATGGGAACGTGTTGCATTTACAATCAGAATGTAAAAGAAAAACAGACACAGGAAGGATAAAAAGATCAGCACAAGATGAACAAAAATACTGCGCACACGACCTGATGTATTTGATTTCATAGTTTATCTCCTCCTTCTTTCTTCTTTTGCTTTTTTCTTTGCAGCTTTCTTGGAACCATCCGGGTCTGTGTCATTTGTCATCTTATATACGATCATACATAAAATACCGCTGACAATAAACAGATATACGGACAGTGCACCTGCCATACCATAGTTCTTGCTCTTTAAGTGGCTGTTCAGGAACATGATCAGAGTCATAGATGTACGGTCTGGATTTCCCTGTCCATTTGTAAGAATCTGAGGAACATCGAACATCTGAAGACCACCGATGATAGATGTGATCAGTGTATAAGCAAGGATCGGACGGATCAGTGGCAGTGTGATATAGAAAAATCTCTTGATACTGTTACAGCCATCCAGTTCAGATGCTTCAAAAATATCCATACTGATACCCATAACAGCAGCCATCAGCATAATTGTTGTATTACCAAACCACATCAGGAAGTTCATAAATCCGACCAGAGATCTGGTTCCGATTACAGAACCCAGGAAATCTATCGGATTTTTAACCCATCCCAGAGACATCAGAATAGAGTTAATCGGTCCGTTGGTAGAGAACATGGTAAAGAACAATAATGCAAATGCAGAAGCCATGATCAGGTTAGGAAGATAAATAACAACCTTGAAAAACTGCTGTCCATGGATCTTCAGACGCGCATCTGTAAACCAGCATGCCAGAACCAGTGCGATCACAATCTGCGGTACAAATCCGATTACCCACAGAATCAGTGTATTAGCACTGTATTTGAGCATATCTGACTTCAACAGACTCAGATAGTTTGCAATTCCAATAAAATTCGGTCCGATTTCTTTAATTCCTGAACGATAATATTCATAGAAACTATAACGTACAGTATCTACCAGCGGAATCAAAGAAAAGATTAAAAAAGTTATAAAAAATGGAAGGATAAAGATGTATCCCCATTTTGCATAGCTGATGCTTTTCTTTTTTTTCATAGTTCAGCATTCCTTCCTTTACATATTAGCGCCAGACACACATCGCGTTCATGTGTGTCTGGCAAATACAAATGCATCTGTACAGGTTATTTACACCTGAAACTTTTTAACTGTCAATTCAAAAGCGTTTATTATTCAGCCCAGTTAACTTCCTGGATTTCCGGATAACGTTCTTTGATTGCTGTTTCAAAGTTTGATTTTGCTTTGTCATAGTCTACCTGACCCTGGAAGTAATCGCTGAAAGCATTCTGGATCAGTTCTACGCAGCCCTGGTCATAAGCAGAAAGTGGTGCGATCTTGATGTTCTCTGCAACCGGTGAGAAATATGTAAATGGATTCTGTCCGCCAAGGAAGTCAGATGCGAAAGTATCATCTTTTGCAACTTCCTGCATACCACTCTTTGTATTTGTAAAGTCAGAATAATCTTTGGAAATCTTTAATAAATTGTCCTTATTTCCTGTCAGTGCAAGAATGATATCTTTTGCATGTTCCGGATTATCTGTTCCTGTTGCTGCATGGATGTAAGAACCGCCCCAATTGTATTCCTGTGGTGGATTTGTAACAGCCCATTCTCCGTCTTCTCCATCCCAGTTTGGTTTCAATGTAAAGTCAATTCCCCATGCCGGGAAGAGGAATGCAAATACTTTGGATTCAGATCCCATAGCTTTGTTCCAGTCATCATTCCACTGACCTTTTACAGTTTTGTTCAGGTATCCTGCATCCAGCCATTCTTTGGAATCTTTGATCCAGTTCATTACCTGCTGGTCTACATTAACAGTTGTTGCACCGTCTTCTACCCATGGCTGGGAAATGCTGTTTCCATACAGTCTGAATGTATCAGCATAAGAAGCAAATGTGTAATATCCTTTTGCTTTCAGTTCTTCAGCTGTAGCTTTTGCTGTATCCCAGTCTTTCATTTTCTTGCCTACTTCTTCAGGATCGTCGGTTCCGAACACATCTTTGGCAATATCACGACGATATACAAGAAGTCCAGGGCAGCACTGCCATGTAGATCCTCTCTGTACTCCATCTGCATCAGATGCAGTTGTTTTTGTAAAGTCATACTGATCTGCAAGATCTTTGTCAGGATCAATTCCAAGATCTTTCAGAGGCATTGCCACATCCGCTGCTGCATCTGTATATTTGTATACATAATCTGTTTCTGATAAGAAGATATCTACCTTATCATCTGCTGATGCATCAGCCTGATTCATAAGAGCTTCATCAAGTTTCTGCTGATAAACACCATCCTGATTTGGATTTATGATCCAGTGAATTTCTGTTCCATCCTTTAATGTTGTTACTGTTCCGTCTTTGGATGTTTCTTTTACTTCAGGATATACTGCTTCCAGACGCTGACGGAATTCATCATTCCAGGAATAAATATTGATTACTTTTCCTTCTTCATCTGCATGTACGATTGTAGCGGTTCCGCCCATTGTACCTGCAATTACGGATGCTGTAAGTAAAACAGCTAATGCTTTCTTTTTCATTAAAAAAGCCCTCCTTTTTCTTTTTTTCTCTTTGTGAGTTTCTTGCCTCACCTGATGTATCAGATTATAGCTTAAACTGCTTTTCGGGTATATTATAATTTCCACCAAAATGTCAGATTCATGACCTCATTGTGTTCTTTTTATATACAGACAGATTTTGTCATTTAATAAGGAAATCTTTCCTAAAATCATAATCTTTCTGTTTTTTTATTAGTATTTTTGTATAAAAAGTACCATTTTTCTATAAATCAGCCAGATGAATATTCGCAATCTGATTCATTACCTGCTCATATATTTTTCTGAAATTGTGTTATTTTATGTCATGATTCTGATACTTACTTCATGTTTCTTATTTCCGAAAGATCTCATTTCCGATATAATTTCCATACAATATTTATGGAAGGAGAAAAATGTTGAAACATATTAAGTTTATTGATAATCATGGAAGCTTTTGTGTGAACAGACCGGAAAATACCAGTTATCTTTATTTTCCTCTTGCATCAGAAGCAGGTCTGAAAAGTTCCGTCACACCAGTGCTTGGAGGTGACAGCAAAATTGATCAGGATACCTTCCTGCTGGAACCGGTCAGTTCCGAAAATCTTCATAACAATCGTTCTTCCAGAAATTTCTGGATCGTAAAAGAAGGACACATTCCTTATTCAGTAACAGGTTCCTCTGCTCAGCAGGAAGCCGACCGTTTTACTGACAGGCAGGAAGACAGTGAACTAACCGCCGGATTCATGTGGCAGACTTTGAAAAGGACTTCCAGAGAACTTGGGCTCATCTCCACAGTTACTTCTTTTATCCCCAAAAGCGATAATGTGGAGATTATGTATGTGACGGTTGAAAACCAGACAGATACTGTACAGAAATTTACTGCATATGGTGCAATTCCTGTTTACGGAAGAAGTGCGGATAACATTCGTGATCATCGAAATGTCACTTCCATGCTCCATCGTATCGAGACAACAGAACATGGAATCAACGTCTGCCCCACCATGTCATTTGACGAGCGGGGACATCAGCCAAATCATAAAATCTATTATGTAAATGGCTGTTCCGGAAAGGGAGAAAATCCGATTTCCTATTATCCGACTGTAGAAGATTTTATCGGAGAAGGTGGTACCTATACACATCCACGCACAGTATATGAAGGATATAAAGGAGTTCCCGCACACAGTCTGGCAGCAGGAAAGGAAGCAATGGGTGCTTTCTGTTTCTCATCTTTCACACTGGCTCCCGGTGAAAAAACAGACTTTATTTTATTATCAGGTATTGCCGACAGTAAAGAAGAAATTGAAAATATTTTTGAAAAATACAATACTTCCGATAAAGTGAAAAATGCACTGGAAGAAACCAGAATTTACTGGAAAAAACAGGTAAACGTTGACTTCCACACACAGGATCCTGACTTTGACAGTTATATGAAATGGGTAAGTTTCCAGCCATTCCTGCGCCGTTTATTTGGCTGTTCTTTCCTTCCTCATCATGATTACGGACGCGGTGGACGCGGATGGCGTGATCTGTGGCAGGATTGCCTTTCTCTTCTGCTGATGAATCCTCAGAATGTAGGTGCCATGATTGAAAAGAATTATGGCGGCGTACGTATTGATGGTACAAATGCTACTATTATCGGAGACGGTGACGGCAATTTTATCGCTGACAGAAACGGAATCGCACGTGTATGGATGGATCATGCACTCTGGCCGCTAATCACGACCAGTCTTTATATTAATCAGACCGGAGATATAGAGATCCTTAAGAAACAGGTTCCTTATTTTAAAGATGCACAAACCATGCGCGGCACAGAAATTGATACTCTCTGGAATGACGCATATGGAAATAAACAGCGCACCGAAGACGGTCAGGTATATACCGGAAGTGTTCTGGAGCACATCCTGATCCAGCAGCTTGCCGCTTTTTATGATGTAGGTGTTCATAATATTTACCGTCTCCGCGGAGCTGACTGGAACGATGCCCTGGATATGGCAGCAGAAAATGGTGAAAGTGTTGCCTTTACCTGTGCTTATGCGGGCAATCTCCATACTCTTGCTTCCATATTACGCCTTATGGAATCTGCAGGCGAAACCAGTATCCCGCTGTCAGAGGAAATTGAAATCCTGCTGAACGACCAGACAGATATGTTTGACAGTGTATCTGAAAAGAAAAAGATTCTTACTGAATATGCCAAAAGCTGCAGGCATAACCTGAGCGGCAGAAAGAAAAACTTCTCTCTCTCCACACTTGCTGCCAACCTGATCCAGAAATCCAACTGGCTGACAGATCATATCCGTTCACAGGAATGGATTGATGGCAAAGACAACGAAGAAGGATGGTATAACAGCTATTACGATAATCATGGAGAGGCAGTGGAAGGTTTCCACCATGAACAGGTGCGTATGATGCTCACGGGCCAGGTTTTCTCTATTATGGGAAATGTTGCCACTGATGCGCAGATCAGAAAAATCGTAAAAAGCGCAGATCATTATCTTTACAGAAAAGAAATTGGCGGTTACCGCCTGAACACAGATTTTCAGGAACTGAAGTTTGATATGGGACGTATGTTCGGTTTCGCTTATGGCGAAAAAGAAAACGGTGCTGTTTTCTCTCATATGGCAGTTATGTATGCAAATGCCTTATATCAGAGAGGCTTTGCAAAAGAAGGCTGGAAAGCATTGCGTTCTCTGTCTGATACAGCTCTCGACTTTGATACCAGCCATATTTACCCGGGAATTCCTGAATATTTCCGTTCAGACGGACGTGGCATGTATCATTATCTGACAGGTGCTGCAAGCTGGTATCTTTTTACCATGATCACAGAGGTCTTTGGTGTCCGTGGAGTTTTCGGAAACCTTTTGGTTCATCCAAAACTTCTGGCAGAACAGTTCGATGAAGCAGGAACTGCTTCTGTCTCTGTTACTTTTGCAGGAAAACAGTTCCATGTTACCTACCGAAACACAGACAGAAAAGATTATGGTTCTTATCATATCGCCGCTGCGGACTGCGACAAAACAGCAATAGAAATCGTAGAAGATTCCCATATTATGATCTCCAGAGAATTTATTAACAACCTCTCTTCTGATCTTCATGAAATTACAGTGACACTTGCCTGAAAACAATAGCTGCTCAGCCTCCATAAAAGCAGTCGACAGGCAGTTATAAATATTGTTCTAACAGAAAGGATTTACTATATGAAATACGGATATTTTGACAATGAAAACCGAGAATACGTGATTACTAATCCGGCAACACCTGCACCATGGGTAAACTATCTGGGTTCCCCGGAGTACGGTGCAATCATTTCCAATAATGCAGGGGGCTACAGTTTTGCAAAATCCGGTGCAAACGGACGTATCCTGCGCTATGTTTTTAATAACTTTGACCAGCCGGGACGTTACATTTACATTCGCGATGACAGATCATCAGACTTCTGGTCTGCATCCTGGCAGCCTGTAGGCAAAGATCTGGCTCAGTATAAGAGCGAATGCCGTCACGGAATCGGTTATACAAAAATTTCTGCCGACTACAGCGATATTCACTCAGAAGCCCTTTACTATGTTCCTCTTGGAAAAAGTTATGAAGTATGGGCATTATCTGTGACCAATCATTCTGATCACGAAAGGAACCTGACTCTCAGCGGATATGCAGAGTTTACCAACCACAGCAATTACGAACAGGATCAGGTTAATTTACAGTACTCTCTTTTTATTTCTCGTACACTGTTCGAAGGAAACAGAATTACTCAGCAGATTCATGGAAATCTTGATGCAATTCCTGAAAATGAGAATGTAGATGAGAAAAATGTGACAGAACGTTTCTTTGGACTTGCAGGTGCTGAGGTTTCTTCTTACTGTGGGGACAAAAATGAATTTCTCGGAAGTTACCATGGATATGGAAACCCTGAAGGTATTGTCTGTGGTGATCTTGGTGATAAGACAAGCTATAATGAAAACTCCTGTGGTGCTCTCTCCTGCAAAATAACTCTTAAAGCAGGTGAAACCAGAACAATTGCTTTTCTTCTTGGAATGAAACCGTCATCTGAAGCTGCTGAAGTAATCAGATGTTACGAAAATCCGGCTCCAACTGTAGCAGAAGAACTGGAAGCATTAAAAGCTGACTGGAACAGTAAGCTTGATAATCTTAAAGTCAGCACTCCAAGTCCGGAATTTGATACTATGATTAATACCTGGAACGCATACAACTGTTTTATGACTTTCATCTGGTCCCGTGCAGCTTCCTTCATTTACTGTGGACTCAGAAATGGATACGGATACAGAGATACTGTACAGGATATTCAGGGAATCATCCATCTGGCACCGGAAATGGCACTGGAAAAGATTCGTTTCATGCTGTCTGCGCAGGTAAATAACGGTGGCGGACTCCCTCTTGTCAAGTTTACTCACACACCAGGAAAAGAAGATACTCCGGATGATGCTTCTTATGTACAGGAAACCGGCCATCCGGCTTACCGTGCAGATGATGCATTATGGCTTTTCCCAACTGTATATAAATATATTTCAGAAACCGGAAACACTGCTTTTCTTGATGAAGTGATTCCTTTTGCCAACAAAGATGAAGCTACTGTATATGAACATCTGAAACGTGCGGTTGCTTTCTCTCTTAATCACCTTGGACCTCATGGAATGCCCGCCGGACTTTATGCAGACTGGAATGACTGTCTCCGTCTGGGTGCAAACGGAGAATCTTCTTTTGTTGCTTTACAGTTCTATTATGCAATGACAATCCTGAAAATCTTTGCCGAATATAAAAAAGATACAGAATATGTACAGTATCTTGAAGAAACTCAGAAAGCATTTGGCGAAAAAGTTCAGGAACTGTGTTGGGATAACGACCGCTTCGTACGTGGTTATACAGAATCAGGAGAAAGAATCGGTGAAGCTGCTGCTCCTGAAGCAAATATGTGGCTGAATCCTCAGAGCTGGGCAGTTATCAGTGGTCTTGCTACCCCGGAACAGGGAGACGCAGCACTAAATAATGTATATGAACGTCTGAATACGGAATATGGCGCAATCCTTATGGATCCTCCTTACCATGCACATGCTTTCGATGGTGCACTGGCAGTTATCTATAATCAGGGTACCAAAGAAAACTCCGGTATTTTCTCCCAATCCCAGGGCTGGCTGATTCTTGCTGAAGCACTCCGCGGTCATGGAGAACGTGCTTTTACCTATTTTATGGAAAATTCTCCTGCTGCGCAGAATGACTGTGCCGAAATCCGTCGTCTTGAGCCATACTGCTATGGTCAGTTTACAGAGGGAAAAGCAAGCAAACACTTTGGACGCTCTCATGTTCACTGGCTGACAGGAACTGCTTCTACTGTAATGGTAGGATGTGTGGAAGGTATCCTCGGGCTTCGCCCTGATCTTGAAGGACTTCGACTGTCTCCTTCTGTGCCAAAAAGCTGGAAACACTTTGAGATTGAGAAAGTTTTCCGTGGAAAACAGCTTCATATCTCTGTAGAAAATCCAGACGAAAAAGAATCTGGCTGCTGCAGTCTGGTTCTTAACGGACAGAAATTAGCAGATAATTATATCCCTGAAAAACTTCTTCAGGATAAGAACGAAGTCATATTAACTCTTTAATCTCCCGATATTACCAGATGAAAATAAGCGGCCGGCTTACAGAAAATTTATATTCCCTGTAAGCTAGAGCGTGTCTGAAAAATCATTCCCGCAATCTGCACGCCCCACTTTGCGGTAT
>ENA-OUQW01003371-OUQW01003371.1-human-gut-metagenome-genome-assembly--contig:-NODE-3371-length-11680-cov-46.772817_pt1 | contig 11680 bp, 9 predicted proteins | sample MGYA00248464_ERZ548849 | MGnify/ENA primary metagenome ERZ548849 (study PRJEB26491, sample SAMN04978193) | human gut metagenome | host: Homo sapiens | study: EMG produced TPA metagenomics assembly of...
TTTTACTGGGGCTACCGCCCCTAGTCCCTGTCGGGGGCTCCGCCCCTGCGACCCCTTTTTTATCAACGAAAGAGGTTTTTCGACAGTCTGTAACGCTGTACAGCGTTTTATTCACTTGCCTGCATTTTTTCGTAGCTTATCATCAGATCCACGAATCTGCCGTAAGACTTCTTGCCGTCCGTCTGCCCCTGCGACTTAAGATAGGTATCGTTCACCGTTGTGGCGACAGCAGCGACCGGCGTTTCATATTTCTTCCAGTATTCGCTGTTTGCTTTAAGCTCTGCCTTTATTCTGTTGTCCGCATAGCTCATAAGCTCGCTGTATATTTCCGCCCCTGCCGCAGAATAAAGTGCATTTGCGGCATAGATAAGAGCATATACCCACCCCGCATATTGCAGATACACATTGTCCGAGCCTGTGCAGGCAAGATAAGCGATGAAGTTCGCCTCGTCCTCACGCATAAAGCCCTTCAGGTGCGACAGCTCGTGACACACCGTGAACGGTTTCGCAAAGTCCGGCGCATTTGCGTTATAATTAGCCTCTATGGTAAACGGCGCATACATACCGAGTATTTTCATATAAGACATACCCTCTGACGCAATTACAGCCTTTGCGTCCGGATAAAACCCCGACAGGCTGTCATACCTTTCGCCGAGTCGGTTCATTGCCTTTTTACATTCTTCATCGAGATCGATTTTATCGTCAAGCGATACCGTCAGCGTTTCGTCCGTTTCTATTTTTCCGGCAGCGTCGTTTGCGTTCTTCAGAATATACACGCAAAGATCCGCAAGCTCCTGAGCCGTATATGTTTCAACGGTAAATCCGCTCACCTCGGAAAATGTAAAACGGTTATAGTTTATTCCGCAGAAAAGCGTAAACACCATAAACACGCTTACCGCAAAGCACACCACGACCGCAAGCACCCTCATCAACAGCTTTTTCCGCTTGCCCTTGCCCTTTACAAAGCGTATCACGGTAAAGACAACGCCGACGGCGGCAAGTATGATAACCGCATAAAGCAGTATCTCGCACAGCGAAAAGGGCAGTACGGAAGAGATTCGTCCTACAGTACCCACAAAAAACGGGTATATCGTTGTGCTGTACCACTGCGCAAAGTCTGCCGTGTTCTTCGCAAGCAGTGTGAGAGCAAGCGACAGCAGGAACGCAGGAACGGCATAATACAGCCATTTCGGCAGCTTTTTAAAAAACGCTTTGATTGTCGCTGACAATGTTACCACAGCCTTTCGGATCAATACATATCTCTGAGGCTGTCGATAAAAGCGACAAAGTCGTTTCTTGCCGACAACGGCTCGATTATTTCCGCCTTTACACCCAGCTGGAACAGCCAGCCGTAAAAGGTCGGGCTTACGTTTATATCCTTTGATATATAGAAGTTATTCTCGTCCAGCTTGTGCATGGTTATATCCGACCCGAATTTATCCATAACAACGCTTGTGAGCGAGTTGTCGAATCTCAGCTTTATTCTTATCGTTTCCTTGCCTGCGAACATACCGAATATTTTCCGTGTATATTCCGCAAGGTTGAAGTCCTCCGAGATTATCGCAGGCTCGTCTGACACCTCAACGTCTTCCATACGGTCAACCCTGAAGTTTGAAACCGAGTTGTATTTTTCGTAAAAGCCTATGCAGTAGTAGTTTTCATCCTCCCACGCAAGATGATACGGCGACATAGTATAACGTCCGTCCGCATTTCTGAAAACTTTTCTCTTTTTTATATCGTAGTTGAAGTAGTGGAAGGTAATCTTTCTGCCGTTTTCAATGGCTTCGTGTATCTTGTTTATGCTGTAGTATATCTTCTTGTTTACGGTTTTTACACGGTTTGCGACAATAACGCTCCGCTGAAGCTCATTTGCACGGAAGTTGCTTGTAAGGTGGGCGATCTTGCCGATAAGCGCCCTTGATTTTTCTTCTGAAATGAATTTCGAGCAGGCTACAGCGTCCGCAAGCAGCTGTAATTCCTCAAACTCAAAATCACGGGAGGCAAGATAATACGTTCCGTTCTTATCCGAGCATATATCCATTCCGAGAATGTCACGGAGCGTTTCAATGTCGGAGTAGAGTGCCTTGCGTTCAGCCGTTATGCCGAGCCTTTCCAGCTTTTCCTGTATTCCGGCAACCGTCAGAGCGTGAAGCTCGTCCGATTCCTCACGGAACATTTTTTCGATATAAAGAATTTTCTGCTTCTGGTTGGATGAACGTGCCATAACATAAGTCCTTTCTATTCGTGCTTTATCTGCATTACAACCGATATTACCAGCACCGCCGCAAGCAATGCGGATATTATCACGGTAAAAACGTTGAACGTCATTATAATATACGGTACAGCCGACATCGCAAGAGCAATGGCGGAAAGCACCGTGATCGGCGTCTGCCGTTTCTTCCCGAAGAATATCCACAGCAGAGAAAGCATAGCCGTAATAGTAGTTGTCACAGCGCATATCATATAGTGGAACATTGCGTATCCGAACGGCGTGACATCGAAATACGAGTAATTTTCAAACCTGAAAATCAAATGACCGTTGTCGGACATCAATCCGTACTTAAGCACTGCGCCGAGCGGCAAAAGCTCTGTTATTATCGCCGCAAGGCAGATAAATAGCCGTATAACACCGAGTTTTTTCATAATATTTCACCTTTACAGCAGGGAAAACACCCTGCATATCTCACTTCACCCTTACAAAATGTGCAATAAACGACCTGAAATCCCCCCACAACGACGGAATGTCAAATCCGCTGTTCATCAGAAGCTCTGCCGAATAAACCCTTCCCGTCTGCTCGTGCCGGTAATAACAGCCCTTTTCAAGACCCTTCAGCTTTACTCTGTGCAGGAACACGCTCGGCTCCTTGAGAACCTGTACATATTCGAGGAGCGTTTCGCTCTTGTCCTTTGCGACAAACTGCCATGCGTCAAAGCGGTCGTTTGCGAACGGATCTCCGATTCTGTAATAATCGCCCGTTCTCACAAGCGGATTGTACTTGTTGAATTCTTCTATCTGTTCCTTTATCGCATATTTGTCATCGTCCGAAATCCTCGTAACGTCAAGCTCATAGCCGAACGTACCCGACATCGCAACGTGTCCTCTCGTTTCAAACGGAGTGATCCTGCCGACGCAGTGGTTCGGGCTGTCCGAAACGTGAGCACCGAAGCAGGAGCAGGGATAGCACATAGAAGTGCCGTACTGTATCTTGAGCCTTTCTATAGCGTCGGTATCATCGCTTGTCCATATCTGAGGAGAGTAGTAGAGCATACCTGCGTCAAAGCGTGAACCGCCGCCTGCACAGTTTTCAAGGAGCAGGTCAGGGAAGTCTGTCAGCAGTCTTTCCTGCATTTCATATACGCCGAGGACATATCTGTGCCATATCTCACGCTGTCTTTCGGGAGGTAATACCTCGTTGCCGACCTCGCTGAGCTGTCTGTTCATATCCCACTTTACATATTCTATGTTTGCACTTGAAAGGATAGCCTTCATCTGCTCATAGATATAGTCACGCACTTCTTTTCTTGAAAAATCGAGTACAAGCTGACTTCTTACAGTCGTGCGGTGTCTGCCGGGAATGTGTATGCACCAGTCCTGATGCTCCGCATACAGCTTGCTGTCAGGGCTTATCATCTCAGGCTCGAACCATATACCGAACTTAAGACCTATCTTGTTTACCTCGTCTACAAGGTGCTTAAGACCGCCTTTTATCTTGTCCTCGTTTACAAACCAGTCGCCGAGGGAAGATTTATCATCGTTTCTGTGACCGAACCAGCCGTCGTCCATGACTAGCATCTCGATTCCGGCTTTCTTAGCCTCTCTTGCTATATCAAGGAGCTTGTCCGTGTCAAAGTTGAAATAGGTCGCTTCCCAGTTATTAATAAGTATAGGACGGCGCATATTCTTCCACTTTCCTCTGATAAGGTTGTTCCTCATTACATCGTGGAAGTTTCTCGACATCTGACCTAAGCCCTCGCCGGAATAGGTCATGATGACCTCCGGTGCCTGAAAATCCTCTCCCGGCTCTAAGTGCCACGAGAAGTCATACGGATTTATACCGAGCAGAGCCCTTGTCTTTTCATACTGACCTACCTCTACCATTCCGAGGAACGAACCCGAATACACCAGAGCAAAGCCGTATGCTTCACCGAAGTCCTCTGTTGCGGTGTGGTCGCACAGCGCAAAGAAGTTGTTGTGAGCGTGGCTTGTAGCACCTCTGTTGGAATCAATAGACTGCTTGCCGAAACGTATAGGAAAACGCTGTACATGGCGTTCTCTTGCCCATGTTCCGTGCAGTGTTATCATATCGTAGTCCATTCTGTCAAGATCAAGGCTCATTGATATGATACGGCGCAGGTCGATAGCGGCTAGACCGTTGTTTTCGACCTTTACGCTTCTTGTAATAACGTCAAATTTCGGGAATACGCTGTACATAAGCGTAATATCAAGACCGCTGTGCGGATCGTAGCAGAACACCTCAAGCGTCTGCGCCTCATCATCTGCGGCATATGTAGCGGGAAGCCCCTTTAATTTCGGCTTGCCGTTTGAAATTCTGTAATCCTTGTAGTAGCATTCACAGGCGGACATACCGTTTATATCCATTACCTGCATTGCCGGTTCTCTGAAATCCGCAACGCCCGATGTCGGAAATTCGATAGGCGCGCAGTCAAAGCTGTGAGGTCCCATAGCGTCGTGTACCGCAGGTACAAACGGCTCGTCATTCGGTATGCGGAGCATATGAGTTATATCAGTTTCCGGAATATAGCCGCCGTAGTACAAGTGGAGCAGGTTTCTGCTGTCGGTGATATGAAATGCGTAGCTCGATTTTTCCGTGTCGAGCTTGAATACACGCTTGTTTTCGTCAAATACGATAGACATAATTTTTTCCGTCCTTTTAATTTTTCGGGATACGGCCAGTTCCCATATACAATTAATATAACATATTTCACGGCTTTTCTCAATCCTTTTAAGTAAAATTTTAAGCATTTTTCATTTTTGCAAAACAATCCTCAAGCAATCCCCGGACAATCCCCCAAACAATTCCGTTGTATAAGAGGTATATTACAGCACCGTTCCACCCACCCTCTTAATCACAAAACATAACATAATTCACCGTTAATCTTAAATTTACTTAAATTATAGCCTTATTGCTGTGTAATGCCGTGAGTTTCAATAAATTTTCACATATATTTTAGGCATAATGCACATTGACATTAAAAAAACGAAATGTTACAATAATTGTGTAAAGTTACATAAGTATGTAACAAAACGAAAATAAGTTTTATAGGAGGATTTTTCCAATGAAGTTAAGAAAAATCATGGCAGGCGTTGTAGCTACTGCTCTTGCAGCAAGCACATTAGCCGTAGCAGCAAGCGCTGCTTGCCTCACAAAGGTTGAAGGTACAGAATCAACATTAAGCACAGGCACAGGCATGTGGCTTCTCCAGCTCTACAAAAAGGGCAATGAAGCTGAGGGCAAGCCCGAAACAAAGCTCGACATCGACTACTCAAAGATCGCTGCTCTTACATTTACTTTCCAGGTAAATGAAGAAGATAAGGAACTGTGGGATGGTACAATCGGCGGTTCTGTTGTATTCTCATGCAACGGTGAAAAGCTCGGCGTTCAGAACGATGAAGACCCTGCAAAGGCAGCACTCTTCGATAAGTATAACTGGCCCAGCTGCGAATTCTGGGGCGTTCTTGATGAAGAGTTACTCGGTCCTGTAGGCGAAGGCTCTACATACGATGATACAAAGCCCGGTAAGGTAGAAAAAGTCGGTGATTACACATACTCTGTCACAAACGACCAGCTCGTTAACCCCATCACAGCAGGCGACGCTTCTTCTATCGAAGATATGGGTTGCATGCAGGTTGGTCTTCAGGAATGGGGCAGCGGTATCGCAGCAGTAACAGTTACAAAGCTTGACGTTAAGGATGCAAGCGGTAACGTTCTCGTTTCATTCGATGAAAAGGGTGTTCCCACAATCGGCGGCGCTTCAACTCCCGCTGACACAACAGCTCCTGCTGACACAACAGCTCCCACAACAGGCGATTCTACAAAGCCCAACACAAACACAGGTGTTGAGAGCGTTGCAGTAGTAGCAGGCATCGCAGTTCTCGCTACAGGCGCTGTTATCGTTGCTAAGAAGAGAAAGTAATTTCGGCTTTAAGCAATAAATAAGCAATTTGTCCCCCGCAGAAACTGCGGGGGATTTTTGTCGTTTCTTTCACTTTTGTACTATCCCTCGCCCCGCACTACCACATTCGCCGTATGAACGCTCTGTTGGTTTTGCATCCGCACTATCCCTCGCCCTGCACCACCACACTTGCCTCCCTTGTCAAAGGTGAGGTGCTGTCGCCCGAAAAAATTCGGGCGACTACCGGAGGGATTGCTTTTCTACCGCACCCTTCCCGTTTCTTAGACACCTCCGTTAACAATCCCTCAATAGTTGGCAGTGCTTTGCACTGCAACAGAAGCTCACCTTTACACAAGGGAGCTAAAGGTGATAGTGCTTTACCAACCCTTCCAAAACCGCACTATCCCTCGAAAATCGCCAACGCCCTTGCCTCCCCTCGAAAAAGGGGAGGTGGCACGGCTGATATAATTTTTTGGCCTGCTGTACAGTATTCAGATAGTCCTACCTTTATGATTCTGAAACTATTCCGAGCCGTGACGGTGGGGATTGCTCCCTATCCGCACCATCAATGAGATTTTCCGCACTATCCCCTCGCCCCGCACAATATCCTTGCCTCCCTTGTCAAAGGGAGCTGGATTGCGACAAGGCTATTTCTTATTATAAATTGCAACATTCTGCGATTTCATCAACGTTAATATTTGCTCAGCCCTATCTGTCGCAAGACTGAGGGATTGCCCACCAACCTCTCCATCCCCACAACCTTCTCAAAAGCATATCCATCGCCTCGCACCATCCCTTCGCCCATCCCCCCTCAATTTCCCGTTATTCATCATCCAATATTCATTTCCTCCCTGTATACCCTTGACAACTTCCGCCGATAATTCTATAATAAAAGCAGTAACTTCCATATCAACATAAAGGTGTGATGTAATGAACTTCAAATGGGATAAAAAATATCTCTACTGGGGAGTGACCGCATTCCTCGTTATCGCCGCCGCTATCGTGTTCTTCCTCGGTCTGTCACAGATTAAAGAAATACTCGACAGCGTCTTCTCGTTCCTGTCTATACTGACACCCGTCCTATACGGCTTTGTTATAGCATATATTCTCTGCCCGATAGCGACTTTCATCGAAAAGCCGTGCCTGCGCAGATTGTTCTATACAATACAGGACAAAAAGCGTGAAAAATTCGAGCGTGAACATCCCGGCGAAGAACCGCCGCCCAAGACCTTCCCCGTCCGCAAGGTCGCAAGAGTTATGAGCGTGGCTATAACTATGATTCTTGCCCTGCTTATACTCACAGGTATAATCTGGGTACTTCTCCCTCAGCTTATCGACACTATCACTATGCTCGTAAATAATATGCCGACATACGTTACACAGATAAGCGACTGGGTATCGCAGACCCTCAGAAACTACCCCGAGGTAGAGGCTTATGTCCTCCAGTTCACAGGCGGCATTTCCGATATGCTCAACAACTGGCTGTCAACCGAGCTTCTTCCTCAGATGAACAATATATGGAATCTTATTTCGTCCAACGTCATGAACATAATCAGCGTGTTTATGAATCTCCTGCTCGGCTTCGTTATTGCCATCTACTTCCTCAACAGCAAGGAGCTTTTCGCCGCTCAGTTCAAAAAGATCCTCTACTGCCTGTTCAAGCCTAAGGTTGCTACAAAGATTATCAACAGCACCCGTGAGGTTAACAAGTCCTTCGGTCAGTTTATCACAGGTAAGATACTCGACAGCTTTATTATCGGTATGGTCTATGTACTGCTTATGAGCATCTTCAATATGCCCTATGCCGTACTCTGCGGCGTTGTTATGGGTATATTCTGCATCATCCCCTACTTCGGACCGTTTATAGGATATATCCCGTGTATGTTGCTGCTCGTCCTCGTTGACCCGATCCAGTGCATCTATTTCACCATTATGGTCGTTATCATCCAGAATATTGACGGTAACGTCCTCGCCCCGAAGATTATCGGCGACTCGACCGGTCTTTCGAGCTTCTGGGTCATCTTCGGTATGCTTGTCGGTCAGGGCTTGTTCGGCTTTGTCGGCCTTATCATCGGTATACCCCTGTTCGCCGTTGTATACAGCTTCACAAAAAACAGGGTCAAAAAACGACTCGAAAATAAAGACCTTCCCTCCGACTCAAACGTGTACCGTGACATCCACCATATAGATGACGAAACAAATGAGCCGGTCTATTTCCCTCACCCTCCTTATATGAAAAAGGAAAAGGAAAAGCACGAGTTTAAAGATATAAAGAAAATCTTCGTCAAAAACAAAAATTTCGACAGCAAAAATACGGATGACAAAAAGCAGAAATAATGTTATTATTTCAGTCTGTCGAAAAACCTCTATCGTTGATAAAAAAGGGGTCGCAGGGGCGTAGCCCCCGACAGGGTCTAGGGGCGGTAGCCCCTGTAATATAGCCCCTTCCCACGGGGAAGGGGTTTGGGGTTAGGGGTAGAGAATTTGCTCTATTTTTATAAAAAAGACTTTTTCTACAAGCTGAAATAATGTTATTATTTGCCTTTTACCGAGTCAAAAAACACCGTGTTTTCAAAAACTACATTATTCATCACCCTGACGCATCATTGATGCCTTACTTTTCGTGATAGGTAAGCCATTCTGCGTTTTCTGAATCATCAGGTGTGATTGTAAATCAATGGCAGGGAGAAAAATACTCACCCGCCATTTTCTGAAAGGAAGCTTTTATGGCAAAACAGTATGTTGTAACTCCGTCACAGATGAAAAAAGCGGAAGCGATGTGTGAGCAGAAAGGCACGTCGTGTGCCGTTCTTATGCGGAATGTAGGCTCTGCCATCGCCCTTCACATCTCCCGTATCGTAAAGCCCTGCCGTGCGGCTGTCCTTGTCGGAAGCGGAAACAACGGCGGCGACGGCTTCGCAGTTGCCCATAATCTGCGTAAACGGGGCTTCTCCCCCCTCATAGTCCTCGTCGGCTCCGCCCCGAAAACCGACCTCGCCATAGACTGCTTCAACGAGTACAAACCCGATTACGAAGCCGTTTTAAGCTACCCCGACCAACCGGAAACGGTGCTGAGTGAGCTTGGCTCCTGCGGCATCATCATTGACTGCGTCTACGGCACAGGCTTCCACGGCGAGCTTGCTCCCCCGGTCAGAAGGCTCTTTTCCTACTGCAACGGGAGCGCCGCCCTGCGCTTCTGTGCCGACATCGCTTCCGGCTGTAACGCAACCGACGGGAACGCCGATGAATACTCGTTTCGTGCGGATATGACCTTTGCGCTCGGAGCCGTAAAAACGGGTCAGCTCTACGTTCCGTGCAGTGAGTTTTCGGGCGATATTGTACTGCTCGACATAGGCATATCTGAGGCCTGCTTCAGCGAATATGACGCCGAGCTGAACGGCGATTCCCTCGCCTCCCACTTTGTCAACCGCAGCCGTATCACCCACAAGGGAACGTTCGGAAGGCTGCTGAATGTTTCGGGCAGCGAGAGCTGTATCGGGGCGGCGTGGATGTCCACTAATGCCGCTCTGCGAACGGGTTCAGGGCTTGTTACGCTTGCCTCGGTGAGCGAGGTCACAACAAGCGTTGCCACCTCGTTACACGAATGTATCTACCTTCCGCTCGGCAGTAAAACGCTTACCTCGGACTGTGCGGACAAGCTGTGCAAAAATGCCCGCACCGCCACTGCAATCCTGTTCGGATGCGGGGTAGGCAACAGCGACGAAGCCTACCGTCTGCTCTGCGCCTTGATTGACAATACCTCCTGCCCGATAGTTATCGACGCAGATGGAATAAATTCCCTCGCTCCGCATATAAATGAGCTGAAGGACAACAAAGGCAGGCTCATACTTACCCCTCACATCAAGGAATTCAGCAGGCTGAGCGGACTTGACACCGACTACATCCTCCGTCACAAGCTGAGCTGTGCCAAAGATTTTGCTGTAAAATACGGCGTTCACATTCTGCTCAAGGACGCATACTCCGTATATGCCTCTCCGGACGGATTTGCCGCCGTAAATATGAGCGGTAATGCGGCTTTAGCCAAGGGCGGAAGCGGTGATACGCTTGCAGGAACTATCGGCGGACTGCTTGCACAGGGCATTGAAACGGGCAATGCGGTAAGGCTCGGAGCGTATCTTTTCGGCTTATCCGCACAGTATGCCGCACGGGAGCGCAGTATGAGCGGAATTCTGCCGTCAGAGCTGCCGCAGCTTTACCCATATATCCTGCGTGAATTCTACGGAATAGCTTAACTCCTCACGTTGTCCTATATTACTGTACAAAGGACGACGTATTATGAGTAAAAGAATGATTATCACGACAGCCGTTTTATCCTGCCTTTTATGCACATCCTGCACTGCCGCCGAAAAGGCGGAAATCCCCGATCTGAAGGGAGATATGAGCGTCAGCGGCAGGGTCGCCTGCGACGGCGTTACGGCACAGGCGGAGTTTACTCGCGGTGCAGGCGTATGGACCGTATGCTTTACTTCTCCGGACAGCGTGAAGGGGCTTACCGTGACCGATGACGGCAACACTGTAAGGTACAGCCTTGACGGAATAGAATATGAATACGGCAGTTCCTCGCCGCAGTTTGCCTCAGCCGCAGAGCTTCTCACACAGTGCATTGACAGTGCAGGAACAGCCGAAAACGTCACCGCCCGTAAAGGCACCGACAAGCTGACCTTAAGCGGCACGGCAGGCGATAACAGCTATACGCTGACGCTTGACGGCAACGGCGAAATAACGGGAATTTCGGTCGGCGGATATACGCTTGACTGCTCGGGTAATCCCGCACCTGAAACCTCTGCGCCTGCTGTCGATGTTGGTAAATACTTAAAGTAAAACCGATATACAAGACCGAATCCCCATTGCCAAAATAGGCAGTGGGGATTCTTTTTAACGCTTTCCAATTCGGGTTAATTGTCGTCTTGGACAAGGGCGTTATTCGATGCAACGGGAGGAGCAAGCAAGGCACGGATGCCTGAAATGAACGCACAAAGGCTTTAAGCATGGACGCTTAAAGTCAGCCACGCAAAGCCGTTGCACGATGCAACGGCACTAATGGCTGACGAGGCAGGGACGCAAAGCCAACAGAGCGTTCATTAAGAGGCAAGGGTGTTAGCGATTTTCGAGGGATAGTGCGGTTTTAGAATGGTTGGTAAAGCACTATCACCTTTAGCTCCCTTGTGTAAAGGGAGCTGGCACAGTGAAGCGCAACGTTTTCAATATTGCTTTTTATAAAAGTTGAAGATGCGTTGGCAGAGAATTGTGTTTTCCGTCACTGTGACTGAGGGATTGTTAACGGAGGTGTCTGAGAAACGGAAAGGGTGCGGTAGAAAGCAATCCCTCCGGTAGTCGCCCGAATTTTTTCGGGCGACAGCACCTCACCTTTGACAAGGGAGGCAAGGGTGATGGTGCGAGGCAAGGCGATGGATGTACTTTTGAGAAAGTTGTTGGGATGGAGAGGTTCGGTGCAACGGGAGGGGCAAGCTGTATAGTGTGATAACATAGTTTACAGAATGTGCAAGGACATAGTTTACATATT
>ENA-OUQW01003383-OUQW01003383.1-human-gut-metagenome-genome-assembly--contig:-NODE-3383-length-11650-cov-3.940405_pt1 | contig 11650 bp, 9 predicted proteins | sample MGYA00248464_ERZ548849 | MGnify/ENA primary metagenome ERZ548849 (study PRJEB26491, sample SAMN04978193) | human gut metagenome | host: Homo sapiens | study: EMG produced TPA metagenomics assembly of...
AGTTACAGAGCGTGAACCACTGGAGTTTTAAGGAGAGAAAATATGAGAGAGAAAAAAAATCCGAATTCTGCGGAACGGTTGTATAAATTTTTTATCTATTTAGTTTTAATAATGCTTGCAGTCAGTATTATTATTCCGGTGGCATGGGTGTTTATGGCATCCATTAAGCAAAATAAAGAGTTTTATGGAAATCCGTGGACTTTGCCGGAGGGTTTTTATTTTCAGAACTTTATTGATGCCTGGAATACAGCAAAAATGGGAGATTACATGTTAAACTCCGTATTGGTTACAGCTTTGGCACTTGTAATTCTTTTAATTGTTGCGCTGCCGGCAGCTTACTGTTTGTCACGTTTTAAATTTAAAGGAAGCAAATTTTTAAATGCGGCTTTTATGGGTGGTCTTTTTATTAACGTGAATTACATTGTTGTTCCAATTTTTTTGATGCTGCGAGATGGGGACAATTGGCTGAAATCAGTAATTGGGAAAAGTTTTCTTTTAAATAATCTGGTCATACTTGCAATCGTATATGCTGCAACGGCACTTCCGTTTACAATTTATCTGTTGTCAGGGTATTTTTCAACATTGGCACATGATTATGAAGAGGCGGCATATATTGATGGAGCAGGTTATAGTACAACGATGTGGAAAATTATTTTTCCAATGGCAAAACCATCTATTATTACGATAATCTTGTTTAATTTTCTTTCTTTTTGGAATGAATATATCATTTCCATGACACTGATGAGTTCGGCAAAGGGACCGAAAACGTTACCGGTAGGATTATTAAATCTGATGCAGGCACAGCAGTCAGCAGCACAGTATGGAATTATGTATGCAGGACTTGTAATAGTAATGCTTCCTACATTAATTTTATATATATGTGTTCAGAATAAACTGACACAGGGAATGACTGTTGGTGGTTTAAAGGGTTGATGAGAAGGGAGATTAAAATGGAATTTTGGAAAAAGCACACAAAATGCAGAATAATTTTAATGGCAGCTCTTTTTATTGCCGGAATAAGCCTGTCTGTTTTTGGATGGGGTATGACAGGAAAAATGACAGGTTTAGGAATTATGCTTATTGGAATTATCTGTTTATTAATGGCATTGTGGATTTATAATTGCCCTTTTGCAGAAAAGAAGAAAAGAAAGTAATTATATGGATGAAATAGAGTGAGGAAGAAAAATGAGTGAGAAAAATACAGGACGTGTCACAATTCCTACAAATCTGGATGTGGTTCCAGAGACAATTGAGTTAATGAAACGCTGGGGTGCAGATGCAATCCGCGATTGTGACGGAACAGAATTCCCGGAAGAGCTGACAAAGACCGGGGCAAAGATTTATGCAACTTACTACACCACGAGAAAAGATAATGAGTGGGCGAAGGCGAACCCGGATGAGGTGCAGCAGTGTTATATTATGAGTGGATTTTATACGGCTGTTGAAAGCGAACTGCAAATTCCTCTGATGAAGGGGATTTCGGATGAGTTAATGCAGGTCAATACAAGAGATGATATTAAACGATGGTGGGAGGTTGTTGACCGTTCCACAGGTCAGGTGGTATCGACCAAACAGTGGGAATATAATGAGGAGTCAGGGTGCGTCTGTATTCATGAGGCAGAACCGTTTCATGAATATACAGTAAGCTTTCTGGCATATATTATCTGGGATCCGGTACATATGTACAATGCGGTGACAAATGACTGGAAAGATTTCGAACATCAGATTACGTTTGACGTACGGCAGCCGAAAACACATAAATATTCCATGGAGCGCCTGCGTAAATTCTGCGAGGAGCATCCATATGTCAATGTCATTCGCTATACGACGTTTTTCCATCAGTTTACATTGATGTTTGACGAGTTAAAGCGGGAAAAATATGTGGATTGGTATGGTTATTCCGCGTCAGTAAGTCCTTATATTTTAGAGCAGTTTGAAAAAGAAATGGGTTATAAATTCCGCCCGGAATATATCATTGACCAGGGATATTATAACAATCAGTATCGTGTACCTGGTAAAGAATATAAGGATTTTCAGGCATTCCAGCGCAGGGAAGTTGCAAAGCTTGCAAAAGAGATGGTTGACATCACACATGAATGCGGCAAAGAGGCAATGATGTTTTTGGGGGATCACTGGATCGGAACAGAACCATTCATGGAAGAGTTTGCAACGATCGGTCTTGACGCAGTGGTAGGAAGCGTTGGAAACGGAAGTACACTTCGTCTGATCTCTGATATTGAAGGTGTAAAATATACAGAAGGAAGATTCCTTCCATACTTTTTCCCGGATACCTTCCATGAGGGCGGAGATCCTGTCAAGGAAGCAAAGGAAAACTGGGTGACAGCACGCCGTGCCATTTTAAGAAAACCAATCGACCGTATCGGATATGGCGGATATTTAAAGCTTGCATTAGATTTCCCGGAGTTTTTGGACTATGTGGAGAGCGTGTGCAATGAATTCCGTGAACTATATGAGAATGCAAAAGGAACAACACCATACTGTGTGAAGAAGGTTGCTGTTTTAAACAGCTGGGGCAAAATCCGCAGCTGGGGCTGCCATATGGTACACCATGCCTTATATCAGAAACAGAATTACAGTTATGCGGGAATTATCGAGGCATTAAGCGGCGCACCGTTTGATGTGAAATTTATTTCATTTGATGATATTTTAAAGGATAAGGATATATTAAAGGATATTGATGTTATTATCAATGTTGGAGATGGTGACACAGCTCATACTGGTGGAAGTATTTGGGAAAATCCCAAAATCTCATCTGCAATTCGTGAATTTGTTTACAATGGAGGTGGATTTATTGGTGTTGGTGAACCATCTGGTCATCAATTCCAGGGTCATTTCTTACAGCTGGCGGATTTGATTGGTGTTGAGAAAGAGACAGGATTTACTTTGAATTACGATAAGTATAACTGGGAAGAACACAAAAATCACTTTATTCTTGCAGATACAACAAAGCCTGTTGACTTCGGAGAGGGCAAGAAGAATATGTTTGCGTATGAGGGAACAGAAATTCTGGTACAGAGGGACAAAGAAGTTCAGATGGCTGTGCATGAATTTGGTGAGGGCCGTTCGGTCTATATCAGTGGACTGCCATATAGCTTTGAGAACAGCAGAATTCTTTATCGAAGCATTTTGTGGAGTACACATGGCGAAAACTTATTACATCAGTGGTTTAGTACAAATTTCAATGTGGAAGTACATGCATATGTAAAAAATGGCAAATTCTGTGTTGTAAATAATACCTACGAGTCACAGAATACGGTTATCTATCGCGGAGATGGAAGCAGTTTTGCGTTGAAAATAGAGGCAAATGAGATTAAATGGTACGCTGTTTAATCAGGAGGTATAAAGAATATGAAGAAACCTGTACTTGTAATTATGGCAGCCGGAATGGGAAGCCGTTACGGTGGAATGAAACAGATTGATCCAGTAGATGAATATGGACATATTATTGTTGATTTTTCTATTTATGATGCTTATCTTGCAGGATTTGAAGAGGTTATTTTTGTAATAAAAAGAGAGAATGCGGAAGATTTTCATAATGTCATAGGGAATCGTATAGAAAAGATTATGAAAGTAAGATATGCATTTCAGGAGCTGGAAAATCTGCCGGAGGGATTTGAAGTTCCGGCCGGAAGAGTAAAGCCATGGGGAACTGCGCATGCAATTTTAAGCTGTAAATATATGATTGACGGACCATTTGCAGTGATTAATGCAGACGACTATTATGGAAGAGAAGCATTTAAGCAGATTTATGATTATCTGAGTGTGCATGAAGATAATGAAAAGTATCAGTATGCAATGGTAGGATATCAGTTGAAAAATACTTTGACGGAGAATGGAAGTGTGGCAAGAGGTGTCTGTGATATTGATGGTGATGGAAAACTTGTCAGTGTAACAGAACATACAACGATTGTAAAACGTGGAGAGAATGCTGCATATACGGAAGATGATGGAAAAAGTTATACGGATTTGGCAGGAGATACGATTGTTTCCATGAATTTATGGGGATTTAGCAAGGGATTTTTGTCAGAGATTGCGTATGGATTTCGTGATTTTCTGCAGGAGGGTCTGCAACATAATCCACTGAAATGTGAATATTATCTTCCGTCGGTCGTCAGCAGACTGTTAGATAGCAATAAAGCAGAAGTAAAAGTTCTTCTTACAACAGAAAAGTGGTATGGAGTTACCTACAGGGAAGATAAACCAATGGTTATGGCAGCAGTGAAAAAGCTGGAAGAGAATGATTTTTATCCAAAACAGCTCTGCGGAAAATTAGAAGCGGCTGCAAACTTCTGTTTTGAAGGTGTATATAAAGAAGAAATTCCATGGGGAAATGGACATATTAATGATACTTACCGTGTTACATTTGAAAACGAGCAGGGAGTAAAAAAGCATTATATTTTACAGCAGATGAACAAGAGTATCTTTAAAAACCCGGTTGAATTAATGGAAAATATCGTTGGAGTCACTGAATTTTTAAAAAGAAAAATTTCAGCTAACGGTGGAAATCCAGAGAGGGAGACATTAAATGTCATTCCTGCAAAAGACGGGAAACCCTATTACGTGGACTCGGAAGGTGAGTATTGGAGAGCTTATGTATTCATTGAAAATACTGTAAGCTATGATTTGATAGATAATCCTGAAATACTTTATGAGGGCGGTCTGGCATTTGGCAGATTTCAAAGTATGTTAGCGGATTATCCGGCGAAAACACTTCATGAGACAATTCCGGGATTTCATGATACCAGAGAAAGATTTGAGACATTCAAAAAGGCAGTGGAAGAGGATGTGTGCAGCAGAGTGGATTTGGTCCGGGAGGAAATTCAGTTTGTATTGGACAGGGAAGAAATTGTGGACTGCTTTCAGGATTTGCTGAGAAGTGGGAAAATCAGTTTTCGTGTGACTCATAATGACACAAAAATTAATAATGTCCTCATGGATAAGGATACCAAAAAAGGAATATGTGTGATTGACCTGGACACTGTAATGCCTGGGGTAGCCATGAATGATTTTGGAGATGCGGTGCGGATTGGAGCAAGTACAGCATTAGAGGATGAACAAAATCTGGATAAAGTGTGGTGCGATTTAGAGCTTTTTGAAGCATGTGCGAAGGGCTTTATAGAGGGCTGTGGTGGAAAACTTTCACAGGAAGAGATAAAGCTGCTTCCGATGGGCGCTAGGCTTATGACCTATGAATGTGGAATGAGGTTTCTTATGGATTATATTCAGGGAGACATTTATTTTAAAATTCACAGACCGGGGCAGAATTTGGACCGGGCAAGGACACAGTTTAAACTTGTCTCTGATATGGAACATAAGTGGAAAGTAATGGAGAATATTGTGAAGAAGTATATGTAAGACAAAACAGTGGCATTGACAATTTCCAATGCTTAAAAGGCGTCAGTTCCGGAAATACCGGACTGACGCCTTGATTGCATTAGAAAACCTTTTTCTGCGAGTTCATTTTGAATATCATCTAAAATCTCTTCGGATTCAGCTTCAATCGTATGGTAATGATAACCAACGGTTACATTCTTAAGAAGGCTGGAACTTCCGGTAGAGAGTCCTTCTAAAAATTTCTTGACATCGCGTCTTGTACGGATATTCATATCAGCCCGGATAACACCATAAACCTTGTGATAAACAAAAACATCTTTGACAACACCGCCATTATCAACGATCAGAGAGAGTTCTTCTCCAACCTGATCATCTGTATGGATCACTTTAAATACCCGCTGGCAGGCGGATTGTTTTGGAATAATATAACCTTTGTTTGTGGAAAGGATCGTCAGGCCATTTGCACGAAGAAGAGCAATGTCCGAAACGATGATCTGCCTGCTTACATCCAGGTCTTTTGCCAGAGTAACTCCAGGGACAGGCACAGCGCTGGATTTCAAAATATTTTCTATTTTTGCTCTCCTGATCTCTCCGTTCATCTGTCAAAGTCCTTTCTAAACTGCATGTAAATTTTTAAGTGAAATATCCAAAATTGGAGCTGAGTGAGTCAGAGCTCCACTTGATACATAGTTTACACCAAAGTTCTTAATTCTTTCAATGTTTTCTTTTGTAACATTTCCGGAACACTCGGTTTTGGCTCTTCCGTCGATCAGCTGTACGGCTTCTTTCATCATTTCCGGAGTCATATTATCAAGCATGATGATATCTGCGCCTGCTTCAACTGCCTCTTTTACCTGGGCAAGGCTCTCTACTTCCACTTCGATCTTACGGACAAAAGGAGCATACTCCTGTGCCATTTTTACAGCTTTCGCAACGCTTCCTGCTGCTCCGATGTGGTTGTCTTTCAGAAGGACTCCGTCAGAAAGATTATATCTGTGGTTCTGGCCGCCGCCTACACGTACTGCATATTTTTCAAAAATACGCATGTTCGGTGTGGTTTTTCTTGTATCCAGAAGGGTGATGCCGGTTCCTTCAAGAAGGGATGCAACGGAATGGGTATAAGTTGCAATTCCGCTCATTCTCTGAAGATAATTGAGGGCTACACGCTCACCGGAGAGAAGTACACGGATATCACCGGTAACTTTTCCCATCTTCTGGCCTTTTTTTACTTCGTCGCCATCCTTGCAGAATAATTCTACTTTTGTGTCAGCATCCAGAAGTGTAAATACACGGCTGAAAATTTCCAGTCCGGCAATGATTCCGTCCTCTTTGCAGATCAGATCTACTTCTCCCGGAACCGCCTCTTTCATAACGGAATTGGTGGTAACGTCTTCACTTGAAATATCTTCTTTTAAAGCCTCCAGGATCAGGTGGTCTACCTGGAGTGTCATTGTGATCTTATTCATTATACAGTACCTTCTCTTTCTCAATAATCATGGCAGCCCTGTTCTTCAGATCAAGGTTGTTTCCATCTTTCATAATGCGGAACTTTACATTGCAATCTGCGTTCACGCAGCTCCTGCTGCACTTTTCTCGCTTTTCTTTTCAGCGGAGATTGCTTTTGCGGCACGTTTGGCAAATACAAGACTTTCCAGCAGGGAATTGCTTGCCAGGCGGTTGGCTCCATGTACCCCATTGCAGCTGGTTTCGCCTACTGCATACAGCTGGTCCATACTGGTCTTGCTGTCAGAATCAACCCAGATACCGCCCATAAAATAATGCTGGGCAGGAACTACCGGGATACATTCTTTTGTTACATCGTAGCCTTCCTCCAGGCATCTTTCGTAAATATGCGGAAAATGATGAAGGATGGTATCTTTGTCAATGTTTTCCATAGAAAGCCATACATGGTCGGTTCCTTCTTTTTTCATCTCTTCCTGGATTGCCTTTGTTACCACATCTCTTGGGAGCAGTTCGTTGACAAAGCGTTCTTTTTTGCTGTTATAAAGCACTGCACCCTCCCCGCGGACGGACTCGGAGATCAGAAATCTGCGGCCAGGTTTCTTGGAATACAGTGTTGTGGGGTGGATCTGTACATAGTCCAGATGTTCCAGACGTACATTGTGTTTTTTCGCAATATCCAGGGCATCACCGGTAAGGTGTGGATAGTTGGTGGAATGCTGATATCTTCCGCCGATTCCGCCGCTTGCAAGGATGGTATCCTCCGCATAGATTTCTACCGGAAGCTCTCCGCCTGGCTGAATTTCTTCCTGAATTTTTACGTTTTCTCCTGCTTCCATTGCTTCCAGACGTGTTTTGTTTGCTTCTGCAGAAACTGCCTTCAATCCGATACATTTGCCGTTTTTTACAAGGATGTCCTGCATGGAAGTATATTCCAGAACGGTTACATTTTCAAGTTTCAGAACCTGTCCCAGAAGTTTTTCGGAGATTTCTTTTCCTGTAATATCTTCATGATAAAGGATCCTCGGTTTGGAATGCGCGCCTTCTCTTGTATAGGCAAAATCATCTCCATCCATCTTAAAATCCACACCGTAGCCTACCAGGTCATTGATTACATCTCTGGATCCCCGGATCATAATGTCTACGGATTCTTTTCTGTTTTCGTAATGTCCTGCTTTCATGGTGTCTTCAAAATAGCTGTCATAATCATTTTCATCACGGAGTACACAGATCCCGCCCTGTGCCAGGAAGGAATCGCTGCTTCGCATATCTTCTTTTGTGATAATCACGATTTTCTTGTCTCTTGGAAGTTTCAGTGCGCTGAACATTCCCGCAACGCCTGTTCCTACGATTACTACGTCTGTCTTGATTTTCATTGTTTTCGCCTCTCTGTCTCTATTTTGCAAGCTCCAGCATCCGTTCCAGCGGTTTCTTTGCTTTTTCTCTTGTTTCATCGGTCACATAAACTTCATTTTCACCGGTTTTCAGAACGTGAAGTACTTTTTCCAGAAATACTTTTTTCATGTTTTTGCAGACCGGTACGGTTTCTGTGAAGTAGAATTTTTTATCCGGGCAGGTAGTTTCCAGCTTGTACTGAACGCCACATTCTGTGCAGATGATAAACTCTTTATTGTCACTTTCCTGTGCATATTTAATGATTCCGGATGTGCTTCCGATGTAATCAGCCTGTTTCAGAACTGTCTGAGGACATTCCGGATGTGCCAGAACCAGTGCATCCGGGTGCGCTTCTTTTGCTGCTTTTACTTCTTCCGGATTCATAAATTCATGGACAATACAGAAACCTTCGTTATAAATAAAGTTCTTCTCAGGAACCTGTTCTGCAATAAAATGTGCAAGATTTCTGTCCGGGATAAAAAAGATGTTTTTGTTCGGAAGCGCTTTTACGATCTTTACTGCATTTGCGGAAGTAACACATACATCAGAAAGCTCCTTCAATGTTGCTGTGGAATTAATGTAACAGACAACTGCCACATCGTCATATTCCTCTCGCACCTTGCGGATGCCTTCTTCTGTTGCCATATGAGCCATCGGACAGTCTGCATCCATGGCAGGCATCAGAACAATTTTATCCGGACTTAAGATCTTGGCGCTCTCTCCCATAAATCCTACTCCACAGAACACGATCGTCTTCTCTTTCGCGCTGGCTGCGATCTTGCTGAGATAAAAGGAATCTCCTATATAGTCAGCAACATCCTGCACTTCGGGACGCACGTAGTAGTGTGCAAGGATGATGGCATCTTTTTCTTTTTTTAATTTCTGGATTTCTTCTGCTACTGTCATTATTTTCACCTTTCCTGCAGGGGGTTTTTCTTTTATTCCTGCTTTTGTTTTGTGGTTTTTTCAAAATATCTTACACATAATACCATAGTTCTTTACATGTGACAAGACAGTTGTTTGATTTGTTGTAAAGTTTTTGTTAAGGAATGGATGGATTGGTTGCAGACGGACGGGGATGGATGGCGAAGGGGTGTTCAAATTTTAAATAAAATGAATTCGTGTGTGTATTTATTTTTGGTTAATTAATTACTTGATATTTTTTTACCTGGTAAATTTAGTGATTAACATTTTTTTGAATAAAAAAGGCCTGGTGTTTACAACAATTACCAGGAATGTATATTCCGGGAAATTACTGTAAACTCCAGGTCTCTTGATTTTTTCAGTTAGATGGGGTTATTGGAATTTGCTTCTGTTTTGTTATCTATTCAGCTTTGTTTTTCTGTTCCAGATATGCCTGGGTACTGTCTTTCAGGCGGTTGAGGCCGTCTATTACTGTATCTTTAGGGCAGGCGAGGTTTACGCGTAAGAAGCTTTGTCCATTTCGATATTCATTGCCGTCGCATACGTAGAGTCCGCTGTGCTGGCGGACGAAGGCATAGAATCTGGTTGCATCGTCGGTTACTTCGCGGCAGTCCAGCCAGAGCAGGTATGTGGCTTCTCCTCTGACTGCGTGGATTCCTTTTATTTCTTTTGTGATAAATTCTTCTGCATATCGTCTGTTTTCCCAGAGATATTCTCTTAAGCTGTCCAGCCATTCTGCTCCGTGGTTAAAGGCAGCTACCGGTGCGATAGCTGCAAATACGTTTGGTTCTGCCACTTCGTCTGTATTTAATCCGCGGTTGACCCGATGCCGCAGTACGGGGTTTGGAACGATCACTGCTGCCGTCTGTAGTCCTGCCAGGTTAAAGGTTTTTGTAGGTGCCACGCAGGTGATGCTGTTTTCTCTGCAGGTCTCAGATACTGAAGCAAAAGGTACGTAGTCTTTTCCTGGTTTTGTCAGGTCGCAGTGGATCTCGTCAGATAATACCAGTACGTGATGTTTTGCACATAATTCGCCAATCTTTGCCAGTGTTCCTCTGTCCCAGATCTTTCCTATGGGGTTGTGCGGGTTACAGAGAATCAGCAGGGATGCCTGTGGGTCTGAAAGTTTTTCCTCAAGGTCTGCGAAATCAATTTCATAGGCACCATTTTCGTAATGCAGCGGGCTTTCCAGGATGAACCGGCCGTTGTTGATGATGGAGTTAAAGAAAATATTGTATACCGGAGTCATGACCACAACTTTTTCTGCTGTGGTTGTCATCTTACGCACAATGCTGGAGATTGCAGGTACAACACCTGTGCAGAAGATCAGCCATTCCTTTTCGACGGCCCATTCATGGCGTGTTTTCCACCAGTTCTGATAGGCGTCATACCATTCATCTTCGATCAGAGTATAACCAAATACTCCGTGCTGTGCTCTTTTTATAATGGCTTCTGTTATCTGCGGAGCTGTCTGAAAATCCATGTCAGCCACCCACATAGGCAGTTCTTTTTCTGTTACATCCCATTTCATGGAGCCAGTATGCCGGCGGTCTATTTTTTCGTCAAATATGCTCATTTCTTTTTCCTTTCTGTATCTGTCAGAGCTTTTATGCTTCCGGCGCTTTATCCAGCTTTTCCAGAATTGCAGGACAGATAATTTCGGTTTCAGCCGGATCGATCTTTTCCGGATCCAGAATCAGTGTTTCGATCTCCTCTGCCTGAATCCTGCCTTCTGACGGATTCATGACACTTTTGATCCTGCCATTGATCTGTGCATCAATCCCTTTCGAATACTCAAAAGCCAGAGTTGTATTCAGAAGGGTGCAGTTGATCATTTTCAGGTTTTCAATATAACACAGTCCCTGCAGACTTTCTATGGTACAGTTGATAAATGTGAGATTTTTTGAATTCCAGCCCAAATACTCTCCATGGATCACCGAATCATATACCGTAACATTCTCGCTGTTCCAGAAAGCATCTTTTGACAACATTCTGGCATTGTGGACTTCCATATTTTTTGCACCGTCAAAGGCATAGTTGCCAACAAGTTTGAAATCATCGATGGTGATATTTGTGCTGTTCATGCCAAAATAATCACCCCTGGCCTGTACATGTGCAAGTTTTATACCCTCACAGTTCCAGAACGTCTCTGCCGCATTGGCAAGATACACATTATCAAGAGTCACATCATGACAGCGGCGGAAATTTTTCGGTGCCTCAATCAACGTATCCTCGATCCGGATATGATCCGTATACCACACCCCAGAACGCGCCATCTCCAGCCAGGTACAATCCCTCGCCTCTATATTTTTGCTGTACCAGAGCGGATATTTCCATTGAAACGAACTGTTCTCCAATACAATATCCCGACTCTCCTTAAGCGGAGACTTGGTGCTAGAATATAAATAGTACAAGCCAAAATGAGAAATTCCAAATACACATAAGCATGATACAATAGAAACATGCTGAAGGAGGATCTCATATGGCAAAGCAACATGACAAACAATTTAAACTT
>ENA-OUQW01003392-OUQW01003392.1-human-gut-metagenome-genome-assembly--contig:-NODE-3392-length-11640-cov-3.276651_pt1 | contig 11640 bp, 7 predicted proteins | sample MGYA00248464_ERZ548849 | MGnify/ENA primary metagenome ERZ548849 (study PRJEB26491, sample SAMN04978193) | human gut metagenome | host: Homo sapiens | study: EMG produced TPA metagenomics assembly of...
GCAAGTATCTTATTAAACACATTATATCTATTCGATCTGTCTGAATATTCAGTTTTAAAATCAAAACTTGAATTATCAGCAAAGATACCAAGGCTGGCTCCATCTGTAAGACTTTCACTTCTTACAACTGATGAACCACTAAGTCCGGCATATGTACCTACAGATTTCTTAATAGCATTTCTTAAAGACTTAGATTCCTTAATATAATCATTTTTCTCTGCAGCACTGCATTTCTGTGCATAAGAAGTATTATTAAGGAATTCCTCAAACTGAGTATCTGTATAATCATATATAATCTTAGCATAAGTATTAAGTGATGCTGTATCCTTGAAACTGAAATAATAATATGTTCTTGACTTATCATAATCAATTGTATTAAGACCAGAACCGGCTATATCATAATCTCTTGTCACATAATAATCATCACCATTCTTGCTTAATAAATCAAATCCAAAGAATGTTGACTCACTTATCTTAGTCTCACACTTGATTCCGTTGCCTGCTGTCTGCTTCTTAGATGGATTCTTAGAACCACTCTTTAAAAGCTGTGCAGGAACAAGATATATTTCCTGATTAGTATTAACTGAAATTGATTCACCTGTTGCAAGCGGTACTGATGTCTCAAATTTAATATATGAACGTCCAGCAACAACAAGCTTTGAAAGAGATGAACTGAATGTAATTGTCGCTCTTTCTCCATTAATAATTACCGCACTACTGTCATAATGAGTTGCATTTTCCTTAGGTTCATATCCAAAGCCTTCATAAGAACCACTAAGAACTGCACTTGAATCATCCCCCTCAATAGTAAGGTCATCCTTAACATTGACTGCACCAGCGCCATTAAATGCGGCATTATTTCCAAGTACAATCTCATCCGACCATAACTGTGAAGAGCCACCAAGGTTAAGCTGTGACGCAGATAATGCTCCTGTCTCTCCTTTTGACTTAATATTAAGGTTAAGACTACCTCCACAGATAAGATAACTGCCTGTAAAATCAAGAGTTGAACCCTTAATATTAAGGCCTGATGCTCTTCCAGCATATGCATTTCCTTTAATTATCGCTGTTCCTCCGTCAGTAATATTAATACCAGTATTACCAACTAACGCATAATTACCGAAGAATGTTGTACCAACAAGGTCTTCGTCCATGAAATTAACATATATATCAGGAAGCCCAACTGCTCCATTAAATGTAATATAAGAATAATCCCCATTCTGTGTCAGATACTTAACGATACAATCTGTAAATGTAATTGCATACACATTAAGACCTGTACCATTATTCTTATCGCTTGTATTTCTCATACGGATAGTATTAACATCCTGCACCACAAGAATAGGCTCTCCCGTAGCATTACCATCCTTATCAATACCTGTAGAATAATTCTCCAGATATGAATTCAATATTTCAATGAACTTCTCCTTGTGTCCATCAAAGCTATAATTATTATTATATACAGGACTAAAATCTGTTGTCTTAAAATCTGGCAACAGCTTTCCTATAAGCTTCTGCATATAATTTTCTCTTAAAGCAACATTTGCTTTTTCATTATCAATCTCGACTAAAGTTGCAAAATTATTATGCTGGTCAGAAACGACCTTACTATAACTTGATAATGTGGTAAGCTGTTCCTCATATGAAGCATTAAAGCACTCCATTGAAGCTTTTCCAAGTGCAGCATATATCTCATCAACAGCCTCTTCTGATGTGTAGAACGTCTTTTTAGACTGTGATGCTATCATCTTCATTTTAAGGTTGACCATTGTAGTTGTAGTAATCAGTGTTGAAAGAATCAATACAAATGAAGTCATAATAAGCACTATTACAATAGTAGAACCAGAATTATTTCTTTTTCTTTTCAAATTCAATAATACTTTCCCCATAAACTGTCTCCATTCTTTCACTGACTAATTAATCTTAGTAGATGTCATAGTTGCAATCTTTGAATCATCTGACATAGTTGAATCATTATAATATACTGTCACTGTAAGTCTGTACATAGAATCTTCTGTTTTTGATGAAGAACCAGACTTCCAGTCTTTAATATTAGAATAAATTCTCGCTGCAGTATCCTTGTTTCCTGCTTTATCAGCAAGATTACCCATAACCTGAGTATTAAATGTAACTTTAACTTTATTATGATCAACCAACATTCTGTATTTCTGTGCTGATGCTACTGAACCATCTGCATTCTTTTCCTGCGTTATCTTTTCCTGCTCAAGAAGATATACATTAAGATCACTATATCTTACATTAGTAAGTTCTGCCGGATATTTGTATGTTACATTAATCTTATCATTAACATATACTTCCATAGTACCATCTGTAGTTGTTGTACCCTTCTTATTAGTACTGATATAATCATCAAACGGAGTATAGAATACATACAGATTCTTTATATTCTTCTTAATCTTTCCTGAAACGTAATAGACAGTCTGCTTTGTACCACTTACATCTTCCTCACGTTCTTCCGCTTCAAAAGTATTAGTTGTAAGTGTAGTAGTCTTAACATAATCAGGATAACTAAGTACTGTATCATAATGATATGTAACAGTAATAACTGCTGTCTGGTCAAATAAAACCTTAGATGCATCTGAAGTATTTCTTGTTACATTAACATCAATAGATGTACTCTTAGTAATCTTAGACCTGTCGAATGCCTGCTCACCTGTATAATATTTAAAATGTGCAACTGCCTGATTATCACTGTTATCATCACGGTAAACGAGTGAACTGTCCGCAGAGACATCTGCATATACTGATATTCCTGCAGAATTAATATTATTATTAGGATTATCCTTAACCGTACTGTCAGCAGGTGTTGTATAAGGAGATGGGTCGAATTCTGCCTTGATATAGAATTTTTCTTTATTTACACCCTCATAATAAAGAATATTAGAAGCATCTTTCTTATTGCCTACAGAATATGTTGTGCTGTCAATTCCACCTAGCTGCTGATAAGTATATTGTCCATTGCCACCAGCAAGCCTGTCCAGACTCATACTCTTTGCTTCCTCTATAATATTATTAATTGCAGTATTAGCATTTTCAGTCCTTCTTGCTTTATTATTAATTCTGGCAGCATTAGAAAATGTACTCAGTACCGGTAGAGATATGATTGCAAGAATAACAATCGCTACCAGTACTTCAACCAGTGAAAAACCGGAATTATTCAATTTTCTATTCCTTCTATATAATTTCATATCCCTCTCCCTGAATTCTCTTATTACTCAGTTGGTGTAACTGTTGAGAATATATTTCCTGTTCCTGTCTTAACATCAAATGATGGTTCCTTATAATCACGCTTTCCACCTTCAATTGAATAAAGTGAAATAGATGCTGTACCTGTGACAACACCTGTTGCCTCATTATAAGATGCAGATAAAGCATCAATTGTGCTCTTATCAGCATATGTATTGACATATTTAATAAAATTCTTCCACTGGCTATAATCTGACTCATAAGCAATATTAATAGTTGACTTATAGCCGGTAAGATTAGAAGTATAATTGCTTTTTCCATTAACATTACTTGAAGCAATCTGACCGAACTTGTAAAGAACAGTTGTTGGTGATAAAGAAAGACTTCTTACCCATGTTCCCGTTACAGACTCTGTCTTGTTAAAGAAATCAATTGAATTAGGCTGTGTGCTCCCTGCCGCATATCTGTCAAGAAGATTATCATACTGCTTAAGATAATTCATTGTATCATTAACATACTTCTGTTTGTTGTTATTCTTTTCTTTTAAGTCTCTCTGAGTTGTCTCAAGAGTAGTCTTTTTAGTAGATAAAGTATCTACCTGGTCTGAAAGATTCTGAAATCCAAAGAAATAAGCAAGAGCCATAATAAGCACTGCTAATACAACAACCAATAACTTTTTGTCTCTTTCAGAGATTTTTAACATACCTTTTAACTTATCCATCTGACTCCCCTCCTACTTTGTTGTTGAACTCTTAGTACTGCTATTTTTAGTACTGTTTGATGTATTAGATGACTTCATATCAGTTGTATTAGATGTTCCTCCAACAAATGTACATGATAATGAAAATGTAACTTCAATTGTACCTGCATTATCCTTAGTCTCTGTTATAGTAGGGGCATCAACATTAAGTACAGAAGAATTCTTCTGAAGTTCCTGAATGAACTTAGCTACTGAAGACTTACTTCCCGCTGTTCCATTAACAGTAATTGCTCCTGATGCAACATTGAAAGACTGGATAGTAATATCACTTGGCATATTCTTTTCAAGATAATCAACAAAATCCTGTAATGCGTCATCGCTGTCTGATGTAAGTGCTGCAAATGCTGCGATATCATTATATTTGTCTTTAGCTGAATAATATTCATTAACAACATCATTAATAATGCTCAGCTTCTTTATACTCTTATTAAGAGATCCAATCTCTGCATTAAGAGCAACAACCTGAACAAGTGGAATAAGAACAAGGAGTGCAGAAACCGCAAGGGCTCCAACAAATCCTACGATAAGAGTCTTTGTATTTTCTTTTCTGGCACCACTCTCAATAAGTCTCTTAGGAATAAAATCAACCGGATCAATAACAGCACCCAAGTTAGTTACATAACTTGTAAGAGTAGCCTCTTCAACATACGCTTTCTTGTCCAGTGCAATATTCTTAAGTCTCTCAACCTTCTCGATTGGCATATTAAGCTCATTAGAAAGAAGTGTTGCAAAGCCCTTAATAGATGTAGAATGTCCGATTAAGTATGCCTTCTGGATTGATATTCTGTTACGCGATACATAATAATCAATAACTCGGTTAATGTTACTTGCCATATATCTTAATGATTCTGTAACCTCATCTCCATCAAATCTTGAGTGAAGAAGTGTTTCATTCTGAAGCTTTGCTGTCGCAGCCTCATACTTAAGTCCATACTTTTCCATAACTGCATTAACAAGCATTGACTTTCCATAAGGAACATTTCTCTGTAACTGCAATACATTATCCTTGAAAATATTGATTACAGTACCATCATTCTCAACCTGAATAACAAGGCTGACTTCTGGTCCAATCTGCTGCTTCATAATCTGGTATGTACTGTTACCAGCATAATCAACGAATGCCACCTTAAGTCCTAAAGCCTTAGCAAGTCCATAGTAAGACTCTACAACTTCTGATGGTACAGCAGCAACCATAAGTTTAATCTTTTCCTGTCCCTGATCTTCTACTTTCTCAAGAACCGTATACTGAATGATATACTCATCCATATTAACTGGGAAATACTCTGTAGCATTAGCCTGTACAAGTTTATCAATCTTATTAGCCTTAACATTAGGAATAAGAACTTCCTTAGTTGCAAGTCTTGGAGAACTGATAGAAAATGCGACATTATTAGCATTAAATCTATGCTCGTCCATAACAACCTTGATTGCCTTAGCAAGTACGTCAGTCTGCTCAATTACACCCTCAACATAGCAGTCTTCCGGTGCAGGAATTGTAACAGTCTTATGAACGACACTGTTCTTACCTGATTTAGTGATTTCACATATTTTAATATACTCGTTATTGATAACGATACTTACCAATTTACCTTTGGCTTTAGATGCAGCCATAAAATCCTCCTATCCAGCTCCCCACATAATAAGCTAATGATTTCTAGTTATAAAAATATATATAAATTTCCTGTCCTTTCTATATAGTCCAAAACTCTCCTACATAAATACACAGATTAGTTAGAATCCCATAAAAGAAAGATACCAGTTAATTATATTCGTACCAAAAAGCATGGCTATTGTAAGCCCTGCACACAAATATGGTCCGAATGCCAGTACATGTTCAGCATCCGTAACTTTCATACGGATGGAATGAATGACTGCACCCAAGATGCAGCCAATCAGAAATGCCAGAATAATGCACTTCCATCCTAAAAATAATCCTGCAAACGCCATCAGCTTAATGTCTCCACCGCCAAAAGCGTCAATTCCTTTAATCGCTCGTCCAATAAAAAGACATATGAGCATGAATCCACTTATAACACAAAACCCTATTAGATAGTCTAATAGGTTCTTGTGATCTAATATGATTCTTATCACTGCCAAAACACCAATTGCCACATTAAGTGAAAATGGTATCTCGAAAGTTCTCCAGTCAATGACTGAAATAACAAGAAATATTGAAAATGCAAAGCACATCAATATGCTTACCGCATTAAATCCGTGAACTAAGAATACTATCACATATGCTATCCCATTGGTCGCTTCAATGATTGGATACTGCGGTGATATCTTAGCTTTGCAGTGTCTGCATTTTCCACCAAGTATTATGTAGCTTACCAGTGGTATGAGATCATACCACTGGATTTTTTCGCCACATGTCATACAATGCGAATGTTCTGTAGCTATATTCTCTTTTAATGGTAATCTGTAAATCAGTACGTTCAAAAAACTTCCGAATACGATTCCGTATAGAAAGATAATGAAGTACAGTGGTAATTCATATTGCATGATTTAATGTTTCCTTAGTTTAATTTTATGATGGTAAGCCTACGATTGTAACCTGTCCTTTTTCATTAACATTAATCTTTATACCACCTGTAACATCTTTGTACTTCTTAGATGTTAACTTTGTCTTAGAAGTGTCAATCTGTCCTGTAAACTCTGTTGTAAAATCTGTTCCTGCATCACTAGCTATTGTTACACCTGATGAAGTTATTGTCACAATATCTTTTCCACCTGATTTAACATTAGTAGAGTAAGCTGTTTCATTTTGAAGAGCAATCTCTACTGAACTCTTAAGCTGTTCACAATTCTGAGCGTCCTTTGACTCTCTTGATTTCTCAATGTTCTTGATAAGTGTTGGAGCTAAAACACCAACAAGTACTGCCATGATGGCAATAACTACGATAAGCTCTACTAAAGAGAAACCTTTGTTACCTAATTTTTTCTGTGTCTTTTTCATGTTTCATATCTCCCTTTTGAAATATATTTATATAAATCCGTTCTCGTTAAGCGACCTGCAGAACAGATTATATACTACCCCTGTGCTCCTAATGTATTATAGAGCTGAATCATTGGCTGATAGATTGCAAGTATTAACATAACTACAACTAAAGCCATAAGGATAATAATAATTGGTTCCATTAACGAAGTAAGAGTCTGTGTCTGGACTTCAACTTCTTCTTCATAATAAACTGCTGAATTGGTAAGCATCTCTTCAACATTACCAGTTTCTTCGCCAATACCTACCATATGTACAACCATCGGAGGAAAAAGCCCCGATGTTCTTAACTGATTAGAAAGAGGCAAGCCTAATGATACACCGCTCTTTACTTTTTCTAATGCATCATAATATAATACATTCTTCATAGTAGAAGCAGATATCTCAAGTGCATCAATCATTGGCATACCAGCCTGTAACAATGTACTCATTGTTCTTGCAAATGAAGCACATGCTGACTTAGTCTGTAACAATCCGAATACTGGAATCTTTAACTTTAATTTATCAAGGTTATGCCTTCCATTCTCCGTATTACCATATAACTTAACTCCCACAACTATTCCAATGACAACAATAAGATATACATACCAGTATCCTTTAACACTGTCACTCATTGCAAGAATCATTCTCGTTGTTATTGGAAGTTCTGAATCAAGATCTTCAAACATTGTCATAAAGCTTGGTATAACAAATGTAAGCATTACTACAATAACACCTATCATAACAAAGATAAGAACTATTGGATACATCATTGCTTTCTTGACAACACCTTTTAACTTGGCATCTTTTTCAAACTGTACCGCCATTCGTGTAAGAGAATTCTCCAAACTACCAGAAGCTTCACCAGCCTTAATCATATCAACAAGAATACTTGGAAACTCTTCATTCTCCCTCATTGAATCCGAAAGGTTTTCACCTTTTTCTACACTGGACTGGGTTCTCTCAATTGCCTCTTTAAGTCTCTTATTCTCTGTCTGTTCACCAAGCATCTCCAATGCATTAATTACACTTACACCTGCTTTAAGAATACTTGCAAACTGCCGGCAGAATACACTCATATCTCGTGCCGGTATTTTCCTTGGGCCAAAAAATGACAGATTAACATCTTTATCCAAAGCTCCCTGCTTACCTATTGATATAGGAGTAAAGCCCTGTTCCTTTATCTTTCTGGCTGCTTCATCTTTACTTTCTGCTTCAATAGCACCCTTAACATCTTTTCCCGAAGCGTCAACCGCTTTGTATGAAAATGTTTCCATATCACACTCCCCATTCTTAGTAAAATCTTTCCTTTTTAGTGCATTTAGTATAACACATAAGCACAATCAGGACAATAATTTTACTAAAATTAACAAACAAAATTAACAAAAAATAAATTCTTTTTAAATTCACTTTTATATTTATAACATGTCTTAATAATATCATACTACACACTAAAAGTGGGTAATTTTCACTTTTATTTCGTATTTTTTAGCTTAATCGTTCTTGCCGTCATTCCTAAAAACATATAGAAATATGGTGTTGTATAATACATTGAATTTCCAAAGCATGCACCTGCTGCATATGCCAATGCACATCCTGCCGAAGCTATCGTTATAAGTTCCATTTTTTTAATTTTCTTCAATTGGCATATCATCATTGATATTAATGCACCCATATACATTACAAACCCTGGTATTCCCATAAACACCATATACTGTATATATTCATTTTCTGGTCTGTCAGTGCCTCCTGCTAACACGCCTCCCAATTCACCAGCATATTTTTCATTCAATTGTTCTGGTCCATATCCTAATATTGGACTTTCCGGTATCATTTTTAAGCAAGCTTTCCATAATCTCATTCTTCCCGTCCCTGCTCCATCTGCATCTTCCGCATCTGATATGACTGCATTAACATCATGAGAGAAGGTTGATAAATTAACTTTTAAGTTCTGTCCACTGCTTGATGGAATGATTCCTAACATGCTGACTGTGCTAAGGGAAATATATATAATTATCGGCACTAGTATTTTCTTTATATTGTTAGTTCTTACAGCATACATTATGCATACAGCTATAACACCAAACATAGAGCCAAGATACGCACCAAATGTATTGTTCACCAAAAGGCAAAATAACTGGAACGCTATTCCTGCTGCATACATAATTTCATTTTTCTTAATATCTGACGTTAAGAATAACCCTGTCATTACCAGAATTGACATGTTAAGATAATACCCAAAATGATTAAACTGGCTGAATACAGTTGCTCTATCATAAACAAATATTTTATGCATATATAATAGATGATTATCTTGAAGCAGCAGACATATTCCAAGTATAACTGCTGTTACCGCGTATGTATTGAATATGCATTTTCTATATTATGCTTCTTTAACTATATGCGCACACATATAAACCGCCGCATAGCAGCAATATGTCACAAGACCTTCATATCTGTACTCTGTCCCAAATATTGAAGTATATTTATCAGCCGAATGCATTGTACATATGATAATCCATACAAACAGCATCAAAAAAAATACATTCCATGGTTCTCTTTTAATAAACTCAAACAGCTCATTTTTCCAATTATTGCTCCGTGTCAGTATCATGCCTATAAAGTATGCTATCAGAAATTCCAATGTCAGCACACCCATAAGCAAAACTGCCGTCTGATAGCTTGACAATATATTCAATCTATACATAAATGTCTGCTCAGCCATCCCCATCCATCTTATATGAAAGAAGATTGATAGTATCGGCAATAAGCACCATCCCATCACTATGTACATTGCTATCTTTTCAAAAAAAATTCTCCCCAGCACCTCATATATTTCTTTAAGTGTTTTACACTTTTTTAATTTTGTAAGCATTTTATTTTTCTCCCCTTTTAGATTAATACTTTACTATAATATATCTATTTTTCTAGCTATTTTCAAGAAATAATTAAATGCTTTATTGATTCATTGTTCCTGATACCTATAGGTAGTCGCATTATTGCTTGACTTATAGGACATATCCAGGCAGAACCATTATTCAGCCTTCACTTTTTCTCCCAATCTACCTATAGATAAGCTTCCTCGTGCCTGCCTGATAGGTGATTTCCTACATTCTCATGTATTTCTGCCTGTATTTTACCTATATAGCTTGATTATTTATTGTTCTTATAGGAACACGTAGAAACAAGTCCATGAACAGAAGCTGGCTTCTCCAAAAAAGAAAAGCAACGCCAGTATCCACTCTTACCAGCATTGCTTTATCTTTATATATTATACTGTTATTCTGCCTTCCTTATCAGCTATCACTCCATATCCGGACACTTGTATCCCGCATTAATCATATTAGCTCGCAGCTTTTCTACACTTACCCCTAGCTTTTGTGCACCCTTTTCCATACTTATGCTCTCATCTTCGACCAGTGAATATATCATCTGGTTGCCTTCTTCTCTTCCTTTCTGAAGTCCTTTCTCAATTCCCCTGTCTTCAAGCCTCTGCGCTACATCACACATATTGCTCACCCCTTCCTTATCTGACAATATCTCTTCATATCTGCTATCACCTGTCATAACTGATAAAAACTTTAGTATCTCATCCACATGCTTAATTGTTGTCTTATCATCTGGTATGTAATCTTTGTTCTTTCTCTTGTTCACAAAGAAATTAGCAACTATCTTATAATCACTCGTAAACTTTGCTATCTGTTCATCTGTCAGCCACGCTATCTCAAATACATTAGCTTTAGTGTCATTAACATACTTATCCAGATTATCTGGAACTTTAATCAGAGACTTAAGATTCTTTGGTACTGTCCATTTTCTGTCTGTACCATAATACAGCACCATCGTTATTACCGGCACTATTGTTTTCTTATCATATTGTCCTCTGTATGAAGCACCTTCATATCCCGATATCCTTGCTGGCATTCTTTTCTCAACCTTTGTCTGATTCTCTATGCCATACAGGACTATGTCTGTACATCCTCTTTTCCAATACTTAGCAATATCGCGTTCCTGTTCATGAACTTTTCCATCTTCAGCCTTATACTGTGAATAAACTGTCGTATTAACAAGTTCATTCTCTTCAACCTCCGACTTTCCATCAAATAACAACACATTAACAATATCCGCAAATATATCATTATTATCTTCCAGTACCTTTTGTGTTATATCTTTCTCTTTCATTCACATACAAGCAGTCTGTCATGAATCTTTAACCATAAATCATTTTTAATATACAATTAATATAAGTTTTTGTCAATACCGCAATTGCGGTTTGCCTATAAAGTATGCTGTCAGAAATTCAAAGAATAAATTGTTGGTTTGCTTTCAAAAAGCCTACTAAACTTGCATTACGCAATAGTTTAGTAGGCTTTTTAATTTCATCAATGACAACTTTCAATTTCAAAAACCTACTAATTCGCATATATACCATAATCTAGTAGGCTTTTATTTCAAAAGTATCATCTGTATTTATAGTCATTTAGCAAAAGTCAAAAATTCCAATGCCCCCGAAAGGACCATAAAGTCCTTACAATATCAGGCCTTATCCCTCAACAGCCCTCGCAGCGGCTCTGGCTGTCAGCTTTCCATCTACAAGGTCAATAACAATATCATCCCCTGTATTGATATTGCCTGCAAGTATTAACTTGGCTGCCAGTGTCTCAACTGTCTTCTGGACATATCTCTTAAGAGGTCTTGC
>ENA-OUQW01003402-OUQW01003402.1-human-gut-metagenome-genome-assembly--contig:-NODE-3402-length-11585-cov-14.573027_pt1 | contig 11585 bp, 6 predicted proteins | sample MGYA00248464_ERZ548849 | MGnify/ENA primary metagenome ERZ548849 (study PRJEB26491, sample SAMN04978193) | human gut metagenome | host: Homo sapiens | study: EMG produced TPA metagenomics assembly of...
ATAACGAGGGCGTTTTGTACTACGTTTTTAGGAACGTAGAACTGGACACCCTATTATTTTAGTTTTCGATAATTCCGAATTCTGCCAGTGTTGCAAGGTCGTTGCCTTCGTGTGAAGACATGGCCTTGAATCTTATATATCGTGCACTGACAGTCTTGTTGGTCTTGAGGATTGACGGTTTGTTGCTGTTTTCCAATTTGCCTTGAACAATTGGATTTCCCCAGTTCTTGCCGTCTTTGCTTACGTAGATGCAGAATTCATTTATGAGTCCGTCTTTTCCTTTTTCCCTTGGAACAATCTTGAATCCGTTGATGTCTACATCGCGTCCGGCATCGAAATCAACCCAATGCGGATATTTTGCAACAGTAACCGAATGTATGGTTTCCCACAAAGTTTCATTCTTGCCGTCTACAAGATTTTCTGCCTGGCCGCCTCCGTTTTCCTGACTGCTGGCGTAAATCACCTTCAATTGAGCCTTATCGGCTTCTGGGATTCTTATTGTTGAACGTACGTTCGGATTTTTCTTGTTCCATGCAGTTACTGTCGATGCTGATTCTATTACAATTGGAGAAGAGTAGACCTTTGCACGCGAATTTTCCGATGTCGTGTAAAGGATTTCTCCGTTGTTCTCTTCATCGCCTATAACTATCTGTCCATTTTCATCTCTTTCAATTGATAGAGGTGACGGTCCCTCAAATACCGTCTTAGATGCGTTGACTGGATTTCCGCAACTTGGTGCAATCATGAATCCGAACCGATGTCCGTCTGCTTTTATTCTGTCTTGTTCGAGAGGACCTCCCTGTCCGCAGCTGTTTCCGCCCAGTCCTGTTACTCCCACATCCAGATGCAGATATGTATCTCCAGCCTCAGGCAACTGATAGCCATGTGATGCAACTGTCAAGTCTACTTCCGAATATGGCAAGGCTGTTACCGACATCGGCTGTTTTCCTATAAACACAGCACCAGCACCTCGCTTGTCTGTCAATGCAGCCCATCTTACTTCCTCGTGGTTGGCCATATTCTGCGGTTTAGGGAAGTTTACGAATTGCGAATCAGTACAGCTTTCATATACGCGTATGAACTGTCCTGTCTTACGGTCTGGATAGTTTTCAATAGGTCCGCGACCGTAGTATGTGAAACTGTTAAGACGTTTAGGTACATTCATTACCCATCCAAGTCGTGGTAGTATTACATCCGGATTGCTCGAACTTACAGAGGCATTGAATTCAATTCTGCCATCGCTGTAAACAGTCCAGACCTGATTTGATGTGAACTTGAAGTCATTTTCTCCGAACTTCTTTTCCTCAAGCTCTTTTATTTCATTGTGTCCTGAAGATGTGCCTCCGATGAGTCGTGCCGAGTTCGGTGCCTGCGATTCCACAGTATAAGTCAATATCAGTCGGCCATCTTTTTCTTGATGTATGTCCTTGTTTGTGACTTTATGCTTGAGATTGTGAAGTCCAAGCTCAAACCATTTGTCACATATCCAGTTGTCGTTGTTTACGAAAGCTCTGTAAGGTTCAAGTCTAGGTCCTTTGCCTTCTGCTATTATTGTGTCTCCGTTGTATACAAGACATTGTATAGTTCCTGTTGCATTGTTGAATGATACATCAAAGTTTGTACCATTGATACTTACCAATTCATTGCCGGCATCTTTCACCTCCATTTTTTCCATATCGGAAGTCTTTGCCGTTGCCTTCATTTCAGATGCGTCCTTTATGAACATCTGTTCCTCGGCCTGTACATATCCGGCTTTTGCCCATGGAGTATCTTTGGCCTGCTTAATCTGAACTATCATTGAATATTCGCTTTCTGAGTCAAGATTGTCTTTCGTGTAAGGTATTCTTACGATTGACTTTTTGCGAGGTTCAACATCCAGAGTCTTTATTGTTCCGTTTTCGGCACAGATACCGTCCTTCCATATCGACCATTCGAGAATGTAATTTTCCAACGTGGTGAAATAATTCTTGTTGAAAATCTCAATATCACCATTCTGTATATCTACAGCTTTTATGTCGATATATTCATAAACTTTCTTCACTTCGTAATACTGCGGTTTTGGCGTCATGTCCGCAAAAATAATTCCGTTCATTACGAATTGCCCGCTGTTCGGTGTATCTCCGAAGTCGCCTCCATAGGCCAGATAGCGCTTGCCTGTAGCTTTGTCATAGTTGTACATGGCCTGATCAATCCAGTCCCATATAGCACCGCCGCAGAAATAATTCGTACTTTCTATGGCATCCCAATAGTCAACAAGGTTGCCGACTGCATTACCCATTGAGTGGGCATATTCTGAAACGTGGAATGGATATTTGATGTTGCTTTTTCCTTTTACAGCTTCACGCATCCATGCTATTGACGGATACTGGTTGGATCCCATGTCCACAATGTCATTGTTGCGCTCATATTGGACAGGACGAGATGTATCGAAGGCTTTTAAGGCTTTGTATGCAGCTTTGAAGTTGTCGCCAGGACCAGCTTCATTGCCGAGTGACCATATAACAATTGATGGACTGTTGACAGTTGAGTGTACCATCTCCATGTTGCGTGCAACGTGTGCATTTGTCCATTCTTTCGGGTGGGAGAGTGATTCTTTTCCGTAGTAGTATTCATGCGATTCGATATTGGCTTCATCTTCAAGATATATGCCGTATTTGTCGCAGAGATAATACCAGTAAGGATCGCAAGGGTAATGCGAGTTGCGTACGTGATTGATGTTTGCGCGCTTCATCATCATTACCTCATTTTCCATCTGTTTACGTGTGATAGCATGACCAAGTGCAGGGTTTGTTTCGTGTCTGTTTACTCCTTTAAGCTTTACGGTCTTGCCGTTTATGTAGAAATAGCGTCCGGCAAGTCCGAATTCATCCTTTTCAGCCGGCGTGTCCTTTATTTCCACTGTTCTGAAACCTGTATATATACTTGTAGTTTCAATTATTCTGCCTTTATTGTCAACAATCTGCGCAACAAGTGTATAACGTTGAGGATTTTCTGCACTCCACAGCTTCGGATTCTTCAGTTTGAGAGACGTTGATGTTGTTATTGTTGTGCCGGCTTTGGTGCTGAATGCTTCAGATTCGGCTTTTCCTCCGTCTGTCTCTTTGTTGTTGTCCGAATACAATCCGTTCTCGTACAAAGTGTATTTCATCTTGAAGTTCTTAGCTTCACTTTTGTCAAGATTGCGCACTTCGGCACTTATATGCAATTCTCCGTCAGTTCCGTTTAATGCAGGAATAGCTCTTAGGTCGCGTATGTGTATGCGTGGCGTCGAATAAAGAGCAACGGTTCTGAATATTCCCGGAAGTCTGTACATGTCCTGAGCTTCAAGGAACGAACCGTCAGAGTTGCGGTAAACCTCAACAGCCACAGTGTTCTGTCCCTCGTGCAGGTATTTTGAAATGTCGAATCGTGCGGCGTTGCGTGAATTCTTGCTGAATCCTACGTATTTGCCGTTTATCCACAGATAGAAAAATGAGTCGACTCCGTCAAAGCTTATGACTGTTCTGCGTTTCAGCCAATCGGAAGGCATGTCGAATGTTCTTCTGTATGAACCTACTTCGTTTCTCATTCTGTAGGTAGTCCAGTTTTCTGGAGGAGTACGCATGACACCTCCGCGCCAGTCATCCACTTCAACCTTGTGCATGAAGATGACAGGTTGGTTCACATATATTGGAGTACCGTATTTCTGACTTCCGTCCTTCTGTATTCCTGCAATGTTCCAGCTTGAAGGTACGTCAATGTTGTCCCATAGACTGACATTGTAGTTTGGGTCCTGAAATCCTTTAGGCCTTTCGTCCGGAGTAGGTGACCATTTGAATTTCCATGATCCGTTTAGACACATCCAGTACTTGCTGTTTTCCGGAAGCACCTTTCTTGCAGATTCTGTATCCTGGAATGGATAGAATGTGGCCGTTGGGGTGTTCCTTGTTGAATGCAAGTGCTTCAGGATTGTTCCATTCATTGCCTTCAGGTGCTGCTGCATCTGAAGTATGCAAATCCGCCTAAAGTTTCTACATTATCTGCAAATGCAGACAAACCGGTGCATGACAGCAGTGAATAAATGAACACTGCAGGTTTGGCTTGTGCCGAAACAGTCTTGAGGATTGAAGGATGTTTCATGTAATCTGATATTGTTGGTGAGTTGGTTTTCCCATAGGCGGTTTCTGCATGCGAATACATTGATTTGTATTTTGGAGAATATGCGTACATCCCGTTTTTTCAGAGTTGACGATTTAAGATCATGCAATACGCAAATATAGACTTTCTTGATGCAATATGCTGTGTTTCATTTGCAATTAATTCGTGTTTCAGATCGGTAAAATCTTCTTTTTGACGGACTGTCATCATCTTATTATGAACATTTTACAGACCTCACATTCAAATAAGCTTTTTTTTATGTATTTTAGTACCCGTAAAGACCATACTAAACTTAAAAACACAAGGATCTTATATTTATTTTTTCAAAGATGAAGCACTTCAAAAAGAACATTCCAATCTATTGTATCCCTTTCTTTCAGATCTGCGCTGCAGGTTCGTTGTTCGTGTCTGAGGCTGAAGCTTTGCCGTTGCGCTTGATGCCTGCAGACACGCTGACGTCTGTGCAGAGAATAAGAAACATTGTTTCAGTTGAAACTGTCAACGTTGACTGTCCAGTCGGTACAGTTCCGCGTCTGCCGTATAGAGTATGGGTGAATTATTCCGACAGCACGGGCGAATATCGTCAGACACGTTGGATGAATTCGTCTTTGGCGGCAGAACAGGCTCAGGCCGATTCCGGCAAATATCCTGTTGGAACCAGGTATACCGTAGATGGGTTCATAACAGGCGATGAAACCACTTCAGGAGGTTTTCCGATAAAGGCGTCTGTATCAGTGGTCGACCGTGCCTGCGCAGTACCTTCCAATATTCCTGTTGCAGACGTCCTTCCTTTGGACAGAGTGACCATAACCGGAAACAACCGTCTGACATCCAATCGTGAGTTGGCCATCAGGCAGATTTTAAGTTGGGACGTCAATCAGCAGCTTTATAATTATCGCGACACTTACGGACTCAGCACGGAAGGATATCCGGAATCTGACGGCTGGGATTCGCCTACAACAAAACTCAAGGGACACGGTTCCGGTCATTACATGTCTGCTCTTGCCTTTGCATTTGCGAGTGCAACACAAAAGGAGCAGAAGGATTCGCTCCGTCAGCGTATTCGCCGAATGGTCGACGGATTGCGCGAGTGTCAGGAACGGACTTTCGTTTGGAACGATTCTCTCGGACGCTATTGGGAGGCACGCGATTTTGCTCCCGAGGAAGAGCTTCTGCAGATGAGGGGGACATGGGAAGCCTTTGACGAGTACAAAAAACAATATGCCCGTTACGGATACGGTTATATCAATGCTATACCTGCCCAGCATGTGGCTTTGATAGAAAAATATGCCGCATACAACAATACCAGCGGTGTTTGGGCTCCGTACTATTCTATTCACAAGCAGCTTGCCGGACTTATTGACATTGCAACTTATGTAGACGACAAGAAAATTGCAGCAAAGGCTTTGCTCATTGCAAAGGATATGGGATTGTGGATTTGGAACCGCCTGCATTACCGCACATACGTGAAGATGGACGGAACACAGGAGGAACGCCGTCGTCGTCCGGGCAACCGTTATGAGATGTGGAACATGTACATTGCCGGTGAGGTAGGCGGAGTGGGTGAGTCGCTCGCACGTCTTTCTGAAATGGTTTCCGATGCCGACGACAAGGCACGTCTTCTCGAGGCTTCCAACTATTTCGACAGTCCTGCGTTGTATAATCCGCTCTCACGCAATATAGATGATATCCGCACACGCCATGCCAATCAGCACATTCCGATGATTGTCAGTGCACTCAGAAGCTATCGCGGAAATGCCGAACCATATTATTACAACATAGCGCAGAATTTCTGGAATCTCATTCAGGGACGTTACCGCTATGCTACGGGAGGTGTAGGCAATGGGGAAATGTTCCGTCAGCCTTACACCCAGATTCTCAGCATGGCCACTAATGTCACTTCCGACGGCGAACGCAATCTTCATCCTTCGCCGACTCTCAACGAAACATGCTGTGCATACAATCTTGCGAAACTTACAAAGGACCTCAACTGTTTCAATCCTAACGATGCTCATTATATGGATTATTATGAAAGGGTTCTTTCAAATCAGATTGTTGGTTCGCTCAATCCGAAACATTATCAGACTACATATCATTATGCTGTAGGACTCGATGCATCCAAGCCTTGGGGCAACGAAACACCGCAGTCGAGCTGCTGTGGCGGAACAGGTTCAGAGAATCATGTGAAATACCAAGAGGCTGCATATTTTGTTTCTGCCGACACGATGTGGGTGGCTCTCTACATGCCTACTGTTGCACATTGGGACGAAAAAGGCATAACTCTGCGTCAGGATTGCCTTTGGCCGGCAGAACGTTCCGTTATTCGTGTCGACAAAGGTCGTTCCCGATTCACTCTTAAGCTTAGGGTGCCTTATTGGGCTACGGAAGGATTTGACATACGTCTCAACGGTGAGTCTGCAGCTGAGTCATACCGTCCTGGTTCATACATAACAGTCAGCGAACGTCGTTGGAAAAAGTCTGATTCGCTCGAAGTCATTATGCCGTTTACAAAGCATGTTGATTTCGGTCCGGACAAGATGGAAACGGCAGCAACAGGTATCAACCAGACAAAAACTCCGTTTGAGCCTATGTGGGCAGGTACATTGATGTACGGTCCTTTGGCCATGGCTGCAACAGGCGTTACCGCGTGGAGTGCGGAAGGTGCAGACATTCCTGCGGATATGAGTACAGTCGAGTCTTCTGTCTCTTATCCGAAGTCTGCTTCTGATGCTGTACTTTATACACTCAAATGGAACGGCCTCACTTTTGTTCCGGATTATTATGCCGACAAGCACTCGACCCACTATTTCCGTATGCATCTTCTGGGTGACCCTTCGGCCGAGGTCAAATCGTCGCTTGCTGACATTATGCAGGATGCATCGGCTTTCTTGCCGTCGCATTATACTTCTGCATCATACGCACCACTCAAAACTGCTCTCGACAATGCCGGCAAACTTTGTTCTTCGGCTTCTGTCAGTCAGAAGCAGGCTGACGATGCAGAAGCAGCAATCAAGTCAGCTATGAGAGCTCTCGTACCAACAGGTTTGGATAAGTCAGCCCTGAGCACAGCTGTATCTGAAGCTTCTGCCTGTGACTCTACATTGTATACCACTGCCAGCTTTGATTGGCTCCGTTCATCGCTGGCACATGCAAAGGCTGTTTTGGTCGGCGCTTCAGCCGTTCAGGCAGATGTAGATATGGCTTCAGCTATGGTTGCGAAAGCTTTACGCGAACTCGAACGTGCCGATGCTGTCAACAAATCAGCACTCATAGAGGTCATGCAGACAGCACGTCAGCGCATTGATGCTCAGAATGCATGGAATGCACTTGCTGTCAAGGTGCCTGAGTATGCTCCATGGGCTCCTCACGCATACGGACGTATGAAGGAACAGTATGCCAAGGCGCTTGATGTAAGTGAAGGACGCGGACGCATCTACAGCCAGGAAGAAGTGCAGGCAACAGCAGCTGGGCTTAATGCCGCTCTCACCACTATGCGTCCAGGCAATCTTCCGGAGCTGGAAGATATGGACGAACTGCTTCCTTTGCTGGAACGTGCCAAGAACTCATCTTCTGCATCAGACATGCGTGAAACCATTGAGTACGCTGAGATGGTCGTAAAATATGTCAGTGACGGCAGCGGCACACACGATATGATTGTAAACGCCTGCGATAAGCTGAAAACCGCACTTGCAGGTAAAAAATGATGAGGTCTTAGGCCCTACGGCATAACCGCAAGGGCTCGCAATAATAATTCCGCGTGCTTGGGATTTTTTCTCTGAGCGCGCGGAATTTTCTTTTTGTGCCTTTCTTTTCTTTTATATTCCTTCCACCCTATGTCGTATTTGTCTTTGTTTGGGGAAGTGTATAAAAAGAAATAATGCAGTTAACAAATTTTGAGATGTTGTCTGTTTGTTATTAGTTAATAAGTGTTTCTTTGTGTTGAATGTTTCATTTTGTACAAATGCTTTGTATTATAGTTATATTTTACATTGGAGAACTGCTGTTTTATAAATGCCACTGATAAGTGTCAGATTTCCCTCTTTCGGTGTTTTTACTGGGATGTCATTATGTATTTACAAGGTCTGTATGCTTGTTGTTTATAAAATAGTCTGTTTTATGCGCAACATATAATAGAAACCTTTATCTTTGAAATTAATATTATAAATGGCAATTATGGAACAAGATTACCTTGATAGTTTTGAAAACAATCTGCAGGAGCGTTTGCTCGGCATTGCTACAGAATGCGGAATGCTTGAAGGCACACTTTTGTCAAGTTCGGATATTGATGATTTTTGGTTCTCTGTGGCTCCTGGTTATTTGGCAGATGCTGTAACTCAGGTGCAGAACTATCCAACCGTATCGTTGGCATGGGCCGCTTATCTTGGCTTGGGCGTGGCGTGCGGATGGGATCTTGATTGGAATACATTTTCAAAGGCTGACTATCAGTATTTTCTTGGCCCTAATAGTTTTGATGATATGGACGATCATATTGTCGGTGACATATTAGGACTTGCCATAGATGGAAATGAAGCTGCTGGTCTTGAAAAAATTTTCAGAAGCTGTGCACAGCTTTCCATAGATCTTATACGTCATGAACAGGTAGAACCGCAGAGTCCTATGGCATTCCATATTTTTGCACGTGCATGTAGGGCCATGTATCGTATCGGTGCTTCTATCGAACTTAAGCGATTGGGATACAGACTTGAACGTGTGGGTATGCAGGAATGTTGACGATGCTTCCAGCTGATTTTTGCGATTATATGGATTTACAGTATAATTAACTTATTATTTTATGGAAACAGACAAGAAAATGTATGAGTCTCCTGATTTTGAAGTTGTAGAAATTCAGGAAGAACAGATTGTGTGTGGTAGTGATATACCTGAAGCTTCAAGAGGAGCAAGCCACGACCGTTTTGAAACAGATACGTATGAATGGTAAGTTTATGTCAAGGCCGGTAAGTCATTCGTGTTTGTGTGCTGCCGGTATGTTTTGCGTCATGATGTTGGCTTCATGTTCGGATGAAGTTTACGAGGACGATAATGATGGTGCAAAAGTTGCAATGGAGTTTTCTGCAAGTACCGAGGCAACACGTACGGTTCTGGAGAGTACAGGCAGTGTCAGTTGGGAAGCCGGTGATGCTATTTCCCTGTTCGACCCGTCAGGCAATAATAATATGTTTACAACATCTCACGGCGGTGAAAGTGTTATATTCAGAGGTGCGGCAGTAAGTGCCGATGGCAAGTACTATGCGCTTTATCCTTACGATGCAGATGCGGAGTTGTCCGGCACTGTTTTCACTACCGTACTTCCCGCACAGCAGAGTGCCCGGGAAGGAAGTTTTTCTTCTATGCTTAATCCTTCTGTGGCCGTAGCTGATGGACCAAATGAATCTCTGTCTTTTAAGAATGCATGTGCTGTTATAAAGTTTTCTTTTACAACTACGACAGATGCAGAAATATCGAAAGTAGTGTTTCGTGGAAACAATGAAGAGCCATTGGCTGGAAATATGCGGATAGATGCAGGAGTAACTTCTCCATCTGCTGTTATCTTGACTGATGGAGCATCTAGTGAAATAGAACTGTCGGGAACTTTTGCACCTGATAAAGATTATTATTTTGTTGTTGCCCCATGTTCTTTGAGTAATGGTTTTACCATTACTTTTTATAATAGCAAAGGTAAGGCTTGGTCACGCGTTGGAACAAAAAGCGCTTCGTTAAAGGCTGGTTATATATTGGATTTGGGAACAAGCACTGTAGGTTATTTCTCGTCATGTGAACTGATAGATGGCGTTTACCATATCTATGATGCTGATGGACTTGTTGAGTGGGCATCTAAAAAAGACGTATTGACGAAAGATGTTGTCATTGAAAATGACATAAATATGTCTGGTAAGCCTTGGTATCCTGTTGGTACAAATCTTACGGATGGATTTTCTGGCGATTTTGACGGCAACAATAAGACTATCAGCAACTTGTCTATAGATGGCAATTCTTCTGGAGATGTCGGCTTTTTTGCTGGATTAGCCCAAAGCGCAAAGGTTCATGACGTGATATTCGATAGTGCTAAAGTGATCGGAGCTTCTTCTTCATGCTCGGGTGTTGTTGCAGGCGCCAATTTGGGCATCATTGATGATTGTAGAGTAAATAACTCTAATGTATCTGGTAATTATGCAGGTACTTTAGTCGGAAACAACAGTCGTCAAGTAAATAATTGTAATGTCAGCAATGTCGTGATTGATGCATCTAATTCTGGTGGAGGTATTGCTGGAGTAAGTTATGGTAAGATTGAATATTGTACAGTTACTGGTTCTGGAACTATAATTACTGCATCTGGAATCAATAGTCGTGCTGGAGGTATTGTAGGTGAAACAACCCAGCAAAGTAGTATTACTACTAGTGGTAGACTCTTGAAATGTGCTGTTGACGGAGTCAAAGTTTCTGCTTCTATGGCTGGTGGTATAGCTGGAGAAAATGGGTTTGGTTACATTGCACAATGTGTGGTAACTGCGACCTCAATATTTCATGAATCTACAGACGCCAGTTGCCGTATAGGTGGAGTTGTCGGATATAATAGCAGAGGTGAGATTATTGCGTCATATTCTGCATTTTCTACTGTTGGAAAGGATAGTCTGACATCAGAAGCTATTGGCGGTATTGTTGGTTATAACTATAATAGTGCGGCTCAAGTGTACGGTTGTTATTCTACAAACGTGTCATTGCTTGGTAATGTTAGTGGAGACGAAGCCGGTATAGGTGCCATTGCTGGTTATAACAGTGGGAATGTGATTTCTTGTTATGCCGTATTGACACCAGGCGTAACAGGCATTAAGCTTATAGGTAAAGGTTCTGGTGCTGTGCATAGTGTTGAAGTTGGAACTTCAGATTATGGCAATCTTATTGAAGATGTTGAAGTTATTAAATGTGCAGACGGAACAGTCTGGAATGCAGAAGAGATTTGGAAAATTACGGCATCCGACTATCCAATTATCAATGCAGATTACGTCGTAGAAGGACCAGCTGAGTAGTATTTCCATATATTCTCCATGTTTTTGCAATAGCAAATGTAGAAAATTCAAAACGATGGCAATGGACCATTGTAAAGTAATATCACAATAAAATATTTTGTGAATTTGTAAATACGGAATTCTGATCAGTCAGAGTTCCGTATTTTTGTAATGTATAAACATTGGGTTTTCTACATTTTCTTTGTAAGTAGAGATAAAGCAGTTTGATACAACGTTGTATGATTAAAGACATTGCAGGAGTACAAGGTTTGCTTATGTTTACTCGTTTTCAATCAAATTGTTTATGTCACAGTTGAGAATATAAGGTAGTTTTTGACGGCACTAGTGTCCACTAAAAATTAGAGGACGAGTTAAAAATTATAATTACTAAATAAATAGGGTGTCCAGTTCTACGTTCCTAAAAACGTAGTACAAAACGCCCTC
>ENA-OUQW01003415-OUQW01003415.1-human-gut-metagenome-genome-assembly--contig:-NODE-3415-length-11565-cov-8.370374_pt1 | contig 11565 bp, 8 predicted proteins | sample MGYA00248464_ERZ548849 | MGnify/ENA primary metagenome ERZ548849 (study PRJEB26491, sample SAMN04978193) | human gut metagenome | host: Homo sapiens | study: EMG produced TPA metagenomics assembly of...
GCCATATGTCATCTGAGTAAGGTCGTTTGTACCGAAGCAGAAGAAGTCTGCTTCTTTAGCGATCTCATCAGCTGTAAGAGCTGCTCTCGGGATCTCGATCATTGTACCAACTTCATACTGAAGGTCAGAACCAGCGGCTTTGATCTCAGCATCAGCTGTCTCAACTACGAATTTCTTAACATATTTAAGCTCTTTTACATCGCCAACAAGTGGGATCATGATTTCCGGTTTGATTGTCCAGTCCGGATGAGCTTTCTTAACTTCGATTGCTGCGCGGATAACTGCTGTTGTCTGCATCTTAGCGATTTCAGGATAAGTAACAGCAAGACGGCATCCACGATGTCCCATCATCGGGTTGAACTCATGAAGAGAAGCGATGATAGTCTTGATCTGCTCTACAGTTTTGCCCTGAGCATCTGCAAGTTTCTTGATGTCAGCTTCATCTGTAGGAACGAACTCATGAAGAGGCGGATCCAGGAAACGGATAGTAACAGGGTTACCTTCCAGAGCTTCAAAGAGACCTTTGAAGTCATCCTGCTGATATGGAAGAACTTTTTCAAGTGCTTTCTCTCTCTCTTCTGCTGTTTCGGAGCAGATCATTTCACGGAATGCATCGATACGTCCCTCACCGAAGAACATATGCTCTGTACGGCAAAGACCGATACCTTCTGCACCAAGCTCTACAGCTTTCTTAGCATCTGCAGGAGTATCTGCGTTTGTACGAACTTTCATTGTTCTGTACTTGTCAGCCCATGCCATGATGCGTCCGAACTCACCAGCGATTGTAGCGTCTACAGTCGGGATGATTCCGTCGTAGATGTTACCGGTTGTACCATCGATGGAGATGAAGTCTCCTTCGTGGAATTCTTTACCAGCAAGTGTGAATTTCTTGTTTTCTTCGTCCATAGCGATATCACCGCATCCGGATACACAGCACTCACCCATACCACGGGCAACAACTGCTGCGTGAGATGTCATACCACCACGAACTGTCAGGATACCCTGAGCAGATTTCATACCTGTGATGTCTTCCGGAGATGTCTCAAGACGTACAAGTACGACTTTTTCTCCTCTTTCAGCCCATTCAACAGCGTCATCAGCTGTGAATACGATCTTACCGCAAGCAGCTCCAGGAGAAGCGCCAAGGCCTTTACCCATTGGTGTAGCAGCTTTCAGAGCAGCAGCATCAAACTGTGGGTGAAGAAGAGTATCAAGGTTACGTGGGTCGATCATAGCTACAGCTTCTTCTTCTGTTCTCATTCCCTCATCAACAAGGTCACAAGCGATCTTTAAAGCAGCCTGAGCTGTTCTCTTACCGTTACGTGTCTGAAGCATATACAGTTTACCATGCTCTACAGTAAACTCCATATCCTGCATGTCTCTGTAATGTTTCTCAAGAGTCTCGCAAACCTGTTTGAACTGTACGAATGCTTCCGGGAACTTCTGCTCCATCTCGGAGATGTGCATAGGTGTACGAACACCAGCAACTACGTCCTCGCCCTGTGCATTGGTAAGGAACTCACCGAACAGACCGTTAGCACCTGTAGCAGGGTCACGTGTGAAGGCAACACCTGTACCACAGTCATCACCCATGTTACCGAATGCCATCATCTGTACGTTAACAGCTGTACCCCAGGAATATGGGATATCGTTGTCACGACGATATACGTTCGCACGTGGGTTGTCCCAGGAACGGAATACGGCTTTGATTGCGCCTACCAGCTGCTCCTTCGGATCAGTTGGGAAATCAGCACCGATTTTGGATTTATACTCAGCTTTGAACTGGTCAGCAAGCTCATGCAGGTCAGCAGCTGTAAGCTCAACGTCCTGCTTAACACCTCTCTTAGCTTTCATCTCATCGATGAGCTCCTCGAAGTATTTCTTACCAACTTCCATAACTACGTCAGAGTACATCTGGATGAATCTTCTGTAGCAGTCCCAAGCCCAACGCTCATTGCCGGATTTCTCAGCAAGAGTGTTAACAACTTCTTCATTTAAACCAAGGTTGAGGATTGTGTCCATCATACCTGGCATAGATGCTCTCGCACCAGAACGAACGGATACAAGCAGAGGATTTTCTTTGTCACCGAATTTCTTACCGGTAACTCCTTCCATCTTGGTAATTGCTTCCATGATCTGAGCCATGATCTCATCGTTGATGGATCTGCCATCCTCGTAGTACTGTGTGCAGGCCTCTGTTGTGATTGTGAAGCCCTGCGGTACAGGAAGACCGAGGTTTGTCATCTCAGCAAGGTTGGCACCTTTGCCGCCCAGAAGATTTCTCATAGTAGCATTACCTTCTGTAAACATGTAAACCCATTTTGCCATTTTACATTTTCCTCCTAATTATTGTTCTTTAAAACATAAAAAATGTATGTTTTCTACGCACATAATTATTTTATAGATTTATCCTTCATTAGTCAAGGTTATTCTTCCAAAAAACAGCAATTTCTCTTGTGAAATATGACAGATTTTCCAGTTATATTTTTCACAGATTGTATTTTTCTCGTTATCATCTGAAAAATGTGCTAAAATAGAAAAAAACATGCAGCAATTCCGAGGTAATATTACCCGAATGCTGTCATACAGGAGGTTTATCATGACACGAACGATTGAAAACAGCTTTCTTAAGATTTCCGTTTCCGATCACGGTGCTGAACTCACCGGCATCTATGACAAGACTAATGACAGGGAGATCCTCTGGCAGGCAGATCCGGCTTACTGGAAACGCCATGCGCCTGTACTTTTTCCCAACGTGGGACGTAACTACAAAGATATCTGGCGTCTGAACGGAAAGGAATATCCTTCCAGCCAGCACGGCTTTGCAAGAGACAGCGATTTTATCTGCACGGATATCACCGATACTTCCCTTTCCTTTGTCCTTAAGTCCTCTGAAGAAACCCTGAATGTTTATCCGTTTGCTTTCGCTCTGAAGATCACCTACACTCTGAAGAAGCACGACCTGGAAGTATGCTGGGAAGTAGTTAATAATGATTCTGAAACTATGTATTTTACCATCGGCGGCCATCCGGCATTCCGTGTTCCGGTACGTGAAGGCGAATCCCAGAGTGATTACCGTCTTGCTTTTGAAGGCCTGGACACTCTTACCTATCTCCTTATCGATACGTCTGTAGGAACAGTCCTTGCTGACGAGCCACATACACTTTCCCTTGAAAACGGAACCTGTTCCATTGCTCCTCATATGTTTGATAAAGACGCTCTTGTTTTTGATAACGGCCAGATCCAAAAGGCCGGTATCCTCTTCCCGGACGGAACTCCATATCTGACACTTACCAGTGAGGGCTTCCCGAATTTCGGTATCTGGTCCGTACCCGGTGCTCCCTTCGTATGCCTGGAGCCGTGGATGGGACGCTGTGATGACTGTGGTTTTGAAAAGCCTCTTTCCGAAAAAGCAAATATCAATGTGCTGAAACCGGATGAGGAATTTATCAAGAGCTATCAGATCACCGTACACTGAGCTATGATAAAAAAAGATCCGCCATACATCGGCTTTTTCAGCTGTCTGTATGACGGATCCTTTTATTTATCTTACTGTCTCAATACGCTCTTATTCTCTCACAAAATGATACTGATAAGCTCTGTACTCCCCAAACTCTGCAGGAAGCGGCATTCCACCATGCATCAGAGCAGCTCCGGAATAGATCCTGCCGGTAGTCTGTTCCTTATAAAGTGCACTCTCATCAAGGCCGCGAAGCTGCACATAATTCACAGTCATATTTCCATGGATCTCCTCCATGACAACATTGAGCAGAACTTCTTCCTGAGAATTTCCAACGATCTCCCATGCACAGACCTCACTCTTAAACGGATCTGTCAGGCGATAGTACCGTCCGTTCTGGATCAGTGGCGCATATTTACGGAATTCCCCGATCTGGCTGCGGACCTCGTCTTTTTCTTCCTCAGTTAGCTTCAGAAGATCCAGCTCGTAGCCAAAGGTGCCGCTCATCGCCACCACAGCACGGGTGTCGATGGGCGTAGTGCGGCCGGTCTGGTGGTTGGGGCAGGCAGAAACATGAGCACCCATGGTGCAGACCGGATAGCCAAAGGAGGTGCCGTGCTGGATGGTCAGCCGTTCAATGGCATCGGTATCATCACTGCACCAGATCTGGGGATAGTAGCACAGCATTCCGGCATCAAAGCGTCCGCCGCCGCCTGCGCAGCCCTCAAACAGCACCTCCGGGAAGCCCTGCGTCAGCCGCTCTGCCAGCGCATAAACGCCCAGCATATAGCGGTGCATGATCTCACCCTGCTGTTCGGCAGGGAAAGCACGGCTGTACACATCGCTCATGCTGCGGTTCATATCCCACTTGATATACTCAATGTGATGCTCCCGCAGCAGCTTGCCGATAACCCCTGCCAGATAGTCCACCACCTCCGGGCGGGAGAGATCCAGCACCAGCTGGTTGCGCCCCATGGCAGGCTTGCGTCCGGGCAGGGTCAGCGCCCAGTCCGGATGGGTGCGGTACAGCTGGGAGTTCTCGTTGACCATTTCCGGTTCGATCCACAGGCCGAATTTCATGCCCAGCGCATTGATCTGCTCGATCAGCGGGTCCAGTCCACCGGGCAGCTTTTCGCAGTTCACGATCCAGTCGCCCAGACCCTGATTGTCGTCATTCCGGGTGCCGAACCAGCCATCGTCCAGCACCATCATCTCCACGCCGAGAGAGGCCGCTTTTTCAGCGATCTTTACGATCTTTTCGGTGTTGAAATCAAAATAGGTGGCCTCCCAGTTGTTGATCAGCACCGGGCGGCGTTTGTCCTTCCACGGGCCGCGGCAGATGTTGCGCCGCAAAAAGCGGTGGTACTGCTGGGAAAGCGGGGTCAGACCCTCTGCCGCAAAGGAGAGGATCACCTCCGGGGTGTCAAAGGTCTCGCCCGGCTTCAGGTTCCACGCAAAACGTTCTTCTTGAATGCCGCTCACTACCCGGACAAGCCCGGTCTGAGAGCGCTCCACGTCCATCTGATAGCTGCCGGAATAGACCATCATCACCCCGTAGCAGGCACCGCTGGTCTCCGTTGCATCCTGCTGGCAGAGGATCAGGAAGGGATTATTGTGGTGGCTGGAGCTGCCCCGCACCGAAGAAATGGTCTGGATATTGGTGCCCACAGCTTCCCGCTCCAGCTGCCGTTCCATAGCGTGTCTGCCGTGGAAATGCAGCAGATCCCATCTGCCAAAGGGCAGATCCAGACAGGCAGATGCCGCCTTGTCCAGCCGCAGCGGGGTATCTCCGTGGTTTGTCAGCCGCGCCGCACGGGTGATGACATCCTGCTGTGCAAACACGCCGTACAGCAGCTCCAGCGTCAGACCGGTGGCCTCGTCCTGCATTCGGACGATCAGGGTCTCAGCATCGTTTTCCTCTGCGTGGGCACAGGGCAGACCGGTCAGCTGATATTTGCCAGCCTCCACCGTGTGGCTCACATAGGTAAAGTCTGCGCCAAAAGCGCCACGGCTGTCGGCCACCGTCAGGCAGGAGAGACGGAAATCGCCCACGTTGCAGCCGGTATACTCCTGCGGGAGCAGATCCGGGAAAACGCCCCGGTGGGTGCGGTAAGCGTAGTAATCCGGCGAGAATCCCCGGTCTGTGCGGGGATACAGCTGCATCAGGTCCCCGGTGCCAATGGTTTTGCCGTAGTACAGATGCAGCAGGTGCCCCAGCGCATCCACCTTCATGTGGTAGCTGGTATGGGCGGTCTCCAATACAAAAATGCGTGCCTCGGAATCAAATCGAATACTCATGGATCCTATACCTCAACGAGATTATTTTTAATAGAAATGCCGACAGACAGGCGGCCGGGTCGATTTTCCTGCTTTTGTCAGCTCTTACAAAAGCGGCGAGAGAATTTTGTGCATCATCACATTGCGCAGTTTCTTTTCTCTTGTTGTGCCATTATTATACTATCTGCCAGTAGTTTCGTAAATGCAAAAATGCGACTTGTTATATCTCAATTTGAAGGAATACTGCGAATTATGTTGAAGTCATAACGCATTTTAGTATATCATAAGAAAAAGCGGACAGGGTTTTCTGATCGCTCCCGGTCAGGTCACCACCTACCGTGCCGATGAACAGGAGCCGTGGGAATACACATGGATCGAGTTTGACGGTCTGCGTGCCCACGAAGCCCTGAACCTTGCAGGCATCAGCGGACAGACCCCTGTGTACTCGCCCGCAAGCGTCAAAGCCGGGCAGCTGCTGCAAGAGCAGATACGCCTTTCGTTTTTCCGACATATAACAACACCCCATTTGTCAGACCGAATACGGTCGGACAAATGGGGTGTTGTTCATTCAGGGGCGCGCCCTGTTTTTTTACTATGCTTCATCATTTTCCACGCGAAGCATCCGGTATCCGACACCAACATGGGTCTGGATCAGATGCGGCGCATCCGGGCATCGTTCCAGCTTTTTGCGCAGGGATGCCATATAAACACGCAAGGAGGCAATGTCATTTTCCTGCGTACTGCCCCATACTTTCTGCGTGAGGGAGGTGTGCGTCAACACCTTGCCCACATTATGCGCCAGCACACACAGCAGTTTGTACTCGATGGGGGTCAAATGCAATTCATTCTCGCTCAGCCAGACGCAGCCTGCCGAGAAGTCGATCTTCAAAGGACCATTGACAAAAACCGGACTATTTATGCCGTCAGAAGCCAGCAGATTCAATCGGCGCTGCGTTACACGCAGTCTTGCCAGCAGCTCATCCACGGAAAACGGCTTTGTCAGATAATCGTCTGCGCCGTTGTCCAGTGCCTCGATCTTATCAGAATCTTCGCTCCGGGCACTCAGGACGATGATGGGCAGGTTCGACCATGTGCGGACGCTGCGGATGACCTCGATGCCGTCTATATCGGGCAGCCCAAGATCCAGCAGCATGATGTCCGGATTGTGGCTGGTAGTCATCATGATCGCCGTTTCCCCATTGGAAGCAGTCAGATATTTATAGCCGTGGGTCTTCAGGGTCGTTGTGATCAGACACCGTACAGGAACATCATCCTCTACGACCAGAATGGACGGCTTATTCATGAATGTTCACCTCACTTTGCGGCAATGCAAAGGAAAAGACACTGCCATTGGGAATGTTGTCACGCAGGGTCAATGTTCCGCCGTGAGCCGTCAAGATTGCACGGCAGAGGGGCAAGCCCAGTCCAAGGCTGCGGTGGCTGTCTGCGATGCGGCTCTGCCCGGTATAAAACATCTCGAACACCTGTGCTTTTGCGCGATCCGGAATGCCGGGACCGTTATCTGCAACGTCCACTACGACCTGATGGTCTTTCCGGTAAGCCGAAATCTGAATGACCGAGCCCACGGGGGTGTATTTGATGGCGTTATCCACCAGATTGACAACGACCTGCATGATCAGCCGTGCATCCACATTGACCAGGAGGATCTCGTCCCCATACTGTGTTGTGATGGTGTGTTCGCAGCTTTTCCGGTTGACATGATGCAGTGCTTCTTCGATCATTTCGTCCATCAGCTGCGGCGAGATCTGCAGATTCATCCGCCCATCTTCAATGCGGGTGATGGAAAGCAGATTTTCCACCAGACCGATCAGCCATTGTGCATCGTCAAAAATATCGGTGCAGATCTTGTTCCGGGTCTCTGTATCCAGCGTTTCTCCGTTGGAAAGCAGATTGCTGGCATTGCCGGAAATGGAGGTCAGCGGGGTGCGCAGGTCATGGGAGATCGTGCGCAGCAGGTTTGCCCGCAGCTCTTCATTCCTTGCCTGCAATGCAGCTTGCTCTTTTTCCAGCGCATTTCTGCGGTTTTCGATGGCCAGCGCACCTTCACCCAGAATGGAAAGCAGCACACTGTTTTCAAAGGCATCCAGCGGTTTTTCGGACAGATCGATCCCGATCACTCCAAACACGCCGCCTCCGGTCCGAAGTGCAAGATAAAGCCCCTTTGCATCCGGGTAGCTATCCGTGCCTGCACCGGAACGCTTTTTGTTGGCAAACGTCCAGTTTGCTGCATCCCGTTCTTCCGGTGCAGAAAAGATGTTTTGCACCGTTTTCCCGTCAACCCAAAAAACCTGTTCTGAACCAAGACCTCCGTTTTGTTCCGGGTAAACGATCAGGCTCCGGTTCAGCAGCTTCATCAACTGGGACGCTGTCTGAGAGAGGATTTCTTCCTCGCTTTTTGCTCTCTGTAAAAGCTGATTTGTGTCAAACAGTATTTTTGTACGGAACGCTGCCTGCGCAGACATTTTTGCATGATCCTTCAACCGCGTTGTCAGGGTGCAGGTAATGATTGCAGAGGTCAGCATCAGGGCAAATGTAACCTGATAACCGGGATCATACGCATGGAATGTCAGGCGCGGTTCCGTCAGAAAAAAATTGTACAGCGCAACACTGGCAACAGAGCCCAGCACACCGCAGGTGTAACCGCTGGTACACAATGCGGTGAACAGCACCCCCAGCATATAGAGCATAATAATGTTATAACGCGCAAAGTCCAGCTGCAGGAAAAAGAAGCCGATGAGCGTGATGCAGCTCAGGATGCCTGCGGTGATCAGAAGATCACGGACAGACGGCAGAAGCGGACGGGTGAACAGCTTTCGTCCTGAACCGTAGCCGTTCTCTGCAGAAGCATCCGGGATGATGTAAATATCCAGATTAGGCGCAGTCATCGTCAATTTTTCAGTCAGTGACGGTCCACTCCAGAAATGGCGGCGATGTACGCTGGAGCGCCCCAGCACGATTTTTGTAATGCCGGAGATGCGGGCAAACTCTGCGATCTGCTGCGGAATGTCATCCCCGTAGATCGTAGAAATGTCGGCACCTGCCTGCTCTGCCATACGAATGTGCTGCTGCAAGCGCCGACGATCTTCTTTTCCCATCTGATCCGAATCCGGAGTCCGGACATACAGAGCTGTAAAGGTCCCGCCAAACGCCTTTGCCATCGTTGCTGCCGTCCGCACGATCTTTGCATTGGAGGGAGAGGACGACAGACACGCCAGAATATGTTCAGTGGGTGGGTCGTTCTGATTCATAAAGATCACCTGCCTTGCCCACAGTATAGCACAATTTGATGGTCACGACCACCAGCCGCGTCTTTTTCCTTCCTGTTGAAGGATCTCCCGTCGTATGTGATCCAGCGCATCTGCTGCCCAAAAACCACTCGACATGACTCCAAGAACCATCAATAACAAAACGACATCCATATGATCCGTCCTATCTTTTCAGAGCCGGAAACACTTCTGGATCGATGCGTATTTTCCCAAAACCAGCATACTTTCATCCCGGCACAGCTGCGTATCCGGCGTGATGCTCATATCGAGCTTTCCGTCTTTTTTCAGTGCAAGAATGTTGATGTTATACTTTTTTCGGATATTGATCTCACCGATCGTGCGATCCATCCATTCCGGCGGAATGGTCACTTCCATGATGGCGTGGTCGTCCTGCAGCTCGATATAATCAAGAATGTGTTCGGAGCTGTATCGGATCGCTGCCCACTTTGCCAGCTGCTTTTCCGGATAGACCACTTCATCCGCACCGTTGCGCAGCAGAAACTTGGCTTGTACATCCCGCTCTGCACGCGAGACCACAAGCTTTGCGCCCAGCTCCTTGAGCAGTGATGTTGTTTCCAGTGAGCTTTGAAAATTGCCGCCGATGGTTACGATACACACATCAAAATTGCCGACACCAAGGGAGCGCAGAAAGTATTCGCTGGTGCTGTCACCGATCTGTGCATTCGTCACATAGGAAAGCACGGCGTTCACACGGTCTTCGTTGCTGTCGATTGCCATGACCTGATGACCCAGCTCATTCAGTTCCTGCGCAATATGGCGGCCAAAACGGCCAAGCCCGATCAAAAGAATCGATTTCATAGTTGCCTCCTTTATCCGATTGCGATTTTCTCCTGCGGCAGACGAGAGTGGGCAGGGCTGCTGCCAAATGCCGCATAGATCAACGTCAATCCGCCAACACGTCCCAAAAACATCAGTGCGATCAGCACCCCCTGCGAAAGGATGCCCAACTGCGGCGTGATGCCCAATGTCAGACCCACCGTTGCCACAGCCGAAGCAGTCTCATACAGACAGACCGACATCGGCAGCTGCTCGGCCGCAGCAATGACAAAGGCTCCGAGGAAGAACAGCGTCAAATACATCCCTGCGATCGTGGCAGCATTCTTGACCGCGGAACCATCTATGCGCCGCCCGAAAAATTCGGCATCTTCTCTGCGGCGGAAGGTCGCCCACATATTGGCCAGCAGAACGGCAAATGTTGTGGTTTTCATGCCGCCTGCCGTAGAGCCGGGCGAACCGCCCAACAGCATCAGAACCACCATCAATGCCTGTGAAGTGCTGCCCATCGCAGCAAGATCAGCGGTGTTAAAACCGGCAGTACGGGGTGTAACGGATTGGAACATCGACAATAAAATGCGCTGCCGGGCAGAGCCTGCCGTGAACTCGAAGCAATAAAAGTACAGCGTCGGCAGTACCAGAAGAAACGCCGTTGTGACAAGGATCACCTTGCTCTGCATCCGGTAACGGTGAAAATCAAGGCGATATGTACAAATGTCCTCCCATGTCAGAAAGCCAAGGCCGCCAAAGACGATCAGGGCCGCGATCACTGTGGTAAGCAATGGGTCACCTGCATACTGTGTCAGCGAAACAAATTTTGCCCCCTCTGTTCCCAGCAGGTCAAAGCCGGCATTGCAGAACGCCGAAATGGAATGAAACAACGCGTACCAGATCCCGCGCAAACCATAATCGGCGCAAAATGTCGGCAGCAGCAGTGCAGCACCGGCCAATTCAAACAGGGCGGTGATCCGCAGAATAAAGCCTGTCAGCCGCACGATGCCGCCCATCTGCGGGGCAGCCGTAGCTTCCTGCATCGTGCTGCGCTGCTTGAGGGAGATCTTTCGCCCGGAAAGCAGCGCAAAGGCAGCGCCCACCGTAATGACACCCAATCCTCCGATCTGGATCAGAAGAAGGATCACACTCTGCCCGAATGCCGACCAGTAGCTGCCGGTATCCTGTACCACAAGTCCGGTCACGCAAAGGGCAGAGGTGGAGGTAAATAGTGCCTCATGGAAGGGTGTAACGCACCGCTGCTGTGCAGCGATCGGGAGCATCAGAAGCAATGCGCCCACCAGATCAACTGCCGCAAAACCTGCAATAATGACCTGAAAAGAAGAAAAACGGTGCTGCCTGTAACGAGGATATTGAATCATAAAAGCTCCTTTACCTATCCGTGTGCATAAAGATTAGCATGGAACAGATAAAAGAGCCGTAAAGAAAATTGTAGAAGTATAAAGATTCCATTAAAATCGATCAGCCAACACCAAAAAATGCCGGACATCACCAGCGCAAAAAAAGCGGTAATGTCCAGCATTTATTCAGATCTCTGACCCATGGCTCCCGGCCGCATTCTTCAAATATTTCTCCGGGTCGCCATTCAGGATCAAATCGGCATAGCCCAGCGGGTCATTGTAAATAAGGCAGTCTAACTCTGCCGCGGCATTTTGCTTTCCGAAGAGTCAAAACCACCGGCTGAGCCGGTGGCTTGAGTAAGCCCTAGAAGGGCATAATACTAGCAAAGCCCCT
>ENA-OUQW01003425-OUQW01003425.1-human-gut-metagenome-genome-assembly--contig:-NODE-3425-length-11515-cov-4.040750_pt1 | contig 11515 bp, 13 predicted proteins | sample MGYA00248464_ERZ548849 | MGnify/ENA primary metagenome ERZ548849 (study PRJEB26491, sample SAMN04978193) | human gut metagenome | host: Homo sapiens | study: EMG produced TPA metagenomics assembly of...
TTAAGGTTAATAAAGATTGGCTGTCTGGGATAGATAGCCTTCTTTTTTATATACCATACACAAACAACTAACGATCAAATATCAAGTAATTTTGGTCCAAACAAGTTTCTGATATTAATCCAAAAGAATAACTTTTCTTACATAAGTGGATATGTAGTGCAAAATAAACCTACTTCGCGGCATACTACAACAAACTTCTTTCAAACAAACACATTTATCAGTCTTAATTGGTCAAGAAAACACTAAAACAAGTTCTTTGTACAAATAAAAATTGAATACGATAAAAAATATAATACAACAATGATTGTTTCTTAAATATTTTTTATATTTTTGTTATTAACATGCATTTCATTAGGAAATATACCCTTTTTGAAATAATACGGCAAGGTTTATTTTATTTGTGATAAGTAGACTTAGAAATTGACTATAATTACATAAACATTAGAGTAATGAAAAGATTAATTTATATATTGCCTTTTATTATATTTTTGCAATTAAATGCACAAACATTCAGTTCTGGCCAGAAATGGGCAGATTTTCATACCAACAAAAATGCTTTATCTCATCCCGTACCTGCCAATATCCAGAAACATTTCGACATTGCCATAAATGAAATAAACCAGATGTTGAAAGGAGAAAAACCTTTAAGTTTTAAAAAAGCGGTTTTTCTTGTTGAGAATGCTTATTATGAAGGGAAAATGAGTTGGGAGGATTATAACAATGAAATATTGAGAATAAAACCCATACTTAATAAAATGATAGACAACCGCAATTTAAGACAGTATAAAACTGCCGGAAATTGGGCGGTATTTATATGTCTGACAGTATCCCAGAAAATAACTTCAAACCGTATCAATATGATTTTGAGAATTTCATGAGTGACTCAGATCTGGAAAGCTCTTTAGTTTCACGCCTTTTAAAAACAAAAAGAGGCAATTGCAGGTCATTACCTTTTCTTTATAAGATTTTAGCCAATGAAGTCAATGTAGAGGCATTTATAGCAATTGCCCCCATGCACTGCTATGTAAAACACAGGGATGAAAAAGGAAATTGGTGGAATTTGGAAATGACAACCGGAACTTTTTCACGATCAAGCTTTATTATGGAAACCTTCAATGTTTCCGAAATTGCTATAGAAAATGGTTTGTTTATGAAATCGTTGTCAGATATTGAGTCTGTTGCATATTGCATATGTGACCTATTAAACTATTATGAATATAAAACAGGAAGATATTCAGACGATTTTATCAGGAAGTGTTACAGCATTGGTTTACAATACTATCCCAATAGCCAATTGCAAACTAACAAAGGAAACGATTTAAAATTCCGATTAGACAATAAAATAACCGATATGGGATTGAAAGGATATAGAGACATTATTAGTTATCCGGAACTTATGAAAGAATTTGAAGCAATGGACTCTACTTTCAAATATCTTACGAAAATCGGCTATTCTACAATAAAACCTGAGGATTATGAAAAGATGGTCAATGATATAAAAGCTAAGCAGACGAAATTAAATACAGAGAAGTAACATAAATCAGTATACATTATGAAAAGGCTTATCTTATTTTTGAGTATAGCAACGTTTTTTGCGTTGAGTGCTTTGGCACAGACTCCTTATGACAATTTTGCACCAGAACAGAGTGTAAAATCAATGATTGAGATGCCCGAAACACAATTCAAAGTATCAAATGCAGATTCAAGCAGCGAGATTAGTAGTGTCGAGTTTGACAAAAATACTATGTCTTTAAATTTAGTGAATAGCAATGATAGTGTACTTAAGAAAGTAATACTTAATCCAAATGATAAGAAATTTACTTCAATAGATCCATTTGCTGAAAAAAATTATAATATCAGCCCATATGCATATTGTAATAATAATCCGGTCAATTATATTGATCCTGATGGTAGAGATTGGTATCGCCATAATGAAACTGGAAATTATTATTGGCAAGAAGGACATGATCAATTGGAAGGTTACACAAACGTTGGACATTCAGTTTCTATTCAATTAAGTGAAAACTCGTACTTGAATGCGTATCAAAATGCAGGCGTAATGTCTAATCAAGCAGAAAATGCTTTTGATAGAATATACTCCAGTACTAAACTACAAAACCAGTTTTTAGGTAAAAATAGTCCATTATCCGAAAACTCTAAGTCTGAATTGATGAATGCTATAAACAATCGTTTCTTAAATAACGAAATAGGTCGCCCGGTAGGAGAAGCCCTTGTTATGGTAGCAGCTAGTGAGCTAGGTGGTGCGTTGGCAGGCAAAGCTCTTTCTTGGGGCATAGGAAAGCTCGCAGTAAAAGTCGGAGCTAAAGTTGGAGAAAAAGTAATTAGTGGATTTACAAAACATGGCGTTAACCAAGCTATTTCAAGAGGATTCAAAACTTCTGATATTTTAAAAATAGTGAGAGAAGGGCAAAAAGTGCAAGCTGTAGGACGCTATGGACCTCAAACCCGATATACATTAGGAGGAAATACTGTGATTGTAAATGAAAGCGGAAAAGTTATTTCTGTCTTCAGTAATGCTTCTGGTTCCTCACAAGGCCTAGGTAAAGGAGCTTTTATTCCATTTTAATTAATTACATTACAATATTTAGTCCATTATAATCTAAATTGAATGATGAAAAACGAACATCTGTATTTTGACAATTTACATTATTTAAGATATAATAAAGTACATATATTATGAATGAACTTACAAACAAAATAAATGATATTTTAACAAAGTGGGACCCTATTGGAGTTGGAGAAGAAATGGCTATGGATGAATATAAGGAATATATCCCTATGATTATCCATTATGCTCAAGACCGTCAGAAGCTAATAAATCATCTGGAAAAAATGCTTGTTGATTATATGGGTTTAAGTTACGACCAATACAATCAAAGACATTTTGAAGAGTTACAAAACATTTGTGATAAATTAATAGAAATATGCAAAAATCAAAAGTAGTATTCATTCTAATACAAGTAGAAAAAGGGATACAACATAACTATTATAAGCACAATACATGAAGCTAAATAATATCAGAAAATTAAATATAGAAGAAGAAATTCTTTTAGAAGAACTGATACATCGATCAATTAAAGTTATTTCTCCCGATTGGAAGAATGATTTATTAGTGGCCTCTTTAGAAGATGGAGGAATGGGAAGTTTGGCTTTATTTCCTTGTGATACATTCAATAAAGTACGTCATTTTGGTTCGCAAGTTAGTGAATGCCAATTTAGGGATACTGATGGAGTATTGGTCGTAGCTTCATTATATTTAGATGAAGATGACAAACTTTACGAATTGGATATGTGGAAGGTTGATTTTAGCAAATTAATAAATATTCCTACTCATTTTGAGGATGTAGAATATTCAAATAAATAATCAGAGTAAGAGTCTATTTGCATTGAGGCAAGCATAACGGGGTTTAAATAAAATCACCATATGAAGTTACTTTTAAACACTTTATTGATATATTTAGTAGTTTCAATCTGGTCGTTTGGGTTAGCTAATGCCCAGACTATTAATATTTATGATGAATATAAGGCTAGTAGGAGAATTATTAAAGAAATTATCACCGATAATAATTTGGAAAAGACTTTAACCGGTTACGCTTATGGCGGTTATTTTATCGGCCAGTCCCTTTTTCTCATTATCAAAGAAGGAGATTCTTTTTTTGAAGTATATCAAGGAGAAAAAGGCAAAGGAATTCAAAACACCTATAAATTTGATTTGGCAGACAAGCGGTTAAGTTCTTTATTTGCATGGACAAAACATGATAAAGTAACATATAATATTCAATCCGACGAATACTTCGCTATTTATTACTACTTTGTATTATATGATAAAAGCCATAATAAGAAATTAGAATTTAATATATCAACAATGACTGCATATAAAAATGCTCAAAGATCAAGAAAGTTCCGCAAGTTGCTACCATTTACAAAAGAACAACAGAAGCTTATCGGGGAATTAATTAGTAGTTTCTAAATATTTTAGAAGAGCATATCTTTAGAGTATGAAACTATAACAATTAAATACAGAGAATCAAACAACTAAAAAAATCAAATTGCATACCTAATTATAATCAGACTTCTTTTTCTTCTCAAATTTCCTTATACAAGGGGCTCTTTTCTCCACTCTTTTGGTACACAATCGGCGAAAAACATTATATTTGCAGCTATTATAAAATAGCAACAAGTTACAATTCGTAATAACTTGTAGCTTGTAACTCGTAACTAAATAAAAATAATATGAGTATCAAGTATCGACTAATTATTATGAACTTCCTACAGTTCTTCGTGTGGGGATCGTGGTTAATTTCATTGGGCGGCTACATGGGTGGTGTCTTACATTTTGAAGGAGGGCAAATAGGTGCAATCTTTGCCACAATGGGCATAGCCTCTCTCATCATGCCAGGACTGACAGGTATTATAGCCGACAAATGGGTAAATGCTGAACGATTATATGGGATACTACATATTCTGGGAGCTGCCAGCCTTTTCTATGCCTCCACAGCCACTGATTATAACCATATGTATTGGGCTATGTTGCTCAATCTGTTGGTATATATGCCTACGCTCTCATTAGCAAATACGGTATCTTACAACTCTCTCGAACAATATAAATGTGACATTGTCAAAGACTTTCCGCCTATCCGTGTATGGGGAACCATCGGTTTTATCTGTGCCATGTGGGCAGTAGATCTCACCGGATTCAAATCCTCTTGTGCACAACTCTATGTGGGTGGTGCAGCAGCACTTATTTTAGGTTTATATTCATTTACTCTACCCGCTTGTCCGCCTGCCAAAAGTGAAAACAAAAGCCTGCTTTCTGCTTTCGGACTCGATGCTCTGGTATTATTCAAACGCAAGAAGATGGTTATCTTTTTCCTCTTCTCTATGTTATTAGGAGCTGCATTACAAATTACCAACAGTTATGGAGACCTCTTCTTAGGTAGTTTTGCCTCAATACCGGAATTCGCTGATTCGTTCGGTGTAAAACACTCTGTCATCCTACTTTCTATCTCACAAATGAGTGAAACCCTGTTTATTCTTGCCATACCATTTTTCCTCAGACATTTCGGCATCAAGCGCGTAATGCTTATCAGTATGTTTGCCTGGGTATTCCGTTTCGGACTTTTCGGTCTGGGCGATCCGGGTTCAGGGCTATGGATGCTGATACTTTCGATGATTGTCTACGGAATGGCATTCGATTTCTTCAACATTTCGGGCTCTTTGTTTGTTGAATTAGAAGCTAAGCCTGCTATCAGAGCCAGCGCACAGGGATTATTCTTTATGATGACCAACGGATTGGGAGCGATCATCGGAGGATATGCCAGTGGTGCTGTGGTGGATGCCTTCTCGGTATATGCCGACGGTATGTTGGTAAGCCGTGAATGGCCCGACATCTGGTTCATCTTCGCAGGTTATGCATTAGTTATCGGAATATTGTTTGCTCTGGTATTCAAATACAAACACCAGCCAGAGGAATTAAGTAAAAAGTAACAATGGATAAAAAGATAGAATTACAAGTATTAAATATCTCCAATAGTCAGGCGCAGGTAGGTGCCTACGCTTTGGTATTGGGGGAAGTGGGAGGCGAACGGCAACTACCTATCATTATAGGTCCGGCCGAAGCGCAAGCCACTGCCATCTGCCTGAAAGGAGTAAAAGCGCCGCGTCCCCTGACGCACGATTTATTCTATACATGCCTGAACGTTTTGGGCACCAAAATGCTCAGGGTGCTTATCTATAAGGCAAAAGAAGGTGTTTTTTACTCATATATCTATCTGCAGAAAGATGAAGAAATTATTCGTATCGATTCACGAACTTCGGACGCTATCGCTCTGGCCGTACGTGCAGATTGCCCTATTTTTATTTATGAGTCTATTCTTGAAAGAGAATATATCCGCCTGGATGATTCTGATCAGCCGGATACAGAGCAACAGGAAGAGGAGACAAATGATTCCGACAATGTGAATTCACTTGAACAAGCATTGGAGCAAGCTATCAAAGAAGAGAACTATGAACTGGCAGCCCGGTTACGCGATGAAATAAACAGAAGAAAATAAATTTAAATATGCACGTATTCTATACTCCCGATATACAGAAGAACCTTGAACTTCCGGAAGAAGAAGCACAACATTGTGTCCGTGTTTTACGACTCAACATTGGAGATGAAATCACCCTGACGGATGGTAATGGAAATTTTTACCGTGCGGAAATAACTGCCGCAACCAACAAACGTTGTTTGGTAAAGATACTCGAAACAATTCCACAAGAACCTTTATGGTCAGGACATCTACACATAGCCATGGCTCCAACAAAAAATATGGATCGTAATGAATGGTTTGCCGAAAAAGCTACCGAAATAGGTTTTGATGAGTTGACCTTTCTTAATTGCCGTTTTTCGGAACGAAAAGTCATTAAGATGGAACGTATTGAAAAGATAGTAGTATCTGCCATCAAGCAATCACTCAAAGCACGTTTGCCGAGGCTCAATGAAATGACAGATTTTGATAAATTCATCACCCAGGAGTTTACCGGTCAAAAATTCATCGCACACTGTTATAAAGGTGAAAAACCACTGCTTAAAAATATTCTGAAACCAGGAGAAGATGCATTGGTGCTTATCGGACCGGAAGGAGATTTCAGTGAAGAGGAAGTAACCAAAGCAATAGAAAAAGGCTTTCAGCCCATAAGCTTAGGTAAATCCCGGCTGCGAACGGAAACGGCAGCACTGGTAGCAACAATGGTAGTGAATAGTGAGTAGTGAGCAGTGATTAGTGATTAGCGGGCTGCGCTATCATACCGAATGGTACTAATCACTTATCACTACTCACTTATCACTAAAAAATACATCAATTAAAAAACAAATAGTTATGGCAAAAAGAATGATTTCCCGACTTTCAGTGCTGGTAGTGCTGATGGTATTCATGGCAGCTTGTTCAAAGAAATCGGAATACACAAATGTTATACCTGCTGACGCTTCGGCCGTAGCATCTATCCATTTGAAATCACTGGCTGATAAATCCGGACTGAAAGACAAAGAGAATGAAGCAGCCAAACAAAAGATGATAGAGGCGCTGAAAAGTGGAACTACTGCGGCAACTTTCCAACAATTAGAAAAAGTCTTGAATAACCCTAAAGAATCAGGAATAGATGTGGATGCACCTGTATATGCATTCACTGCAACCAGTTTTCCATATACAGCTCTGGTAGCTAAAGTGTCGGACCAGGATAAACTGCATACTTCACTGGATATAATGGTGAAAGAACAAATCTGCCAACCCATAGAAGCAGCAGACGATTATAGTTATACACGAATGGGACAACGTGACATCTTTGCTTTTAACGAAACAACAGTTATGCTGGTACAGACGGGCAGTACATCACAAATGGAAAATGCTCAGAAGATGATCAGCGAGCTAATGAAACAAACCGCTGAAAAAAGTATCGCTAATAACGCTGGTTTCCAGAAGATGCAAAAACAGAAAGGTGATATTAATTTCTTTGCATCTTTAGCTGCACTTCCTAAAGAATACACACGCCAGCTGAATTTGGGTTTAACCGGCATAAAAATAGATCCCAAAGATATAATGGCTCTTGGTAGTCTTAGCTTTGAGAAAGGAAAGATTGCTCTACTTTTTGAATACTATACAGAGAACGAAGAAGCCAAAGCCATGTTGAAAAAACAGGAGAAGGCAACGATCAAACTGAATAATACTTTCCTTAAATATTTCCCTGCATCAACCATCGCATTTATGAGTGTAGGAGCCAATGGAGAAGAGTTGTACAACCTGTTACAGGAAAATGAAGAATTCCGTAACACAGTATCTATTTCCAAAGCAGAAGAAGTGAAAGCCCTGTTCGCTTCATTCAACGGTGATATATCTGCCGGACTGATCAATGTAACTATGGGTAAAGATCCTGCTTTCGTAGCTTATGCAGATGTAAAAAACGGAAATGCACTAAAAGCTCTTTATGACAATAAAAAAGCACTGAATCTGAAAAAAGGTGAAGATATCGTTCAATTGGGTGAAAATGAATATGTGTACAAGTCAAGAGCTATGAATATCTTCTTTGGGCTTAAAGACAAGCAAATGTATGCTACAAATGATGAATTACTTTATAAAAACATTGACAAAGCAGCTGATAAATCTATAAAAGACGTTGCCTATGCTTCGGATATGAAAGGAAAGAACTTCTTCTTTGTTGTTAACATGGATGCTATCCTCGAACTCCCGATTGTAAAAATGATGGTAGGCTTCGGAGGTGAAGAGTACCAAATGTACTATAACCTGGCATCACAAATTAGTTATCTGGAAATAAGCAACGTAAGCGACGGTGTTAGTGAAATAGACCTCGTTCTGAAAGACAAAGACACCAACTCGCTGAAACAAATTGTAAACTTCGCCAAGAAGTTTGCCGGCATGTAATTTTCTGAACATGGAAACAATTCATCTGCAGCAAACACTTCCCCAAGTGTTTGCTGACCGTAATTCTATCACATCGGATATCTGGCATAAGAACATTATATTCCGCAAAGGAGAAATGTATCTGATTGAAGCAGCCTCCGGTACCGGAAAATCATCATTATGTAGTTATATATATGGCTATCGAAGCGATTATCAAGGTATTATAAATTTCGATGAGACTAATATCAAGGCATACACAGTAGAGCAGTGGGTCAACCTACGCAAGCATTCACTGAGTATGCTTTTTCAAGATTTGCGCATCTTCTCCGAACTCACAGCACTCGAGAATATTCAATTAAAAAGTAATCTGACCGGATATAAAAAGAAAAAAGAGATTCTTGCTCTTTTTGATGCAATGGGCATTGCCGACAAAGCCAATATAAAGGCCGGAAAATTATCTTTTGGCCAACAGCAACGTGTTGCCTTTATCCGTGCACTATGTCAGCCTTTCGACTTTATCTTTCTGGACGAACCTATCAGCCATCTGGACGATTATAATGGACAAATTATGAGTAGTCTGCTAACGGAAGAAGCCGGAAAACAAGGTGCGGGAGTTATTGTTACTTCTATCGGAAAACAGATCGAATTGCCTTATAACCAAGTATTACGCCTGTAACAGATCATACAAATATGAAACTTATCTGGAAACTTCTTCGTCAACATATCAGTATCGGCCAGCTTGCCGGTTTCTTTCTTGCCAATCTGTTTGGTATGGTTATTGTATTGCTCAGCGTACAGTTTTATAAAGATATTATCCCTATGTTTACAGAGGGAGATAGTTTCATGAAGAAAGATTATATCATTACCACCAAAAAAATAAGTACCCTTGGGGCTTTTGCCGGAAAAAGCAATACTTTCTCTCCACAAGAGATAGAGAATCTCAAGAAACAACCTTTTACTAAAAGTGTAGGTGCATTTACTCCTTCACAATTTAAGGTGTCAGCTGGTTTGGGTATGCAAGAAGCCGGTATCCGTCTTTCTACAGACATGTTCTTTGAAGCGGTGCCCGATGAATACGTAGATGTAAAACTCGACAAATGGCATTTTGACGAAGAGACACATACTATCCCCATTATTATTCCACGCAATTACCTGAATCTGTACAACTTCGGATTTGCTCAAAGCCGCAGTCTGCCCAAGCTCTCCGAGGGCGTAATGAGCCTTGTACAAATGGACATCATGATGCGTGGAAACGGACGTGTAGAACAGTACAAAGGAAACATTGTCGGTTTCTCCAACCGACTGAATACGATATTGGTACCGGAATCTTTTATGGTATGGGCAAATAAAAATTTCGCTCCGGAAGCAGAAGCACAACCGTCACGCCTCATCATCGAAGTAGGAAACCCTGCAGATGCCTCCATTGCCAAATATTTCCAGCAAAAAGGATACGAAACCGAAGATGGTAAACTGGATGCAGGGAAAACAACCTATTTTCTCCGCCTCATTGTTGGCATTGTATTGGGGGTGGGGCTCTTTATCAGTGTACTTTCTTTCTATATATTGATGTTAAGCATCTTCCTTCTGTTGCAAAAAAACACTACCAAGCTCGAAAACCTATTGCTTATCGGTTACAGCCCGGCAAGAGTAGCGCGCCCTTATCAGACATTAACTTTAGGGCTAAATATAGTGGTTCTTATTGTATCGATCAGCCTTGTAGCCTGGTTACGTCATTCTTATACCGCTACACTTAGCTTACTCTTTCCACAACTGGAAATCGGTTCACTCTGGCCGGCTATTACCGTCGGGATACTTTTATTTGTTATCGTCTCTGCTTTCAATCTGTTTACTATCCGCAAAAAAGTATATTCCATCTGGCGAGGACACCATTAAAGATCACACAAAACAAAAAAACTACCATGAAAAACCTAACACTTCCTATAGTACACAAATATACTGTCGCAATCTTTTTATGGGAGGTATTGTTTACTCCTCTCCAGATGCTTTCAGCACAAAATAAGTTGGATAGTGTTGTTTCTTACTTTCATCAGTTACAAGGCACCCATCAGGAAAAACTATATCTACATTTAGATAAGCCATACTATGGAGCCGGAGATAACATTTGGTACAAAGGTTATTTAGTAAATGCAACCAGCCACCTGGAGAATCCTAAAAGTAACTTTATCATCACAGAATTAATTAATCGTACTGACTCCGTCATACTACGAAAGAAAATCAAACGGGATTCTTTGGGATTTCAAAATGCTTTCACCTTACCAAGTACGCTTCCTGCAGGAGATTACTACATCAGAGGATACACTAACTGGATGCAGAATGAAGATCCGGTATTTTTTTATTCCCGTAATCTCCAAATAGGTAACTCTATTGATGTCACTATCCTCTCTACAATTGAATATCAACCGGACACTAAAAACAATTATCTGGCCAAAATCCGATTTGCAGATATCATCCCACTTATGATACCCCACAGAAGAAAGAGAACACTACAACCGATCTACGTACCACAATCTACTGGAATCCGGAACTACAATGGAATGCTGATGGAACAGCGACCATTGAATATTATATGCCAGACAGTACAGCCCCTCAGGATATTGTTATCGAAGGAGTTAGTAAGAACGGCAAAATCTGTCGTTTTACGAAAACGATTAATCAGCCTTCCAATTGATTAGTTACTACTTTTTCTTATCTTTGTATGTCTATTTTATAAAAAATACAACTATGCCAGACTATGAATTAATTACCATTCTTGGTCCTACCGCTTCGGGAAAGACTCCATTTGCTACCGCACTGGCTGCAGAACTAAACACCGAAATCATTAGTGCAGACTCACGGCAAATATACCGGGGCATGGACCTGGGTACAGGTAAAGATCTTGCCGACTATACTATTAATGATAGAGAAATACCTTATCACTTGATTGATATAGTGGAGCCAGGTTATAAATACAATGTTTTTGAGTATCAGCGTGATTTTCTAAAAGCTTATGAGACTATTAAACAAAAAGGATGCCTGCCCGTTTTATGTGGAGGGACGGGCATGTACCTGGAATCCGTATTGAAAGGATACCGGTT
>ENA-OUQW01003427-OUQW01003427.1-human-gut-metagenome-genome-assembly--contig:-NODE-3427-length-11512-cov-4.259841_pt1 | contig 11512 bp, 8 predicted proteins | sample MGYA00248464_ERZ548849 | MGnify/ENA primary metagenome ERZ548849 (study PRJEB26491, sample SAMN04978193) | human gut metagenome | host: Homo sapiens | study: EMG produced TPA metagenomics assembly of...
AAAACAAAATCTTTTATTATCCCTGATTTTCCCATATTAATATCATCTTTAATTACTATCCGCCATTCAGGTTGAATGAGACCCGTTTAAGCTAAAACTTTGCTTTTCCTTCCATAATGTCTGTTCCTTTAAGCATTTCGTATTTCATTGAACTCTCTACTGCAACCTCCTCAGCCGCTGCTCCTTTCGCCTTCACTACCGGATCATCTATCATATTGTCACCTTTTACTTCCAAAATCAAATAACTTCCATCGTCCATTTTTACTAAGAAATCTGGATAATACTTCCTTAATCTATTAGATTCCGGATCAATATATGGAACATAAAAATCTGTCTGGTCAGCAGTAAACATTCCAGTGAAATAAGCTTTTTTTACGTGCTCATTTGCAAGCAACTGTAAAAATAATTGTAACTCAGGCTTCGAATCAAAAACATAAGTATCTGCGTGAAAACTCTTGTCTTTATTTTTCACAACAACAGAATCCTCTGAATTCTGCATTATAATCAAATCCTCATTTCCACTAAACTCATAATATCCACCTTCTTTAGGCTTCTTAAGTAATTTAACATCAACATTTTCTTTTACAATCTCTTTGTTAACCCGGTATAATGCCTCAAATATGGTTGGCACAATTTTATCATAAATAATATCATTATGTTCATTGACTGCTACTAATATTTTATCAATACCTTCTTCTGATTCCCTCAGTATCCTAGCAACTTCTGTGCATCTAATATCAGGAAAATATTTTGCTACTTCTGCCACCAACGTTATCTCAGTATACGCTGTTTTACTAACCATATAGTTAACATTGCTTTCACGCACAACCGACGAAGTTGTAAGTCCTTCTTTAACATACATTGTCGCATCATAATTTTCTATTTCTATTTCTTTCAAATCAAACGATAATCTACTATCATAATGCTTAGTTTCCAAAGAATATTTATAATGCAATCTGTTCATGCGCAATGTTCTAGGTGGTTCTTTCACACGTACAGGAACTTTCTTACGTTTTTTATCCTTCTTAACTACAAGTTCCTCTATGCTAGTTCTAAAATTCTTTTTAAGCTCATCATCCAATATATCCATATTCTCTTTTGACAAGTACACTGTGGCCGTTAGTTGTTCATCTGTAATTTTTCTCAAGCATCTCATTGTTGCTTGAAGCACAAAAACTTTTGACTTTGGACTTCTAAAAAGAGCCACGCTAAATAATGATCTACAGTTCCACCCCTCTCTACCTTTATTAACAAGCAATATAAACTGCTTCTTACTGCCTGCTGTTCCAGCTATATCAAGATTGTTAAAATCTCTTATGTCTTCAGATTTAGTAATCTTTTCGTCTCCAACATTAACTAAAATTTTATCAAGAGGTATTCCCAATTCAGATAGTACTTCTTCAACAACCGGCCTGATTTCATCACGAACTTCTGCTATCTCTGCACCAAAAATAGCCATTTTAGGTGCTAATCCTTCATATTCTTTTCCACCATACTTTGCCCAGAAATCGGCAATAACAGCTTTTAGGAATTCTTTGCTTTTTACGTTACTATAACCAATAACACTAGTATCTTTTAAGAAATTATTTCTAATTGCCGCCTGCAATCCATAAGCATATATAACTTCCGGAAGAATCTTATTATTGATGTATGGTGTTCCTGTAAAATTATAACAAGCAATCACTTTACTTCCATGCTTAGATAATTCCTTAGACAATTCATTTATAGTATTACGCAGGCTAGTGCCCTTACCATTTTCGTGCAAAGCCTTCTCCAAGTCTGCTCCAAACATATGATGTGCTTCATCTACATAAATACCCATTTGTGAAAGCCTGGTAAGTTTCTCAAAACGTTGATTTGACATCAAATCATCGTTGTTACTGATTTCCTGTAATATTCCAAGAACATCATCCAATACGGATTGTCCCGGTACCTGATCACTAAACAACTTGTCTACAGAACTTTTTTCTTTATGCTGAGTCTTTAATATAATTTTCTGTGTATTAGAAATAATTATATTATACTTGGAACCATCTAATGTATTTAATGTGGTTCCACTATCTTCAAGAAAATATACCTTAATATTCGCATCTAATACACCAATATATTCCGGAGGTACAACCTTACTCTTATCAAAAGTTACTATTTCTTTTAACGATTGTAATACTGTTTTGTCTGGTGCAAAAACCAATGCATTATGACAATACTTATCATCTCGAGGCCATTTTGAAGAAAGAAGAAACTCATAAAAAATACAGGTAGCCATGAGAATTGTCTTACCTAGTCCCATAGTTAATGCAAAAATATAATTTGGATAATCTTCCGCATATTTCTTTATCTGCAAAAAATAATCATGATACTGCTTTGGAGAATAAACATCATATAATGTCATCTGCCCAGCTTCATCATAGAATCGTCTATCTGCAAACACACCATTTCTCTTTGACCAGTCATCAAACATCTGATACATCTGCTGATTATTCATAAATTCTTTTACAAACACATACATTTCTAAGGCTTCAAACTGTGGGGTTCGTAAAAATGCGTCTGGGTTCTTTTCCTTGTCATTGTAATCCAGATATTTCTTAGTTATTTCACGATACCTATTTCTTATAATTCCTCTATTATCTACATAGAATGAACGAAGGAACTCAAAAAAGGCAAATTCCATTCCAACTTCTTTTGCCATATCTATACCTCCAGCTCAAGTGACTCAGATAACAAATCTGTTATCTTTATTTTAATTTTACCTGCTGAAGCTGGAATTTTATATATACCAGATACCAACTCATCTTTTGCAGGAATATCACAAATTGTCGGCCTCATTGTCTGTCCATCATAATTCCAGTCAATATAGATAGATTCTACCAACTGCCTCCAATCTTCAACTGATTCCTTCTGCATACTTAATTTCTGTAAAAGGTTCATCGGATAAAATTCTTTTATTATAATCTGATCGTTTTCTTTAACAACATTGGCATCTGCTTCTCTCTTAAATTGTAAATCTTTCTTATCCCTAAGGATATCAACTATCTCTATTTCCAAATTATACGAAGAAAGTTCCTGTTCCAACGATGCCTTCAAATCAGCTTCATGTCCCATGCAAATAATCTTAATTTTCTCCACCACACCATTCGGATTTTCTTCCTTACGCTTTTCAAATGTATGATATGGTAAATTAGCCTTAAGTTCTTCTAAATCAGCCTTTGTTGCAATACGATTTGTAGGCATGATTTTAACCATCCAACCGTCTAATTCGCCATCATATACTGTAGATGAACCAAATTTTTGAATTCCAAGAGCGTCAATTAATAAAGATTTTGCTTCAACTGGATTTCTAAAAAAGTCATAATTATTCACATTATAAACTTCAAACCCAGTATATTTAGTATTATCCAAATCGTTAGATGCAGTTATCAATCTCTTTGTTGTAGTTTTTATTGCACCAAGATTAATATCTGCTCCAATAAATCTTCTTCCTAATTTCATAGCAACAGCTTGTGTGGTTCCAGATCCCATAAAACAATCAAAAACAATATCTCCAGGATTTGAAGCTGCTTTTATCACTTGTTCTAATAACTTTTCTGGCTTTTGTGTCGGATAATCTAGTCGTTCTTTCGCAAATGGATTAATTATTGAAATATTCCATACATCTTCAGGAAATTTTCCATCTTCATTTGGTTTATAATCCAATACTCTATCATCACTGCCGTTATTCTTATATTGATTTCTTTTTAGTGTGGATTCTGCATATTCCTGTCGTACTTCATTATAGTTAAATGTTTGTTGTCCATATTGTTTAGCATACCAGAAAATTGTATCGTGCTTCCTACCAAAAAAATTATGCCCTATTCTCCCCCCTGAATAATTCCAAATAATTTCATTCAAAAAATTTTCCTTTCCAAACACTTCATCCATTATTAACCTGACATACCCACTTACTCTCCAGTCACAATGCATAAAAATTGTTCCTTGCTCGCTAAGCAGTTCCCTAATAATCGTTAAACGTTCAAAAATAAATTGTAAATATTCATCATTGTTCCAAATATCTGTGTACTGCTTTTCTTCAAACATCGAAGCATCACCTGTTACAGCTTTCTTTTTTAACTTAATTTTCTTCACATAATCTGCACTACTAGCAAATGGTGGATCAATATAAACCAAATTTATTTTTCCCATAAAATTCTGAAGTAAATGCCCCATAACCTGTAAATTATCACCCCAAAATATTTTGTTCATCCAACCATCTTTTGGATTACCATATACTTCTTTCAACTGAGCAGGATAGAATTGTTCCGTTTCATAGGCTCTCTTCCCTGTCCAGTGTAACTCCGGATATCCTTTTATTGGTTGTCTTTGTTCAAATGTAAATGAAATCTGTCCATCCATTAGCAATCTCCTTTTCTTCTACAGTAATGTCTCATATCACAGTTGGCACAAAGATTTTTATCTTTAGCTCTTCCACTAAAATCTTTATGTTGTATTTTTTCAACCACTGCATCAAATTCTTTTATTGTTTTATCAATCATTTCCGTTGACTTATTAAATGTTACTGTTGGTACACCATTATCCTCACCTGTATAATACAAATGCATTTTACTTACCTTTTTGCCTGTCTTTTCCTCAATAAGATGAGCATACACTTCAAGCTGTCTCCTATAACGATTCATCTCCGCTGTTTCAATTAAAACATCTGGTTTCTTCTCGGATTTAAAGTCAACAATCTCTACTGTATCACCTTCGCCCCTGATAAGGTCAACCTTTCCAAGCAATATATAATCAGGCTTTACTAAACTTACTTCCACCTCTGCATCTTGAATTCGACTCCAGTCACTCTGATTTCTCTCAACATACCCCAAAACCTGTTTATACGCAGCTTCTATCTGCGGTTGTCCTAAATAAGAATGCTCACACTTCGATAATGTCATATAATTTGTATCAAACCACTCTCGTATTGTTTCCGGCACTATTGTCTGTTCTTCATGACGCATAGCTGCACGATGAATGTCTTCTATTGTCTCGTGCACTAAAGTTCCAAAGAGTGTTGCACCTACTCTTACCTGCGTAAATCCAAGTTCTTTAAAAAATTTATACTGTAATGCACAATTCTCATACAGAGCGATGTGAGAAGTAAAAGAATATGTATCCTTTATATTTACAGGCTTTACCTTTTCCAACTTTATTTCTGAAAGATTTACATCTTCATAAGCAGGTAGCTTCTCATAGCACTCTTCAAAATATTTGCTTGGTGTGGCTCCATGACCTTTCTTTTCACAACAAGAGAGTACCAATAAATTTTGTGCTCTTGAAAATGCCGTATAATATAATCGCCAAAAATCAAAGAATTTTATATCTTCCCTTGTCTCAAAAACTTTTCTATGAAAATATTTATTTTCTATTTCTTCTAGCAAATGATTTCCACTACTTCTCGGTGTTCCATTTAATGAATCAACAATCACTATTGGAAACTCCATTCCTTTTGACTGATGTATAGTCATAAATGAAACGCACCCACTCGGAGCATACTCCGAATCATCTTCATACTCTGTAATTCCTCCATCAAATAGAAAGCGAAAATACATATTAAAAAAACGTTCTACTGACTCTATAATATTTTTTTCCGTAAAGACATCTATCCGATGTAGATATTCGTACTTTCCCAAAATTGAAGATAAAATTGATAAGTTTCTTGCAGGTCTTTCATCTATCACCCCTGATTTCATATCTATCCCTAAGTATGTACTAAATGGTTCAAACTGTAATAGCTGATACAGTAATCCTGTAAATGCGTAATCTGCATTATCCTTTCTTAGATTAGCATGCTTCTGCATCTTCTCTGCAATCCATTTTCCCAATGTATCTCTATACTGTAAAATAAGCTCTCTTGCAGCAGCTATACATTGAGTATCGTAATAATTATAGAGATTTTCAAAATCATACGAAAAATCTCTTTGTTGTAACTTACGAACATACTCTGGGAAACATAAGATCATACACCCTATTACCTGTTTTATCTCTTTTCTTTCAAAGAACATTTCCGAACGAGGTGAATAAACTTTAATACCATGTTCCTCAAGATATTCAACCATACCTATGATTTTATCCCCTTTTACAGACTTGCAAAGAACTGCAATCTGATTGTAATCAGTTAGTACACCACTACTTTTTAATTGTGTAATAAATGAATACACTTGTTCATACCAATCATCTAACAAATCTTTTCCTGAACATTTAATAACACCTACTTTAGCATCCTTTTTCCCTTCCGGCGGAACAATCTTCTTCTTAAACCTAAAATTCTTCCACATAAAATCATATGCCCTACCATCTGTTGTGCTCATCCATTTATTGTAAAAATCAATAATTTGTCTCTCTGAACGATAATTTGTAACAAGTTTAACCTGCTTACATTCTCCTTCTGCAAAATGGCCTGGAAATTCCAATATATTTCTTATTGTTGCTCCTCGAAAACGATACAAACCTTGGTCATCGTCTCCCACAACACATATATTTCTATTTTTTCCGGCAATCAAAAACACAAGTAATTCCTGTATGTAATTTGTATCCTGATATTCATCCACCATCACATATTTAATTTTCTGCTGTATTTCTTCCAATATGCTTGGTTCCTCGATCAATAATTTATATGCTTCTGTTTGAATACTTGAAAAATCAATTAAATTCTCATCTTCCATCAAGATATTGTACTGTTTCATAATATTTGCAACAGCCACAATATGTTCATCCGAGTCTTCCTGCATTTCATCAATATCAACCAATTCTTCAGCAAGATTATTAACATACTTAACTATTTCTCCAGCTTGTCTCCAAGCTCCTTGCTTTTTATCAAATATAACATCAAAATAAGGCAAGTTCCTAAATCTATTAATCTTTTGAAACACCATATACTGCTGATCAAAATTATCCAGCATCCTATAATTTTTCTTAATCCTTGTATATTCAAGATGATCTTTAAGAATTCTCAAACAAATTGAATGAAAAGTACCAATATACATTTCATTCAGATTTACGGATACTCCTATTGCATACAATTCATTTGTGATACGTGTAATCAGTTCTTTCGCAGCCTTTTCTGTAAATGTAGCAATCATTATTTCCTCAGGAAGCACATCTTTTTCAGTTATAAGATAAACAATTCTCTTTACTAATGTATATGTTTTTCCTGTACCAGGGCCTGCAATAATTAACAACGGACCATCTGTTGTAGAAATAGCACTTCTCTGTGCTTCATTTGCGTTTCCAAAATCAAATGCCATATCAGTACCCCCTCTGCATTTAATTATATATTCTCATATATTTATAAATCCTGTTTCGTATTACATCTTACTTTTCTGATTTTTCTTGTATCGTCCATCAGCAGGCTTTATTGCATCTGAAGGAATTAACCATGTTTTTCCTTTTTTTATTGCACCTTCAATTCTTCCTTCTGCACATAAAACACCTATTCGACGTGAAGTGATATTCCATCTTTCTGATAATTCCACAGTCGTTAAATACTCCATAATCTTACCTCTTTAAAATCATACATAAGCAGAAACATAAAACTAGTTTGATTATACATCGTTTATCGGAATAATACAAACAAAAAAGAGAAGGATTTCTCCCCCTCTAATTCATTACTCCAATACCTCATCTAACATATCATTAAGTTTCATATACTCTACACCTAATGATTCACATACCATTGGAATTCCATTATTCTTGTTTCCTTCATCAGTTACTATAATCCCATCTTCTAAAATAGCTGTTGCAATCAAAAATGGATCTCCATTTGAGCTTCCCTTTGTTTGAATTTTTATTATTTGTGGAAATTGTTGTAATATTTCTGTAGTCTTTAACTGTACTTCTTTTGATAAAGGCAAAAAAGCATCTTTGTGTTCCTTTGCCCATTTTACAATATCATCATCTTTTAATTCTTCAAATATTTCCGAACTTGAAATAAGTTGTCCATTTTCTACAAGTTCATTAAAAGCCTGCCATATATGTGAAAATGCTTTCTTAGTCATATTATAGTTCTTTGATGCATTAATAAGTGCACAGGCATCTATTACATACTTTTTACTCATATGAACATCACCGCCCGTTCTATATTACTTATGTGTTTACCTTTTATACTAAGTGTACTACACATCTCACCATATGATATGTCGCCTCTGCTATAAGCAGATAACACTTTCTTGGGAAACAAATAGCCTTCTTTACTCAAGTAGGTAATATAATATTTTACTTTGAATTCCCTATCTTTCTTATTCTGAATAATAGAATCCTGTTCTTCTTTAAATGAGTCACTAATCCTCTTGTATATAGAATAATAATCTGACCTATTAATAATATCTAATTCTCTTAACCTTCTTACTACCGAAAATGTGCTTACTGCATACTTATCCGCAATAGATATTAAACATAAATCTGACCAATCACCATATAAATTAAGCGCATTTGATGACACATATCTAAAACTTTCTTCTGGCATTAATACTTCTGCAGCAATTCTATCACATATTTTTTCTTCTTCATCATTACGCTCATCAAAATCTATTAAGCATAATGATGAAGACCTTCTAACCAAATGTGCAACTTCATGAAATAATGAAAAAACTTTAGCTCTCTCAAAATCTTTATTATTAATTGCAATGATAGGAAATGTATCATAATACATAGAAATGCCTCGCATCTCAGACAATGATACTCCAGTTATCTGAGCAACCATTATCCCATAATGTTCTAAAAGGGCTCTATAATAATTAAATCCATTATTTCTATATGCTGATTTATTCTTAAATGGCAAATCTAATTCAAAATACTTTCTTATTACATCTGCTATCTGTTTTTCGCTTAATTTCGGGCCAACGCTGGGCAAGCTCCTATATTCCGTATCATCAGATAGATTAACTATAATTTGCCTATTACCAGTTATTCTACCAATTTCAGACCACAATTCATAACTTGTTTCTCTATAAACAGTATCATTGTATGTCCTACGATCGGTATAAGCTTTTGTTTTTTTCTCAGGTGGATTAGATAAATAAAATGTTGCAAATGGAACTTTGTATAAATTAGCAAGTTTCTTTGCTTCTGTAATTGAAGGCAACTCTTCGCCTCTTTCCCATTTATCAATTACTTCTGACCTAAACCCAGAAATATGATTAGCAACATCACTTGTTGTGCCAAATGGTGTTTCAGAACGTGCCCATACAAGCATTTTATAATTTACATATGCATATTTTTTTGCACCCATACAAGTATGCACCTCCCTTTGAAAATATTTGGCATTATAATATATATTAACAAAACAGGCTAATTGTCATGTTTTCTGAAATTATAATATCACACTTTTCGTTTCAAAGATATTAAATTTACCACTTTTCATACAGGTTTAACATATTCTTATTAAAAAAATCCTTATTTAAAACCTAACCATTTCCTCTTCTCAGCCCCTGTTTTGCGTCCTATCTTCCACTTTTTTCTTATCAGTATCTCTGCCAACACTCTCATCATAAATTTTCTGAAACTCCTCATACATTTCATCTCCATCCTTTTTTATCCCCAGCCTTTTCATTACATCTGAGAACAACCTTATGCTTCCACTCACATCAGCAATATCGAATCCGAATACATCTGCCTTAACTGAATCACTGATATTTTCATAACCGCCAAGCTCTGATATTCTCCTGACAATCCAACCAACTTTGTCCACAGGCTCAGTTTCTTTAGTTTCCACAAATTCACTTTTACCTGTTACATCAGTTGTACTTTCGTCCATTCTTGCCACATTCACATCAGACGAATTATGAACCTCTGGTATTCCTATACCCTCTAAACCAGTCTGTTGTTTTCTCGCACTATCTGTTTGCTCTTTCTGTCTGCCTATTTCATTCTGATTATTATTAGGATTCATTACCTCAACATTTGCATCAGGCTTAACAACTGCTGCCGCCACTTTCTCAACCTCAGTCTCTTCATCCATCCCCGGTATCTCAACATCCCTGTCTGCAACGATTTCTTCTTTCCCAGACACCGCATAATAAGCCGTATACAAATCTTCTTTTATAATGTCATCAGCAAGCTGTATCTGCCTCTTAATTTCCCTTTTCTCCTGCTTAAGCTCATCCAGTTCTTCCTGCACTTCCATATGCCATATCTGATATTCCCGGTACTGCTCTTCATTCTTTATACTGCGTTTCCGGCTAGAGCTTTCTCTGTATATCTCCTTCTGTCTGTCCTCAATCTGCTGGATTTTTTCTTCCTGCTCACCTATGAAATACACAAGATCCACAACACTTTTGATGTCATTATTTACAATCAGCAGATATTCGTCCTGTAACTGATGAAACCGCTTCAAATCCTCTGTATACTTTGCTCCACCGACTGCAAAACGCTTCTGCTCCACAATCCTTAACCTGTATAGCTTTGCATAAAACTTCTTCTGGAATGGTGACAGCTTCGCCCTGTGCAGCCCCCTGATATCCGACGAATAAAAGTAAGGCTTTACCATCCAGGGCATATCCACATGATGCCGTAACATATCTTCTGAAAACATCTCGTCCAGCTTTGCCAGTTTATGATAATACCGAAATCCCGGTGCCTGCACCTCCATCCATGCGTCTTTCTTAAATACATATCCAAGTCTTTTCATCAGATATTTAAAATGCTCCACATTCCCGGCTGCATATGCACACATCTTGGCATCCCTTAGAATTATCTCTTTCATTGACATTTCCTTTTCCCACTTGTCCCTGCTGATATTCTTTGGATTCCTGCTGTACTCTGCCGGCATTATGGAAAGTCCAAGCTCATCACAATATTTATTTGTAATCGGCTGCAGATGATTCTTCCAATTGCCTTTTTGGCAATCGGCCTTGGATTTATCATCGGAGTACTCATCAGCGTCCGGAAAAAGTCCAACATACGGAAACGTGGAACCCGCTATCCTGCTAAAATTTACGGTTATGTTAAAAACACTTCCTACATGATAAACGGCAGCTACCCAATGAATACCGTCGTCCATTATTTTGACAACTATCATATAGAAAGAGAAGCGATTCTTCCGACCAGTTTCTGTCAGGGAACTTCACCATACCCATTGGGCATGACCATAGATATTTTTGAATATCAGGGAAAATATGAATATGATCCAAGCTCGGTACGTTATGAAATTCTCCCGGGCGAACAGGAATTGATGGATAATAAGCCAGTAGATCCTTCCCAGTTGCACATGATCGCAGTTACCTGCCCGAATTGTGGTGCAAGCTACAAAAAAGCGGCCGGTTATGCGGAGAAATGTCCTTATTGTGGAAGTTATCAGAATACATAAACTGCAGGGCAATATTGCCCTGCAGTTTTTGCATATTCCTCAAAAATTTTCTAATATACATTTCTTGGATGTAAACAATTATTTAATAAATACGCCACCTCATCAGCTGTAACTGCTAACAATTTATCTGGTGCATCACTCAGCTCCAGTACCATAACAAATCTCTGACCGCAATCA
>ENA-OUQW01003431-OUQW01003431.1-human-gut-metagenome-genome-assembly--contig:-NODE-3431-length-11491-cov-6.595663_pt1 | contig 11491 bp, 10 predicted proteins | sample MGYA00248464_ERZ548849 | MGnify/ENA primary metagenome ERZ548849 (study PRJEB26491, sample SAMN04978193) | human gut metagenome | host: Homo sapiens | study: EMG produced TPA metagenomics assembly of...
ATCCAACCGCCTGCAAAATGCAGGCGGCTTGTGTATTTTAATAGGCAGGTGCGCCGTAGCCAAGAATCTCGTAATAACCGATAGAATACTCATTGACTCGGCAACTGTCGCCGGAGTTGCCCTCGACCGTATAAACCTTGCCGTTTTCGACCTTTTGAACAATACCCGTATGGTCGGATAATCCATCCTGACCACTTTCGTCTGCCCAATCGAAGAAAATAATCATTCCGGGGGCAGGCTCGGCGCTGCCATCCAGCCATTGTCCACGATCCTTAAACCATTGTACTCCGTTGACACAGCCTGCATATTTTGGGATAACTCCAGCGTCGATATAGCCGCACTCGTTGGCACACCAAGATACAAAGCAAGCACACCATTCTACACGGGAGTTAAAACCGTACCACGACCAATACGGCTGACCGCCCACATTGCCAACCAGAGAGAGTGCAACGGTCACGATCTGTCCGTCGCCGCCTGTAATGCCGTAAAGCACCTGTGACCAAAGGTAATTGTTTTCATCTGCAAGCAGTTCAGCGAGGTAGCCTTTCTGTTCTTCGTTAAAACCATATTGCGCCGCCATTTCCTCGGCAGTCTTGTGGCTGACGGTAATATACAGATAGGTTTGTGTGACCGTGCTTTCAGTTTCCACGATATTACCGTGTCCGTCATCGGTTTCGGTAATAACTGTTTCGGTCTTGCTCTCTGTTCGGGAAGATATTTGATTCATCTCCCAAAAGATGTCTTTTAAGAGTTGCTTTTTGCCATCGTCCATTGTGGCAACCTCTTGGGGGTTATCTTGATCCGTATTCGTTTTTACAGAGTAAACGGCAAGCACCTCTTTCCAAACGGCTCTGCTGCCACTCATTTCAAGAACATCATAGGATACCGAGTTCTTTTCCTCTTGCAGCTTGGTATCGTATTCGGTATTGATTTCCTGCACAACGGTCTGCATACTCATTCCAGTGCCGGAATCTTCGTCTGAGAAGAAAATGCCAAATACTGAGCCGAGGATCATACCAATCAGGCAAATCACGATAATAACCAAAACCGCCACCCAGCCGCCTGCGGCGATAGCGGCAATCAAGGCTTTCGTTCCGGCAATAATCGCTTTAATGGCAAGTGCGGTCGCTTTGGCAATCGCCTTTACCGTAACCACGGCGGCTTTTGCCGCAGCCCTTGCCGCTTGTGCTGCTCTCTGTGCAGTTTTAACCGTAGCCTGCGCTGTTTTCTGCGCCGCCTTTGCTGTACGCTGGGCGGTCTTGACCGTCGTTTTAGCAGTACGCTCTGCGGTTTTCACAGTCTTTTGCGCCGTTTTCGCCGAGCCTTTCCCAACCGTTTTAATTGTTTTTTTACCCGTAGACCGAGCCGATTGCTTTACGGTCTTTTGAGTCTGCTCTGCGACCTTTACGCCTTTGTTTCGGGTAGTACGGATACCCTGCTTTTCAAGCGACTGTGCCGCCCGTTTTTCTTTGAAAGTCCTGATACCGTCTTTTGCCTTTGACACATTCTGCTTTGTCGCCTCAAAGCCTTTGCGACCTTGCTTGTCAAATTGGTGTACGGCTTCGTGGGAAACCCGGTCAATACCGCTTTCCATTCGGTTTGACGCATATTCTTCCGCACTGCTTTCCTGCGTATGGATAGCGTGTTCTGCCTTTTCCTTTGTCTGAATAAAGGCGTATTTCATACGCTGGGCGGCGACCGCTGATTTGTCTATTGTCTTAATACTGCCTTTGACCATATCTCTCGTTTTAATATCCGCCATAGAAAACCTCCTTTCCAAGCGTTTGTAACGCTTTTAATTCAAAAAATGATGTTAGAATATAAATAGTACAAAATAAACATGACCATTTTCAATAAATATTATATGATAGTCATAGATCAAGAGAGGAGAATGGTTATGGCAAGAGGTACAAGGTATTCACAAGAGTTTAAGGAAGATGCAGTAAGATATCGGTTGGAGCATCCTGAGATTGCGCTTCGTAAGTGTGCTGAAAATCTTGGAATTAGTGAATCAGCACTAAAGACTTGGATGAAATCAGCAAAGGAACATGAAGGAACTGTTCCTACTCGTGGTTCAGGCAATTACGCAAGTGATGAAGCAAAAGAAATCGCACGTCTGCAACGAGAATTACGCGATACAAAGGATGCACTTGAAGTGTTAAAAAAAGCAATCGGTATTCTGGGAAAATGACAAAAACTCTTTACGCTGCTACATCTAAATATGTAGAAGAAATTAACAACCTGCCTGTGAAACGTCAAGTTTCTGTCAGCGGGATACTGAAAAAATTGGACGTTTCACGATCTGGTTATAATGCATGGAAGAAGCGGGTTCCTTCGGACACGTCTATTCGTCGAACTGTTTTAAAAGAAAAAATCCAAAAGATTTATGATGATTCACATCAAAACTATGGTGCTCCTAAAATTGCAGCTGAATTGCGGAAATCCGGAGAAACTATTACTGAAAAAACAGTGGGAAATTATATGCGTCAAATGGGAATAAAAGCGCAATGGATCAAACCGTATACTCAAACAACCATTGATTCTGATCTAAGCCAGAAACTAAAAAATATTTTGAACGAAAAATTTAATCCAGAACATCCAGATGCTGTATGGTGCTCAGATATCACTTATATTTGGACATATGAAGGATTTGTATATCTTACCAGTATTATGGATCTATATTCCAGAAAAATCATTTCCTGGGTACTAAGTGAGACGCTGGAGGCATCTCATGTAGTAAAATGTATTGAAAAGGCAAAACAGTCCAGACATATTGAAAATCCGCTTATTTTTCATTGTGACAGAGGATGTCAATATGTATCAGAAGCATTTCACAAGGCAACGGAAGGAATGATTCACAGCTATTCCAAGAAGGCTTATCCTTGGGACAATGCTTGCATAGAATCGTTCCATGCCCTTTTAAAACGAGAGTGGATTAATCGTTTCAAAATTTTCAATTATACTCATGCATATAAATTGATTTTTGAATATATCGAGACGTTCTACAACACCGTCCGTATTCATAGTCATTGTGGATATTTATCTCCAAATGAATATGAGGAACAATATCTAAAAAATCTGGAAACGACTGTAACAAGCTTAGCAAGTTAACAATTACATAAAAAGAGAAAATTGGTTGTATTTAATTTGTACTTTTTCTTGACATAAGACCATAGTTTATTCCCATACGATACAGATTCATAGCTCCAATACGGTCATCATTAGACGTATAACCGCAGTTTTTGCAAGTAAACAAATGTATTTTCTTATTACGATTAGACTTTTCAGTATGTCCACAAGCAGGACAGCATTGACTGGTATAACGAGGATCCACCTTTATTACAGAAGATTGATTCTGCTTCGCTTTGTAAATCAGCTTCTGCTCAAGGTCATAAAAAGACCATGATACAGAAACATAGCGGTTTTTTGTTTTGACACGTTCTGTAACATTGCGAATACCAGTCAAATCTTCTAATACAAAGAGAGTATGCTTTGGATTACCGATGGCGAGTGCCTTCGATACCTGATGGTTAATATCCTGCATCCAACGGTTTTCTCGCTGACCGATAGCTTTTAGTCTTCGCCTTGAGGATGGCGTATGTCGCATTTGAAGTTCTTTACGAAGCCTGGAATAATTAGCCCGTTTCTGTTTAATAGCTTTACCACTAACAAATCCAGACTTATGTTTACTGTCATAAGTTGCAACAACAAAGTTAATACCTCTGTCAATACCTACAACATTACAAATATCAGAAATATTACTTTCTTCAACCTCATAGGTAACTGGTATATGCAGATAGTATTTACCATGTTTATTTACAAGTTTGGCAGTACCAAACTTGTAAATAGAATGGTTAAAATACTTAGACATACCCTCAGCAAAATAAGGAAGTTTCACACGACCATTAAGCGTATTGACGGAAAAGCAGTTTTGAGTTAAAGAATAATCTCTGTTCCAAACCAGGTCGTACTGAGGTTTTTTAAAAGATGGTTTTATCCATTCATTCTGATTTTCAAGAATGGTCTTATATCTTGCGATAACCGTTTTAAAAACAGACTGCGCCATTTGTGATTTGAGACTGAACTTTTCTCTTAGAGTAGAGTACAAAATTTTATTGAGTGAGAACTGCTTTAGGTCATGTGTGCGGAATACATAATCTGAAACATAATTACAGGCATCACAATAAACAGACATTGTTTTATTAAGCAAAACTTTATCTGTATCAGTTGCAACTATCTGAACTTTTGCAGTTATAGTTATCTGTTCCATAAAATTTATTCCTCTCATTGATACTTCACTAGCAATAGTGTATACTAATATTTAGTGAACGTCAATAACTATCAGAGGTGATTTATGGATAATAGATATTATCGTCATAACAGACGAAAATACAGTCTGAAAGTACATATAGTTCTTGTAACCAAATACCTCAAACAACTACTACAAGGCTCTATTGCTGATGATGTGAAACAAAAGATTCTCGATATAGCTAATACTCGTGGCTACGAAATAATTGCTATGGAAACAGACAAAGACCATATACATTTTTTGTTAAGTTATGATGCAACGGATAGAGTATGCGACATTGTTAAAATTGTAAAGCAGGAAACAACATACTACTTATGGCAAAAGTATAATTCGGTCTTATCAAAACAGTATTGGAAGAAAAAAATATTTTGGTCAGATGGTTATTTTGCTTGCAGCATTGGCGAAGTGTCATCAGCAACTATACAAAAATATATTGAGAGTCAAGGATAATAGATAACAATTTACAAGGCTCCTCCCACCGCCTAAAGGCAGTGGGTTTCCGCCCATGACAAACGAAAGGATTTATTTATGAATAAAATCTATCTGGATCAGGCCAGTACGTCTTTTCCAAAGGCACCATCTGTTGCACAGGCAGTTTATGATTACCTGGCAGGCTCTGCTGTGAATGTGAACCGGGGAGGATACCGGGCAGCTTATTCTGTGGAAGAACAGATTTTTGAGACAAGAGAACAGCTTCTGAAGCTCTTTCACTTTACTTCCGGAAAGGGTAAGAATGTTATTTTTACAGAAAATATCACTGCCAGTCTGAATGTTCTTCTGAAAGGACTTCTGAAACCCGGCGATCATGTACTTGTAACTGCCATGGAGCATAATGCAGTGATGCGTCCCCTTGTACAGCTGGAGAAACATGGAATTTCTTTTGACAGGATCCCATGCGCTTCTGACGGCAGTCTTCTGCTTGATAAAGCGACCGCACTCCTTCGTCCTGAGACTAAGCTTGTGGTCTGTCTTCATGCTTCTAATGTATGCGGAACTGTCATGCCAGCACAGGAAATCGGAGATTTCTGCAAAGAACATGGACTTCTTTTTATTCTGGACACTGCACAGACAGCAGGAATCATTGATATTGATATGGAGAAATATCACATAGACGCACTGGCATTTACAGGTCACAAGGGACTCAGAGGGCCACAGGGAACAGGTGGCTTTCTGATCCGCAATAAACTGGCAGCGCAGATTGAGCCTCTTATCAGCGGTGGAACAGGAAGTGCCTCTCATTCTGAAGAAGTACCGGCATTTCTTCCTGATCGTTTCGAGCCCGGAACTCCCAATATACCTGGGATTCTGGGACTTCATGCCGCACTCTGTGATCTGGAGAAACAGTCCATGGAAGAAATCCGCCAACATGAATTAATGCTGACACAATACTTTATAGATGGTATCCTGAATCTGGATCCTGAAGAAAAATTTCTGCGTATTATCGGTAAAAAAAATATTGAAAACCGTTGTGCAGTTGTATCCGTCCAGACCTTACATATGGACATGGCTCAGGCCGCCTTTGAGCTGGACAGTACTTACGGAATTATGACAAGAGTTGGCCTTCACTGTGCACCAAATGCCCATAAAACCCTTGGAACATACCCGAAAGGTACTCTCCGGTTTTCTTTCGGATCCGAGAATACAAAACAGGAACTGGATATTGCTTTAGCTGCATTATCTGCATTGCTATAAAAGGAGAGTTTCACAATGGAATTTAAACAATTAGAAGCATTCGTCGCTGTCGTGGACTACGGCAGCTTCTCAGAGGCAGCCCGCCGCCTCTATCTGACACAGCCTACGATCAGTGCGCATATACGTTCCCTGGAAGATGAACTGCATATGAAACTGATCATCCGTACTACAAAGAAAACAACGATCACAGCCAAAGGCTACCAGCTTTATGACAGTGCAGTCCGTATGCTGGAAATCAGAAATAACCTGCTTGAAAATTTTACAGGTGCCCACAAACATATGATAGATCTGGCTGCATCTACCATTCCTTCTTCTTATCTTTTGCCAGAACTGCTTGCTGCTTTCGGCAAAACGCACCCTGATGTTTATTTTCACTCCATACAGTCAGACAGTTCAGAATCCATCAGCCGGGTGCTGGACGGAACTGTAGATCTGGCTCTGGTAGGCCAGAATACACGTGATGAGAGCTGCGTATTTATTCCTTTCTGCCATGATGAGCTGGTCATAGCAACTCCTGTAACAGATCACTATCTTGCACTCAAGGACAGAGAAACACCCGCTATTTTTCATGATTTCCTGAAAGATCCTATTATCCTCAGGGAAAAGGGCTCCGGCACAAAAAAAGAAATGGACCTTTTTCTGGAGCGCACAGGCATCACAACAGGCAATCTGAATGTGATCGCCCGCATGAATGACCTGGAAAGCATCAAAAAGTCCATTGTTAATGGTCTGGGAATCTCTATTCTTTCATCACGCTCTGTCAATGACCTGCAGAGGACAAAGCAGATTCTTGTCTTTCCGCTGGAGGAAGCTGCCCATAAGCGCAGTTTCTATATAGTCTACAGCAAAAACAGGATTCTGAACCTCCATGTAAAGCAGTTTGTACAGTTTGTGCGAGACTATTATATGTAACTGTTATCTGCCGGCATCCAGCAGTTTCACAAACTCTTCCTCCGGCATCGGTTTGTAAAAATAATAACCCTGAATATAATCACAGCCGTTGTCTCTTAAGAACTCGACCTGCTCTTTAGTTTCAGCACCTTCTGCTATAATCTTTATATCCATAGTATGTGCCATTTCAATGATGAAGCGGATAATACTGCGTGTTTTGGTATTGGTTTCTATCTGCCGCACAAAACTCATATCAATTTTCATAATATCAAAGTTGTAATTCTGGAGCATTCCAAAGGAAGAATATCCGCTTCCAAAATCATCCAGGAGCAGCAGAATCCCTGCTTCTCTTAATGCCTCCAGAGTTGCATTTCTGTCTGCCTCAATGGCAGCATAGGAAGTTTCTGTAATCTCCATTCTGCACAGACCGGACGGCATGGAAGCATCTGCACATTTCTTCTCCAGCCAGTTCATGATCGTCTCATCATAGAAATCCATCCATGACAGATTAGTTGATACCGGAACTGTGATCTTATCGGACTGATAACGTTTCTTCTGAAATTCATTAACCGAATCCAGCACATACAGATCCAGTTCGGAAATATGTCCGCTTTCCTCCAGTGCAGGAATAAATACACCCGGCGAAATAAATCCCTTTTTCGGGTGGAACCACCGGATCAGAGATTCTGCTGATGCAATCTTTCCGGTCATTGCATCCACAACAGGCTGAAAATATACTTTGAACTGTCCCTGCTCAATCCCTTCCTCCAGTTCACCTGCTAATGTTGCTTTATCTATATATGTATTCTTCATGGAAGAATCATAAATCTTATATGACTGGACAAACTCATCTGTAATATATCTCTGGGCAATCTTTGCCCTGTCAATCATTCCATTCACAGACATTTTTTTCTTTTCAAGCATAAAAATCCCACATTTGACAGACAAATGAAGTGTTTTTCCTCCCCGGGTAAGTTTCTTCTGACACATTCCGGTAAGCATATCCAGATCGAGATTCTTACGTTCTACCAGACAGATAAAATGATCTGCGTCCTCACGTGCCGATACCAGAGGCTTCAGCTCTGATTTCCGGACATCTTCGTACACTTTGCGCAGCATCATATCTCCGATTTCTGTTCCAAAAAGTTCATTGACTGCCTTGAAATTCTTAATATCGAAAAATACAACCGCATATCCGGTTCTGTCTTCACTTTCTTTCAGGATCCGTTCCACATGACGGATAAAACCCTGTCTGTTATATCCGCCCGTCAGAATATCCTGTTCAAATTTCTCCGTAATATCCTCAACTGTAGCTACAATAATGTCAAAAAATTTATTGAGGTAAAAAAATGTATAGTTCTTTAAACATTTCTCCCCTTTTTTATTAAACTGATGAACAGAGAAAGAATATCTATCTTTCTCCTGCAGTTCTTTCCGAATGGTATCAAGACGCACACATTTTTCATATACGGATTTCTCATCATCCGGAACAAATTTCTTCATAACTTCAGTAACATAACCGGAATAACTGATCTCTTCTGCCAGAACCATCTCCATGGCACAGATACCCGGATGATCCAGTCTCACACAATCCCTCTGCCCGTCAATAATCTCTATTCTGTCAAAATTCTTTCTGTACAGCATATGCGGAATCTGCTCTGAAAAATAGTTCTCTGTAATATCAGAAAAATAGATCAGTGCTTCCAGCCTGTCATAAGAAACGTTCCGGACCATCTCAACTGTGGTTCTGATCATCCTCAGACTGATTCCTTTTGCGGCATACACAGGACATTCCCATTGGATCATATCTTTTCCCTGTGTCAGACACTCCCTCAGATTATCTACACAAAATACCTTTCTGTACTGAGTTCTCACTTCTCTCTGCGGAATAGACTGACTGATCCGCTCAATATAAGAATCCAGTGGTTCATTTACATCTTTCAGCTCCAGTGAAGCAATCCTGCTGTTTGCCATAATACAGCTTCCATCCGAAATATTTACTGTAACTGAGGCAAACGCATCTTTTGCATGACGTATGATCTTATCCAGCTGTTTCAGATATTCATCATTGATATCCCGGATATACATCATGGCAATCTGGTCATCCGGTTTATATTCTGCACTTCTGATGACTTCCATACATACCCAGCGGTACTCCTGTTTTATCAGAGTTCTGTAGTTCAGGTAAATGCGTTCTCTGCCTTTCGCAAGTTCTCTTCTCAGATTATCCATACTGCAGAATTTCAAATATTCTTCCTGATCCTCTTCATAAATATACTTATAATCAGCCATCATTTTAAGGCTTTCAGAAAGACTTGGAAGCATGGAAACAGTACTGTCTTTTCCTCTTATAACTGTATAAGTATCTGTCGAGAGATTAATCTTGAGTATCCGGTGAAAAATAGATGATAACATTTTCATCGCATCCTGCAGGTCTCCCGTCATCTTATCATGCAGCTCAATCGTACTCTCAACACGATGAAAGACCGTCATTGTATCAAAGGGACGTGTGAAGTAATCACTTGCTCCCAGCCCATAAACCCGACGGATGCTATCTTCGGAAGTCTCTGATGAAATACAGATAACAGGCAGCATATCCAGCCATTGCTTTTCCTTCATAACAGCAAGTACCTGATAACCATCCATTACCGGCATGATCAGGTCAAGGAGCACCAGCTTAAAATCCTTATGGCATCTTTCAAGGATTTCAACTGCCTGCTTTCCATTTTCAGCTTCACAGATATCATATTTATCTTCCAGCATACAGGAAAGGATTTCTCTGTTTAATTGTGAATCATCAACGATTAATATCTTTGGCTTACTCATATAATGTATGCCCTTTCTTCTGTTATTATGGCTGTGTGAAAATTTAACCGGACAGATGTCAAAAACAGCTGCTCGGTTATGCATAATTCAAGTATATCATTCAAAGGATAAAAGTCAATAATTGGAAATATCGTTTTATCGCTGTTCACCGGTAATAATCGGATATACTACCAGTATATGATTCCCTGTTTTCTCTTTACAAAAATTCACATTGATATATAATACATAAACAGATCAAGGAGGAGCACAGGCTCCTCCTTGTCAGTCAGTTACAGATTTTTCTTCTTATAAATAAACCATGATGCTGCTACAGTAAACACCAGCAGATAAAGAAGCAGAATCCCAATACCAGTGTAATTCACCGCCTCACCTGATGAAATGCTTCTCATCAGATGGCTGGTCTGGGATAATGGCAAGGCTGATACAAACTTGCCTACAAATCCCGGAAGTTTCTCTGTTGAGAAAAAGGTGTTACACAAATATGCCATAGGCATAATGATATAATTGGAAAACCTCGGCACGTCTGCGTGGTTTTTTGCCAGAAAGGAGACCACCACGCCGATGGCTGAGAATACTGCTCCGTTCAGGAACATCACCAGAAAGGACCATCCGTTGAAGATCAGTCCTGTCTCAATAGGTGCTGTAAGAAGCAGTATGATTCCTCCTGCATACAGACCGCGCAGACTTCCCCCGATGATCTGTCCGGCAATAAACTGCCATAATGGTGTGGGGGAGATCATCACCTGATCAAAAGCCTTCTCATACAGTCTCTGTACGTTTAGGTTCTGCGCAATGGCGTTGAAGCTTCCGTTCATAGTTGTCAGTGATACCACACCCGGAATCAGAAAGTTCAGGTATGGCTGTCCATGAGAAGTGGTCTGGATTCCCATTCCGAATACGATCAGATACATTAGCGGTGCAATCATTGCCGCCAGTGTGATTTTATAGAAATCCCGGCGGAATTCTACCCACTTCTCCCATAATATTGTTATAATTCCCATACATTTTTCTCCAGATTATTCTAACTTTTTTCGCAACCTCCGCAGGGGACTTCCCTGATTCAGTTAATATCTGCTATTTTGAAATCAAATGCTTCCCGGCTCTTTCTACAAAGACATCTTCCAGTGTTGTCTCGCGAAGAGACGCCTGCCCTGTAAGCTCTTCCAGATACCGGATTGCTTCCTGTCGTGTATGGAAATAGTGATTCTGTGTTCCATCTGCTGTCATCTCGTCCACTGCATAAGCACCAAGACTCTCAATCAGTGCTGACGGAGTACTTACCTCCTCCAGCTTACCATGATCCATCAGTGCCACACGATTACAGAGACTCTGTGCTTCTTCCATATAATGAGTAGTCAGCAGGATCGTCAGATTTTTCGCCAGCCCTACAAGTTCAAGATGTTTTCTTACTTTTTCTTCTCGTTCCTGCTTTGGCAGATCTCCAAGACCAAATCCAACATTGTCTTTTATTTTCAACCACGGAAGTAATCTGTGATTTTGAAACACCATTCCACATTTTGGTCCGGGTCCTGTAACCGGATAACCGTTTCGTTCTACCGCACCTCCTCACTCGAACTTTGTTGTTCGATGCATGCATTATAACCATGCAAAAACACAAAAGACAAAGGTAATTGATTTGCATTCTTTTGGTGTGAAATAACCTGATTTTAACTTTATACAACAGAATCGTGTAAACGTATTCACGCTCTGAATCCATTGAAAAAAGGCGAAAAACATAAGTTGCTCTCACGCCTTTCGCCTTCTTTTTGTAGC
>ENA-OUQW01003434-OUQW01003434.1-human-gut-metagenome-genome-assembly--contig:-NODE-3434-length-11482-cov-3.252822_pt1 | contig 11482 bp, 5 predicted proteins | sample MGYA00248464_ERZ548849 | MGnify/ENA primary metagenome ERZ548849 (study PRJEB26491, sample SAMN04978193) | human gut metagenome | host: Homo sapiens | study: EMG produced TPA metagenomics assembly of...
ATGTCGATGTCCGCATCGGGCGTGATATCGGAAACAATTCGCTCAAGCTCGGTTTTAGCGTTCAGCGTTTCGGGCTGAATTGGGTATTCGCTCAGCTCCAGCTTTGAAAATTCGAGCAGTCGGGCAACCATGTTTTCCATTTCGCTTCCCTTTTTCCTTATGGTTTCAAGATACTTTTTCTGCATCTCGGGTGTGTCGGCGACGCCATCGAGCAGCGCCTCGGTGTAGGCGCGTATTGACGTCAGCGGACTTTTCAGGTCATGTCCCATGCCGGCCATAAGCTCCTTGCTGCTCTGCTGACGGCGCTGCTCGGCTTCGAGCGAAGCCTTGAGCTTTGCCGCCATAAGATCGACAGCGTCGCAGGCGGCCTTGAACTCATCCGGCTCCGTGTAGTTTATGGGATTGTCGAGATCGCCCGAGCGAATGCGGTCAACGCCGCCGACAAGAGTATCGAGCGGCTCGGAAATGTGAGTGAACAGCTCGCGCGTGAGGTTAACGTTCGTGAAAACGATGGTCAGCAGCAGCGCCGTGCCGACCGCTCCGATATATATCCACACGAAGGTCTCAAAGCCTTGAAACAGATCTTCGTTTTGCTCGACGGCGATGTGCAGGTCATATAGGCTCAGCCCGATTCTCGGCAGATATTTGACCTCCAATATATATATGGCGATCCCCGCGCCGAGGATGAGCAGCAGCGCCGCCGTCACCAGCGGAATGAGAAACATATATATATTTTGATAATTACTATATGTGTGATATCTATATTAGCAGCAATTATAATTCAAATCGTAAAAAATATTCCGAAAGAGGAAAAAATAATAGATACAAGTAAAATAAAAAATTCAGTAGAAGAATTTGAAAAAATATTTACTAATGAAGTTAATTATTTAAAAAATAATGAATATAAAATAGATAAAATAGATCAATCAAAACAAATAGTTTATACTGGATATTCAAATAAAGTAACAAAAGTTAGTGATTACAATATTGATGTAAATATACCTTATATAAATATAAGAAATACAACAATAGAAAAATTTAATGGAGACATAAAAAATCAATTTGAAAAAAAGGCTAAGGATATATTGAATACACAAAATCAAAATACAATATATATTGTAGATTATAGTGCATATGTAACTAACAATATTTTATCTATTGTTGTAAAGGCAAGATTAAAAGAAGGAGAAAATCCAGAAAGAGTTATTGTTCATACATATAATTATGACTTAACAAATCAAAAAGAAATGTCATTTGAAGATTTATTAAATTTTAGAAAAATTACAAGACAAGATGCTGGAAATACTATTAAATCAGAAATAAAAAGTATTGAAAAAACAATAAATGAATTGTCAGAAGCTGGATACCAAGTTTATAGAAGAGACTCAACTAGTGATATATACAAATTAGACAATATTACAGAATATTTTATTGGAAAAGATAATGTAATATATGTAGTATTTGCATATGGAAATCAAAATAAAACAAGTGAAATAGATATTATTGCAATGTAAAACAAGTACATTTTGTACTTGTTTTTTTATAGTATAAAGCTATAAAAACTATTAAAATACATAGACATTTAAAATTATTTATGATATTATAAAAAAGTATAAAAAGATGAAAGGATAAGAAAAATGAATTTTAATGATTTAAAAACATCAGAGCTAATAGAAATATATAAAAAAATTGATGAATTTGTAAAATTTTTGGAAAAAGAACAAAAGAAAAACGAAAAATAGGAGGCTTTACAATGTCAAAAAAAACAAAAGAAATGTTAGAGAAAATAGATGCAAGTAAAGAAGTATTAGCAACAATGCCACAAAACAATGTGAAAAACATTAAGATTTATAAAGAAAAAATACAAGAATTAAAAGAAGAATATCAAAAATATAAAATTGAAGTCGAAAATAAATTACAAAAAAGATATCAAAATGCAATAACATGTAAAGAAAATGAAGAAGAAAAAGTTTTTCAGAAAAAGTTAGATGCAACAAATTGGATATTAGAAATGTTAGATTCAATAAAAACATCTTACGAAAAAATGGGGTTAGATAAATCTATATATGTAATTTCAAGATATTATAAGGATAATTTAGAAAATGTAAATAATCAGATAGGACAATGTATTGAAAAATTTGAAAAAGTAGGAATTCAAATAACATTGGAAGATTTTGAATATAGTATATATGTTCAAGAATATATGAAAGTTTTTTTTCAAGAAATTAATGAAAACGGTGCAAATTCTGAAAAATTAAAGAAAAAATTTGATGAAATTTATTGGAAATGTCCAGAACTATTAATGCATATAGAACTTAATTTGAGAAATATTTATTTGAAATATCAACAAGCAATTGATAAGTTTTATGAAATTGAAAAATCAAATAAATTAAATCAAATAAAAATAACGCCAGAAGAAATAAAGAAAATGAACATAAATATAAAAAAACAACTAATAGAAGTAAAAGAGAATGATGTAAAAAGAATTCAACAAGAGTTTTTAGACGGAAAATTAAATGTTAAGAATTTTGCTGATTCTAAAATAAGATTAAATATTCAAAAGATATTAGCAGAAAATCTAATTGACGAAATTTATGAAAATAAAGAAATACAAGAAAATATAAATAAATTTTTAAATAGTTTGATTGAATATTATTATTATATGCAATTTGAATTTATAATAAATGATATAAAAAAACATTATAAAGAAAAAGAAAATTATAAAAAAATATATGATAATACCAAAAAAGAAATAGAAAAATTAGAAAAAAATTTAAAAAAACTAAATAAAAAAGTTACTAGAAAAGGTTTGTTTAGAATAAAGAATGTGAGCTATAAACAAACACCAGAAATAAAGGAAACAATACAAAAAATTAAAGAAAAATATAAACAATTAGATAAAAACAAATTTTATAATAAGATTTATACAGAATTAAATAATAATTCAACATTATATGATGCATTAAATTTAGCTAATTCTTATTATGTTTATTTAACATCATGTATTATTGAAAATTTTGAAAATATAACACAAGAAGAAATTGATGAAAAAATAAAAAAATTACATAAATATATAGATAACCCATTTAATACTATTATAAATAATACAAATCTTCTTGATGATAAAGATTTAGCATTAATTATAAAAGATAGATATAAATTATTAAATTTTAAAATAGAAAAAGAAGATTTTGAATTAAGTAATCTTAAATCATATATAGATAACTTAAAAAATATAAAGACATCAATAATATTGAAAAATGCAAAATTGAATATAGAGGATATAGAACAACTTTGTGAAATAAAAAAAATGTTACAATTGTAGTGGAGTATTATATAAATGAAAAGAAAAAATAAAAATTTTATAATAATTTTAATAATTTTAATTATATTAATAATTGTTGGATTAAAAGCTTTTAATAATTCTAAAGCAAATAAAACAATAGAAATAACAGCTAATTTTAAAGATATTGAAGGATTAGTATCTGATGAAAAAATGACATTAGTAGCTAGTAATGACGGTGAAAATGGAATGGCTATTATTTTGCCAGAAATTGTTAATGAAAAAAAAGTAAAAAAATATATAATAACAAAAAAAGACATTTCTAATGAAAATATAAAAGATACAATTAATACTAAAACAGAAACAATGGCTACAAGTAATATAAAGACAGAAAATGCTCAAACAGAAATAACAATTACGAAAAGTACAGAAACAGAAAATACCAAATCAGAAGCAATAGTTACAAAAAGTACAGAGACAGAAAATACCAAATCAGAAGCAACAGTTACCAAAAATACAGAAACAAAAAATACCAAATCAGAAGCAACAGTTACGAAAAGTACAGAGACAGAAAATACTCAAACTGAAGCAACAATTATAAATAATACTGAAAATTTTATAACAGAAACAACCAAAGAAGATGTTAAGACAGAAAATATTGAAAAAAATCCGGGAGAAAAAATTTATTTAACACAAGAAGAACTGAAAAATTTGGAGATAACATTAGAAATTAATTATGATATGATAAAAGAAGATTCACAAATTTTGTACAATAAGCAAATTAATTATAATGATGAAGATAAGAATGAATTATTAACAGTTTCTGGATATATGTTATTAGATACTCAATTAAAAGTATCAGACGTAGATATAACTAAAGAATTAGAGCAAAAATTAGAGCAAGATTATAGTGATTATAATTGTGTTCGGAAATTATAACATAAATTTAATATCAAATAATGAAAAATATGATATAAGAAAATATAATCAAAAACTTAATATGTCATTTACAGTTAATCAAGGAATGAATTATATTGTTCTTGAAATTGATAGTAATAATAAGATAAATCAAAAATTAAAATTAGAGGCTCAAGATAAAGAAATTCAATTTGAAGCAGAAGAAATTTATCCATATTTATTATTGGAAGAGAAAAAAGATTTAGCATTATATATTAATGAAATCATTGAAGAACAAGATGATACAAAATTGGAAATAGATGATTATGAAAAAGATAAGAATTATTATATAGGTTTAAATTATACTGAAAATGATAATAAAACAAGTCTAGAAAAATATACTGAAGATAATTTGAAAAAAGTAATAATAAATTATTATGGATATGATTATAATTTAACTGAATTTGTAAAACCAAAAAAATATGATATTTCTATAAATGCATCTGCACAATTGTCATCTAAAGGGAATATAACATCTCAAAGAGAAAATAGGAGAACATATTATAGTAGAACAGATACAATTAAAATAAAAGTATCTGGCATAAATAAAATAAGGGAACAATATCCAGAATTCAGAGCAAATTCAACATGGAAACTTAATATCTTTTCACCAAATAATAGTTTTTCTAATTATTTTTATGAGACAGGAACTACAGCGGCTAATGCCAACAATGGAATAAGTGTATCATTAAGCAATAATATATTAAATGTAACAGGAAATGATTCAACATTTTTAGAAAACGGTGATGATGAAGTTACAATTTCTTTTTCAATTACATTTCGTAATACTAGTCAAAATAATATTAATAATATTAATTATAGTAATCTTACAACAGAACAATTACAAACAATAATAACAGTTGGTGATTATACTCCATATGGAACTATATCAGATACAGAGCAACAAATATTAGTTTCATATAATAAGTGTATTCCAGTAGATGAAAATGGTAATATAACATTAAAATTAATAGATAATCCATTTTTTAATAGACCATTAGAAATGGGATTTAATGGGTGGAAAACGAATAATACCAAATATTCAAAAAATATAAGCACTAATAAAAATACATATGAACAAACATTAACAACAAATTTAAATAATATAAAAAATGAAAAAGGAGAATATATAATAGATTTATATCCTGATTGGATAACTGCTAATATTGTATTTGTTAGCTCATCGGGAAATAGTAATAATGATGGGAAAACAACAAGTACACCAATAATCAATGATTGGAATACTATAAATACAAAATTAAATGCCAATAAGAAAAATGCAACCAATGCATCAAGTAGAGAAGTAAATATTGTTGTATTAATGAATGGAACACTAAATATAACAGGATTAACAGGGCCAAATACACCATATACTTTGACTAGTTTATATGATGGTGTAAATTATGGGAATTCGAATACATATTTAAATGTAGGTAGTTCAAATGTTACTTTAGATAGTGACTTACAATTAGATTATGTATATGTTTATTCAAGTTCAACATATTTATCTCCAAGAGGTACATTTGATGGAACAACATCAGTTACACCATGTATTTATGGAAATATGTACAATTTAAGAATTGGAAGAGGTGTTATGCCAACAAATTCTAATAATTGTACATGGGGTCAAGTACAAGGAGGATATTATAATAATAACAAATCTGAATATAAATTAGTAATTGAATCTGGAAAATATTATACAACACAATTATATAGAGCAGGATCAGATTCAAATGCTTATAAATCAGTAACTGCTAATGGAATTTTAGTTATAGGATCAGATATAGACAGAAAAGAAAATAATAATGAAAATTTACGTATATATAGTAGAATTGCATCAAAAACAACGACTGCAACAAATTATCCATATAAAGATGAAGATGATGAGTCATTAATAACCAAAATGATTATAAAAAGTGGGTCAATAGGTGTAGATTATTTTGATAGAGCAGATACAAGTGATGGAAGTGAAAGAAATTATGCTGGAATATATGTTGGAGGATATGGACAGACTGGATATGATAAGTCAGATAGAAAAATCATTGTTGAAGGCGGAAATATAGCAAATATTATAGGAGGATTAAATGTTGACAGTTCTGATATGTATAAAACATATATATATGTAAAAGACGGTAATATTTATAATATTACTGGAGGAGCTGGATATACACATACATATGGAAATAGGATAATTCAAGTAACAGGAGGATGTATAAAGTATAGTATAAGTGGAGGATCTAATGGAGTTGCAGCAAGTTCTTCAAGTAATAATGGACAATTAACAGGAGAGACATTAATATATATTGGAGGAAATGCAGAAATAGGCGCTTCATATACAATAGATGATTTGGGCAATAAAAATATTACTGAAACTGATGTAAATTCTGTGTTATATGGAGTTAATGCAGGAAATGTTTGTGGAGGAGCTAATGGAAATAGTAGTTATGCTGGGCAAACAGATGGATCATATATAATTATAGATGGAAATGCAGTAATACATAATAATGTATTTGGTGGAGGAAATTATGGAATTATAGGAGCTCCAACAGGTACACGGTGGAAAAGCAGTAATAAAATTGAATAATGAAAGTGCAAATTTTACAGTAAACAAGGAATATTTAATTGCAACATCAACAACTTCAGGAGATGGAATTTCAACAGATGGATATAATATTACAAATGAGTCAATTTCAACATCATCAATACCAAGTGATTCTGCAAAATGGATATTTGAAAATGCAGGTGGAAATAAGTATTATATAAAGAATGCTATAACAGGAGGATACTTATATTTAACTAATTTTAATACATGGTGGGATGCAACAGCAGACCTACAAATAAGTACCACAAATAAAACAGCTTTTTTAATACAAGGAAGTAGTTCAAAAACTGTAACATATCAATATACAAGTTCTGGTGGTTGGTGGGGACAACAAGATTATACTTTTTATTTAAGTTATAGTAATGGTTGGGAAGTTTCAACAAGCACTTATGGAAGCAATAATTTGTATTTTTTGACATATGAAAAAATAAATTCAGAAAATACTGAAGATATGGGAACAGTTGTTAATATTAACCAATTAGGTGGAACTGTAAAAAATAATATTTTTGGAGGAGCTAATCAAAATAACATTTATGGAACTGTTAAAATTAATATAGAAAATGGAAATATAAATGGAATTCTTTATGGAGGTTCAAATTTAAAAGGAACAATCTTAGGTTCAGCATTAATTAATATTACAGGAGGAAATTTAGGAAGTAAGAGTACATCTTCAACGATTGATTATACAACAATTGACAGAGTCTTTGGAGGTGGTCTTGGACAAAATACTAATATTAATGGAAGAGTTTTATTAGATTTAAATGATAAAAACAATGAGTTGTGTATTTATGGAAATGTATATGGTGGAAGTTCACTTGGAAGTGTTTCAGGAAATATTACATTAAACTTAAATGACATATATTCTTCTCAGAATAATATAAAATTGATTGGAAATATATTTGGAGGAGGAAAAGGAAACAATTCGATAGCAGCTCAAGTAAATGGTAATGTTAATGTAAATATAGATGGTAGTAATCTAAATGAATGTAGTGTATTTGGATCAAGTAATATTAATGGTGAAATAGCTGGAAAAATAATAGTAAAAATAGGAGAAAATAACTCATCAACAATATATGCTGTATATGGTGGTGGAAATGAAGCTGAAGTAAGCACAAAAACTCAAAATGTATATGTATATTTATTAAAAAATGCAATTGTTACAAATGCATTTAATGGAGGGAAATCAGCAGATTTATTGTCAAATGGAAAGGCAGATACATCACGTGGGATATATCTTCAAGGTGGAAGAGTTCAAAATATATATGGAGGATCTGATTCCTCAGGAACTGTAACATCAAGTAATGTTTTTATAGAAACTGGAAAAGTAACTAATGTATATGGCGGAAATAACCAAGGTGGAACGACTAATATATCAAATGTATATGTGACAGGAGGAAATATTGAGAAAATATATGGTGGAGGAGAGAAGGCTGAAACTGAAGAATCAAATATAGAAATAACATCAGGAATAATTGATTATGTATTTGGTGGTGGAAATCAAGCAGGGGTTACAACTACAAATGTTTTAATTAATGGAGGAAATATTACAAATGTGTTTGGAGGTTCAAATACAAGTGGAAATGTAATAACTTCAAATGTAACAACAAATTCAGGAGCCAATAATTCAGAAGATGGTTTAGTGATGACTGTAAAAACAACAGTAGAAGATTCTGGTTGGAGAAAAAATCAATATCCAGATTATCCAACATATGCAAAATTAGAAGTAACATACACAAATAATTCAAATGAAGATATAACAACATGGAATTCTAGTGTTGTAGCAGAAAATTCGATATTATATAGTAATTATTCTGGATCTGAAATTGAAGCAAAAGATGGTATATATACATTAACAGAGAAAAATAAATGGGATTCAGCACATCCAGTAAAAATTTCAGCAGGTGGAACATATTCAATTACATTTGAAATATTATCAAAACAAAGTATAGAAGAATTTACAATAGGATATGCAATATCAGGACAAGACTCAAATGGAAATTCATCAAGTTATAATAAGAGTGTTATTTCAAATGTATATGGAGGAAATAACCAAGGTGGTATAACTGAAACATCAAATGTTACAATTAATGGAGAAGGAGTTCAAGATGTATATGGAGGAGGAAACCAGGCTGTAACAAATGAAACAAATGTCACTATAAATGGTAAAGTTGATAAAAGAGTATATGGAGGAGGAAACCAAGCAGGTGTAAATACAAATACAAATGTAACACTTTTAGGAGCAACAATAGAAGATAATGTTTATGGTGGAGGAAATGAAGGAATTGTTACACAAAATACATATGTAAATGTAAAAAATTCTACATTAAATAATAGTTTATATGCAGGAGGAAATGGTATTTCTGCAATTGTATATGGAAATACAAATCTAATAATGCAAGGAACAAATAATGTTGCAAAAAATGTATTTGGAGGAGGAAATCAAGCTGCAACAGGAACAGATGAAAAAGATAATTCTTCAAGTACAGTAAACATAGTAGGAGCAACAATTGGAGGAAATGTATATGGTGGTGCAAATACATCTGTAGTATATGGAACAACACAAACAAATATTGGATATAATGCAGTTGGAGACACAGCACTTGAGATAGGAAATATTGAAATAAAAGGAACTGTATTCGGTGGAGGAGAAGCAAATGCGTCAGGTTCTGAAGTATATGATTTCTCATTTATAAGTGTAACAAAAGGAATAAATATCGAAATTGATGGTAAAGAGCATACCAAATTTTCTATAACAGGAAGTATATTTGGTTCAGGAAATGCATCAAGTACAAGTGGAAAGAGCTATATAAATATAAACAATTATGGAACAGTAGATAATCCTCAAAGTAATATATCTATACAAAGAGCTGATTGTGCAACAATAAATAATTCTGCAATATCATTATCAGGAGCTACAGATAGAACAAATGAATACTCGGCAGTATTTTTCTCATTAAGTAGAGTTGACCAAGTAAAATTAAAAAATAATTCAGTATTATATTTATGTAATGGTGCAAATCTATTAAAAAGTTTAGATAGTTTAGTTGATAATAATGGAGTAGAAGAAAAAGCTGTTGTTACAATAAATCCAGATACAGGAGAAGTAACAAAAAGAAATGTTGATAATAGAATATATATGTTAGAGGGCAAAAATCTAAATGTTGCAACAAATGAACAAGCTACAGCATATGGGCAAGTTCATGGAATGTTTTTCTTAGGATTATTTACAAGTAGAAAAAGTCCAGGAACAAGTACAGGATTTTATCATAGAGGATATGAAAATGGTGATGTGATAACAAATGCGGGAACATTTTCATCAAACTCTTATGTAATGGCACAACATATGACAGAACATGATATAACAATAGATGGATTTTATACAAATTATAATAAAGATGGAAAAATCAATGTTAATTATGTTGATACAACACCAAAAGATGATGTTTACTATATATGGCTAGTTGGAGAAGAATTAGATGTTACAAAATTCCAAGTTGAACTATCTGCATCAAAATATGCTACATTAGGAACTTATGAACTATTATTAAAAGGATTTTCAAATCCAAACTTAAAATTTTCAATGAATGGTTTTTCATCAGGTTTAGCAGATGGAATATCACTTGTAGATCCAGATGAGATAAAAGCAATAGAGCCAGATGACGAGAAAGCAAACAGTGTATATGGATTATCAATAAGAACTGGTAATATAGGATGGCAAACAAAAGGAACAACTAAATTTTTAACACAAAATGGAGGTTCTTATATTGGTATGAATGACTATGATAAAGATAACTCATCATATACTCCAACACTAAATATATGTTTTTACCATTCAGAAAATATAACAGTAAAACAAGCTTTAGGAGATGTAAGAATAAGATTACAAGTATTAACACCAATTGATGATTTGAATTATAGTTTATCATATATTGATATTGAAATTACATTATCAAGTGCATTATATCAAAATGACTTTTATGAAGCGGCAATTACACCAGGACAAGAATACGGATTATTCACCACTACAGAAACAGCAATAACAAATAAGAGTGTATTTTCAACATATTATTCATTATTTATTGAAGAATTTTCAAAATCAAAGTATTTTGCAAATTACCAAATAGATAAAAGAGTTTTAGTATCAAGAGATGTAGACAGCAACCCATATTCTTTTCCAGAAAACACTAAAATAACAATGTTAGATATGGTAACAAATAAATATTATTATTATATAGTAACATCAGATGATGTGAAAAATAATAAATATATATATCATTTATCAGATTTTATGGTAATGGGAAGCAATGACAGTAAATTTGATGAAGCAGAAGCATGTAAAAAGTATTATAACCAAGACAAAGATCTGATATATGAAAACTTTATATTCCATATAAATTTTGCAGATACCAATATAACTGAAAACATAGACAGAAATTCATTGTTAATGGAATTACAAGATACAGAAGGCCAAACATTATTAGGAGTATTAGGTATTCAAAGAGATAGTATGGTATATACAGTATATACTGGAACAGAAGCAACAATAAAGCTTGATGCTAATTTAGCACCTGAAACATTATATTTAGGAAAAACATTAGACTTAAATGTAATTACAAAATTTACACAAGTAATTGTAGATT
>ENA-OUQW01003435-OUQW01003435.1-human-gut-metagenome-genome-assembly--contig:-NODE-3435-length-11481-cov-45.620777_pt1 | contig 11481 bp, 7 predicted proteins | sample MGYA00248464_ERZ548849 | MGnify/ENA primary metagenome ERZ548849 (study PRJEB26491, sample SAMN04978193) | human gut metagenome | host: Homo sapiens | study: EMG produced TPA metagenomics assembly of...
CGGGGGCTACGCCCCTGCGACCCCATTTTCAGAAAACACAAAGGTTTATCGACAGACTGAAAGGACGGGTTTTCCCGTCCTTGTTTTGCGGTTGAACTTTCAACCGCATTTTTTTATTCTCCGACAGACAAAACACATCTGTCAGTTGTATTACATTCAAAGAGAAAAACTCAGGGGGAACGATTTATGACGTCAGATTATTCTTCCGAGAGCATAAGAGAGCTTTATGAACGCAATTTCGACACTCTCTACAGGGTGTGCTATATGTATATGAAAAATATACAGGATACAGAAGACGCTGTACATAACGCTTTTCTGAAAGCAATCGAAACAAGAAAACAGTTTGAAAGCGAAAATCACGAAAAAGCATGGCTTATCCGTGTTGCTTCAAATATCTGCAAGAATATGCTCAAGGCGGCGTGCAGAAAAAACGAGCCGCTCAACGACAATATTCCAGACAGCAATATAAGCAATGAAGCAAAAGAGCTTCTCAGCGAGCTTTCAAAACTGCCCGACAAGCTGAAAATACCTGTGTATCTGTTCTATTATGACGGATACTCGAGCGAAGAAATAGGACAGATGTTGCATATAAGCTCTTCTGCGGTCCGCACAAGATTGCAGAAAGCGAGGGAGCGGCTGAGAAATGTCCTCAGTGATGAAAGGAGCGTTGAATAAAATGACAATTAAACAGGCATTCGATGAAGTAAACGCTACAGACGAGCAGAAGAAAAACGGCCTTGACAGGCTGTTGCAAAGCGACAAGAAACGCAGCTTCATACCGCAGATAAAACGTTATGCCGCAGCGGCCGCCGCAGTAGTTGTCGCCGCAGGCACGGCAGGTGTCGGAATACATTTTGCGGTAATAAATAATCAGGGCGGACCTATAAACGTATCGATAGGCGACAACAGCGCCGCCGACAGTGTTATTACGCCCTCGGAAAACACAAAGGTGCATTCCGAAAAGAGCGGTATGACTTTCGTTGATGACAAGACATTCTGGGCACAGCTCGGAAAAATAACTTATCGCAGGATAGATAATACACCGACCATAGATACTACAGAAATCAATGCGGCTTATGATTTTGACAGTCTTTTCTGCACGGATAAGCAGGTTCAGAGTGAAATGCTTGACCTGTTCGATAATGCAATTGACATCACAAACAAATATATCGTTCTTCCCGACAGCAATGCGGCGGTAGGCATATCCTCGGATATGAGTGTACAGGAAATTGAAAGCTTCAAAAACAACAGTGCCAACTGCTTTGTCGGCACGGGCTATTATGAAAATGAACGTTTTTATTATGCCGACAAAGCGTATTTCGGTTTTGACACCTCAGAGGAATTTATAAACACCGTATCACAGGTATATACGGGAAATTACTCAGATAATTTCACGGAAGATTTTTATGATTACTGCCCCGATTACATTCAGCCGGCGGATAAAAATAACATAAAATCGAATTTCGGTATAAATATCGGCAAAGAGCTTCCGATAACAGAACCCTACTCAGCGCATACACAGTATTGTGCGGCTGTTTATACCGATGAAAGCCATAATTCTTTGATACTGTTATCGCTTACCGCAAAAGAGGGCAATAACGACAACAAAACGTTTGAGCTTAAATATATACCTATGAAATATGTTGACGGAAAACTTCGTATAGTTGTTGAGATATATAACACGATTTTTATGGACGTAAACGCATACTCCGATAATTTTATGTATAATTGCGGAATGGCAAGCGAAATAGAATCAGACGCAAAAACCATTGATATAACCTCTGTGGTGGGTGACAGTGACAATTCATCACGACCTGAAGAAACCAAGGCTGTGACAACAGTCAAAGCAACTACTTCAACCACAGCTCCCGCAACTTCAACCACACCGCAGACGACCGCAACAACGACTGTGACCACTAAGACAACAGCCGCAACAACAGCCAAGCCCGCTCCCGAACCGACAAGCACAGCAACAAATGTGACGCTCAGAATGACAGGCGATGAATCGTATCTTCAGAGAGGGTATCTGTATTATCTCAAGGTCAGCAATGAATTTATAAACAACTCCGACGTTCTTGAATACACCTCGGACAAGATGAGCGAATATCCTATGTTCAACACTGACGGCAGCGATCACACATTTGACAGTATAGAATGCGGCACATATATTATTGCCGGTCCGTGGATCTGTGCGACAAGCGACAGCGGATATGCCACATTCCGTGTAACGGAAAGCAACAGCAACGGCATAATAAATATAGATCTTAACAACGGAACGGTTGCAAAGGACAAAATAAAGGTTGTAAGCCCGAGCACAATGCCTGACATAAGTGAAGAGCAGATTGCACTTGCAAACGAGCCTATTGATTATGAAGGACATACTTACATACCGGTTGAGCTTATCCATTATGGCGATACCTATATAGACGATAACATATGGCAAGGAGCACGACTGATCGACACTGTTGACGGTCGTAGGATTACGGGATGTAAAGTGAAAAAGACTCCGGTAAGCTATGCAAGCATAAGCGTTGACGGCAAAATTATCACCGGAGAAGAAGTAAATGATTATATCCTGCTTGTAAGCATAGATAATATCCAAGGCGAAAACAATCATATCTATAGCACTATAATGGTGCGCAAAGATCTTGTAAAGAGCAGTAAGCCGAAAGTCATACTCGGGGATAGATTTTACTCTTCATACATTGCCACCGACTATGGCGATATTGACATCGACATGGTGCTTAAGGATGACAACGGAAAGCCTGTAAAGAACTGCGAAATATATTTTGTACATCTTGATGATATAGACACATATAATCTGGAACATAACAACGCAAACGTTCACGCTTCAGGCGACTATTGCATAGCTAACACGGATTCTGAGGGAAGAGTCAGTACGTTTACCGGTCTGTACTGTGGAAAGAACTATCTCTCGGTATCAAATGCCGTTGAAAAAGGTTATGTATTCAATAACGATCGTTATTATGACATTATCCCAAAAGATCCTGTGCCAAAGCTGATAGCAGAAATTCCGATTACAAACGAATAAGTGATCTATACAGCAAACAGTGTCCTGCTTTTCAGGAAAAGCGCTGAAGTCTGTCGGAAAATCTATATATCTACTAAATTAAAACGGGTATTGAGTGTTGCTTGCTCTGTAGGCTTTGTGTCGCGCAAAACTTTTGGCAAGCAATCAAAGCGTCCTTGCTTTAGGCAAAGCTCTTCACCTAGGAGAATGGAGTTTGGGTTAGGGATTGAGATCAGGCTATATTTTTCAAAACAGGCTTTTACTACGAGCAAACACACGGCGGGAATACTTTCCCGCCGTGCTGTTTTATTCGATTTCTTTATAAAAAGTACTTGCATTTTATCCGCTTTTTTGGTAAAATAAATATGAGCGCAGAAGTATAAAAATATGCGTGAAATTTGTATTTCTTGAGGACAGCCTCATACAAATAAAGTAAAAGCGAAAGGATCATTACCATGAGCAAATTAAACAAGAAGAATGTAGAAGATTTACAGGTAAAGGGCAGAAAAGTCCTTGTTCGTGTAGACTTCAACGTACCTATGAAGGACGGCAAGATCACAAACGACAACAGAATCCAGGCCGCACTTCCCACAATCAATAAGTTAGTTGAGAACGGCGCAAAGATAGTTCTTTGTTCACATCTCGGCAAGCCGAAGAACGGTCCCGAGGACAAGTTCTCTCTTAAGGCTGCTGCAGAAAGACTTGCAGAGCTTGTTAATACAAAGGTAGTTTTCGCTAAGGACGATACAGTAGTAGGCGAGAACGCAAAGAAGGCAGTTGCAGAAATGAAGGACGGCGAGATAGTTGTTCTTGAAAACACACGTTTCCGTGGCGCTGAAGAAACAAAGAACGGTGAAGCATTCTCTAAGGAGCTTGCAGATCTCGTTGACGACGATGTATTCGTAATGGACGCTTTCGGTTCTGCACACAGAGCACACGCTTCTACAGTAGGCGTTACAAAGTTTGTTAAGGAAACAGCAGTAGGCTACCTTATGAACAAGGAAATCGAGTTCTTAGGCAACGCTGTTGAAAACCCCGTAAGACCTTTCGTTGCTATCCTCGGCGGTGCTAAGGTTGCAGACAAGCTGAACGTTATATCAAACCTCCTCGAAAAGTGCGACACACTTATCATCGGCGGCGGTATGGCTTACACATTCTTAAAGGCTAAGGGCTATGAAGTAGGTACATCACTCGTTGACAACGAGAAGATCGACTACTGCAAGGAAATGATTGAAAAGGCTGAAAAGCTCGGCAAGAAGCTCCTTCTCCCAATTGATACAACAATTGCAAAGGAATTCCCCGATCCTATCGACGCTGAGATCGAAGTAAGCGTTGTTGACGCTGACAAGATTCCTGCTGATATGATGGGTCTTGACATCGGTCCTAAGACAATGGCTCTGTTCGCTGATGCCGCTAAGTCAGCTAAGACAGTTGTATGGAACGGTCCTATGGGCGTATTTGAAAACCCCGTATTAAAGAAGGGTACAGTTGCTGTCTGCGAAGCTCTTGCAGAGGCAGACGCTACAACAATCATCGGCGGCGGTGACTCGGCTACAGCTGCTATCAACCTCGGTTATGCAGACAAGATGAGCCACATCTCAACAGGCGGCGGTGCTTCTCTTGAATACCTCGAAGGTAAGGTACTTCCCGGTATCGCTTGCATTCAGGACAAGTAAAAATAACGAGGGCGGATATTCTCCGCCCTTATTGTTGTGTAATAAGCAATTTATAATAAAAAACGAAAGGAACACTGTATCATGAAAAAGACAGTAAGAAAAGCAGTTATCGCAGGTAACTGGAAGATGAATAAGACAAGACCTGAGGCTAAGGCTCTTTTAGAAGAATTAAAGCCTATGGTTGCCGATGTAAAGGACGTTGAGGTCGTAGCCTGCGTTCCCTTTACAAACCTTGAAACAGCTCTCGCTGTAACAGCAGGCACAAACATAAAGATCGGCGCTGAGAACTGCCACTTTGAAAAGAGCGGCGCTTTCACAGGCGAAATTTCAGCTGATATGCTCGCTGAAATGGGTGTTGAATATGTTGTACTCGGTCACTCCGAGCGCCGTCAGTATTTTGCTGAAACAGACGAAACAGTAAACAAGAGAACAAAGGCTGCTCTTGAAGCAGGCTTAAAGCCCATCGTATGCGTAGGCGAGCTTCTCTGGGAGCGTGAATGCAACATTACAGAAGAAGTTATCGCACGTCAGATTAAGCTCGATTTCTTCGGCATCTCCGCAGACGACCTCAAGAAGTGCATAATCGCTTACGAACCCGTTTGGGCTATCGGTACAGGCAAGACAGCTACAGCAGATCAGGCTGAAGAGGTTTGCGCTTTCATCCGTGCTACACTCGCTAAGCTCTACGGCGCAGATGTTGCAGAAACAATCACAATCCAGTACGGCGGCTCTATGAACGCAAAGAACGCTGAAGAACTGCTCTCAAAGACAAACGTTGACGGCGGTCTTATCGGCGGTGCTTCACTCAAGGCTGCTGATTTCACAACTATCATCAAGGCTGCCGTAAACGGCTAATCAAAAAATCGGATAATTTACGAAAGGACGACTAAACAAATGGCAAAACCCGTTTTACTCGTTGTTATGGACGGCGTAGGCTTTTCAAAGACAGGTCTTGGCGATGCAGTTACGCTCGCCAACACTCCTACTCTTGACAGACTTTTAAGAGAATGCCCCAACACTCGTTTAAAGGCTCACGGTGACGCTGTAGGTCTGCCTACAGATGACGATATGGGCAACTCAGAGGTAGGTCACAACGCACTCGGCTGCGGTCAGATCTACTCACAGGGCGCAAAGCTTGTTAACGAATCTATCGAAAGCGGAAAGATGTATCAGTCTGAGGCTTGGAAGGAACTCGTTGACAACTGCAAGGCTAACAACAGCACCCTGCACTTCATCGGTCTTTTATCGGACGGTAACGTTCACTCAAATATCAAGCACCTGTTCAAGATGCTGACAGAAGCCAAGAACGAGGGCATCAAGAAGGCAAGAGTGCACATTCTGCTTGACGGCAGAGATGTACCCGCTACTTCTGCTCCGATATATATCGAACAGCTTGAGAGCTTCCTCAAGGAGCTTAATGCGGACGGCGCTTTTGACGGTAAGATAGCAAGCGGCGGCGGACGTATGAAGGTTACTATGGATCGTTACCAGGCTGACTGGCCTATGGTTGAGCTTGGCTGGAAGACTCACGTCAAGGGCGAGGGCAGACAGTTTGCATCAGCTATGGAAGCTGTTGAAACCTACCGTAAGGAAAACGACGGCATCATCGACCAGGATCTCCCTGCATTCGTAATCGCTGAGAACGGCGAGCCTGTAGGCAAGATAGTTGACAAGGACAGCGTTATCCTCTTTAACTTCAGAGGCGACCGTGCTATCGAGCTTTCAATGGCATTTGACGATGACGACTTCACGGCATTCGACAGAGGCGCAAAGCCCGACGTATGCTTCGCAGGTATGCTGCAGTATGACGGCGACTTAAAGCTCCCCGCACGCTTCCTTGTAAATCCTCCCGAGATTACAAACACTCTCACAGAGGTACTCGTTGCCGCAGGTCTTAATGAATATGCCGTATCCGAAACACAGAAGTACGGCCATGTAACTTACTTCTGGAACGGCAATAAGAGCGATAAGTTCAGCGAAGAGCTTGAAACATACAAGGAAATTCCCTCCGACAACGTTTCATTCGATCAGCGTCCGTGGATGAAGTCCGCTGAGATAACAGACGATCTTATCGAAGTAATAAAGAGCAAGAAGTATGACTTTATCCGTTGCAACTACCCCAACGGCGATATGGTCGGACACACAGGCAGCCTCGACTCAACAATAATCGGTGTTGAAGCGGTTGACCTCGGCCTTTCAAGACTTATCAAGGTTTGCGATGAGTACGGTGTTACACTCGTAGTAACCGCCGATCACGGCAACGCAGACGAGATGCTTGAAAAGAACAAGAAGGGTGAGATTCAGGTAAGAACAGCCCACTCGCTCAACCCCGTTCCTTTCATCATCTATGATAAGGAAGTCAAGTACACTATCAAGGACGATACAAAGTACGCTCCCGGCGTTCCCACCAAGTACGGTCTGGCTAACGTTGCTCCTACCATCGTTAAGATGCTCGGTCTTACAGCGCCTGACTGCTGGCAGGAAAGCATGATCTAAGGTGGCAGTGCCACTGACTGTTCCGCCTTTGACATTGTCGGAGCTATCCGCAGGATAATGAAACGGCGGGGCTGAACGCACTGCAAATCGCATAGCAATGCGGTTTATTGCGGTTAAGGAATATACTTTGTCAGGCACAGAGTAAAACAGAAAATCGTGTAAAGCGGGTTGCCGTGTACAGCGATTATTTGGCTTTATAATGCGGTTTGATAGGATATACAATTGATACGATTAACGGCAGGCATGAGAAATCATGTCTGCCGTTTTTGCGGCAATGTGCCGCTTCAAGTTCCGACTGCGGCAATGTGCCGCTTCAAGTTCCGACTGCGGCTGTGAGCCGCTTCAAGTTCCGCCTTTGAAATAGTCGGTGCGTTTCGTGCGATAGCTAAACGGCGGGACTGAACGCACTGCGAATCGCATAGTAATGCGGTTTGTGGCGGTTAAGACGTATGATTTGTCAGGTGCAGAGCAAAACAGAAAATCGTGTGAAGCGGGTTGCCGTGTATAGCGATTGTTTGGCTTTACAATGCGGTTTGATGGGATATACAATTGATACGATAAACGGCAGGCACGGATAAAATGTGTCTGCCGTTTTTGCGGCTGTGAGGCGCTTCAATTTCCGCCTTTGGCATTGTCGGTGCGTTTCGTGCGATAGCGAAACGGCGGGACTGAACGCACTGCAAATCGCATAGCAATGCGGTTTGTGGCGGTTAAGGCATATACTTTGTCAGGTGCAGAGTAAAACAGAAAATCGTGTGAAGCGGGTTGCCGTGTATAGCGATTATTTGGCTTTACAATGCGGTTTGATAGGATATACAATTGATACGATAAACGGCAGGCATGAGAAATCATGTCTGCCATTTTTGCGGCTGTGAGCCGCTTCAAATTCCGCCTTTGGCATTGTCAGTGCGTTTCGTGCGATAGCGAAACGGCGGGGCTGAACGCACTGCAAATCGCATAGCAATGCGGTTTGTGGCAATCGGAGAATGTACGCAGTAATACGGCAGGAACGGGAAAGTACGGTTTCGGACGAGATATTCCTGCTGTTGTCGAAGTGCCATAAACGGCTTTGTTATGCGGTTTATTAGGGTTTTAAAAACGGCAGGTGCGGAGAAATACCGCCCTGCCGTAAATATGACGTTTTACAATTCCGCTTTATATATCAAAGCGTCGCAAACCGGCTCTGTGTAATAGTTTCTGCGTCTGCCGACCTCAGTAAAGCCGTGCTTTTCATACAGCTTTTTTGCCGGCTCGTTATCACAGCGGACTTCTAGGAAAATGCTTTTTATGCCGTTATTTTTGCATTTATTTATGAAATATTCCATTAATTGTGTGGCGATACACTGATGTCTGTATTCCGGCAACACTGCAATGCGATACAGCTCGCATTCATCGGATACGCTCTGACCGCAGATAAAGCCTACCGGCTTGTTTTCGGCTTTATCATCACGAATAACGACATTGATTGAGCCTTCTGTGAACACCTGCGACTCAATACTTCGCTCTGTCCACGGCACCGAAAAACACTTTTTTTCAATCACTGCAATGTCGCTACAGATTGATGAATTATGATGATTTAAAGCCGTGATTTTTCCTTTATCTGTCAAACAGTCATTGTCAATGAGTATCATACCACGTTTTGCCAATATTAACATCTACCGTCATAGGAACGGTGAGCTTTACGGCATTCTCCATTTCTTCCTTTAAAAGTAAGGCAACCTTTTCTGCGCAATCTTCTTTTGCCTCAACAATAAGTTCATCGTGAACCTGAAGTATCAGCCTTGCATCCAGACCGCTTTCTTCAAGTCTGTTGTAAACTTTTATCATCGCAATTTTAATTATATCGGCGGCTGTACCCTGTATGGGGGTGTTCTTTGCGACACGCTCACCGAAAGCCTGCAGATTCTTATTCTTTGCGGCAAGCTCTTTGATATATCTTCTTCTGCCGAACATAGTTTCAACATAGCCGTCACGCTTAGCCTTCGCAACGGTCTGCTCCATATAGTGAGCTATACCGGAATATTTGGAAAGATAGGAGCGGATATATTCGCTTGCTTTCGACACTGAAACACCGATGTCCTTTGACAGCGAGAATGCGCCTATTCCGTAGACTATGCCGAAGTTGACCGCTTTCGCCTTGCTTCTGAGGTCCGGCGTTACCCACTCTATCGGCTGATTGAACACCTGAGATGCGGTAACGGTATGAATATCCACTCCGTCAAGGAACGCTTTCTTCATTATCTCGTCGCCCGAAATATGAGCCAGCACACGCAGTTCGATCTGTGAATAGTCGGCATCGACAAGCAGGTAGCCGTCCTTTGCGGTGAAGAATCTTCTCATCTCCCTGCCAAGCGGAGTTCTTACGGGGATATTCTGAATATTCGGTTCGGCACTGGAAATTCTTCCCGTTCTTGTTTCCGTCTGCTTGAAGGTCGAATGAATCCTGCCGTCCTCGCCTACTACCTTCAGAAGTCCTGTAACGTATGTGTTCTGCAGCTTTGTAAGCGCACGGTATTCGGTTATCAGAGGAACTATAGGGTGCTTGTCCATAAGACTTTCAAGCACATCGGCATTTGTGGAATAGCCTGTTTTTGTCTTTTTGGCACTTGGCAATGCAAGTTTTTCAAAAAGCACGCTTCCGAGCTGTTTGGGCGAGCCTATATTGAATTCATAGCCTGCGTATTCATAGATCTCACGGCTGATCTTTTCAGCCTTTTCGCAAACCTCTTTGCCGAAAGCCTTTATACCGTCTGCGTCAATACTTACTCCCTCACGCTCCATAGCTACAAGCACAGTGGCAAGAGGTATCTCTATATCGGTAAGGACCGCCGCAGAGCCTGTTTCACTGATTTTGCAATTAAGTATATCGTTGAGGGCGGCAACGGTTATCGACTTTTCCTGTATGCTGTTTCCTTCCGGAACTCCGTACTGAGCGCAGAGCCTTGACAGGCTGTAATCGTTTGAATCGGGGTCGGCAAGGTAAGCCGCAAGCGTTGTATCAAAACGGTTGTTCTTAAGCCTTTCACAGCCGGTAACGGTCAGCGTTTCCTTTATATCAAAGGTGTACTTCGTGCTGTCGCTGTCGGCATAGGCTTTAAGCTCCCCGTCTGACAATTCTACCGGAGCGCCTACTGTGCCTGCGTACACGCTCCCCTCCTGCGTCAGAACTATATCGCCTGCGGGCATAGCGGGTATCTGCTTTGCGGCGGATTCTTCCAAAGCCTCTTTTGAGCCTGCGGGAGCGGAAGTCGGGTGCAGCTTCAGCTTCTGGAGCATCTTGTACATTTCAAGTTCCGACAGCAATCTTGCAAGCTCGGTATCGTCACGTTCTTTCGGAACATAATGTGAAAGCTCGGTATCAATAGGTGCGGTAAGGCATATTTCGGCAAGCTGTCTGCTCATATAACAGCTTTCCTTGCCGTTTTCGAGCTTTGTGCGTACACCCTTTGTGATAAGCGTTGAGCCGATGTTTTCATAAACTCCGTCCACGCTTGCAAATTCCTTTATAAGTGACAGAGCGGTCTTTTCACCGATGCCGGGAACACCGGGAATATTGTCGCTCGAATCGCCCATAAGCGCCTTTACTTCTATCATCTGTTTCGGAGTCACGCCGTACTCCTCCATAATAACATCGGGCGTGTAGTAAATGTCGCCTTTTGTCTTGGCAAGTCTTACGGTAACATAATCATTTACAAGCTGGAACGAGTCACGGTCGCCCGTTGACACTGTACAGGGTATCTTCTTATCCGCACAGGCGGCTGAAACAGTTCCGATTATATCATCGGCTTCAAAGCCCTCTTTTTCGATAATGGTTATTCCCATTGCGGTGATTATCTTTTTCATATAGGGGAGCTGTTGTGCGAGGTCTTCGGGCATACCCTTGCGGTTTGCCTTATAGCCGTCATACATCTTATGGCGGAATGTCGGTGCTTTAAGGTCGAAAGCTACCGCTATCATATCCGGATCTACGTCCTTTTCAAGCATAAGCAGAGTGTTCATAAAGCCTGTTACGGCATTTGTGGCAACACCTCTTGAATTTGTCAGCACACGGATACCGTAGAATGCACGGTTTAATATGCTGTTGCCGTCAATAATAAGAAATCCCATATTTATCCTTTCAAGCAGAGGTCAGATTGATTTTTTCGGTGATTTATGATTATAGTATAACATAAATCAGGTCGGTGTAAACCGACACGGCGGTAAGCCGTATTTTGTCGTCAGACAAAAGATTTAATGGTAAAATGTTCTCAGACGTGCGGTGTGCCGCAAGCCGTGCTT
>ENA-OUQW01003437-OUQW01003437.1-human-gut-metagenome-genome-assembly--contig:-NODE-3437-length-11479-cov-3.736345_pt1 | contig 11479 bp, 9 predicted proteins | sample MGYA00248464_ERZ548849 | MGnify/ENA primary metagenome ERZ548849 (study PRJEB26491, sample SAMN04978193) | human gut metagenome | host: Homo sapiens | study: EMG produced TPA metagenomics assembly of...
CTGTAATAACTTCTATAGCCTTCTGGATTGCAAGATCTTCCTTAATCTGCTTCTTCTCATAGTCGCCCATGAATTCCTTAATCTGATCAAGTTCCATCTTGTAAGTCTCAGCCATCTTCTTTAACTCTGCTTCAAAATCTTCTTCTGAAGTCTCAATATTTTCAGCCTTAACAACTGCTTCAAGAACAAGTCTTGACTGAATTCTCTTAACAGCTTCTGGCTTCATCTCTTCCATAATCTTATCTGCAGTCATTCCTGTATACTGGAAGTACTGCTCAACTGATAAGCCCTGCTGCTGTAATCTCTGAGCAAAATCCTCAACCATTCTGTTAACCTGTGTGTCAACCATAGCATCTGGAATATCCATCTTAGAGTCTTCGATAATCTTAGCGATTGCTTCGTCTTCCTGCTTAGCCTTAGCTTCTCTTGACTTTCTGTCAGCAATCTTGTTCTTTAAATCATCCTTATATTCAGCAATTGTATCAAAATCAGATACGTCCTGAGCGAATTCATCATTAAGCTCTGGAAGCTGCTTCTCCTTAATTTCCTTAACAGAAACCTTAAACATAGCTGGCTTAGCCTTAAGATCATCTACGTGATACTCTTCTGGGAATGTAACATTGATTTCCTTCTCATCACCGATATTCATACCGATAATCTGATCTTCAAATGTGTCAATGAAAGAATGAGATCCGATTGTAAGTGGATAATCTGTTCCCTTTCCACCTTCGAATGCAACACCATCAACAAATCCTTCGAAATCAATAACTGTATTATCGCCATCCTTAACTGCTCTGTCTGTTACAGCTACTGTTCTTGAATTCTGCTCCTGAACTCTCTTTAATTCTTCTTCTACATCAGCATCTGTTGCTTCTGTATCAGCCTTAGTTACTTCAACGCCCTTGTACTGTCCAAGTTCAACTTCTGGCTTAGTAGCTACAACAGCTTCAAAAATGAATGGCTTTCCAGCCTCTAACTGTGTTACATTAATCTTTGGCTGAGAAACAAGCTCAAGACCACACTCATCAGCAGCCTTAGCATAAGCATCTGGAATGATTGAATTAGCAGCATCTTCGTAGAACACTTCTGCACCGTACATCTTCTCAATCATCTTTCTAGGTGCTTTACCTTTTCTGAAACCAGGAAGGCTGATCTTGCTCTTATTCTTATTATATGCAGTATTAAGACCTGCCTCAAATTCCTCAGCAGTAGACTCAATAACAAGTTTAACCATATTCTTCTCTTCTAAATTCTCAACTGTGAAACTCATTATAAATTAATCCTCCTATGAACTATGTATTGTTACTATCGTACAACATACCCACGAATTATAACACAACTGTTTTTAGATTACCAGTACTATTTTAAAAAAATAAAAGATAGGGCTGCAAACCTTATATTTACTAATAAACATTCGGATTACAGCCCATTTATCACTTAAGATAATTCGTATTCAGTTGTGAGCATCCCGCAATTACTTGCCACTCATCTGCTCTTCCTGTCTTCTGATCATCTCTTTTACCATGTTACCACCAACTGAACCAGCTTCTGCTGATGTGAGGTCTCCATTGTAACCATCCTTTAAGTTAACGCCAATTTCTGAAGCAACCTCCATCTTGAATCTGTCAAGTGCATTCTGTGCTTCTTTCTTAGTCTTATAATTAGAACTTGTTGATTTAGCCATAATAAGCCTCCTTATTAAACACATTTTTAGGTTTAAGCCGAAAAGTTATGGCGCCATAACTTAACGTCTTGATGTTATTATGTGTCCGTTAATACTAATTATTATGACATATTCTGGTTGTTAATTATTAGGAGACATTTTCGTTGTTTCTGTTTCTAAATCTTTGACTGACGCCGGAATTATATTCTTATATACATATATCTCATCATATACAGGTGCCCATCTGTATGTTGCTCCTCCAGTGCAGAAAACATACGCATTACCTTTATTAGTTACAGCATAACTTACAAGGCAGCTTCCTGCTTCATTGGTAAATCCTGTCTTACCACCTTTTACGAGTACTCCAGGTGCTTCATTGCCATATATTCTTGAATACATTGTACTTGTAAGCTGTATTCCTTCCGGATGCTGTGCTGTTGCTTTAGTCTTATACTGATATGTTCCAAGTACTTTGGCTCTGGTCTCATCTTTCATGGCATATTCCATAATCATTGCCATCTCTGATGGAGTTGTATACTGTTCCTCATCATATAATCCTGTCGGATTAGTAAAATGTGTATACTTAAGTCCAAGCTCTTTACATTTTTCATTCATAAGCTTTGCAAATTCTTCATTAGAGCCAGCTGCCATTATAGCCAGTGCCTCGGCTGCATCAGCTCCTGATGGAAGCACAAGTCCATACATAAGATCTTCAACATCTACTGTCTCACCTTCAAGGAATCCTGCAACAGACGCTTCCTCCCTGTAAAGTCTGTTAAGCATCTCAAATCCAAATGTATAAGTCTTGGGCATCTTATCTATATTCTCTGATACAACAATAAGTGTCATTACCTTAGTCATTGAAGCCGGATAAATCTTAGTATCAGCAAGTTTCCCTGCTATTATTCTATGATTATTGACATCAAGTAATGCTGCATAAGGCGACGCTATCTGTGCATCAGCTGACAAATCCTGATAATCTTCTGCCATCTGTGCATATATAAGAGGCGGTTCTGTTGGTGCTTCTGTTGGCATCAGTATCTCTGATTGTGTCTCATCTGTTATATCAGAAGCAAATGCCGCTTTTTGACCCAATGTTTTTCTCAGCCCCGATGTTATATTCACAATAACTACTGCAAGCACTATTAAAAATGTTACAGCTGCCATTATAATAAATCTTCTTCTTAAAATCTTCTGTCTTTTCTTCTTCATCAACTGTGATTTTCTTTTTCTGCTGCGGCGTATTGCATCCTCATCGTAATTATCATATTCCATCTTTAAAAGTTCCTCTCGCATAAAATAAACTTATTATATATATTGTGTTGAAGTCCTTAATTGCTCTGCAAGTTTTTCTCCCTTAATAAGTCTTACAAGCTCGAGTCCTAAATCTAGAGATGTACCCATTCCTCTCGATGTTGTGATGTTACCATCTGTAACTACCCTCTCCGGTGCTGTTATTATAACTGCCCCCGTTAACTGCGTTTCAAAGCCTGGGAAAGCCATTGCCTTCTTCCCTTCAAGCAATCCAAGATTTCCAAGAATTGAAGGTGCTGCACATATGGCTGCTATTCTGTTATTCTTCTTATTGTATTCTTTAAGAAGTTCCAGTAAATCCTTGCAATCATAATATGACTTATGACCCGGACCACCCGGAAGGAATAACAGCTCATCTCCTTCAAATACATATTCATCTAAAAGCTCATCAGCCTGAACAATTACCCCCTGAGCACTTTTAACATTAATGTCACCTGTTATTGATATCATATCAGTCTTAATATCCGCTCTTCTTAATATATCTACAACTGCAAGTGCTTCTACCGTTTCAAAACCATCTGTAAAAAATGCACATACCTTCATTAATTATTTCCTCCGCTCAAAAAAATATACATACAAATTGATTATACAACAAATTTTTAATTTTACAAACTTATATTTTATAAAATATTAACATTAATGTATTGTGGTTTTGAAAACTATGTGTTATCATCTCAATTAACAAAACAAATCGTTTTTACAACGCGGAGGATAATATATATTATGTTTGATATAATCACTGATTCAGCCTGCGATATTGTTAGAGAATATGCAGAGACACACAATCTTAAGCTTGTACCGCTCTACACAACTTTTGATGGTGTTAATTATCTTAAAGAACAATATGACATTACTCATGATGAATTCTATAGAAGAATGACAGACGAAGGTGCATTTCCTAAGTCATCTCTTCCAAGTGTACAGGATTTTGTTGATGCTATTATGCCAAGTGTGGAAGCTGGCAGACCTGCTATTGTATGTACAATTACATCATACTTTTCAGGATCTTATAACTCAGCCTGCACAGCTAAGGATATTATATTAGAAGATCATCCTGATGCTAAGGTTACAGTTATTAATTCTCTGCTTAATTCAGCATCATTTTCACTCTTCATATATCAGGCTCTCCAGATGAGAAAAGCAGGGTATTCATATGAGGATACAATCAAAGTTCTTGAAGCTTTAAGAAACGATGGCCGAATAATGTTTACAACAGAATCACTTGAATACTTAAGTAAAGGCGGACGTCTTGCCAAGACTGCAATTACAATCACAAGCAAATTAAGTCTCCGTCCTATCATCGTTATGAAAGAAGGAGAAATCGGACTTGGTGGATTTACACGAACAAGAAACAAGGGTAAATCTAATGTTATTGACATGATTCAGAAATACATTGAATCAAAGGGAATGCCGATTGAGAACTGGGATATCACTGTTGGCTACTGCACTAATCTGGAAGAAGCTGAAAAGTACAGAGATGATGTTGAAGCACAGCTTGGTGTAAAGCTTCTCGAAAGACGCGAATATTTCAAGACAAGAATCAGTATTATCTCTGGCTGCCATACAGGTCCTTACGCATTAGGAATTGCATGCATTCCTAAGTACACCACTATCAGATTATAATCAATAAAGAAATAAGCGGAATGGTTTGAAACTTCCATTCCGCTTTTATTAACCTACTTACTCATATGGTTCATAATCCAGCCATATATTTCTTCATATATTTCTTCTTTATTAAGTTCATTACACAGCTCATGCCTGCAATCCTCGTAAAGTCTTAAATCAATATCATCAATGTGACCATGATACGAATTATATGCCCTGTAAACGCCCTTGCCGTATTCTCCCACAGGATCATCAAGTCCTGATATCATGAGCATCGGCAGATTCTTAGGAATTCTTTCTATGTTGCGCGGCTTTCTTACATACAGAATCATATTCATAAGCCCTCTGTAACCATTAACCGTAAACAGAAATGTTGTCAGTTTTCCGGCATTGTATTCATCAACAACCGCTTCATCTCTTGTCAGCCAGTCATTGACTGTTCTTACATTCTTTATGTGCTTGTTATAAGCACCAAACATAATCTTAGATATCAGTCTGCTTCTGTAACGGTCCCCCTTTATAAGTCTTACTACATCAGCAAGCACCTTTCCGGCAAAAACCATTGGTGCCGGCTGGTGTCCTGTTCCCATTACAATAACTCCATCAAGTTCATATCCGTAATCACATATATATCTTCTTGTAACAAACGACCCCATGCTGTGTCCTGCAAGATAATATGGAATACCAGGATACATTTTCTTGATAAGAACTGTAAGATGATGTGCATCCTTTGCAAGTGCCTCTCCTGGATTCTTATCTTTAAAAAATCCCAGATCATCATCCGTGCATACTGACTTTCCGTGTCCAAGATGATCATTACCAACAACAACAAAGCCTCTCTCTGCCACATATCTTGCAAATCCGTCGTATCTGTCAATATACTCAATCATCCCATGACATATCTGTAATACCGCAACAGGCTTGTCATATTCTGTCTCATCGGGACACCACATAACAACATTAACAGACGTCTTTCTATCACATGATAGAAAAGAATTGCTTTTCTTCTTTATCATAAGCCATCCTCCTTATCGTTTTACGACATTCTCAATTCCTTCAAATGCTTCATTTCCTATATAATCAACCGACTTTGGCACAACAATCTCACTGATATTCATATCAGAAAATGCACCATACTCAATTCTTTTAACGCCTGAAGGCAGTTTAACTTCCTTAAGTCCCTTGCAGCCAGCAAATGCATATGCTCCAATTACTTCCACACTGTCAGGAATATTTATTTGTGTAAGACCATCTTTATTATAAAACACTCCCGAAGCAATTGTCCTTACACCATCCGGAATATTATACGTCCCACTATCTATGCTTATCTTGCATAACACATCATTAACAATAATCTCATCCTTATCTGCAAGCTGGTCATACTCCCACTGTGTATCTGTAAATGCATTAGTTCCAATAGAATTAACCGATTCCGGAATCTCAATTGTTTTAAGATTATAGCAGCTTAAGAATACATTTTCAGCTATATAACTTATTCCATCTGATATAACAACATCAGTAACTGTTGTATCATCGCGGAATACACCACTGCCTATTCCATCAACCTTCTTTCCATCAATCTTAGCCGGCACAATAACCTTTGCATCCGCTCTTCCCTTATCAGTAAGTCCAGTTATAACTATATTCCCGGCAGCATTCTCCTCATATGTAAATGTTGCCGCTTTGGAAGTCTTTTTACATCCAATAAGACTAACCAGCATAAGCACCAGCATAATTCCTGAAATAATTCTTTTTCCTCTAAACATATCCTGCCTCTTTATTATTTATTTCTCGCCCACATATAGCAAAATGCCTGTGTTCTCGCTGCAAAATGCTTATCCTTAAGAAGCTCTTTTACTTCCTGTTTTGAATACCATGCCGCCGAAATCTCCTCAAACGTTGAAGTGCTTGGCGCAAATTTTCCACATGCTTTTCCGATAACCACAGCATTTGTCTCATTAGAAAATCCTATCGCACTGTAGCTGTCATAAAGCTTGTCTTCAATTACAATAAGGTCAAGCCCTGTCTCTTCCTTAAGCTCACGCTTCGCCGCCACTTCAGGAGTTTCCCCTTCATCAATAAGCCCTGCTGGAAAATTATACACATAATCTCCTACTGACATTCTATATTCTTTATTAATCAGAATATGTTCATCCGCTTCATCAGTCACAACAATAACAACTCCGTCAGTCTTTTCATTTCTTATATCGTCTATCGTCTTTATATCCTTGTTTCTGCTTATAATCTCGTAGACCTTTTTCTTGTCATCCTCAGTTGTATAATAAAGATCGTATCTGCTGATAAACCTTCCTTCATCAACTTTTTTAACACCATCAAACCTCATGTGTATTATCTGCCTTTCCTGTCTCTCATATTATTAACCGCTTCATGAACAATATCCATTATCCATCTGTTAGAAGCTTTTCTCATAGCAATACCGTATTCTATAGTAACACCAAACTTTCCATTATTGCACTCTTTTTCTACCACTCTCTTTATCTGTTCAAATGTTTTACCAGCCTCTGCATCCGTGACATTCTTCATTACTGCAACAAAATTACATTCATTAATTCTTGCAATATATGCTCTGTCCATAAGTATCTTCTTAAGCACACCAGCCACATTTATAAGTGCCTGGTTACCTGCTTTCTGTCCATACTGTATATTAATATCTGACAAATGATTAATATCACAGACAACTACAGCAACACTGCCATTATAATCATCATACTGTTTACAATGCTCCATAAAGCTGTACATGCTGTAAACTCCTGTAAGCTGGTCATAAATAACCATATTTTCAAGTTCAGCATAAGCCTTTTTTAACTCTGACACATCCTGCATAACAATAATAGTACCCAGCAGTCGGTTTTTTTCATCTGAAAGTCTCTCAATCCTGCAGTCATATATTCTGTCATTATGCTTCCATTCAAATGTATCCTCTCCAGGTTTAACAGGCAGGTCATTCTCCCTGACAAACCACTCAATATTCTGTTCCCTGTTATCGTATTCAAGATTACCTGCAACATCCTTCATTGAAGAATTAAAATCTGCAAGAATTCCCTCATAATCAAACAGTACTACAGGAATCTGCATATGTTCAATTATCATTTCATGTGTAACTGTAAGCATATTTTTCTTAGAATACCAGAAAGTATTCCAGTACACCATTGTTCCCATAAGTGCATATAGAAAAATTGATATGTCAAACCTTAAGTCAACAGCTTTCATGATGAATATATATTTAAAAGCAATTATAACAATAAGCCCGGCAGCCGTAAATATATATCTTCCCCAATACGCTGATGGAATACGTATGCATTTGATAACAAGCAGTGCAATTATAAATGCTACAATAACCATATTCATAATCGCATGAATACCAAACCACATCTCGCCTTCATAGCCAAGAACATAGACTCCTCCACATTTGTTAAGACTATATTTCAATGCCGTTTCATTAAATATATTAATTATAAATACAACTGAATCAACCATTGCCGCAAATATGCACAAAACAACTGCAGTTCTGGTTATCCTGTTTGCAAGCCTTGTAAATATGCCTGTATACGTTAAAAGCGCAACGAGTGCAAAATCCTGTGCTACCATCATTATGCTTGTTGCCACCGACATTGCCCTGTAATTATCTGTGATAAAATTGACCGAATATGCCACAACGCATATGAGAGCAAGCATCTCTGTAAGACACACTATCCGTGTCATCTTATCCCGCTCAAGACATGTTCTTATAAACACCACGACAAGTACCACAGCCGCAACTCCATAAAGAGACAGATACATAATATTCATATTCCCATATCTCCCATACCCATAATCTGTATACATAATATTAACATTATTAAACAGCTTACTCAACTATCAGTTATAAAAAATACCATGCATTGAAAAAGCCCCGCACGACACTTTTGTATCACGTAGGGCTTTCCATACCTTAAAATGTATCACATACATTTGCAGCTTATAGCTTTATTCTTATTCATTATATTTCTTACTTGACTGCTGTTACTTTGTAATCTTTATCCTCTACAGCTTTTTTTAATACATCGTTATCAACTTCCTTAGAAAGTGTAACAACTGCTGTTCCGTTCTCATGGCTTACAACTGCCTCTGTTACACCATCAACAGCCTCAAGTGCCTTCTTAACTGTAGCTTCACAGTGTCCACACATCATACCCTCAATATTCATAGTCTTTGTCATAGTTTTATCTCCTTTTGTCGTTTTATTTTTATTTTTGCTAGACTTTTTCTTGTAAATGTGGTCTTTTCCTGTATCATATATCTTTATAAGATTAAGTCTTAATGCATTAGTTACTACACAGAAGCTTGATAAGCTCATAGCTGCTGCACCAAACATTGGATTAAGTGTCCATCCAAATACTGGTATCCACGCACCTGCTGCAAGTGGGATTCCTATACAATTATAGAAGAATGCCCAGAACAAATTCTCGTGTATGTTGGTAAGTGTTCTCTTTGAAAGTCTTATAGCAGCAGGAACATCTGATAACCTGTTCTTCATAAGAACTATATCTGCCGCATCTATTGCAACATCTGTACCGGCTCCAATTGCAATACCTATATCAGCTCTTGTAAGTGCAGGTGCATCATTAATGCCATCACCTACCATTATAACACTTCCCTGCTCCTTAAGTCTTGCTATCTCTTTTTCTTTTCCTTCAGGAAGAATACCTGCAATAACCTCATCAACTCCGGCAAGCTTTCCTATTGCTTTCGCGCTTCTTTCATTATCTCCGGTAATCATCACAACCCTGATTCCCATATTCTGAAGTTCCCTGATAGCCTGTGGGCTGTCTTTCTTGATAGTATCCGCAACAGCTATTATTCCAAGAAGCTTGTTATTTCTTGCAAAGAAAAGTGGTGTTTTTCCTTCTGATGATAAGTCATCAGCCTTGTTCCTTAAATCATCAGAGATATTACAATACTCTGAAATGAACTTAAGATTACCACCTGCCACTACATTTGTATCAAGCATTCCCTTAAGTCCGTTACCAGCAACTGCCTTAAAGTCAGTCACTTCTTCTGCAAATGAATTCTTATCGCCACTCTCTTCAACATAATTAACAACTGCCTTTGCAAGTGGATGTTCACTTTTTCTTTCAAGACCATATGCTATAGCAATAAGTTCATTTTGTGGGATTCTATCACCTGTTATAATATCTGTAACCTTTGGCTCACCCTCTGTAATAGTACCCGTCTTATCAAGTGCAACTGTCTGCATCTTGCCTGTCTGTTCCAGAGAAACAGCAGTCTTGAACATAATTCCGTTCTTTGCTCCGACTCCGTTACCAACCATAATTGCAACCGGAGTTGCAAGCCCTAACGCACAAGGACAGCTTATTACAAGCACTGAGATTCCTCTCGCAAGTGCAAATCCTAAGTCCTTGCCACATAACAGCCATACTACTATTGTTATAACTGCTATTATTATTACCGCAGGCACAAATACACCTGAAACTTTATCAGCAATCTTTGCAATAGGAGCCTTTGTTGCTGCTGCATCACTTACCATCTTGATAATCTGAGAAAGAGTGGTATCCTCTCCTACTCTTGTAGCCTCACATTTAATAAAGCCGGATTGATTAATCGTTGCAGCGGAAACAGTATCTCCTACAGCCTTATCTACTGGAATACTCTCTCCAGTAAGAGCTGCCTCATCAATCGCACTATTTCCCTCAAGGACAATACCATCTACCGGTATACTTTCCCCTGGTTTTACAAGAAAAATGTCTCCCTTTTTCACCTGATCAGCAGAAATCAGCATTTCCTGTTCATTGCGGATAACGGTAGCCATCTTTGGAGCAAGATTCATAAGGCTCTTTAATGCATCTGTTGTTTTTCCTTTTGAATATGCCTCTAATGTTTTACCAAGAGTAATCAAAGTAAGAATCATTGCCGCAGATTCAAAATAAAACTCATGCATATAGCTCATAACAAGCTTATCATTTCCGGAAGTTTGCGCTACGGTTATCGCAAACAGAGCATACGTACTATAACCAAATGCTGCTGTTGCCCCCATCGCAACTAAAGTATCCATATTGGGTGCCCTGTGAATTAGACTTGTAAATCCGCTAATAAAGAAACGCTGATTAATTACCATAATGATTACAGTAAATAAAAGCTGTGCAAGCCCCATACCGACATGATTATTATTTAAGAAGCCCGGTAACGGCCAGTTCCACATCATGTGTCCCATAGAAAGGTACATAAGCGGCATCAAAAAGATAAGAGAAATAATCAGTCTCTTTAATAACTTTGGTGTCTCCGTATCTGCTAAAGCTTCCGCTCCCTGACTACTCTCCATCTGCGCCCCTTTTACAGAAGCATGATAGCCTGCTTTTTCTACGGCTGCCACAATATCTGCTGAAGTAGCCGTTCCTTCTACTCCCATAGAATTTGTTAATAAACTTACAGAAACATCTGTAACACCAGGTACGTTAGAAACTACTTTTTCTACACGAGCTTGACATGCTGCACAGGTCATTCCTGTTACACTATACTGTTCCATTCTGTCTCCTCTCTGTCTGAAAAATCTACTTCATTAACTTTTGCAACGTTACAACTAACTCATCTATAACCTCATCATTTCCCGCCTGAATATTTTCTTTTACACAGGTACGAATATGATTCGAAATCAATACTTTATTAAAACTATTCAATGCCGCATTGATTGCAGAAACTTGTGTAAGAATATCAATACAATATGCATCATTCTCTAACATCGACCGAACACCACGAACCTGTCCTTCAATACGGCTTAAACGATTGAGCAATGCCTTAAATTCTTTTTCTGAACGAACTTTCTTCTTTACACTGCAATTTTGACACTTCGGTTGAGAAGAACTGCTTTTAAAACTATCA
>ENA-OUQW01003443-OUQW01003443.1-human-gut-metagenome-genome-assembly--contig:-NODE-3443-length-11449-cov-4.281464_pt1 | contig 11449 bp, 9 predicted proteins | sample MGYA00248464_ERZ548849 | MGnify/ENA primary metagenome ERZ548849 (study PRJEB26491, sample SAMN04978193) | human gut metagenome | host: Homo sapiens | study: EMG produced TPA metagenomics assembly of...
GCAAGTCTTAATGTCAGTTCATATCCATGTACCTGCAATTCCATGGGATCTCCCATGGGTGCAAACTTCACGACTGTGACCTCAGCTCCCGGAATCATACCCATATCCAGGAAATGCTGACGCAGGGCACCCTTGCCGCCAACCGACGTGATCACAGCACTTTTTCCGATTTCCAAATCTTTTAATGTCATTTTCAGTCGCTCACCTTTTGTATTTGTATTTGGTTATCATTGCTATAACCGATTTTTCTCAATAACCTTATGCAGATAGCTTATACTAACTGATAATTTTTGTCAAGTAGCAGGTATGTCTCAATTTTTTTATAACCGAAAGCACAAAAAACTCAGATGAATTTATGCTATCATCTGAGTTTCTCAATGTCTTAACCTGACAGGTCATTAAACCTGTCTGTGATTACTTCATTACTTATTATTCTGATCATTCTCAAGTAACTGATTTATGTGATTGTCATGAGATTTGAAAATTGTTCTTATCTTTTATATGTCAGATCCACACAGAACCTGTAATATCACCGTTAATTACATAATATGCTTTGTTCTCTTCAGGTTTGATATAAATCTTAATATCTTTGAGATCTTTCTCCTTTTTACCCAGTTCGTCTGTCCAGATTCTTCTGACATTACTTAAAATATTTTTTGTATATACTTCTCTGCCCATGAACTGAATATATACTTCTGCTGTTGCTTCTTTCTTAGTGGTTCTTCTTGTTGTCTTCTTCTCGGCAGCTGTCTCTTCAGCCGGTTTCTCAGCTGTCTTAGCAGGAGCCTTCTTTGTAGTTCTTTTCGTTGTTTTTGTTGGTTTTGCAGCAGTCTTTGTTGTTTTAGCTGTCTCTTTTTTCTCGGCTTCTTTCTCTGTTTCTGCCGGTTTCTTTTCTACAGTGTCTGCTGCTTTAGCTGTTTCTTTCTTCTCGGTTTCTTTCTCTGCTTCTGCTGATTTCTTTTCTGCAGTCTTTCTTGTTCTTCTTGCTGCCGGTTTCTTTGCTGTTGTTTCTTTCTTTACAGTCTCTGTTTCAGCAGTTTCTTTCTTGTTTGCTTCTTTATTTACAGCTACTTCTTCAGCAGTTGTCTTTGCAGGAGCCTCTTTAACTTCGGTTGTCTTCGCAGTGGATGTGTTGAGATCTGCTGTAGTTGCTTTTGTTGCCATATGATTAGCCTCCTTACAAGGTATAAGTATTCGTAACTGCTCAGTTTTGTACAGTTACAGGTATTCTTATGTTACCGAAAATATGATAAACAGTAACATTCTTTTATGAAAATAGAATACTACGAATCTTCTGCTTTTGCAATGTTTTTCTGTTTTTATAATTTAGGCATCTTATGAACAGTAACATGAACAGTATTATTTTTTACTCTGTATCCGTCATTTTCTATAGTCCTAGATTCTGCAGATCTTCCTTCATATATGCCGAAAGTCTCCTCTGAAGTTCCTCATTCTGCGGAAGGCTTAAATCCGCATCAAGGGACAGAATCTCCAAAGCCGTTTCACTGGCAGCTTTCAGGATATCCACATCCTGATAGATGTCCCCCAGTTTAAATTCCAGCAGACCACTCTGGCGGATTCCAAAAAGATCACCAGGACCGCGAAGCTTCAGATCCTCTCCTGCAATATAAAATCCATCGTTGGATTTATTCAGGATCTGCAGACGTTTAGAAATTTCCTTTGCACCATTTCCCTGCATAAAAATGCAATATGACTGATATTCCCCTCTACCGACACGCCCGCGAAGCTGATGAAGCTGTGCCAGCCCGAAACGCTCGGCATTCTCCACCATCATCACTGTAGCATTAGGCACATTCACTCCTACCTCAACTACAGTAGTAGATACCAGGATCTGAATTTCCCCTGCGGCAAAAGCCTCCATGATCACATTCTTCTCTTTCGCTTTCATCTTTCCATGAAGAGAAGCAATCTTTATATCCGACGAAAAAACATTGCGAAGCTTCAGGGTATAATCCAGCACATTTTCCCCATCCATCCCTTCGCTCTCCTCCACCATTGGACAGATCACATAAACCTGCCGTCCCTGACGGATCTGCTTCTCCATAAAGGAATAAGCCTTCGGCCTATAAGAAGTATCCACCACACAATTTTTAATGGGAAGTCTCTGCGCAGGAAGTTCATCAATTACTGAAATATCCAGATCCCCGTATATAATGATCGCCAGCGTCCTTGGAATCGGTGTAGCACTCATCACCAGCACATTAGGCGGGTTTCCCATAGTAGTCAGTGCTTCCCTCTGTTTCACACCAAAACGATGCTGCTCATCTGTAATAACCAGTCCAAGATTATTGTACTGCACTTTTTCCTGAATCAGCGCATGCGTTCCTATCACCAGGTTAGCCTCTTTTGACGCGATCAGCACATATTTTTCCCTTTTCTCCTTTGCGGTATCTGATCCTGTCAGCAAAACCGGATGCCCAAAATCAATATTCTGTTCCTGCAGCAACTTCTCCATTGCCTGAAAATGCTGCCTTGCAAGAACCTCCGTAGGTGCCATAAGCACTGCCTGATATCCATTCTCCACAGTCATGATCATTGCAAGAAACGCAAGGATCGTCTTACCACTTCCTACATCTCCCTGAACCAGTCTGGACATCAGGGCCTGGCCGCTTAAATCCCTCTCAATCTCATGCCACACATTCAACTGCGCCTTTGTCAGATCATAGGGCAGACTTTCAATAATCTGCTCTGTCGTCCATACCGGATGCATGGGAAACGCATTCGGTGCTTCCTCCGTCTTCTCCTTCAAAGACTGCACAGCAAGAATAAAAAGAAGAAACTCGTCAAACACCAACCTTCTCCTTGCAGCTAACAGCTCCTGCATATTTTTGGGAAAATGAATCGCAGGAATCGCAAAATTCCTGTCTGCCAGGTGATACCTCTCCTTATACTCATCTGCCAAATACTCTGTCTGAAGCTTCTGCTCATCAAGCACCTGATGGATCAGCTTCATGATCGTCTTATTAGAAAGCCCCGCAGTCAGTCCATAAATCGGCTGAAGACTGTGCAGAATCTCCTCATAAGCCGCAGGAGTAAAAATCTCAGGATGCTCCATCTGCAGCTTCCCCTGCTTCCTGACGACACGCCCCCGCAGAACAAACCTGCTGCCTTTCCTGACTGCAGAGCGCAGATACGGTGCATTAAACCACGTAACAGAAATTTTCCCCGTAAGATCTGCCACAGTGGTCGTGATCACCTGAAGATTCCGCACCTGATTCACATACACACCCGTTATAACCGCCACAGAAATCGCCACAACAGCTCCCTCTTCCAGAGACCGGATCTCAACAGGCTCCTCATACGCATCATAATTACGTGGATAATAACTCAGAAGAGATTCCATATCCGTAACTCCTATTTTCGCAAATAACTTTTCCGTTTTCTCCCCCACGCCCTTCAAAGTACGCAAAGATGTTGACATATACCACCGATTCCTTTCTACTACAATATAATTATGAATATCCCTTACAGCCAGTAAAAATTATCTATCTTATCCCTGCAAAAAATAACCAAATCAAGCAACCCTCATTCTTCAATCACAATAATCTGCCGACAATAAACTTCCACTATCCAAATCTCAGGCAGGAAAATATTTGTGTCAGGATGCATTTGCAGGTATCTCTTAGATGCCGAAACCGCATCCTGACACAAATATTTTCCTGCCGGCCCCTTTTATAACACGAAAACGGATATACCCACCCTCAACAATGGCCTATACCCGTTTTCATCACATGAACTATTCGTTTATCTCTCTCAAAAACTCTATTATCCTACTCTACAGAAATAACATAATAATAAATCGGCTGTCCACCCGCATTCAGTTCCACATCACAATCCTGATAAGCCTCCTCCAGAGCCGTTGCCAGCTCCTCAGCTTCAGCCTCCTCAGTATCAGCACCATAATAAATACTGATCACCTCAGACTCATCATCCACCATCTGGGCAACTGTCTCCTTGGCAACTTCCATGCGGTCCTTGCCAACAGCCAGGATTCCATGATCACCGATACCCATCATATCACCCTCATGGATCTCCTTATCATCAATCCTTGTATCACGCACAGCATACGTGATCTGTCCGGTCTTCACATGTTCGATTGCCTGAAGCATAGCCTCAGTATTCTCCGCACTGTTCTTCTCGGGCACATAACTGATCATGGCAGTAATTCCCTGCGGAATGGTCTTAGTCGGCACAACCACGATCTCTTTATCCTCAGTAAGATCCCTTGCCTGGTTTGCAGCAAGAACAATATTCTTATTGTTCGGGAAAATATAAATAGTCTTTGCATTTACTTTTGCAATGGCATTGAGCATATCCTCTGTACTCGGGTTCATCGTCTGACCGCCCTCGATCAGGTAATCCACACCCAGTTCCTTAAAGATCTCTGTCATTCCCTTTCCCACAGATACGGAAATAAAGCCAACTTCCTTCGGCGGCTGTGCTGCTTCTTCTTTTTCTTCCTGTTCTGCCTGTTCTTTCGCCATTTTCTCGGCATCCTTTATAAGCTTCTCCTGATGCTCCTCACGCATATTGTCGATCTTCATACGTGAAAGTGCACCAAAGGTAAGGGCTTTCTCAATAGCCTGTCCAGGATGATTGGTATGAACATGAACCTTCACAATCTCGTCATCTGCAACAAGCACAATAGAATCACCAAGAGACATCAGGAATTTCTTAAATTCATGCTCTGTCTCCTCGGACATCGGCTGGTTCAGAAGAATAATAAACTCTGTACAATAACCAAATTTAATATCAGCCTCTGTCTGTGCATCGATCTTAGTCACAGCAGGACCTTTTGCCTTGTCAAACTGTGTATAATCAATCTCTTTGCCAAGGAAACCATCATATGCACCATGGTATACTTCCAGAAGTCCCTGTCCGCCGGAATCCACTACTCCTGCTTCTTTCAGAACCGGCAGCATCTCCGGTGTCTTTGCCAGAGTTTCCTCCGCATGAGCGATCACGCTCTGGAAAAATGTATCCAGATCCTCTGCTGTCTCCGCAAGCTCTACAGCCTTGGCAGCAGCCTCTCTTGCAACAGTAAGGATTGTTCCTTCCTTCGGTTTCATGACTGCCTTATATGCAGTCTCCACACCTTTCTCCATGGCTGCCGCGATATCAATGGCATCCAGTTCCTTACTGTTCTTAACACTTCTGGTAAAACCACGCAGAAGCTGAGAAAGAATAACACCTGAGTTACCTCTTGCACCGCGCAGAGAACCGGAAGAAATCGCCTTGGCCAGTGACTCCATGTCAGGCTCTCCCAGAGAACCTACTTCTGCTGCTGCTGCCATGATCGTCATTGTCATATTGGTTCCTGTATCTCCATCCGGTACCGGAAATACGTTCAGTTCGTTGATCCATTCTTTTTTAGCTTCCAGATTCTTGGCTCCTGCAAGAAACATCCTGGAAAGTATTCTGGCATCTATGGTTTTGTTATTCACCACAAGTTCCTCCTCTATCCTAATCAATTGCGCGTACACCTTCTACATAAATATCGATCTTATCGATCTCCATTCCTGTAAAGGCCTCGACTTTATATTTGACATTGCTGACAAGGTTGTCTGCAATTGTACTTATATTCACGCCATATGCCACAATAACATGGAAATTCAGGCGGATTTTATTGTCCTCTGTAATTCTGACGCTGATGCCATGTTTCAGGCTGTTCTTTCCAAGAAGCTTTACCAGTCCGTCCTTCATACTGACTGCAGCCATGCCTACGATACCAAAACATTCTACAGCAACGCTTCCTGCGTAGGTTGCGATTACATCTGTGTCAATTATGATCTGACCTAATCCGGAATCTATACGTCCATTCATATGGTTACCTCCAATGCTCATTATTGTATGTAAGTGTATTATAACCTCTTTTCACAGAAAAAGAAATATAATTTTTGAGTTTTTTCCTTTTTTTGCTTGCAAAAGCACAATTCATCTGTTACAATGTAATCTGTTGAACACAAGGTTACTGTTCAGACGCTATGCACACAGCACGACAGTAACAATAAAGCGTCAAGGAGGTGCTATCATGGCTAAATGTGCAATCTGTGAGAAAGCTGCTCATTTCGGAAATAATGTAAGTCATTCACATAGAAGATCCAATAAAATGTGGAAATCTAACGTAAAATCCGTTAAAATCAAGACTGCTGAGGGTGGAGCTAGAAAGACATATGTATGTACTTCTTGCTTAAGATCCGGTAAAGTAGAAAGAGCATAATAACACCATTACCCCTGTTGCAACAGGGGTATTTTTTTTGCAAAAAAGACTGTCCCTCTGTTCAGATATTCTTTACCGAATATTCTGCCTGAGCTGACAGTCTTTTTTTATTTCATATGTCAAACGGGATATTCGCAATCTTCTGTAAAGTTAATGACAGAAAAGATGATATCCCAACAACAGGAAAACTCCGGCCGAAACCACCAGAACCACATTTTCTGCGATCAGCATCCCGATTATCATCCCAATCCCTATGAAAAACAGCATAAAGCCGAACAGCTTTTCCAATTCTTCTGCACCTTTTTCATCGGTTTGCTATAGTCTATGCAAAAATTATTTTTCTGATTCGCCGACAGATTCTTCGTCACCTTTTCCGGAGGTAAAACGGTCTACAAAATCCGGAACCATATCAAGGATCTTGGTGAGACCATCCTGATTTTTCACATTGACCAGCTTTGTTGTTCCATTCTGGATCACAAGCACTGCACAGGGAGTCATCTTTCCTGCCATTCCGCCGCCGCCGTTATCCTTCTTCTCTCCGGAAAAAGCACCGGCACCTACACCGAAAGATACATCCATCAGAGGAAGAATGATCGTATCGCCTACATGGATTGCCTCTCCTACCACTGTTTTCGCAGAAATAAAACTGTCCATTCCCTTGAATAATGAATTTACGGTTTCTTTAAAATTGTTTTCATTTGCCATGGTCATGCCCTCCTGGTTTTCCAACGTTTTATAACGTATTTTATATTTTTATTGAAATAAATACTCACTGCTGCCCGCACAGGAACAAATCCGTAAATCCTGCCTTTTGCCCTGATGTTTCCATACAGATAATTCTCACTGTCAAAACGGGGATTGATCTGTATACAGTTTTTGTGAAATGGAATTGTCATCCCAAGTACAGCAAGTGCCGCACCTGTCAGCGCCGGATCTTCAAAAGAAAAAGTAACCTGCCCTTCTATCCTTGTAGGAAAAATATGCTTAAGCAAAAATTTTCCATGTTTCCATACAAGTTTTCTGGCAGCTGTCACTCTGGGATGTTCTATAAACGCCTTCCACCAGGACACATTCTTCTTAATCTTCCCGAATGTCCTGCGGATATTTTGCAGTTTTGTACGAATCGACTGAAAAATATTTCGGATCCGGTCATAGATCCTTTTTATAAAAAACTGCCTCTTCTTTAGACTATTCCGATCTGTATCATCTGCATTCAGTTCCTGCTGTCCGGATATCTGACTGTTTCTGATCCTCTCTGTATCAGCAGATGTATCTGAAGCTGAATTTCTGTCTGTTTTCAGATCCTCAGTCTCCATATTCTCTGATTTCGGGTGATCAACCACTGATTTTTTATGCTCTTCTTCCCTGTTTCCGTCTGTGCCGGATACAGATACCTTTTCTGCGCCGGATTTCTCCGGATTTTTCCCGGATTTCTTTGTTACAGCCCTCTTCTCCTGCCGTTTTTTCAACAACTTGTCTACGGGAATTCCAAACAGATGAAAGGATATCTCCATCTGCTGATCTTTCCATTCCGCCCTCAGCGAAATCCCATGAAACAGCCAGCTTACGATACCCTCTCCCTCTGTCTGTTTCCAGCCACCTTCTACCTTGACAGCTGATGCCTTATATCTTACAGGACAGAACAGTACAAGAAGAACTGCCAGTAAAAGAAGGCCCAGCAGAATTCCCAGGATGATCAGTATAAATTTAAGGATCAGCCATAAAATATGTAACATATTCTCACCTGTTTTCTATATATTCAGCTGTTGCGAAGGTTCCCGTTTCCCTGTACATTTCATCGATCAGACTTCGCACCATCTCCAGGGCTTCCTCTTTGCCCTTCGCCATTCCTATGATCTTCGGACAGATTCCATAAAAGCTCTTCTGTATCAGCATTGCTGCAGAAATAATATCCATCAGATTCACAGGATTCTCTGACAGAGTAAGGAGATAAATGCCCAGAACCGGTTTTCCGCTGTTCAGTTTCTTTTTTATCTTCTCAGGATCCTTTACAGATTCCCCTGCAAGAAAATTCTCCTGCCATTTCAGCATCTTACACCCTCTCCCGTTTCTATAACACTTCAGTTACAGTATTTCCATTTTCTCCAAAATTTAAACCGGGCTGCGTTGCAAAAAAACACAGCCCTGTTCTCTCGTTAATAATACTTATGCTGTTTTCCCCAAAGTCCATTGCTTCTCATCTCCAGATATTCCTGATAAGCACGCTCTACGATCTGCTTCTCGTTTGAAAACCTCAGCAAATGATAGATCTCATGAAATTTATAATATCCGGAATCTACAAAAAACTCCTCTCTCTGGGGCTTACTATGATAATTATCCGCAGTCATAAGATACCAGTGTACCTCTTTGAAAACCACGTCCTCCGGAACGGTAAAGTTATATTGGCTCTTTCCGATGTATTTCACAATGGTCGCACGCACTCCAGCCTCTTCCATCACTTCCCGCAATGCTGTCTGTTCATGCGTTTCGCCTGGTTCCACTGTTCCTTTCGGCAATACCCAGCCCTCATAACGGTTCCTGTAAGATTTATACAAAGTAAGAATCTTACCCCGATGAATTACCACACCGCCACAGCTCGTTGCTTCTATCATAATGCAATCCCTCCTGTTTTGCGTGGTATTATAAACTGAGTATAGTATATCTCTTTTTTTCCAAACCCGCAAGCTATAAATATCATTTCATAACATATTACCGATTAATTAGTTACTGTTCACTCCGTTCACAGTAACGTAGCCAAAATTCATTCCAGATTGCCTGCAACATGGAATTTATTATTGCTTATCATAATAATACGCATCAAATATCTGCTCTGCGATGGGCACTGCTGCTTCACTTCCGGTACCGCCATTCTCAACAATGATCGCAACTACCAGATCCGAATCATCCACGTTGGAATAACCGATAAACCAGGAATGACTGGAACCATTCTCATCAAATTCCGCTGATCCAGTCTTGCCTGCCACTGTATATCCTCTTCCGTTCAGAGCCGATGCGGTTCCGTTTTCCACAACACCTTTCATAAGCTTTCCAAGGATATTCGCCTCATTTGTTGTCATCAGACGTTTATAGCTCTCCGGCTCTGTTGTCTTCACTGTCTCTCCGTCTGAACTTACAACAGAATCAATGAGATAAGGCTTCATGAGCTCCCCGCCATTGGCGATCGCACTAGTAATCAGCGCCATATGCATAGGTGATACCAACGTATTACCCTGTCCGATGGCAGTCTGCATAACCTCTGCAACAGAAGATTTTCCATTTAATGTAAAAGTACTCTTTTTATAGGAAGAAAGCGGAAGACTCTTATTAAAAAGAAGATCCTCGGCTGTTTTTTTCAGAGAACTGCCTCCGAGCATGGTTCCGATCTCTGCAAATGCACTGTTACAGGAATTGGCAAAAGCACTGTAAAAATCTTCCTGTCCATGAACAGTTCCGCCATAGCACCTGATCGTGTGATCTTCTCTGGTAATACTTCCCTCACAGAGATAGGAAAATCCCTCCAGACTGCCCTTGGTTCTGAAATAGTCCAGGGCAGTTACCACCTTAAATGTAGATCCCGGAGGATAGGCTCCGTTTGTAGCTCTGTTCAACAGACTGCTGTCATTGGAATCATTTACCAGTGTGTCCCAGTTCTGGGAAATAGTATTCGGGTCAAAGTCCGGTCTGCTCATTTCCACCAGAATCTTACCTGTAGAGGGTTCTATGGCAACAACCGCCCCTCTCCTGTCACCAAGTGCATTATAGGCAGTTGACTGAAGATCTGCGTTTAACGTCGTGATCACAGAATCACCCGTATTTTTCTGATTCTTAAACTCATTTTTCATCTGGTTCAGGAAAAATTCATGAGAAGTCAGAAGCTGGAAGTTCGCCTCTGATTCCAGTCCGCTTTTTCCATTAGTGTCATATCCGACTACATGAGCGAACATATTTGCATAGGGATAAGTACGTTCCTCTGTTCCGTCTTCGTAAACATTGGTCTGGGCAAGCACCTGCCCATCTGCAGATATGATCTTACCTCTTACAACCCTGTCTGAAAAAGTATCCTGCCTTGTATTATAGGGACTATTGATAAAATCATCGCTCTTTGCATAATTAAAGTAGATCAGATATCCGATCATACTGACAAAGATCAGCACAAAAAAGCAGGATACCAGTGTATACTCTCTGTTACGGGGCCTTCTCTTTTCAGAAATCTCCCGGGCTTTGCGCTTCTGGCGCTTCTTCAACTCTCTGCGCCGTTCCTTTTCTTCGATATCTCTCAATTTCTTCGTCCTCATCTTCTCTCAAAATATACAATCCCTGAATGATCGCCAGCATCAGTACTGTACACGCGACAGAACTTCCTCCATAGCTGACCAGAGGAAGAGTCACACCTGTCATAGGTATGAATTTGGTAGCACCTCCAATGGTAAGGAACACCTGAAACGCATATTCCGCACCAAGACCAATGGCGATCAGTTTATAAAATGGATTCTTGATCTGCAGGGCAATCTCCACGATAGTAAGGAAAAAGCTCATACACACAAAGATCAGGCAGATGGCAAAAATCCCGCCAAGCTCCTCGCAGATCGCACTGAAAATAAAGTCGTTCTTTACAACCGGAATTTTTTCCGGAGATCCCTGACAAAGTCCCATTCCAAACCATCCGCCGGTTCCAATTGCAAATAATGACTGTACAATCTGATAACCTTCATTCTGATAAACCGCCATTGGATCTTTCCATGCGCTGACTCGCTGGCGGACATGTCCAAAAAGATGGTATGCAATCACAGCTCCTACACAGCCTCCGCCAAGTCCCAGAAACATATATCCCGGATTTCTGGTTGCAACATAAATCAGCACAAGATAGGTAACAAAAAAGATTACGGCACTTCCCAGATCTCTGGAAAGAACCAGAATTCCTACATGAATCACCGCAACAACTGTGGCCAGTACGACTTTTCGGAAATCCACCCTCGTACTGAGAAGCGATGCCATAAAAAATACAAAGGTAATTTTGATTACTTCTGATGGCTGAATTCCCATAAGGGAAAGCTTTGCACCATAACTTGTTCTTGCCAGAACAAGAACTGCTGCCAGCAAAACAATACCGATTCCTGCATAAATCCACGTAAGATCTTTCAGAAACTTCATTTTCCGAATCATCACGGGAATCACAAGTGATACTGCACTTCCTGCTGCCACAATCAG
>ENA-OUQW01003452-OUQW01003452.1-human-gut-metagenome-genome-assembly--contig:-NODE-3452-length-11432-cov-4.249626_pt1 | contig 11432 bp, 9 predicted proteins | sample MGYA00248464_ERZ548849 | MGnify/ENA primary metagenome ERZ548849 (study PRJEB26491, sample SAMN04978193) | human gut metagenome | host: Homo sapiens | study: EMG produced TPA metagenomics assembly of...
AAACATTTTTTGTTTGAGACATAGGCTGGCCATGTTTTACTGAGATAATTCTTCCAGGTGTTAACATTTAAATTTTTAGTATGAAAAAGATTATTTATTCATTAGTTGTATTTGCCATTCCTTTATTATCTATGAGTACCCATGCACAAACAGCAATGTCATTAGGCGTTAATGATACAAGGAACATAAGTGAGCCACCTCGTGATTATGGAGAGAGAGAAGTTAAGGCTGATTTGAAATTTTTAACGACTTCAGGTATTAGTACTGCATATGGATTTACTACGAATCTTACGATTTCTCCTGGGTTTAATGGAACCGCAGGTTATATAAGTCAGTTGAGTTTTAACAATAATGGTGTTTTTTATAGAAATGGTGATTATTTCTCCTCTTCTTGGAATGGGTGGAATAAGATATTAATGAGTGATTTATCTGGGAATGTGAATTTGGAGAATTTAAAAGTCAATGGTTCATCTGAATTTGGCAACGAACTGGATAATACATATTCTACATTTATAATTCAAGGACCTAATTCTCCTACCGGTGAAGCAGGGAAGCGAGATATTATTTTTAATTTTAAGTATGCAGGTCAAAGTGGTATAAGAGCATTTAGAGGGGATGAATGGGGGACGTTTTTACAATTAATGACTAGCCAGCCAGGAGATGTTACAGGAACTGCAAGAGTGAGAATGCATATTGATCAATATGGGAAAATAGGTATTGGTACAGTTAACCCATCTAATGAGCTGGATGTTAATGGTACGATACGCGCCAAAGAGATTAAAGTCGTTTCTGACTGGGCTGATTTTGTATTTAAAAAAGGATATAATCTTCCTACTCTAAAAGAAGTAAAACGACATATTGATGAAAATGGGACCTTGCCTGGTGTTCCTTCGGAAAAAGAAGTCAAAGCTAATGGAGTCAATTTGGCAGAGACGGATGTTTTGTTACTTCAGAAGATAGAAGAACTGACTTTATACATAATAGATTTGAAGCAGGAAATAGAGGACTTGAAATCACAAATAAAAAAATGATAATATGAGAAGGCTATTATGAACTATAAAATGTAAAATGATATGAAACGAGTATATTTATCTTTCTTAGTATTGTTGTTTGCCATATTTCAACTTTCTGCCCAAACTTATAAAGTTGTTTATGAATATGATCATGCAGGTAACCGCGTAAGCAGAGTTGTAATTTCTATAAATACACGTGCTAAATCTGTTGATGATGAAATCTCTCCTTTGGAACAAGAATTGATGCAATGTAAAATAAGGGTATTTCCGAATCCAACAAAAGGTTTTTTAAATATGGAAATCTCTTCAGGTGAAGAAAATTGTTGTTATGATTTTACACTTTACTCTTCTTCCGGGCAAAAACTATTAAATGAAAAGCAGATTGGAAATGGGAATGTCTCTTTAGATTTATCCACATACAGTACTGGTATTTATATTCTTATTTTGAAATATGGAGAGGAAGTTGTACAATATAAGATAGTCAAACAATAAAACTCTACTACTATGAAAAAGATATATTTTGTTTTTATTTTAATGATATGTTTTATCACTAATAGTAAGGCGCAAAATACACAGCCTAATTGGGAACTTCAAACACCTCAATCGGGGAATAATTCTTATGTAGCTCGTGATTATATACTGTTAAAACCGGGTTTTTCCTATACCGCCACTCCGGGAGAGAGTTTTCATGCTTATACAAATCCTTGCCTTTTATTCCCTTCAACAGACAATACTTATGCCAGGCCCGACGGAACGATAGTGGGAGATGCCACCCAGGGAGCTGTTGTTGGGAAAATACCAGGAGAATTAAATGTCGGTGCCAGTGGGAATGCAGCATATACAATTCCTATATCTTGTCCTCCGGGAGTTAATGGCGTGCAGCCCAACATATCTTTGGTGTATAATAGTCAGTCCGGTAATGGTATTGCGGGTTGGGGATGGAACTTAGGTGGATTGTCCATGATTTCCCGTGTTCCTAAGAATTATTATTATGATAATGAAAAGAGTGGAATCATTTGGGACAAATATTCGCCTTTGGCATTGGATGGACAGCGTCTGGTTGTAAATGGTCCGTTAGTATCTTCTTCTGATACGATTGAATACCGGACAGAGAATGACGAATCTAATAAAATAGTCGGTTACAATATCACTGCCTGGGGACCTAAATATTTCAAAATATTCCAGAAAGATGGAAATGTTTTGGAATATGGAAACCGATCTTCTTTAGCTTCTTATTTTCCTGTTAAATCATCTTCATTGAATTTACCGGATACAGAATTTTACAATTTGGGTTGGGCTCTTCATAAAATAACCGATCCGAACCACAATTTTGTAGAATATGTTTATGCTACAAATAATTCTTTGTCGGGCTCTTATAGCTTTAGTGATACCCGCCTGTCATCAATTATATACGGACACGAAGAAAATGGCAGCAAACAAATTGTGGCAACTATCTACTTTGAATATGATGTTATAGCTAATATGGGGCCTATGTACATTGACGGAATGGAGACAAGAAACCGTAATTGTTTAAAAAAAATAGTTGTCAAAGGACTCAATTCTCAAACGCTTGAAACGTATGATTTGAAATATGAGCCGGAGAGAGATATTTATCATTTAGTGAGTATAAAAAAGACAAATGCCAATGGTGAATCATTTTTACCGATAGAGTTTACATGGGGAGCCCATAGTTATAGTCAAGAATATTCCTCTGTGAAGGAGATTTATCAATCTCCAAAAATGGAAACTTTAGCGGCAGAAGGTTATAGAATTTCATCTATAGTGAAATACTGGGGTGATATCAATGGAGACGGTATTTCGGACCCATTGCTTAAATTCCAATTGAAGCATATAAATAATGGCGATGTAAAATACTTATGGACTATGTATCGTAATGGCGGTAATGGTTATTTTTATTCAGTAGCTGATGCTGAATTTGATTGGAAAACTCACCATACATTTGTATTTGCTGACAATGATAATGATGGTAAAGATGAACTTTATATAGGAGAAGCAGCTACCAGTCCTTATTATTCTTTATATTGCTATAAATATCAGAATGGTGTATTTGGTGCTTATTCCGGTGGAGATGTGAATATAAGGTTGTCTGAATATGATTTTAATAGAAAGGAAGAGTTGTATGCTATTCCTGGTGACTTTTTAGGAGATGGCAGTACTCAATTTATGGTGATAGTGGGTAATAATTATATATGTAAATTTTCTGTTGATGGCGTTTCTTCTGATATAGGCTATTGTAAAAGGATATATCTTACCGATATAAATGGAAATGGAAAGCAGGAATTGATGTGCATGACGGACAATACTACCAATTTTTATGAATATAGTAAACTGTCTAATTCTTTTGTTAATATCTATTCTACAAATTCTTTCCATTATAAGGATAAAATATATGTAGGTGATTTTAATGGAGATGGTAATACTGATATATTGAGGCAAGAATATATACGTTCATATGGATATTGGAGTATTTGGAATTCAACCGGTAAGAGTCTGTTTGATAGTGGTGTGGATAAAAACATTTTTCATGGAAAAATGAATGTGGAGCCCTTATTGATGGATGTCAATCAAGATGGTAAAACGGATATTTTAATAAAATATCCTAATTATGTTAGTGGAGCTGCGAGCGAAGGGACTATGGAATTATTATTAAATATCGGAGGCCGTTTTGTTACTGTATTACAATCTACGAAAAAATTGGATGATCTTGAATTCACAACTTATGGCAAGTTCGATTCCGAGCTAAATAAGAATGTTTTTGTAGAGAATATTCACGTTGTAGCTACGACTACGATTCCTCATTATTACACCTTCTGCCGGGGAGTAAAGTTCAATAAGATACTCAAAATAAAAAATGCTTATGAGGATGAATATGTTATCAACTATAAGAGCGTAAAAAGTCCTTTTAACGGTGGTATAAATATTACTGCTGATGCCAATATCCTGACATCTTTACCTCCTGAGTTTGAAGTTGCCAGCCAGATCACCGGAAAATTGTTTAATCAGCAATATACCTTCGGTACTCCATTGATTCACAAGCAAGGTAAAGGGTTCTTTGGATTTAAGAATATACAAATTCGTGACAATATTAATGGCCGGATAACCGTTAATGAGAATGATATGAATACTGAGTATTATGTTACTTACCCTAAAAGTACACTGACGAAGACTACAAGTGGGAGTCTCATTAGTGAGAGTAAGAATGTGTACAGTTTTGTGAAACAGCAGAAGGCTTTTCATCTTCAGCTTCAATCTCAAACACAGAAAGATTATTTGAGCAATGTTACTGTGACTAAAGAATATAGTCGCTATGATGACAGTAATAATCCTCAAAGTATTGTAACGAAATATGGCACTTCCTTTACTGAGACTCAGGAATTAAAATATATAAAGAAAGGTTCCTGGTGTGCCAATAAGATAGAAAAAATAACAACTACAAAATCCAGGGCAGGTGTTCCCGATGATATTCGTACACAAGAATACACTTATGATGGCAAAGGTAATCTGCTGACTAAAACAGAGGACCCGAATACCTCTTTTGCTGTCTCTACAGTTTATAGCAATTATGATAAATATGGGAATCCGGGATTAATAACCCTTAAGGCTGGTAATGAATCGCGTTCTACTTCTTTGGCTTATTCGTCTACCGGACGTTTCATTGCCAGGAAAACGAATAACCTGTTGAATGAAACCGTCACTTATAACTATGATGAAGGCCGGAGTCTGCTTTTAAGCGAGACATCCAGGCTGGGTACTACAATTTATGAATATGATGGATTCGGTCGTCAGATTAAAACAGTTTCACCGGATAAGGTGGAATCCGTAAAACTCCTGAAATGGGCTAGTACCGGTAGTATGGCCGGAAGCAGATTTTACGAATATACAGAAACTTCCGGTCAGTCTCCTGTTACCGTCTGGTATGATAATATGGAGCGTGAACTTGGTCAGAAGTACTATGGCCTGGGTGGAAAGGAAATTATTTCAAGTAAGGAATATAATTCCAAAGGACAGTTGTATCGTATTTCCGAACCTTACTTTTCAGGAGAATCTGTCACTTGGGCTTCCACTAATTATTATGATAGCTATGGACGTTTGCAGAGTTCTGTTACGCCTTTGGGCACTACTTCTTATTCCTATAGCGGACTGACTACTCAAGTGACCTCGCCTAACACCACTACTACCACTGTGAAGAATGCTTTGGGTGAAACCGTTTCACAAACGACTAATGGCAAAACGGTTTCTTACTCTTATTATGCTTCGGGAGCAGTGAAGACTGCTACTCCCGAAGGCGGGACACCTATTAGCATGGAATATGACTTGGTAGGAAACCGTACAAAACTGACAGATCCGGATGCTGGTGTCATTACGACTGTTTATGATGCTTGGGGACAACTGAAAAGTGAGACACAAAGCATACATATAGGAAAATCTCCTGTGGTCACAAGTTATACTTATTCAAAAGGTTTATTATCGAAAGTGAATCGTCAGGGTGAGGTTACGAATTATGATTATGACAGTAATAACAGGCTAAGCGAAATCCGTATTGACGGTAAGCATACCCAGCAGTTTACCTATGATCATCTGGACAGGATTGTGAAGCTCGTCGAAAACATAAAAAATGAAAAGTCATATACTGCTGAAACTTCTTACGATGTCTTTGGCAGAATAAAGAAGGAGACTTATCCGGACGGATATGTCATCAACAATTCGTATGATTCTTATGGCAATCTGATATCCGTAACCGATTCTTATGACAATAGGATCTGGCAAGGCTTGTCGGCTAATGCCCGCGGACAGCTTACTAAGACTAAACAGGGAAATGTAGAGAAAACTCAGTTTTATGACAGTCGTGGACTGCCCTCATCCATTTCGGCCGCCGCCATAATGAATATGGCTTATACTTTTAATAATAAGGGTAACCTAATCTCCCGAAGCGATTTACTCACCGGTCACAAGAAAGACTTTACGTATGATGCCATGAACCGTCTGACAGCCTGGAATATAAGTAAAGATAATATTTCACAAGCGAGTAACAGTATAGATTATAATCCGACCACCGGAACAATCACTACTAAAAGTGATGTCGGTTTTACTTTCGGCTATGGAGAAGAAAATGGTAAGCCTCATGCCTTGACCTCATTAAGTGGTAAGCCCGATAGAATACCTAATTCAGCTCAGACTGTCACCTATACCGATTTCAAGAAAGTAAAGAATATCAGTTTGGGAAGTAAATCTTTGGTTCTGGATTACGGGGTAGATGAGCAGCGGCGCAAGGGTGTCTTTAAAGATGGTAGTGCCACTTTTACCCGTTATTATTCCGGTAATTATGAAGAAGAGGTCGATTCATCGGGTAAAGTTAAAAAGATTCATTATGTTAGTGGTGGAGATGGTTTGGTCGGAATTTACATAAACGATGACGGCAATAATCGTTTCTATTCTACTTATTGTGATTATCAAGGTTCACTGTTGGCTTTAACAGATATGAATGGCGTAGTAAAAGAGAGGTACGCCTATGACCCGTGGGGGAATCGTCGTAACCCTGCTTTATGGAAAGATACTGAAACGCGTACTAAGTTTATTGTTGACAGAGGGTATACCCTGCATGAACATTTGGATGGTTTTGGGTTGATAAACATGAATGGTCGTGTATACGATCCTTTGCTGGGTATGTTTTTAAGTCCTGATCCTTATGTGCAGGCACCTGGTAATTGGTTGAATTACAATCGGTATGGGTATTGTTATGGAAACCCGCTATCGTATACGGATCCGGATGGAGAAATAGCATGGTTTATACCGGTAATCATTGGAGCTGTAATTGGAGCTTATACGGGTGCTTCTGTTCAGTCAGGTACGGCGGCATTTTGGGATTGGAAACCGGATGCTTGGAAAGGTGCTATTAGCGGTGCGATTATTGGAGCTACTTTCGGATATGGAATTAATGGTGTGATAGGGGCAACGGGCATGACAACAGTTGCTGCGAACGGTGCTAATGTGGCAACAAAATCAGCAGGCTTGGTTAGTACAATGTTAAATAGTGGAACTATTAACATATCAATGAGTGTTTTTTCAAATAGTGGTTGGGACGGTGCTTGGAAAGCGGGAGTTGTTGGTTTAGCAGTAGGTGGCTGGAATGCTTCCGGTGGTTTAGGAATGGTCAAAGGGTTTAATACTACCTCGAACATGGGAAAATTGGCTGGTAAATTAGGTTATCAAATGATAAGTACGGCCGGAAGTTCTATTGGCAATAATTGGGTAAGAAACAAGGGACCGTTTTCAAATGTAACGATAGGTGTTGGACCTGTTAATTTGTCGATTGGAAAAAAACAAAGGTTATTGCAATGGCAAAATAATTTGGGTAATATTGTAATGAATACTTTTGGGTTAAGTAATTTAGCATTTGGTGGGAAAATGAATTTTGATTGGAATAATTTGTCACTAAATTATACTGGTGGAGTGGTTGACCATTTTTTTGATCCTAAAATTTGGTATTCGGGATTTGGAGCACATTCTGTGATTGGAAACAGTAAATTGTTTAACAATCCTATATTATATCCACACGAATTACATCATTTATGGCAATCACGTGCTTTTGGAGATGTGTTTTTGTTGAATTATATTTTACAAGGAGTAGATGCTTGGGCAATGGGTGGTTCTTTTATAGAAGATTGTAACTATTTTGAAGATCAGGCCAATGGAGGCTTTTGGTGGTAAAGAAAATAAATGAAATTATGAAAATGAAAGGATTAATATTGTTGCTAATTATTTTTTTTGGTGGATCTTGTGATATATCTAAACCATTAATTATTGATGGGCAAAGAGAATATGTATTATTTGCTGAGTGTGGACCCATAAATATTAAAGGTTCCTCATTTTCAACCTTGGTAATGGTTGGCTCCAGATTTAATGGGAAATATCGTATAAATAGAGATTCGTTAAAAATAAAAGCATTCTCGGATGAGGATACAATAATAAATATACGTTTTGAATTAGATAACAAAGAACTTGTGGAAAAGGAAATAGAGACTAAGCATGGCGAGACATTGACCTTTCTTTTAAACTATAAATCTACTGTACCCTATCAAAGGGTAAGCGGCACAATTTTACTCTTTCCTTCGAATTTTATTACATGTGAAGGTAAAGCAGTCATAACTGACACTATTAAAATACAATTAAAAAATGGCCGTTAAATGAGTTAGTATTGAAAAAAATGAATGTTCTCCAAAACGGTATAGCTATTGGATTTTTTATAAATATAAATATTTATGATGGAATCCAAGGAGATTTTGATGATAAAGTATTGACTGATCAATTATATATGCATGAATATGGGTACTACCGACAAAGTTTGGATTATGGATTTGGATACTTATTCAGTGTTGGTACACCAAGTGTTTTTAGCGCAAAAAGTCTTCAAGAATGCCTAATACAGAACTGACAACCCATGGGGTTAATGGTATGAACGAAGGGCAAACGGAAAAGCTGTTAAGTACTTTAATAGATGTGAAAATATTTCTTTTTTTCGGAATGAAACAAAATATCCAATAATAATGCCGGTTTTTTGATTTAAAATTATCATTGAATATGAGAAAATTATTATTGCTGTTTTTTATCACTCTAATTATTTGTGTTGCATGTAATACGAATGGGAGTTCACTTGTTTGTGGTGAAAACAAATCAAACATATCTTTATATTTTCAGTTAGGTTCAGGACTGGTTTATAATAATATATGTCCTGACACTCTACTCCCGAATAAACTATACGGACATGTAATAAACCCTTCTGAACAAATTGTAATAATAAATATGGATGCAAACAAATGGCAGGCTTATTTTAAAGGAGGAGGAGATACAACATGTATATTTATTATATAGGGAGATACATTTTCTAAATATGACTTGAAGGATGTACGTGAAAATTATCGTATTCTTAAACGATATGATCTAAGTATAGAAGATTTAACCCTTTTGGAAAATTCAAGAGGAACTCCTGTAATAGTATATCCTCCCTCTGAAAAAATGAAAAGTATGAAGATGTATCCGCCATACGAACAGGAATAAATATTGAATATTATTTTTTAGGACTATGTATTCTTACAATTTAACGAATAAATATAAAAGATGAAATATTTAATTCTTACTTTATTGTTTATGTTGATTTATTGTGATAAATCAGATGCTCAATTGTCTACTTTTGAACACGATATATATATGTATGAATCTGTAATAAAGCGGCCGGGTTGGGCTAATTTAGGCTTTCTGATTGTAAAACATGATGAGTATCAAGAAATATCATTTGATATACGTTTTTCAAAAGATAAAATAGATAAAGTGAATAAAACGATTAGAATTCTTCCTTTAGATGATAAAGTCGTTGAACGGTCAGGTGGTTTTTATTATAATAGTGATGATTTTGTAAAGAAGTACAGATTAATACCTGATAATATTTATAGAATGATTTCCTCCTCTTTTTTAGAAATAATAAATAAAGAACGGTTGCAAATATTAAATGAACTTTCTTGTATTTCTAATGAAAAGATCGAATAGTTCTTTTACAAAATCTTAAAAAAAACGTAATAAATAGATATAAAATACTGTTTACTCAATTTCTAAAATATAGGAGGAAAAAATATGTTTTTAAGTAAATTGTTTTCTAAGAAGACACCCCAACGTAAAGAGAAAGTGGAATACATTACAGGAAAGCTTTCGCCTATTGACGCTGTTTTCCTATCCGATTTAGAGAAATATCCGATCTGGGTGTTTGCGCTAGACCATGAAGAAGATTATGAAGAAGGTCAGGATGAGTCTTGGATAGCTCCAATTACGAACTCAACTGATGTCGGCGAAGAGCTTTGTGACGCTTATATCCTTCTCAAAGTGAAAGGGAATGATTGTCCGGTTCTCGCTCATTTTGACGATATGTTGCTTGATGATCTTTCGTACTGGGATTTTGCAGATGAAGATTGGAAAGAATTTCGTTCGCTTGACGTTCCATCGCCTATCTATCTAATTTCGGTTCCTTCTATTTTAGGGCAGGCGGCAGTTGAGTTTGTAGTCAATGAAGATAGGGGAAGTGCTAGAATATATAAACATGCTATCCCTTAATATCGGGATAATAAGTGATGTGATAAATTGTATTCGATTGTTTTTAAGTTGCTGAATATAAATGTATTGTGAATTTTTTTTTAGATTTGAAATTAATAGTATTCGGAGTAGTTTGGAAAGTGAATTATTTTATTGGTATGAGAAGTAGTATGCATATAACTTTCAAAATTTATTAGGGTGGATAAAAGCTTTAATGCCTTTGATTATATTCGTTCTATTGCAAGTGTACGGTGATTTATTCAAAGAATTGAGCTATGTTAATTTTAGCTGGACTTCGAATGTAACTTATAAATATCCATTTTGAAATGAGGAAGATAATTTTATTGATAATGTCCTTAAGTATCGGATATGTTTATGCTCAAAATGTAGCTGTTGGCTTATCTATTGTATGGAAAAGTGAGAAGGTCTCGATTGATTCGAGTATAGTTATGGATGTTCCTTATTTAAATATCACGTATATGAATAATACAGGGAAGGCTGTCTATCTTCATGGTATTTCGGTGAATGAGGGAGGTATCCCTAGTTTTCCTATGTCAATGACTTTCTCAGATAAATATGGGTTAGAACAGTTGAATGATTATTCTAATGCTAAATATAAGGTGGTGATAGAAGATAATTCGGATTTATTATCTACTTGGATGGTGATTCCTGATTCTACATTGTATGATAAAGAGCATGAAGTGGATTTTAAAAATGACGAGTTGACGCTCATTTATAGTCGATTAAAGAAAGATTCCAAAACGGAATTACCTATAGACACTATTCATGGGGAAAAGGCTTTTTGGGAAAAATTATCCAATCACTTTGTGTTTCTTAAAGCAGATGATATATATACTGATAGTTTTAATCTATATGGTTTTTCGAAATTACATGGGACATATGAATTTCAACTGGTTCCTCGTAATAGAGAATTAAGAAATTATGTATCTATTTTCATGTTATTGGATAAATTTGTATGTGTGAAGAAAAAACTTCCTATCTGGATGAATGGCTATCAGTTATATGATAAACCTCTTGAAGGAAGTAGTATAGAGGTGAAATTTTAGTTGTGGTAATCACATCTCATGAAATTTGTGTTTGTTGTAATAATATTATTGCGATGAAAAAATACTTTTATGGTCTTTTGGAAATATATATTTTATTGTACCAATGATTGTGTATAGTTGCGTTATCTTATTAGTATGAGAAGTCGTGTAGAGAAAACTCAGTTTTATGACAGTCGTGGACTGCCCTCATCCATTTCTGCCGCCGCCATAATGAATATGGCTTATACTTTTAATAATAAGGGTAACCTAATCT
>ENA-OUQW01003459-OUQW01003459.1-human-gut-metagenome-genome-assembly--contig:-NODE-3459-length-11409-cov-2.673507_pt1 | contig 11409 bp, 10 predicted proteins | sample MGYA00248464_ERZ548849 | MGnify/ENA primary metagenome ERZ548849 (study PRJEB26491, sample SAMN04978193) | human gut metagenome | host: Homo sapiens | study: EMG produced TPA metagenomics assembly of...
GCAACACTAACATAAAGTCGTATTTTTATCACTGTGTTGCAAAGGACAGTCCATCTGGGCGACATTGGCGAATTTATAAGGCATTTAGCAACAACTTCTTCGTCTTTTATTCAAATGACAAAATACCCCTGTTCACTCCTGTATACATTCACACCATCTCTATTCATAACCCTTTTCCTAAGCACAAGAATGTTGACTATGTGCATAAGATGCAGAGTTCTGAAAGTCCAGAAACGGTTTCGGACAAGCTTAAATTTTACCGCTGCAAAAACGGCTATCTTCAAAGCGAAATTGCCGATTACATTAATGTTGACAGAACAACCTATATAAGATATGAGGAGAACGTATTAAGTGTATATCCTATCGATAAGATCATCTTACTTGCAAAATTATATAAGGTGGACGTTTGCGACTTGCTGGACGATTATAACAAATTCTTATATAACGATCAAGGCAAGCAAATAAAAAAGCTGCGTAAACGATTATCGCTTACGCAGCTCAAAATGGCTGAATTATTGAACGTGGGTCACTCGACCCTTAAACAATGGGAGTACAATAAAGCCAATATGACCCAAGAAAACTACCTCAAAATAAAAAGCTATTTAGACTGAGGTGACATTGGTCTGTAATGCTGAAATTACTGCCTGCAAAACATCTTCACGTTTCTTTGCTTCGGGAACATTTCTCGTTATGTAATTCTTGATGATGTGTCCGTGTAGGTCTGTGACACGCTTTTGCAGCTCAAGAACTCCCGACTCAGTTTCTGGTTCGTGTACAACAATTCTCATTTAGATTACCTCTCCTATAAACATATTTATACGAAAAGCTCGTCCGATATGCATACTTCTGCCGATTTCGTACACCAGAAATATTTCATCTCAGGTTTCATCTCGTTGTACACTTTTCATCTCGATTTATTATTTCATCTCAGCGTTTTTATCGGCGTTCTTAAGCTTATAGAACGATGTCTTCTTTAATCTCAGCTTTTTCATCGCCTCAACAGCCGTTATCTCACCCCGATCAAGAGCAATTATCACACTATTCCAGTTGGAAGGTTTGTTTACCTTAGGTCTGCCAAATTTTTTGCCTTGCTTTTTGGCAATGGCGATACCCTCTGCTTGCCGCTTTCTGATCTTTAGCCGCTCCTGCTCTGCCATACTGGAAAGCACCTCGATCAGCACGGCGGTTATCATATCGCCTACCCATTTATTTTCATTTTCGTATGTTATTTTAGTGGTGGGAATATCAAGTATTACTACCTTAATTTTCATTTGCTGATAGTATTCAAGCTCGGCTTTTATGTCAGATTTATTTCTCGACAGGCGATCCAGTTCTTTGATTACCAACGTATCGCCCTCACGGAGAATAGCATTCCTCAAAATCTGATACTGTTCACGCTGTAGATTTTTTCCCGACTCCTTATCAATGTAAATGCAGTTATCGGCAACGCCGTACTCTTTCAAGGCGGCAAGCTGCCTGTCCTCATTCTGCTGCTTAGTTGATACCCTCGCATACCCAAACACCATAAAAATTGTCCTCCTGTTCGTAAAAGTTCACTTTATATACGAACGTCCGCAAAGTCAAAAACACAGACTTTGCGGACGTTTTCTTTGTGGTTCGTAAATGTATAGTTTTTCAGACTTGCTTCTTGCCGAAGTGTTTGTTCTGAAGTCGGAAAATGAGATTTACCACATCTTCCTTTGTGTAGCCGCTGCCCTTGGTGGAAGTACCCGACAGGATCTCTAGCAGAAACGTGAGCTTGTCGGGATTGACCCTTGAACACTTTAGCGACATTCGCACAAGATCGTACCTTGCGAGAAACTCAAGTTCACGCAGGCATTGACTCAGGTTGTACACCTGAGTAGATGTTCTCCCGTTCTTCAGAAACATCTCCATAACCTTTTCAGGTATCCAGTTGCTGGCTGTCTCGTACCCGTAAAGATGGTAATGGAGTTTGCAGCACAGCTTGAAAAGATCATTGGAATTTCCGTTGCGGATAACAGCAATGCAGTCCTTGCCAATAATTGAATAGATCTTTCTGCTGGCATAGCTACGCAGACTTCTTACGGTGCTAGGTGAAATACTCAGCACCGTTGCCGCCTGAGAGTCAGACATTCTCGCCACATTAACGAGATCTCTCGCTCTCTTGCTCTGACACCACTTGCAGCTGCTTATATACTGCCAAAGCTTATTTGCGGCAATGACTCGCTCTTGGGTAAAGTACCCTGCTTGCCTTGTCTGCAAGGCTAACTTTTTGTCGTAATTAATGTCTTTGAGCAGGGTTAAGCACTCTGCAAAAATCGACCTTTGTTTCACAGGCATATTAATCGCCTCCCTATAAAATTTTGCCCCAGAGAATCCAGAGCGGACAGCCGTGAATTTCAGGTTATTGATTTTAAATTCAACGCATCCGTTCACTCTGGAGCTACTAATATAATCGCAGCTTAGCATCTTCAAAATTAATATCAAAATATTTTTAAAATTTCTTGATCGGAAATTTGATCTGTATTTTCATCAATCTCAGCTCTTTTATTTGCAAAAGTGGCATTTAGCGTTTATCGCAAACAGGTCTTGGCTAATGGCGAAACAGCTTGCAAATTTCCACTTGGCTTGGCTGCAAAAAGTTTTGCTTAAAACGATAAAAGATTAACTGATTTCGTTGTTGCTTGCAGACGATCTACTGTCCCAAACGGTCGCAAGATACCCCCACCCACGCCGTAAGCCGCTGAGTGCCGCCGTGTCGAGCTGCAGCAATGCCGTAGGGTAAACATACCCAAGCAGCGGAGCAAAAGCCGTGTACGCCGCCGTGTGCGGCTGTGGCGGCAAAAGGAAAAAAGCACAGCCAGACCGCAGGAAAAATGCCGTCAAGCCGTGCTCTTTTTATTTAGTAGTACCCATAGATAGTGAATTTTTTAGTTTAGATGCAATTCAAATCTCCAAAATTACGAATAAATCTCACCCGAAAATCTACCCGGATTTTGCAGGGCGGCTAATAATGCAAAATAGCTGCTGAAAACCACCCTAAAATCGGTCTGCGGCGATAAACGCACTCCCTTGATACCCCATATTGCTAAAATCCAATGGTGCAAGAGTTTTCGCCAACAGGACTTGATTTGATGCTGTTTATCTGCTAATTTTGTATCAAAGAAGAGGTGTGATACCCAAGCCTAAAGATACTCGTGCCATTATTAAGTAAGTGTTGTCGAGGTCTTGAGATATGTGCTCAACTACTTCACCACTCAACATATCAGCTCTATCTATTATAATTAACTTATCTGAGAGGGAAGTTAAATCCCTTGCTGAGTCTACACCTCTTTCAAATACGACTACATCTGGATGAGGATTTCCGTTTCTTACCAGATTGCACATATATGTCTTACCTGTTGCGGCTGCACCTCTAACTACATTTATTCTACCCCTAAGCTGTATGTCAAAGGTTACTACTTCTGCTGATGATACTATCAGATGTCTCGTTTTCTTATCGTAACTTATCATACTTTCAAATCCTCTCTTTAAAGAAAAGAGAGCGAACTCTTTGAAAGAAATCGCTCTCTTTGTTGATGCATTTAATCTGAGGTAGACGTAATTAACTCGCAAGTAAATTATAATCCTGTTATTTCACCATTAGGGTAAACAACGTAAGGATACTCGTACCCTAAACCGAAGGGGTCGCCCCACATCTGAGTACCCGTGCCGTATTCATTTCCATTCGGTGTCTTACCATCCTCAAACGTGCCACTCTGCCAGTTTCCGTTTTCATCCTGCCAAGTCCAAACGTGACCGTCATCAGAACCGCCGTTATTATTAGAGCTACCTCCACCATTATTGTTGCTAGAGCCACCGCCATTATTGGAGTTGCCTCCATTGTTATTGGAGCTACCGCCGTTATTGGAGCTACCTCCGCCATTATTGTTGTTAGAGCCACCGTTGCCTCCGTTGCTCCAGTTGTTGTTATCGGAGTTGCCACCATTGTTATTGCTGTAGTTATCTCCGCCATTGGTATTGTTGTCAGAAGTCTCCTCGACATTCTTGTCCTTCTTCTTTTCCTCTGGCTTTTTCTTGATAATAAGCTTTGATGTAGCGGTCACTTCGTTACCGCTGCTGTCCTTAGCCTTGTAGGTGATAGTGTATTTTCCAGCCTTGTAATCAGACTTCTTTGCCTTGCCGTCAAGCTCCGCTGTGAACTCTACACTCTCATCATAGTTATCCTTCACGGATACCCCTTTCTTGAAATCAGGGAGCTTGTCACCCTCCGTTATTTCATACTTCTCCTTGATACCCGTGAATTTAGGTTTCTCACTGTCAACTACCGTTACCGTGATGTTCCAGAGTTCTTCCTCTCCTGTGGCAAGCTTGATGTTAAGTGAAATGCTCTGTACGCCCAACTTGTCAAGTGCTATCTTTTCTTCGCCGCTGGCAAATGCAGCTGTGTCGATCTTATCACTGCTCAGCTTTGCAGCAAGTTCAGCTGCGGTCATTTCGCTGCCTGCCTCAAGCTCACATTCAAACACCTTAGGCTCTTTCACCTCAGCCTCAGAACTGCTTTCCTCAGCTGCGGAAGATACCGAACTTGTGTCCGCAAGGCTGCTTGTTGTGTCTTTCTTACCCTCGTCATTTCCGCAAGCGGTAAGAAATACCCCTCCTGCTATCGCCAAAGCTGCTGCCGCAACAATAATGTTTCTCGCCATTTTTGATACCCCTCTTCTAATAGATTTTCCAAATACTTTAACGTCAAGTGCCTTAGGCACGTCAGTTTCATTCTCCATACCCTCAAGACCAGCTCTGAGCCAGAAGAACGGAATGATACATCTGAACTTCTTGTTCTCTTCTTCCTCAAGGCGTTCTATCTCGTCACGCATTTTTTTATTCGCTCTGCTGAGCCTGCTTTTCACAGTACCCAAAGAGATCTCCAGCGTGTCTGCTATCTCCTGCAAACTCATTTCATCGTAATACCTGAGTATCACACACATACGCTGCTCCTCAGGCAGGCTTTCAACTACCCTGCGTACACATTCGATAACGTCCTTGTTTTCAAGCAGCTCGTCAGGTATCTCGCCGTCAATGTCCTCAAGCTCGAAATCCTCGCCGTCCTCTGTCATATCTGACAGATATAAAGGTTTTTTCTTACTAAGATAATTCTTACATCTGTTTACTACTGTTGTTCTCAGATAAGACTTAAAACCGGATAAGTTCTTTATATTGTCTAATTTCTGAAATACACATATGTAGCTGTCGTGGATAATATCCATTGCTTCCTCGTCACTTTTGACGATGCTCTTAGCAAGGAAAAACATATGCTGACAAGTTTCTGTGTACAGCACTTCTTTAGCCTGCTGATCACCTTGCTTCGCTTTCTCCACCGCTTCGGTGTAATCCACTTCTTCCTTCATTTTCTAAACTACTCCCATCTTCAATGATTTTCCTAAACAATGCCTTTTGCTGATCTTGGGTCAGCTGATACCCATCAGCGAGTTTCCCAAAGATCTTGCAGAGAACTTCTTCATTCATCTGACCACCTCTTGCTCTCTGTATATATAGACAATCGAGGTGCAGAAAAAGTTCCACATTTCTCAGAAAAATTTTCCTTGATCTTTATTATAACATTTTTCTTACTTAAAGTCAACAGTTTCTTAATAATTAATTTCTCATATGAGTAATTTTATTTGAAATATACAACTCATATTTACATCTTCAATTATTTATCTTGTTTCTTTAAAATAATAATATAAAGCAAAGTTAAAGAAACTGACAGGAGAGATACCCAAATGATTAATGAAAACTGGATACTCGTAAAACTTCGCAAGTACCTCACTGACTATAACTGGAGCATTTATAAGCTAGCCAAAGAGTCTGATATACCATACTCAAGTCTGAATAATATCTTCATAAGAAATACAATGCCAACTGTAAGTACCCTAATGAAACTCTGTAATGGTCTCGGCGTATCTATGTCGGACTTCTTCAAAGACGATACCCTAGATCAGCCTGTCTCCCACGTTGTCAAGCTCTCTGATGAACAAGCTGATATACTCAGCAAGTACGATAGGCTTTCTGCTAGTGATAAGAAACTCTTAGCTGCGTACCTGTCAGGCTTGGCTAAGGAGTAGGTCTTTTCTTATCCCACCCAACCACCCCTTGATGTGATACTGGAGTTAGCTGACGGTAGAAACTTACTTTGTAAACTGCACCTCGATGGATATTAGCTGTTTAGGGTGCACTCCGTCATATTCTTTAGGGGTTCTCATATCCGTCATACTGTGTTCCTGCAAACATCATTGTACTATATTTTATCTTAGTATTGTTCTTATGCGATTTACAAAACTCGATTTGTAGAAACAGTCCTTGAACATTACTTTAGCTAAAATAAAAAATTATGGAGCCAAAGCCCATGTTTATGGGCTTTCTTACAGCTATTTAGTGATATCATAAGGCAGGTTCAGATGTCAAGCCGCCACCTGAACTAATCCTTACTTACACTTAGCTATTTACATAAATATCCTTAAATATATGGCGTTTCTCGAGCGAAAAATAGAGTATATACTAAAATCTCGCTATAAATTTAAGTCAGATTTCACGCAAAAATCCACCTCAACAAATTATTATTTGCACTAACAAATTTACATATATCACCATGAAAATATGGCTGAACTCGCAAGAAAATATAACAAATCAGGAATTATTATACATATTCACATGAAAGTATGCTGTTCTTAACCATATAAGTATTACCTACAATAAATAAGTATGACCTACGAAAAAATAGTTCATACCTCAGCAAAAGGTAAGCCGAACTAATCGGTAGAATAAAATATTAGCCAAAATAAGCCACTTCTTAGGTAGTTGACTCAGATTGCAAATCAAGACAGCCAATGCCGAAAAATGAGGATGACAGTATCAATGCAGCAAACTTATAGGTTAAACTAGCATCTCTATGGTTTCCAAGCAGAAATCATACTCACACTTCGGTCAACTCAAAGCTAAACACCATTGGCTTTAAGAATGTATACAAATAAGAATTAAAACAGGGGAGCTTAATATAATGACAAAAAAGTATTCTGTAAACATCTCAGACAGATTGCTGGCTGAGATTATAAAAATGCAAAAGGACAAGCAGGCTGACAAAAGTCAAAGCTGCAATGATAATTCTAAAGAAACTCAATTTGACAAATTTACGCCTAGCACAATGAAACACATTATAGAACATTATTTGACGTACTGCCCACACGACTTTATGCCTCGCTTTTTCTTTGATAAAAAAGGAGATACAATTTTTTCAGATCTAGCGTTAAACAATAAATATATTAACCATTTTCAAAAGAAACAGAAAAAAGCATCAGGTATCGGCACAGACTTTATAGATATCAATTATTTTTTGACAAAGGGTATTCCCACTCATAAGATCACTTTCTCTGTTCCAGACTATTTGTTGGAAACTCTTTTGTATGTATGCACACCTAAGAGCGAAAATAATAAGCTGTTCACAAGCCAAGCAAAAGCTCTAACATATGCTATTGTATTTTACATTTATGACAGCTACAAACCATTTTCTCGCACACATAAGGGAATGGATATTCACTTATTAAACCTTCTGGGTACAAAGTGGAAAAATAATATGATATCGACAAATCGCTCATTGATGTTTGCGAATAAATACACATATATCATTGATCTATTCGGCGGCGGTCTTGGCTTAACTATGAATATAACTTCTCAATTCAAGCACTTGATTATTAATGACTTTGATGTTCGTAAGGCAAATTTATTTCTTTGCCTTAAGAATGATCCGATTAGACTTATATGCGAAATTTTAAGGTTTCAATATACAGAAGAAAACTTTAACATAATGAAAGACCAAAAGTATACCGTAGAAAAAAATGATATTGATAGTAATAAGTACAATATTTTTGAGGCAGTTCGATTTCTTTTTCTTAGTGCATTCAGTTATATGTCTGATTGTAAATCTTTTTATAAAAGCAAATCGAGATTTTCAAAATTAAAACTAATAAAACGAGTTAGTTGTATCCCTATCTATAATGAACGACTGCAAAAGGCTACAATACTGAATGAAGATGCACTTACAATTCTTCACAACCTCGGCGAATATATTCCTCCAAAGAATCAAGCAAGTTCCTTGATCATAGCAGATCCACCTTATTACGAAACAGTACAATATCCAAAAGGAAATGATACTAAACCGACAACATTCAAGCTCGATTTACATAAGGAACTCATCAACCTACTTTTCAGATTTGAAGGCAAATATGTCTATTATTATAGGAATAACGATACTATAAACAAAATCTTCTTTGAAAAAGCAAAACAACTTAAGAATAACGAAATAAGACCTTGTAACAAATGTAAAGACGTATACTACATTAATGTCGATATACCAATGAGGAAAAAACCTGATAAAGACAGCAATGACGAATCCGAAAACAATGCTGAGCTTAACGCCAACGAAGTTGACCCAACTAAAACTAAACTTAATCCCAACACAGAAAGAATAATCACAAATATCGACAATCCATTAAAATCCGATGTGCTTGGAGCTATATTTGACAAATTCCAAACCAGAGGAAAGACATCAACTCTCAGCTTAAAACCATATACTGAAAATATAAAAGATATATTTAGCGGCAACTTATTCTATGCCATCAGCAAAAAGCACAACAGCAACCTAAGTGATGAACCACTTGAAATTCTCGGCGATTTTTGTAATTTCTTAGAAAAGCAAATAAATCCAGATAAGTCTGGTGTGATTAAGCGTATTCGAAAAGAAGGAAAACAAAATGGCTTATCTGATAGTGAGATTGATAAGCAATGTGAAAATGCAATGAGTGATCTTATAGTATTCTACCATTATTTAAGGTGGATTGAAACACATTTCAAAACTATAAAAAATAAAAGAAAGCTGATTGAAAACAGCGATTGACTTACACCATTTATTGTGGTATGCTGTATGATACCCAATAAAATAAAAAAGGAGAACCTCATATGAGTACAAGCAATACTGACTGCGATAATCGGAAGTACGCCATATATGCCCGTAAATCGAAGTTTACAGCAAAAGGCGAAAGTATAAATCAGCAGATCGACCGCTGTAAACTTCATCTTAGCAGTATGAACGTTGCTGAGGAAGATATTATCATATTCGAGGACGAGGGCTATTCTGGCGGCAATACCGACAGACCTCAGTTTAAAGAGATGATGGATATGTGCGAGGATAACAAAATCCAATGCGTAATATGCTATAAGCTCGATAGAATAAGCCGATCTGTGTCAGATTTTACAAATACATTCAACAACTTAGAAAAACACAATATTCGCTTTATCTCCGTCAGCGATGGTCTCAACGGAACTAACAGCCCTATGGATAAGGCAATGATACAGCTTGTAGCCGTGTTTGCCGAACTGGAGCGAAATATAATTGCTGAACGTATTATTGATAATATGACCGAGCTAGCACAGAAAGGTCGGTGGCTCGGCGGCACAACTCCAACGGGTTACAAAAGCGTTGAAACCTTCGGCAGTACTAATAAAGAGGGCAAAGTGCACTACGCCCGAAAGCTCGAGATAGTACCAGAAGAAATGGAACTTGTCAAGAGAATTTATAAGCTTTATCTCAAAACAGAATCCCTCACGGCTGTTCAGGCAATCTTACTTAATGATAATATCAAAACGAAAATGGGTAATGAGTATACACGTTTTGCAATAAAGGTTATTCTAAGTAATCCCGTATATGCTAAGGCTGATAACGCTGTCCTTAAATTTTTTGAGAATAAAGGCTCGACAATATACGCAGAAGGCACCGAATTTGACGGAACTAAAGGAATGATGGTTTATAATAAAACCAAGCAAGAGAAGAATACCAGCCATAAAGTTAAACCTTACAATGAATGGATTGTAGCTATTGGCGAACATGAAGGTGTTATAGATGGAGCAGACTGGGTAAGTGTTCAAAATATTCTGGATAAAAATAAGGATAAGAACTACAATCGCCCACGCAGCCATTGTGCATTGCTTTCTGGATTGCTCAGATGCAAATGCGGTTCTATAATGTACCCTCGTGTGGCAAAAACTTATAATGAACGAGGAGAAAGAAACTTTGCGTATGCGTGTAAGATGATGCTTAACTCAAATCGACAAAGATGCAATGTAAAACGCATAAACGGCAACTTCCTCGATGATCTTGTCTGGGAGCAAATCAAAGTTCTGACATCGGATAAATCTGAATTGGCAAAGCAGCTGAAAGAGGTACAGGGCAATTTTGAAAGCGATGAACAGCCTGTACTTAAAGAACTGGAGCAGATGAAAAAAAGGCTTAGCGACAATAAACAAAAACAAAAGAACCTTATAAATTTTATTGCCAATAACGGAAGTAAAATGTCGCCTGAAATGTCCGATGACGCTAATGAGCAATACCGAAAGCTTGAAAACAGCAACAAAGAGATCAGCTCAAAAATAATCAAGCTTGAAGAAGTTGTCGCACAAAGCGAGCAAGCATTTGCTAATTTCAAAGATCTTGCAACTCGCCTAGCTGAATTTTCAGCAGCCTTAGATACCCAAAGCACCTTTGAGGACAAACGATACGCTGTGCGGCAAGTTATAGAACACGCTGAATGGGACGGCGAAAATGTAAAATTATTCTTTGTTGGTAACAAAACAGTAGAACTTCAGGATATAAAGGACGAACTCGCAGACTATAAAAAAGCCCACAGAAAGCGGGCAAAGACAAGCTCTGATGAAAATACGACATTAGGTGAGGATAGCGAACGAGATACTAATGCACTTTCGCTCCCAGAAAAAGTCTGCCAACGATATCCACTTTGACGAGCCTGTTGACTCCGATAAGGACGGCAATCAGCTTTGCCTTATCGACATAATCGCAGACGGAGAGGACGTTGCCGACAAAATAGAGCTTTCCATTCGCAGTGAACAGCTCTACCGCTATATCGAAAGCTCTCTTGATGAGCGTGAAAGACAGATAGTCACTTTGCGCTATGGCCTTTTCGGTCAGCCGCAGCTGCCGCAGCGAGAAGTCGCAAAACGCCTTGGTATCTCACGTTCCTATGTTTCAAGGATAGAAAAGAAAGCCTTGAAGCTTCTTAAAGACCGCTTCGATAAGCAGTGATAGGCGTTGACGCAGTAGGGGCGAACAGCGTTCGCCCGCTGATTATCATATCATGTCATTGTTTTAGCACTCATAAAACTAATATGCTAGCACTCACATAATGAGAGTGCTAAAATTCAGCTAATGTTCACAATATCTTCACACAATAAACACATAGCAGGGGTATCATAAAGACAATGAAGAAAGGAAATGATACCAATGGAAGAGCAGAATAAATGATAAAAGCTTACAAGACAATTTAAGATATAACACATCAAGGAGGAATTTATATGTTTGGA
>ENA-OUQW01003462-OUQW01003462.1-human-gut-metagenome-genome-assembly--contig:-NODE-3462-length-11399-cov-6.387077_pt1 | contig 11399 bp, 9 predicted proteins | sample MGYA00248464_ERZ548849 | MGnify/ENA primary metagenome ERZ548849 (study PRJEB26491, sample SAMN04978193) | human gut metagenome | host: Homo sapiens | study: EMG produced TPA metagenomics assembly of...
GACAATTGAGATATCGAAAGGAAGCAAGAAAAAATACGAATTAGACAAAGAAACGGGATTGATTATTTTGGACCGTATTCTTTACACTTCGACCCATTATCCGGCGAACTATGGATTTATTCCGAGAACGCTCGGCGATGACAAGGACCCACTTGACGTGCTTGTGATTTGCTCGGAGGAAATTGAGCCGATGTCGCTGGTTCGCTGTTACCCGATTGGCGTTATGTACATGCGTGACAATGGGGATATGGATGAGAAAATTATTGCGATTCCGTACAACGACCCAACATACAATTACTATACCGACATTGAGCAGCTGCCGGAGCACATCTTTGAAGAGATTCAGCACTTCTTCTCGGTATACAAAGATTTAGAGAATAAGGAAACAGACGTCAAGGACTTTGGTGGTCCGTCAGAAGCAATTGCGGTTATTGAAAAATGTATTGCTAACTATGAGAAAAAATACGACGATAAAAAGTAATGAAACAATGAAATGGTTTATCATGCGATAAACAGTACGCATATGAAAAATCCCTGTCAATTTCGGGTGAGATTTTCACCCGAAATGACAGGGATTTTTTTGAATCATTAACAATTAACTTTCCTGCAAATAAAGAGCGTTTGCAGCAATTACTTTTTTCATGGCTTCCTCGCCCGGAGCACCGATGGTGTTACGTTTTTCTACGCATGTTTTCATCGAAATTGCTTCGTAGATATCCTCTTCAAAAACAGGAGAAATCTTTTTATACTCTTCCAATGGAAGGTCGTCGAGTGGAATTTTCTTCTCGATACAAAGCAGTACTAACTGTCCGATGATGCCGTGTGCATCACGGAAAGGAACGCCGTGGTTGACTAAGTAGTCAGCGGCATCGGTCGCATTTGTGAAACCATGTTTTGCGCTGTCTTCCATAATTTCCTTATTAAACTTCATTGTATCAATCATGCCGGTAAACAGTGCCAGACATCCCTTTACGGTGTCAATGGCATCAAAGGTAAATTCCTTGTCTTCCTGCATATCTTTGTTGTAAGCAAGCGGAATTCCCTTCATTGTTGTCAGCATTGAAATCAAAGCACCGTATACACGACCGGTTTTTCCGCGGACAAGTTCGGCGATGTCCGGATTCTTTTTCTGTGGCATGATACTTGAACCGGTGGAATAAGAATCATCAATTTCAACAAAACGGTATTCGTTTGAGTTCCACAGAATGATTTCTTCACAGAAACGGCTCATATGCATCATAATCGTCGAGAGAGCACTGAGCAGTTCAATGAGGTAATCACGGTCGGAAACTGAATCCATACTGTTAAAAGTAGGACCGTCAAACTTCAAAAGAGAAGCAGTGTACTCGCGATCCAAAGGATAGGTTGTTCCGGCGAGAGCACCGGCACCGAGCGGACAGTAATTCATGCGGTCATAGATGTCGCGCAGGCGGCTTCTGTCGCGGCGGAACATTTCAAAATAAGCCCCGAAATGGTGAGCAAGTGTCACCGGCTGAGCTTTCTGCAAATGGGTAAAGCCCGGCATAAAAGTATCAATATTTTCTGACATGATCCGGTGAATTACCACCATCAATTCCTTGAGCAAATCATTGATTTCAACGATTTCATCTCTTGTGTATAATTTCATATCCAAAGCAACCTGGTCGTTTCGGCTGCGTCCGGTGTGAAGTTTTTTGCCGGGATCTCCGATGCGTTCAATCAGGTTTGCCTCCACGAAACTGTGAATGTCCTCGTGTTCCGCAGTGATTTCTAAAGCACCGCTCTCTAAATCATTCAGGATTCCCTGCAGGCCATCGACAATGGCATCTTTTTCAGAAGTAGTTAAAATCCCCTGTTTTTCTAACATTGTTACATGTGCAATACTTCCTAAAATATCCTGTTTGTAAAATTTCTGGTCATAGGAAATGGAAGCGTTAAAATTGTGTACTAACTGATTGGTCTCTTTGGTGAATCGTCCTCCCCAGAGTTTCATAAGTATCCTCCATTCTTAAGCCTGATAAGCAGGCGGTTATTTAATGTTACATCCAACAGATGTTCTCCCACAGCATCATAAACATACTATCATTTACAAAGAAAATTAGCAATAGAAAATTGACCGATTGGAGGCGGCGTGGTAAAATGGATATCAATGCCGTTGGAAATAGAAACGAAACGGTAAATTAGTTTAAGGGGGATATGGCAGATTGAAAAAAATAATAAAGACAATTGGCTGGACGCTGCTTGCCCTCCTTGTCTGTTACGGCTTGGAAGTGTTGTTTCGTGCCTTGTTTGGACTTGCGTTACATAAAGGGATGACAAAGCAGGAACAAATTCGAGTGCAGATTATGGCAAATTTTATTTTGAAATTGGTTGTATTATTTGTGTTTGGTTTCTGGTATGCCGTGCGGGAAAATAAATGGCATTACAGACCGGATTACCGCCCATTATTTACGGTAAAACGTATCGCCGGTTTGACGGCGATTGGGCTGTTTGGACAGTATGCGATTGGCATCACCGTTGGATTTTTGCGGTATCTTCTGCCAAACATATTTGCTTCCTATGACAATGTGAGTGAGATTTTAAGCCTGAAAAACGGTTCTCCGTTTGCTGTGCTGCTTCTTGTTGTTGTCGTGGGACCGATTGCGGAGGAACTACTGTTTCGCGGCGTGATTTACGGCGGACTTAGAACTTGTTTTCCGGTTGATGTGTCAGCACTTGTTTCGGCACTGATTTTTGGTATATACCATAAAAATATTGTTCAGGGATTGTATGCGGCTGCCTTTGGTATTATTTTGGCGTACATCTTTGAAAAAACACAGAGTATCTGGGGAAGCACCCTTATGCATATGGCATTTAATTTAAGTTCTTATTTGATCAGTGGAATCGGACAATGGTTTGCCTATCGGCAAATCCGGATTGCTTCTATCTGGTATGTGATTTTTTATGTACTTTGCATTGTGGTTGTGGCGACAAGCATTTATTCGCTGCGCCGGCTGCCGAACCGATATGATGAAATTAGAAAAAGGAATGGAGATGTGGAAGGATGAGAACTTTTGCAAAATCAGATAAATTACATGGAGTATGTTACGATGTGAGAGGACCTGTTCTGGATGCGGCAAATGAGATGAAACGCCAGGGCACGGAGATTCTCCAGTTAAATATAGGAAACCCGGCGCCGTTTGGCTTTCAGGCACCTTCGTGGATTTTGGACGCCATTCGCGATGCATTGGATGACCCGATGAGTCAGGGGTATAGCGAGTCCAATGGTATTGTTGAGGCACGTGAGGCGATTTTAGATTATCACCGGTCAAAGGGGCTGCCGAATTTGGAGATGAACCACATTTACATCGGAAACGGAGTTAGTGAAATGATTTCCCTTGCGATGCAGGGCTTGTTAAATGATGGCGACGAAATTTTGATTCCGGCACCGGATTACCCATTGTGGACAGCTGCGGCAAAATTGGCAGGAGGAACGCCGGTTCATTATATTTGTGATGAGAAATCTAACTGGTATCCGGATATTGCGGATATGGAGAAAAAAATCAATTCCAGAACAAAGGGAATTGTCATTATTAACCCGAATAATCCGACAGGTGCTTTGTATCCCAAAGAAGTGTTAGAGCAGATTGTGGAGCTGGCAAGACGCCATGAATTGATTTTATTTGCGGATGAGATTTATGACAGACTTGTTTTTGATGGCAAAACGCATACATCGATTGCATCTTTGGCGCCGGATTTGTTTGTAGTAACGTTTAACGGACTTTCCAAATCAGACCGCATAGCAGGATTTCGCAGCGGCTGGATGGTGCTTAGCGGAGACTTGTCAAAGGGCAAAGGCTACATAGAAGGAATTAACATGCTTTCGTCCATGCGTTTGTGTGCCAACGTGTTAGCACAGCACGTGGTGGCACCGGCACTGAAAAACAGACCGGATGTTGACCCGCTTTTATTACCGGGCGGCAGATTGTATGAGCAGCGAAAATGCATCTGTGAGGCGATTGATGGTGTGGATGGTTTGTCTGTTGTTCATCCGGAAGCGGCCTTTTATATCTTCCCACGTATTGATGCAAAGCGTTTTGGAATTCAAAATGATGAGCAGTTTGTGTTAGACTTTCTGCGTGAAAAACATGTGCTTTTGGTACATGGCGGCGGATTTAACTGGGCAAATCCGGATCATTTCCGTATTGTCTATCTGCCAGAGGTGTCCGTTCTTACAGAATCTATGAAGAAGATGGATGAATTTTTGGAAAAATACCGCTAGGATTGTCTTGCTTTTTAAAACAGTTTTCGGTATAATGAAATTAAGTTTGGAGATTTTGTGAAAGGAGAAATAAGATGTCGGCGATGTATGTTCAGGATATTACAAATCGAACCAATCAGGCAGCAAGTGTATCGCTGTCCGCTTCGCATACAAAGACATCCATTACTCCGTTTCAGAAAGTGTTAGAAAAGGAAAATGCATTGTATGCTGCGGCTTCTGAGGAAAACACAAAAAGTGTGTCGCTGAAAAAGATGACAGCAAAGACGATAGAAAAAACATCGTCAGCATCAAAGACAAACAAAACGTCGAATGATACTTCGGAGAGAACAGGAAGCACGACGTTAAAAGGTATCTTTGAGCGGGCGGCAGAAAAATATGATATTTCCTATGATTTCTTAGTTGCCGTGGCAAAGGCAGAATCAGATTTTAACACAAAGTGTGTTTCCTCTGCCGGAGCACAGGGAATTATGCAGGTGATGCCGGAAGAACAGAAGGGGTTAGGAATCAAGGACCCTTTTGATGCCGAGCAGAATATTATGGGAGCGGCAAAACTTCTGAAAGCGCATTTGAAGAAATTTAACGGTGATTACACATTGGCGGCAGCGGCATATAACGCCGGCAGCGGTGCGGTGAAAAAGTACGGCGGTGTGCCACCGTATAAAGAGACGACAAATTACGTGAAAAAGATAAAGAAATTTATGCAGGAAGGCGTTACTGTTCCGAACCGCAAGGTTTCGACTACTTCCGATGCATATGAGGGAAGTGGTGCTTCTACTGGTGTAGAGGAGAAGGAAAAAACGTCACAATCGACTGATACGACTGCAGTAAAAGCGACGGCTTCAGATTTTGAAAAAGTTACGGTGGCAGTTGGAACCGGCGATAATGCGGTTACAATGACATATGGTGCTTATTTGAAATATTTAGAAATGGGGAGCACCGGCGTCGGTTGATGCGGCACTCCCTCATACAAGTTTAAGAAAGAAGATTTTGCATGGCAGTCTGATAGAGGATATCACTTTTCGACTGCCAGTTTTCGCATACTTTGATAGCATCTGTTTCCGTGGCAACGTCCAAAGACAGCTGCATGAGAACATGATTGCCGTCGCGCAGTGTGCAGGTGGCGAGATAGGTGCCATCGTTTGTCGCATGGTAGTCACTCACTAAAGATGTATCATCAATGATTTCAAATTTGTGTTCTTCTAAGTAATGATTGATTTCGTCCCGAATTTCTCTTGATAAAGGAGCACCAAACAACTCTAATGTTTCGGCACCCGCTTCGGTCAGCGTGTAGTACGTTAAATGATAGGTGCTGTCCTCTTTGATTAAATCCGCTTCTAACAATTCCCCAAAGGCATTTTGTAAATTAAAATAATTTGTGTAGCCGCGGTCTGTGATGTAATCGGAAATCACGCCGGGCGGCAGTGGAGAATCTACTTTACTTAGTGTATATAAAATAATTAATTTATAAATGGTAATTGAGCCATTTGGCATAGCAAATCCCTCCTTATTTCCCGTGATAAAATTTTCCCTGAAAAATATGTTCCTGCTTCATTTTTTTTTGAAGGGAGTTTAGAACCATTCGCTTGTTGGCACTCCACAGAGGAGCAATTAATAAGTCCTTTGGTCCGTCACCGGTCACACGGTGTATCACCATATCCGGTGGAAGAATCGAAAGTGCTTCGGTAATGTAGTCTAAATACTCATCCGGAGTCAGTGTCCGGAACATTTTATTTTCATAATCCAACGCTAAGTCGGTTCCTTTCAGTACATGCAAAAGCTGGAGTTTAATACCGTCACTTCCTATATCAGCAACATATCTTACCGTATCGATAAAGTTTTCTTTTGTTTCACCAGGCAGACCGGCAATCACGTGAGTTACAACATTCACACCGATATTTTGCAGGTTTTTTACTGCTGTTTCGTATACGGAGTTTGGATAACCCCGCCGGATGTAGCGGATGGTGTCCGGATGAATGGTTTGTAAACCGAGTTCAACGGTTACCGGCATTTTTCTACAGCAGTCGGCTAACAGCGAGAGAACATCGTCTCCTAAACAGTCCGGTCTCGTTGCAATTGCAAGCGTGACAACGGATTCATGTGTCATTGCTTCTTCCCAAGCCGCCCGCAAAGTTTCAACCGGTGCGTATGTAGCGGTGAAAGATTGGAAGTAAGCGGTAAAATGATGCCCTGCGTTTTTGTAACGGGAAACACGGGCAATGGCTTCTTCAATCTGTTCGGTAATGCTTCCTTTGGTGGCGGCAAAATCACCGGAACCGCTGCCACTGCAAAAACAACAGCCTCTTGTACCAAGCGTGCCATCGCGGTTTGGGCAGGTGGTTCCACCAGCCAGAGAAATTTTATATACTTTTTCACCAAAACGTTTTTTGTTCTCGTAATCCAGAGAGTGGTACGGTTTATCGCCCCATTTTTCCATGATTAATCAGCAATATGTGCTTTTACGGCAGCACTTACAACATCTGCAACGCGTGGATCAAAAGCTTCCGGCATAATGTTATCTTCGTTTAACTCATCTTCCGGTACTAAAGATGCAATCGCAAGAGCGGCTGCTAATTTCATTTCTTCGGTAATCTGTGTGGCACGTCCCTCTAAGGCACCTTTGAAAATGCCGGGGAAAGCAACTACATTGTTGACCTGATTTGGAAAATCGGAACGTCCGGTTCCAACCACTTTTGCACCGGCCTTTTTTGCAAGGTCAGGCATGATTTCCGGCACCGGATTTGCCATGGCAAACAAAATACCGTCGCGGTTCATTGAGGCAACCATTTCCTCTGTTACGATTCCCGGAGCGGAAACGCCTACGAAAATGTCAGCGTCGACAAAGGCATCGGCAAGACTTCCCTCTTTGCCGGATAAATTGGTAACTTCCATCATTTCTTTCTGCATCCAGTTTAAGTCCTTACTGTTTTTGCTTAAAATACCGGATTTATCGCAGAGTGTTACATCCTTAAATCCATAGCGGAGTAAAAGTTTTGTGATAGCGATTCCTGCGGAACCGGCACCATTTACAATGACTTTACAGTCTTCTTTTTCTTTGTTCACTACTTTTAATGCATTGATGATTCCCGAGAGAACTACGATAGCTGTTCCGTGCTGGTCGTCGTGGAAAACCGGGATGTCAAGTAATTCTTTTAAGCGCGTTTCGATTTCGAAACAACGTGGTGCGGAAATATCTTCCAAGTTAATGCCGCCAAAAGCAGGGGCAATATTGACTACGGTTTTGATAATTTCTTCGGTATCCTGTGTATCTAAACAGATTGGGAAAGCATTGACCCCGCCAAATTCTTTGAATAAAACAGCTTTTCCTTCCATAACCGGCATAGCGGCTTCTGCGCCGATGTTACCGAGGCCCAAAACGGCACTTCCGTCGGAAACAACGGCAACTGTATTTGACTTGATGGTATAGCGGTAAGCTTCTTCCTTGTTCTCTGCAATTACTTTACATGGTTCTGCAACACCCGGTGTGTAGGCAATGGCAAGATCTTCTCTTGATTTTACCTCACACTTTGGTGTGGTTGTAATTTTTCCATTCCATTCTTCATGCAGCTTTAACGCTTTTTCGCTCTGTGTCATAATATCCTCCATTCTATCTTGTACAAATCCAATAAACATATAACAATAATCATATCATTTTTCAAGGGCAAACACAATAAGTTTCTCTTGTACTTTTTATGGAAAATGGTACAATGAGGATAGGATGGCGCCATGGCGCTAAGGAAAGGAGAAAAAAGGATGACTTACGAAGAAGCAAAGCAGAAATTAATGCCTGTTGGTCAGGAACATTTATTACAATATTTTGAGGAATTGGGAGAAGAGGAGAAAAAGTCACTGTTGAAACAGATTGAAGATTTGGATTTGTCACTTCTTAATTTGATTGAGGGCGGTGTAAAAGAGATACCAAAAGGAAAATTAGAGCCGCTTGGTGCTGTGACATTAGAGGAGATTGCGGCAAAGAGAGAGCATTATGAAGAAATCGGACTTCAGGCAATTTATGACTGCAAAGTGGGTGCGGTTCTTTTGGCAGGCGGACAGGGAACAAGACTTGGTCTGGATAAGCCAAAAGGAATGTTAAATGTTGGCGTGACAAAAGAATTATATCTGTTTGAACAGTTAATACATAATTTGATGCAGGTGAAAGAAAAAGCGAATGCATGGATTCCGTTATTTATCATGACAAGTGAAAAGAACAATGACGATACGACACAGTTTTTCAAAGAACACGATTATTTTGGCTATAACAAAGATTATGTATTCTTTTTTGTTCAGGAAATGGCACCGTCAGTAAGCTATGACGGAAAGATTTATATGGAAGGTAAAGCAAAACTTTCAACTTCACCAAATGGAAATGGCGGCTGGTTCTCTTCCTTGGCAAAAGCAGGTCTTTTGGATAAAATTGATGAACTTGGCGTGGAATGGCTGAACGTGTTTTCTGTGGATAATGTACTTCAGAAGATGGCTGATCCGGTATTCGTTGGTGCAACGATTGAGGCAGGCTGTGTGTGCGGCTCAAAAGTAGTGGCAAAGGCAGACCCAAATGAAAAAGTAGGAGTTCTTTGTTTAGAGGATGGAAAACCATCGATTGTAGAGTATTATGAAATGACTGATGAAATGATTCATTCCAAAGATGAAAATGGACGGCTGTTATACAACTATGGTGTTATTTTGAACTATCTGTTTAATGTAAAAACGCTGACAAAAATTATGAATGAATATATGCCGACTCATGTAGTGGAGAAAAAGATTCCATATATGGCAGAAGATGGGCAGATGATGAAACCGGAGGAGCCAAACGGTTACAAATTTGAACTTCTTGTTCTGGATATGATTCGAATGATGGACAATTGTTTATCTTTTGAGGTTGAGAGAGAACGCGAATTTGCACCGATTAAAAACAGAACCGGTGTTGATTCTTTAGATACGGCGAGAGATTTGATGAAAAAAAATAAGATTGAATTTTAAAAAGCGTGCAATTTAGCCCCAACACTACTTGACGAACCTTTGTTTATTCGATATAATGAGGTTTCAGAATTATCGTAAAGAATCATTTGAAATTCGATTATCTGAAATTCGAGCGTTTGAGTTTGATTTCCTGATTATGAGATTAGATTAGTTAAGAGTGGTTGAGAGATGTATCAGCATTAGAAAGGAAGTAATGTATGGATTTTTCAAAAAAAACATTAGTTGAATTGCGCGAGATTGCAAAAGAAAAAGGTTTGAAAGGAATCACGGCATTGCGTAAGCCGGAGTTGATTCAGCGGTTGACGGAAGTTTCCGAGGAAACGAAAAGGGAGCCGGAGGTTATGCCGGAGAGAACGATGGAGAGAAAGCCGGTTTCCCAGAGAACACCGATGGAACGCCAGACAAGACCGGTAAGACAAGACCGCATGGAGCGGAATGACCGTCAGGACAGATACGAACGTCGACCGATGCGTCGTAATGAAAATGGTTACAGCAACGGCGGTTACAGCAATAATTATAACGGCGGCTATAACAATAACGGTTATAGCAGTTATAACAATAACTATGGCAGCAATAGTTATGAGCGGAACAATAACTACAGCAATAACAATTACAGCAACAATAACTACAGCAATAACAATTACAGCAATAACAATAATTATGGCAATAATAACTATAGCAGCAATAATAATTATGGTAGTAACAGTAACTATAACAGCGGTTATAACAATAATAGCTATAATAATGGCTATGAACGAAAAAATGATTCCTATAGCGATAGAAGAAATGACTCATACAGTGATAGAAATGATAGAAGAAATGATTCACACGGTGAGAGAACATATAATTCGCATGAAAGAACTTATCATTCCGAGAGACCGCAGCATGAACGTGTGTCACAGTCGAACTATTATTACAATAATCGTCCACAGAAGTATCATGATGGGAGCGATGGGCTGATTTCGATTGTTAAGGATCGTCAAATTACGGAGGTACATCCGTCTGAATTGAAAGAATTAGACAGTGGTATTACGAAAAATGGTATTTTGGAGATTATGCCGGAAAATTATGGATTTATCCGCTGTGATAATTTCCTTCCGGGTGAAGATGATGTATATGTAGCACCACAGTTTATTCGGCGTTTTGGGCTGCGTACCGGTGACATTATTGAGGGGAATTTAAAAACGAGAAACCAGAGTGAAAAGTTCAGTGCACTGTTGTATATGACAAAAGTAAATGGATATTCACCGACCTATTTGTATAATCGTAAAAAGTTTGAGGATTTGACACCAATTTTTCCGAATAACAGGATTCATTTGGAAACACCGGGAGCAGGAGTATCGATGCGCATGCTCGATTTGATTGCACCGATTGGTAAGGGGCAGCGTGGTATGATTGTTTCCCAGCCAAAAACCGGAAAGACAACCTTGTTAAAACAGGTTGCGAAAGCAGTTACGACAAACTATCCGAAAATGAAACTGATTGTTCTTCTGATTGATGAGAGACCGGAGGAAGTTACGGATATTAAAGAGTCGATTGAGGGTGAACAGGTAGAAGTCATTTATTCTACATTTGATGAATTGCCGGAAAATCACAAACGTGTATCGGAAATGGTAATTGAGCATGCAAAACGCCTTGTGGAAAGCGGCGAGGATGTAATGATTCTGTTAGACAGTATTACACGTCTGGCAAGAGCTTACAACCTGACTGTAACACCGAGCGGACGTACCCTTTCCGGCGGTCTTGACCCGGCGGCGCTGCATATGCCAAAACGTTTCTTTGGTGCTGCACGAAATATGCGTGAAGGCGGCAGTCTGACGATTCTTGCTACGGCGCTTGTAGATACCGGAAGCCGTATGGATGATGTGATCTACGAGGAATTTAAAGGTACCGGCAATATGGAGCTTGTACTCGACCGCAAGCTCTCCGAGAAGCGGATCTTCCCGGCAATCGATATCTTAAAGTCCGGTACACGCCGCGACGATCTCCTGCTCACAAGCGAGGAGGCGGAAGCTGTGGATATCGTCCGCAAGGCGACAAACTCCATGAAAGCGGAGGAGTCCGTGGAGAAGATCCTGGACATGTTCGCACGAACAAGAACGAACAGAGAGTTCGTGGAAATGACAAAGAAAACACGATTCATATAAATGACGGGCCGGTGCTCGGAATCCGTCGGTCATTT
>ENA-OUQW01003464-OUQW01003464.1-human-gut-metagenome-genome-assembly--contig:-NODE-3464-length-11389-cov-3.231957_pt1 | contig 11389 bp, 11 predicted proteins | sample MGYA00248464_ERZ548849 | MGnify/ENA primary metagenome ERZ548849 (study PRJEB26491, sample SAMN04978193) | human gut metagenome | host: Homo sapiens | study: EMG produced TPA metagenomics assembly of...
GAGCCGCTGGCAGACGCTTTGGAAGGTCACGATCCCGAATGTGATGCCCTCCATCACAATCTGCACGTTCTTATCGCTCACGAACGGTTTCAAGCTCTTCGACCAGAACCTCGCCCTCACGGGCGGGCAGCCCTATACCATCCTGTCCGACGGCAGCTCGATCAAAGAGACCGAAATGCTCGCGCTGAACATTCTCAACACGTTCTACGGGCAGAATGCCAACTCGCGCGGCACCGCGCAGGCCAAGGCCGTGCTGTTCTTCATCCTCGTCGCGACCATCGGTCTTCTCCAGCTCAGTGCCAACCGCAAAAAGGAGGTGCAGCAGTAATGAACAAGCGCTCTCTTTCCGCCGAGGCTCGCCGCAAGACGACGCTTTCTGTCGTGCTCGGCGTCATCTGCGTCATCTATGTGCTGCCGGTCCTCACGGTGGTCATCAACTCCTTCAAGCTCAACACCTATGTCAAGACCGACACGTTCGCCCTCCCGAACGCGGAGAGCTTTGCCGGCTGGGCGAACTTCATCAAGGGTCTGACGTTCGGCAACTACCCGTTTTTGAAGTCCGCGGGCTACAGCTTATTTATCACCATCGTCTCGACCGCGCTGATTTTGCTCTGCACGTCGATGGCCGCGTGGTACATCGCGCGTGTGGACAGCAAATTCTGCCGCATGGTCTATTATCTCTGCATCTTTTCGATGGTCGTGCCGTTCCAGATGGTGATGTTCACACTGTCGAAGACGGCCGATACCCTCAAGCTCAACACCCCCTGGACCATCCCCATCATCTACCTCGGCTTTGGCGCGGGGCTTGCGATTTTCATGTTCGTCGGCTTTGTCAAATCCATCCCGCTTGAAATTGAGGAGGCGGCCGCCATCGACGGCTGCGGCCCGCTGCGCACGTACTTCTCCGTCGTGCTGCCGATGCTGCGGCCCACGATGATCTCTGTCGGCATTCTCGAGATCATGTGGGTGTGGAACGACTATCTGCTGCCCTATCTCGTGCTCGACCGCACAAAGTACATGACCATCCCCATCCACATCCAGTACCTCAAGGGCAGCTACGGCACCGTCGACCTCGGCGCGACGATGGCGCTGATCCTGTTGAGCATCATCCCTGTCATCGTGTTCTACCTGCTGTGCCAGAAGTACATCATCAAGGGCGTGGCCGCAGGCGCGGTAAAGGGTTAACGCCTTTCATCCTTCATTTTCCAGAAAGAAGTGGTTCCATTGATCGAACGTTCCTCCGGCATTCTGATGCCGATCTCGTCCCTTCCCTCGCCCCACGGCATCGGCACGATGGGCAAGGCCGCCTATGACTTTGCCGACTTTCTCGCCGCCGCGGGTCAGAAATACTGGCAGCTCTTGCCGCTCGGCCCGACGAGCTACGGCGACTCGCCGTATCAGAGCTTTTCGTCCTTTGCGGGTAACCCGTATTTCATCGACTTGGACTTGCTCATCAAAGATAAGCTCCTGACGCGCGCGGAGGTCAACGCCTGCGACTGGGGCGACGATCCCCTCTATGTCGACTACGGCAAAATCTACGCGAGCCGCTTCACGCTGCTCGAAAAGGCCAAGACGCGCGGCTTTACGCGCGACCGCGAGGCCGTCGCGGCATTTGAGCGGGAAAATGAGCGCTGGCTGCCGAACTACGCCCTCTTCATGGCGCTCAAGCGCCACTTCGGCATGAAGTCCTGGACGGAATGGGACGACGAGGACATCCGCTGCCGCACAAGCAGCGAGGTCATCGAGCGCTACCGCGCCGAGCTGCGCGAGGATGTGGAGCTTTTCACTTACATTCAGTTTCTCTTCTTCCGCCAGTGGGAGGCACTCAAGGCGTACATCCACTCGCTCGGCATCCGCATCATCGGCGACCTGCCCATCTATGTGGCGATGGACTCCGCCGACGTGTGGGCAGAACCCGAAATGTTCCAGCTCGACGAGCACAACGTGCCCACCGAGGTCTCCGGCGTCCCGCCTGACTGCTTCAGCGAGGACGGGCAGCTCTGGGGCAACCCGCTCTACAACTACGAGGCCATGGCGAAGGACGGCTTCGGCTGGTGGATCCGCCGCATCGGCGGCGCGCAGAAGCTCTACGACGTCATCCGCATCGACCATTTCCGCGGCTTCGAGAGTTACTGGGCCATTCCCTACGGCGAGACGACCGCCAAAAACGGCCGCTGGGTCAAGGGCCCCGGCATGTCGCTCGTCGGCGTGCTGACCGGCTGGTTCCGCGACCTCGATTTCATCGCCGAGGACCTCGGCTATCCCTCGCCCGAGGTCGTGCAGCTGCTCTCCGATTCCGGTCTTCCCGGCATGAAGGTCCTCGAGTTTGCGTTCGACTCGCGCGACCCGAGTGACTACCTGCCGCATAGCTGCAACTTCAACAGCATTTGCTACACCGGCACGCACGACAACGCGCCCCTCGCCCTCTGGCGCACGGAGGCGGATAAGGCGGACATCGCGTTCGCGAAGAAGTACCTCGGCCTCAATGACGAGGAGGGCTTCAACGCCGGCATCATCCGCGGCGGCATGAGCTGCCAGAGCAGGTTGTTTGTCGCACAGATGCAGGACTATCTGGGCCTTGGCAAGGGCTGCCGCATGAACACCCCCGGCACGAGCAGCGGCAACTGGCAGTGGCGCATGCTGAGCGGCGAGGCGAGCAAAAAGCTCGCAAAGTCCATCCACGAGACGACCCGCATCTACGGGCGCCTGTAAGGAAAATATGGCACGGCGGTTTGGGCACACGCCCAAAACCGCCGTGTTTCGTTATATTTCATCAGAATATTACGAATTGTATTTATATTTTGACGAAAAAAGAGAGCTGGGTATTGCCCTGCTCTCACTTTTTTAATTCACAGGAGTAACAGTTTGCTGTAGTCCAGCGCAACGCGGACGGCTGCACCCGCTTGCAGATCACTTTCGTGTCCGACGGCGATGCGCAGTATCGGCGCGCCTTCGGCACTGCCTTCCGGACGCAGGAGGAGGATATTTTTCTCCACGCCGGGGATCATGCGGCAGACGGTGCAGGCCATTCCGCCGCTTTCACTCAGGGTGACGGTATTGTCTGGAATGCCGAGCGTTGTAAAGGGCTTTTCCGTGACAACAAGCGGCAGCGCCACGTTCCACTCGGGAAGATAGACCTTGCCGTCTTTCGCCTCGGCGGCGAAGAAGTTCTTGCAGCCCGCAAGGCGCGCCGCGCTGACGCTGCCCGGGTGGCGGATCATTTCGTCCATCGGCGTGACCTCGCCGGTCCGTCCGTTTTCCATCACACAAACGCTGCGGCAGTTGCGGTAACACTCGTCGCGGTCGTGGCTGACCCAGAGGATGGGGCCGTTGAACGTCGCGAGCAGGTCGGCAAGCTCGATCTCAAGGTTCCACTTCAAATAGCTGTCCAGCGCGGAGAACGGCTCGTCGAGCAGGATCGCCTCCGGCTCGGAACACAAAATGCGCGCGAGCGCCACACGCTGCTGCTGGCCGCCGGAGAGCTGCGCGGGATGCTTTTTCTCAAGCCCCTCAAGGCGGAACATACGAATCTTCTCCGCCAGCACGCGGCGCTTTTCCGCCTTGTCGCCGCTGCGGATGCCGCAGAGGATATTCTGCTCTACGCTCATGTTCGGGAACAGCGCGTACTGCTGGAAAAGATACCCGACCCTGCGCTGCTGCGGCGGCAGATTGATCTTCTTCTCGCTGTCAAACAGCACGCGGTCGCCGAGCACGACGCGCCCGCGGTCGGGCGTCACGATGCCCGCGATGCACTTCAGGGTCATGCTCTTGCCGCAGCCCGAGGCACCGAGCAGCGCCATCGTCTCGTCCGGCGCTTCAAACTGTGAGCACAGATGAAATGCGCCAAGCTTTTTTTCAATATCGACGGACAAACTCATCTTCTCGCCCTCCTCGCCTTGCTCGCATCCGTGAGGAAGTCACGCCGCTCGAGCATATTGACCGCCAGCAGCACGACGGCGGAGATCGCAATATTGACTAAGACCCACTTCGTCGCCAGCACATCGTTGTTCGTCTGCCAGAGCTGATAGACCGTGGTGGAGATCGTCGCGGTCTTGCCGGGCGTGTAGCCCGCGATCATGCTCGTCGCGCCGTATTCGCCGAGCGCGCGTGCAAAGGCCAGCACCGTGCCGGCCAGCACGCCCTGACGGCAGTACGGCATGCGGATCCGCCAGAAAATGTAGGTATTCGACAGGCCCAGCGTCTGCCCCGAATAGGCCAGCGTCTCGTCAAAAGACTCGAACGCGCCGCGCACCGTGCGGTACATCAGCGGGAAGATGACGACCACCGTGGCAAAGATGGCCGACCACCAGGTCATGACCATCTTGACACCGAACGTTTCGAGCACCCACGCGCCGATGACGCGCTTGGGGCCGAACACGCGCAGCAGCAGATAGCCCACGACCGTGGGCGGCAGCACGAGCGGCAGCGTCAGAAGCACATCGAGCACACCTTTGACCAGGCGCGGAAGCTTTGCGATATAATAGGCGGCAAAAATGCCGACAAAGAAAATAACGACCGTAGAGATCGCCGCAATGCGCAGCGAGTTCCAGAGGGGATACCAGTCCATCGTGACCTCCCTTGTAGAGCGGAAAGTTTGCGCCGCGCACGGCGCAAATAATCTTGAAATTTTTTGCCGCGACATGTGCATGGCAAAAAACACCTCTCACGCAGCGAGCGTCGAAGGCCGCTCACCGAAGTGAGCGGCCAAGGCGCAGAGCGTAGTGCAGCTCTTTAAAATGAAAGCCTTTTAGGCTTTCATTTTAGTAAACCGCGCTGAAGCCGACGCGCTCAAAGACGGTCATCGCGGCATCGGTCTCAAGATAGGCGAGGAATGCGCGCGCGGCTTCTTCCTTTTCGCCCTTCAGGACGGCGGCGGGATAGATGACCTGGCCGCACATCTCGGCGGTGGCGCTGTCGACGACCGTGAGGCCGGCGGAGTAAGCGTCGGTGGCGTAGATGATGCCGCAGTCAGCGCTGGCCTCGCTCACCTGAGTGGTAACTTCCTTGACGTTGTTGCCGTAGGTCAGGCAGTCGGTGAGCGCCGCCTCATCAAGGCCATAGTAGGCGAAGATCTTCCGGGTGTACTGGCCGACGGGCACGTCGCTGTTGCCGATGGCGAGCATGACGTCGCCGCTCTTGAGGAGCTCAGCGAGCTGGTCGAAGCTCTCGATGCCCTTGGGGTTGCCCTCGGGAACGGCGAGCGTGACCTTGTTCTCAAGCAGGTCGATGCGGCTGTCGGTCACGATGAGGTCAAGACCGTCGGGGTTCTTGTCCTTGTCGTCAATAAGGCTGCCGTCCATGGCGTTCATCTGCTTGGGAGCGGCGGAGATGAACAGGTCGCAGTCAGCGCCCTCGCTGATCTGGGTGAGGAGCTTGCCCGAGGAGTCAAAGTTGTAGGTGATGTTGACGTTGGGGGCAACTTCCTTGTACATCTCGGCGATCTCCGTCAGAGTTTCGGTCATGGAGGCGGCGGCGAAGACAATGAGATCAACGCTCTCGGTGTTCGCATCGCCCTGGGTGTCGTCGGTGTTCGTGTCGTCAGTCTTGCTGCCGCAGGCGGCCAGAGAGAACACGAGCGCAAGCGCAAGGAGCAGAGACAAAAGCTTTTTCATGTTTGGATACTTCCTTTCAAATTTTTTCTTTTTCGCGCGTTCATTGAAAAGCGCGGCGATACAGGAACGGGCAAGAACACGCCGCACGCAATTTATTTCCAATTCCCATCGGGAAACTTGGACAAATTCACCTCGCTATCCTCAAAATAGATAGCGCTCCCTCAAGATTTCGCGCCCGCAGGCGCGAAGCGTTAAAGTTGTCAAACAGCACCGACTCATTCGGTTCAAAAATCTATCAGTCCTGCCCCCCTAACCCCGCGCCCCTGGGGCGCGAAACAAGCGCCGCAGACTTTTCCCCGCAAGGGGGATGCGGCATCCGTAAAGCGGCAAAGCCGCTAACGGCTGCCCAAGCCGTCCGCAGACGGCAAATAATCTTGATCCGTTTTTTGCCGCGGTCACCGTCGCGGCATTACGATTCCCGCGCCCGTTGGGCGTGCCAATCGTGCCGCTTCCTCGAAACTGGCTCGCTTCATCCGCCGCTGGCGGCGCTTCGCCAATTTCCATGCGTGTGGCAAAAAACACCTCTCAGCCTGCAAGTGTGCGAGCGCAAGCGAGTGCGCGCAGCAGGCTGTACCCCCCCTCAAAACGATGGCTCCGCCATCGTTTTGAAGTTTTATTTTCCAAACGGGCAGATCGGATAGTGACACGGCTTGCACCCAAGGCACAGCCCGCCCTCACCGAGCGCCGCGAGATCCGCGCGCGTGACGGGCACGTCCGCCGCGATCTTCGGCAGCATTAGGTCGAAGACCGTCGCGCCCGCGTACATCACGCACCCGGGCAGACCCATGACGGGCACACCATCGTCAAAGTAACCAAGCAGGAACATCGCGCCCGGCAGGACCGGCGCGCCGTAGGCGATGATATTCGCGCCTGCGGCCTTGATGCCGCCCGGCGTGTTGTCGTCGGGGTCGACGCTCATGCCGCCGGTACAGAGGATCATGTCGGGCTTCTTTTCGCGCATCGCAAGCACCGCGTCGCGCACATTCTCCACCCCGTCGCCGGAGTAGACGACCTCGAGCGTTTCGATGCCGTAGGTCTTGAGCTTGTCGATCACGACCGGCGTGAACGTATCCTTGATGAGGCCCTTTTTGACCTCGCCGCCGGTGGCGACAATGCAGGCGGTCTTGCGCACATAGGGCTTGAGAGACAGCAGCGGCTTATCGCCCGCGGCCTGCTCGGCCTTCCGGAGCTTTTCTTCCTCGATGATCAGCGGAATGACGCGCATGCCCGCGAGCTTGTCGCCCTCGCGTACAGCCATGCCGCCCTTGCGCGTGGCGATCATCACCTCGTCCTGGCTATTCACGGCGACAAGGCGCGCGGAATCGACCAGAAACACGCCGTCACAGGCGGCCTTGAGCTCGATCTTGCCCTCTTTCACGCCGCTGCGGATCATGTTTTCCTGCCCGCAGAGGGCCAGAAGCCGCTCCGCCGCGTCGTTTTCGTGCACCATGCCGGGCGTCATCTCCCAGACGTAGAGGTGCTCCTTGCCCATGCTGAGCAGCACGGGGATGTCCTCCTCCGTCACGACATGGCCCTTGCGGAAGCGCGCGTCCTTATACTGGTCCTTGATGATCTGCGTCATGTCGTGGCAGAGCACATGGCCCACCGCGTCCTCGGTTTTGATAAGTCTCATTTCTTCAGCACCTCGATCTCGTCTCCAGCCTGAATGCGGCCCTCTTTGATCACAATGGCAAAGATGCCTTCGGTCGGCATCACGCATTTGCCCGTCGTGCGCTTGATCTCGCAGTCGTTGTGGCACTGCTTGCCGATCTGCGTGACCTCAAGCTCCGTCTCGCCCACGCGCAGGCGCGTGCCGACGGGAAGCGTCTTAAGCTCGATGCCGCGGGTGTTGATGTTTTCGGCAAAGATGCCCGCGTCCAGCTCGAGCGGGCAGATATCGCGCATCGTGTCCACGCTCTCGTCGGCCAATAAGCTGATCTGGCGGTGCCAGTCGCCCGCGTGGGCGTCGCCCACAATGCCGTGATGGCATTTTACGTCGATATAGGGAACCTCATGCTTGCGCACGCCCTTTTTCTCGCTGATGTTCACAGCCGTTACATGAGCCATTTTATCATTCCTCCGCTTCATAAACGCCGCTCTTGCCGCCCTCTTTATAGAGAAGGTGGATACCGTCGATGCGCATATCGCGCTGGACGGCCTTGCACATGTCGTACACCGTGAGCGCGGCGACGCTGACAGCTGTCAGCGCTTCCATTTCAACGCCCGTTTCGCCGTGGCAGCGGACCTCGCTGCGAATGTGCAGGGCGGTTTCTTCGATTTCAAACGAGATGTCCACCTTCGTGAGCAGCAGCGGGTGGCACATCGGAATCAGTTCACTGTTTTTCTTCGCGGCCATGATACCCGCGACCTGCGCGACCGCCAGCACGTCGCCCTTGCCGATGGAACCCTCTTTGATCTTGTCCATCGTCGCTTTCGCCATGCAGACCGTCGCGGCGGCGCGCGCCACGCGATAGGTCTGCGCCTTTTCGCTCACGTCCACCATGCGGGCGCGGCCCTGTTCGTTAAAATGCGTCAGTTCCATCCTCAGCCTCCGATCGCAAACATGCCGCGGTGCGTCTCCGTGACGCCAGTCTCGTCCATGTGGTGGCGCTCCGGCTTTATCAGAATGCCGCGGCGGATGGCCTGCTCCAACTCCTCGCCGGATAAGCCCCGCAGCGTGATCTCTGCGTCCGAATGCAGGCACGGCTTTAATTTCCCGTCCGCCGTGATGCGGATGCGGCTGCACTCTGCGCAGAACGCGTGGCTCATCGGCGCGATGAGACCGACGGTCCCCTTTGCGTCCGGCAGACGGTAGCATGCGGCTACGCCGTCATGCGAAATGGGCTCCAACTCCGGACAGCGGTCCAAGACCGCCTGCGAGGGGAGGTATGTACCAAAATCCTTTCCGCAGCCCATCGGCATGCGCTCAATGAAGCGCACCTGCCACGGATGTTCGCGCGTTAAGTCCACAAAATCGGCGATCTCGTCATCGTTGACGCCGCCGAACAGCACGCAGTTGAGCTTGATCTTTGCAAAGCCCGCGCGCTCCGCCGCGTCGATGCCATCTAGGACGTCCTGCAGCGTACCAAGACGCGTGATGGCGCGAAAGCGCTCCTCGTTCAGCGTGTCGAGGCTGATGTTGAGGTGCGTGATGCCCGCGTCGCGCAGCGGCCGGGCAACCTCTTTGAGCAGGCTGCCATTCGTCGTGACGCAGAGCTCTTCAACGCCGGGAATTTCTGATAACATGCAGCAGAAGTCCACCGCACCGCGGCGCACAAGCGGCTCGCCACCCGTAACGCGGATCTTCTTGACGCCGCAGCGCACAGCCGCGGCGGCCATATCCCGCAGCTCCTCGAGCGAACAAAAATCCCCGTGCGCGCGCTTTTCCACACCCTCTTCTGGCATGCAGTAGCGGCAGCGATAATTGCAGCGGTCCGTGATGCTGATGCGCAGGTATGTAATTGATCTTGCAAAGCCGTCCAGCATCCGAAACGCCTCTTTCTCCCATGGTACTGCATGATATTTTACCAAATATCACGCTCTCACGCAACACAGTCGTCCGATAATGTCGAACCGTATTTTTATATTATCGTAATCTTGACTTTTCCCGCAGTATTTTTTAGAATACAAGCAACGATTTTTGACCGGGAGGGCCGATTTATGACTGACGGCAATACCATCCGCTCCGTGGCGAAGGCGATGGAGCTTTTGCAGCTCCTCAGCGACGCGGGCGAGGCGATGACGCTCACCGCCATCAGCGAGCGCGCAGGGCTGCCCAAGAGCACAGTGTTCGGCCTTTTGACCACCATGCGCGACTACGACGTCATCACGCAGCATCTCGACGGCAAATATGCCCTCGGCCTGCGCCTTTTTGAATACGGCTGCCGCGCCAGCGCGTTCTGGAACATCTCGTCCCTCGCGCGGCCTTACCTTGAGCATCTGGCAGAAGCGACCAGCGCCTCCGCCATGCTCTCCACCTATGAAAACGGGCACATCGTCGCCCTCGACCAGGCCGAGGGGCGCGACAGCCTTCGCATCGTCTCCACGCCGGGGGCGCGGCTGCCGCTGCACTGCACCTCGCAGGGCAAGATCGTCCTCGCCTATATGAGCGAGAGCGAGGCGGCAAATCTGCTCGCCCGTGTGCCGCTCACGCCCTACACCCCGCACACAGAAACGGACGCGGGTGCTTTGCTCGCATCGCTCCCCGCCTGCCGCGAAGCGGGCTTCGCCGTGGAAAACGGTGAGTATAAGATCGGTCTTCGCTCCATCTCCGCGCCGGTGTTCACCGGCGGCGGCGCGCTCAAGTACGTCGTCAGCGTACTGGGGATGTTCCGCTCCGTGCACTCGGACGAGTTCGCGCACGCCGAGCGCGCGGTCGTCGCCGCGGGGCAGATGCTTTCCGCCGCACTGGGCTATCCGGGAAAGTGAGGCTTTTTCCCGCGCGGAAAAATCTACGCTTGACCCTATAATTGTTATAGAGTTTATGATGACTCCATGCTATACTGATAAGGAGTCTTTTCCGATGCAAAACGATCTCACCACCGGCAGCGTCTTTCGCAACGTTGTGTCCTTTTCGCTGCCGTATCTGCTCTCTTACTTTTTGCAGACGCTCTACGGCATGGCCGACCTCTTCATCATCGGCCAGTTCGAGGGCGTCGCCAGCACGACCGCCGTCTCCATCGGCTCGCAGGTGATGCACATGCTCACAGTCATGCTCGTCGGCCTTGCGATGGGCGCGACGGTCAGCATCGCGCAGGCCACCGGCGGCGGCGACAAAAAGCGCACCGCCTCTGCCATCGGCAACACGGTCACGCTCTTCATGCTGCTGTCTCTTGCGCTGACGGCACTGCTGCTCGCGCTGCGCGGGGGGATCGTCTCCATCATGTCCACACCGGAGGAGGCCGTGCAGGGCACGCTCGCCTATCTCACGGTCTGCTTTATCGGTATTCCGTTCATCACGGCGTACAACATCATCGCCTCGATCTTCCACGGCCTTGGTGACAGCAAGAGCCCCATGTACTTCATCGCCGCAGCCTGCGTGGTGAACATCGGGCTGGACTTCTTCTTCATGGGGGCGCTCCGTCTCGGCCCGGCAGGCGCAGCACTTGGCACGACGCTCTCGCAGGCCGTGAGCGTTTTGCTGGCCCTCTGCGTCATTTTGAAGCGCAGGAGCATCAGACTGTCGAAAAGCGATTTTTGCCCCCGGAAGGCCACGATGAAAGACATCCTTTCTATCGGCCTGCCGGTGGCGGCGCAGGACGGCTTCATTCAGGTGTCCTTCATGCTCATCACCATCATGGCGAACCAGCGCGGCCTCACCGACGCAGCGGCGGTGGGCATCGTGGAAAAGATCATCAGCTTCCTCTTCCTCGTCCCCAGCTCCATGCTCTCCACCGTGTCGGCGCTGGGCGCCCAGAACATCGGCGCGGGCAAGTACGACCGGACGGACGACATCCTCCGGTACGCCATCGCCATCGGCGTGGTCATGGGATGCATGCTGATGCCGGTCGCACTGCTCACCATTCCGCAGTACTCCATCTTCCACGCACTGCACCTGACCAACACCATGCTGGCGATCATCATCCCGTGTTGCGTTTCGCCATTCGGGTTCTTCCTAGGTCGCGTATACGCGCAAACCTCCGTGCCGAACGAACTACTGGAACATTCTGGACGTTTTTGGCCTGTCAGCGGGAGGATTCCTCCACTGACTGGCGGAATTGGGACTCTGAGGCGGCTGTTAGCGGGAGAATTTCTCCACTGACTGGAAGAATTGGATG
>ENA-OUQW01003468-OUQW01003468.1-human-gut-metagenome-genome-assembly--contig:-NODE-3468-length-11384-cov-4.034955_pt1 | contig 11384 bp, 8 predicted proteins | sample MGYA00248464_ERZ548849 | MGnify/ENA primary metagenome ERZ548849 (study PRJEB26491, sample SAMN04978193) | human gut metagenome | host: Homo sapiens | study: EMG produced TPA metagenomics assembly of...
ATGATGCTGCCAGAATCTAAGGAATCCCACGGTTTTAACCGTGGGAGTATGTCAATATAGTATATCAACTATGGAAACGCGATGCAAGTTGTTTCATGAAGCCTTGTTTTTTCTAGCTTTTCGCATGGTCTGGTCGTTGCATTGCTGATCAAAAAATGTTAAAATATGACATATGAGAATGAAGTCTCCACGCCCATGCGGTGTGTAACTCCTATGGACGTGGTACTCTGCCTACTTTGATAGGAAAATGTGAAAGGAAAACACATATGTCGTTAGATTTACTTAAGGCTTCTTTTTCTGCGATGTTTAATGCACTATCTCAATTTGCGTCGCAGTTGCCCACTTTTCTGGAGAAAGTCACCGGAATTTCCTCTGCCACCTTAATCAAATATTTTCAATACGCAGTGGCAGCTTTTCTTATACTTCTTTCTATGCTTATCTTGCAGAGGGTATATCGCCTTTTATTGCCAAGACGCTTTGCTCACCGCTACCATATCAGCCGGTTGCCAAAGCAGACCATCATCAAAAGACGACTGCCTATTTCGAAGAATACTTATGAGCTGCGCTTTCCATCTTGGCAATATGCCAATGCAGACGGAACGCGTGATCAAAGACGCAAGGGAAATCATGTTAACTGGCAAAGTAGTTGCCTGTTCATTGACTCCTACAAGATTTTTATAAAAAACCCACTTCAAATGATGCGGCTTGTGCGTCATCTTCGTGAAGAAGGCTTTGAGATTGCCCCATGTAGTCAGGAACTTAAAAAGCAAGAATCTCAGTTTTCCACACTATCGTCGTATCGAAGTGGTTCTTCAAAAGAGCTACACAGACGTTTCCAAAGCAATCCGTTTGAATTTGAAGAGTATTGCGCTGCTCTCTTTCGCGCGATGGGTAAGCGGGCGCAGACAACCAGATGTACAAATGATGGTGGCTATGATGTAATTGTCAATGATCCAGATGGCAAGAAAGGAATTGTCGAATGCAAATGCTATGCGCCAGACTCCAAGATTGGACGTCCGATGCTACAAAAACTTGTTGGTGCTGCGGTTGCTTACCCAGTCAAGCTTGATTACATCATTTTTATCACGACAAGCGACTTCTCGGAAGAAGCCAAAAACTTTGCTAAAGATTTCCAGAAACGGGAAAGCATTTCCTTTGGACTAATCAATGGACAGACACTTACTGATCTTTCTGAAACATATCTATCTTCAAAAACAACAACCGCAAAGAAGAAAGGTCATCTTGACTGCACGAGCTGGATGGATTGGCAATTAACAACTGCGGATCTGAAGGATTATGTCCCTGCTGATTTATATGGACGGCTTTGACATCCCATGCTTAGACGAACTCCCCTGCAGTGTAAACACACTGTAGGGGAGTTATTTTGTACGTTTTTTGCCTAATTTACCAAAATCGAAATTTTAATTACATCCCGATTTTGTACATCTTTAAGCTTTTGTAATCAAAATTTTTTTAGCTACAATCATTAGCTATTGACAGAATTTTTTAAAGCTTTTCCAACCTTAAATCGAGGTGTCTTGGATGCGGCAACCTCGATCATTTGGCCATTCTTTGGATTTCGCGCTTGTCTTGCTGGACGTTCAGCAACTTCAAAAGTTCCAAACCCTACTAATTGAATTTTATCGCCGGCTGCCAATGCCTCTGCTGTTACAGCAGTAAAAGCGTCAAGTGCTTTGTCAACATCTACCTTTTTTAAACCTGACTTTTCAGAAATGGCTGCGACTAATTCCTTTTTGTTCATAAAAAAATTTCCTCCTTTTAGCACGGCTAACTACCCAGTAAGGATTAGCCTATTGGGGAATATCACCGCGTATTTTCTAATTTTTAATACGGCTACAAACAATAAAATTGTACCATAAAATGTGCACTTTTTCAATAATTTTCTAAGAGGAAATCCCCTGCCAACGTCAGGAGTTGATTAGCTGATTTGGCAGAGGACTTTTTGCAAAAAGCATATACTTACCCTTAATTTTCTCCATACTGACTTTTGCAATTTTTGCTAGTTGGCTGCGTTTCTACCCTCTGCCTTTCCATTTGTAATGTAGTGCATGTAGTAGGCGACATTGTTGCTACCAAAGGCAGCTTTCAAATCAGCATAGCGATTTTTATAGGCGGCAAGATTGAATGTCGCTGTTGCTTGACGACCCTCTGCCATTCCGTGTTCTACGAAATGCTGTAGATACTTCTTCTCATCATTGCCAAAAGCAGCTCTTAGATCGGCATAACTCTTTTTGTAGTACTCGTAGTTGTATACTGGCGAATAGTCAATGCCCTTGTAAATAGCCGGTATGGAAGCAGAGGTGCTATCGTCTGCTTTATCTGTTTTGTTGCTTATGTTGCCAGTAATCGTAGTAGAAACAGCATTCCTACCTTCTTTCTGGCCATATTCTATGTAATGCTTGTAGTAAAGGACGTTATTGTCACCGAATACTTTGCGAAGATCAGCATAGTTTTCTTTGTAAGTTCTGACATCAAATGCCTTGCAAGCTTGACGTCCTTCTGTCATTCCATGCTGTAAGAAGTGCTCAAAGTATTTGGACGAATCATTGCCAAATGCCTTGCGAAGATCCTCGTAGCCATTCTTGTAGAATGTGTAATCGTATACAGCTGCATACTTCTTCTCTTCTGCTGTCGGTACATAAGCACTGCTCTCGTCCTTTTTGTCGTCCGGTTTTGCGCTTTCAAGAACCTTCTGAGCTTCACGACCTTCCTTTAAACCATATTCCAGATAGTGACTTACATATAAGCTATTGTTGCTTCCAAAAGCCTTGCGAAGATCTTCATAGTTGTTCTTATAGGTGTTGACGTTAAAGTCTTCACATGCCTGACGTCCTTCTTTAATTCCGTAATTAACGAAGTGGTTGAGGGCGGCAGAGGCATCGTTTCCAAAGGCAGCCTTTAAGTCAGTATACTTGTTTAGGTAATAGGTTGCATCAAATACTGGAGAGTAGTCAACACCATTGTGGATAGCAGCCTGCGGGAATGGACCATTCGCAGAGCCGTCCCAGCCTGCTTCCTTTCCAGTCAGAAGGTAATGCTCATAGTAGGCATCCAGATCATCACCATATTTTCTGCTTAACTTTGGATAGCGCTTTCTGTATGCTTCAACATCAAATCCGTCAAAGAAACCTTCTGTAATCTCAACACCATTACCAACAATCAGACGATATGTGGTTGAAGAACCGTCCTCTGCTGTTACGGTGATCTTTGTTACCTCTACTTTGTGCTTCAGATCACCGATGTTGTCAAATTGTACAGATGAGGTGTCTGCGGCTGCTTTGACTTGAATATCTGCAGAGGTGGTGTCAGCATCCACGTTGAAATAGAAGTCGCGCTGATCTTTGTTAAAGGTTCCAATCACTTCTTGATCGTTTACGGTTAAGGAGTTGATGCAACGGTTTTGGTTCTTGCGTTCAGCTGGCTTAGGCGAGGATTCTGGACGCTCATCATATACTGGGATTAAGAATACGATGTTGTTGTCCGTCTGTCCGGTTGCTCTATAAGAACGGCCAACCTGATTGCCTTCTGAGTAAGCTGCCATGATATTTGTCATATACTGGTGCCAGTATTTGCCATTAAATGCACCGTCATAGTCAAATTTCTGAGCGTATAACGTGTTCTGATTGCGAAGAATATAATGGTTTGCAAACTTCAATGAACCACCAATCAATGCCTTTTCCGGGGTATCCCAAGAGCCTGTTGATACGGTCCCGTCTGGAAGCATCATGGTAGAACCAGTGCGAGCTTCTTTTAAACCATTTTGTAAAATCTCGTCTCTGGTTGATCCGGTTGCTTGGATATTGAAGTAATTGTACAAACCCTCATATCCTGCGTAAGTGCCGGAAATCATAGCTGAATTGCCTGCCCCCTGCTCCTGTCTGACACGGCTGGCTAATGCGACAGGATTGATATTGTACTTCTCTCCTATCCAGCAGAATAACCATGAGTATGTATGGTTAGTGCCAGGTACATTTGCGTTTGACATAAATGTATTTGCTATTGCGGCTTCTACAGCTGCCTGATTCTGATAGGACTCGTATGTGAGTGATTCAAACATAAAAATGTCGTTCTCGTTTAAAAAATTTCTTGGGTCCATGTAGTAGCGAACTGTTTCTTCCGAAGCTGCTGCCCAGCTTGGTTCCCACTGTTTCCATGAATTGGTGCGCCAATCGTAATCTCTATCAAGCAGCGAGCGGTATCCTTCGTTGTAGTACATGTTAACCAGTGCTCTTGCAGGTGTACTCATCTGCTCACTGATTGCATAAGAAAACGTGTCCCCAACATAGATCGGCTTAAAAATCCAATTGGGATGTGCCTGATGGAGTGCATTTAAGGATGCTTGATAATCGGCAGGGAAGCTCTGAGATTCATCCGCGTCCATAAGGGCAATATTGCCACTATAGTCGATCTGAAGGGAATCAACTCTTACATAGCCCTCACTACTGTAATCATTAACATCAAACATGATTCTTGCCCATACTGGTTCATCATTAAACAGGACAAGACTTGTGACGTACACCGGATATCCGGCCGGAAGGGAAGTAAGTATGGCTGATCCATCTTTCCAGCCTGCATAGATTGGAGCATCTACACTCGTGTATGCTTTGGAGTAGAAAGTTTCTTCAACACCTTCACCCAGTTCTTCCTCTGTACTTTCTTCTTCGCTGCTTTCCTCTTCAGTTTCTTCCTCTGTTGTTACATCCTCGGTCGAGTCTTTGGTAACGCTTTCTGAGGTGTCTGATGTTTCAGTTTCAGATGATTCAATAGTTGATTCCCGCGTTGTTTCCGTGCCGGATTCTTGATCTGCTGTAGTCGGTGTCTCAGTGCTTGGCTCTGTCTGCTCGGAAGATGTTGTCTCTACTGTTGTCGATTCGGCTTCTGGAGCCTGCGTAGTGGTTTCTTCCGGCAATGATCCCTGCGACTGAACTGTAGCTACCGTGGTTTCCGTCTCTGTTGTAACAACAGTTTCCAGAACAGTGGTCGGTTCAGCAGCAGGGGATGCCGTAGTCATATCCGGTGTATTCTCTGTGTATGTTTCAAGCTCGGTGTTGCTCTCAACGACAGTGTTTTCAGCCATTGTCGGCACAGCTGACATCTGAAGCATACTTGCCGAAAGCAAATAGATAGTGCCTTTTTTCAATGATACTCGTCTTTTCATTGTCTTCCTTTCCTTCATGTTTGATTGATATGATTGTGTGTCGAATCAGTTGGTAGTTTCAAAATTAGAATCCCCACTTACAGCCAAAAGGCACAAAAAAATCCACTTTTTGTACTACTAAGTCTTGCAATTGATAAACAAATATGATACTATCTCTAGTAAATAGGGATTGTGTTGCCTGCTATTGCATATGCAGGCTTATTAGTGATACCTAAAAACTGATTCGCGCTCATGCCCAGTATACTACAAAAAAAGATATAATACAAAGTTTTCTGGTAGTTTTTTCGAAAAATAAAAAGAAAACGCCCTAGGTTTGGACACTCGGAGCGTTCTGTGTCACATGGACACTTACATTGTTTTGCCTACTGCATTGTAATTGTATCATATATGCATGCATGGCAAAAGCAAGAAAAATCGTCAAAGCAAAAAGACCATATGCAGCGCATACAGTCTTCTTACCATTCCGATTAGAATTGTGATGTTTTTGGGAGATACGCAGAAGAAAACATCATACCTTTCCGCTACGATTAGTATAGCATATCTGGTGGAAACCGCAAGCAGTTTTTCTCAAAACGGGCAAAATACTATGCAGAGGCTTACCTACTACCTTCTGCCGCTTGGGATCTTATTTTGGTGCAGATATTGACTTTTGTTAGTTCGCTTGTTAGAATACAGAACAGAAAAGAAAGTCTACCGCTGACCGATATGCGGTATATAAGTGGTTGGGTTGACAAGTTTACCGCTGACCAGCATGCGGTATACAAAAGGCTGGTTCGAAAGCAACTCCCTCTGCCAAAGCGTCATTGGCAGAGGGAGTTTTGTTGTTGGAATAAATGATTGTCAGATGCAACTATTAGTCGTCGTATTGCATTTCAAGGAAATGGTGGTTACAATCTCTTTGGCATTGTCGAAGGCCAGAATAAACGAATATTGACTATCAGCATAAAAGCGTCGCTGGCTTTTCTCGTCGTTAATCCGAGAATTTTTGAAATTCTTAATTAAATCAAGTAGGAGGCGGCAAAAGCCACCTCCTACGCAAAAGCACAAAATTTCAATGATCAAGACTCAATGCTGTAAATTTCCTCAATGTACTGCTTACCGTCAGGCTCGGTAACAACCGCCGGAAATCTCACTGGGGAGCCTTGATTAGTTAAAAGCTCTGCGGCAAACTCAGAAATCTGCTGAATCGTATCCATGCTCCAGAAAAGATTTTCGTCCTCTGCCATGATTTTACAAAATTCGTATGCAGCATTGTGGATTGTATCAATGCGGGCAACTTGATCGTCTGACAGCTCTAGTTCTGTTGTCGGATCAGAAGCAGGCTGGCAATCTGGCTGATGGTCAGAAATTTTTTGTACCTCTTCGACTTCGGCATCGTTGCTTGGATTATTTGTAGGTGTGTGCGGTGACTGAGGTTCGATGTTCCAAAAGGCACCAGTCGAAGAATCGAACACCAACTGAACGCTTTGCTCTGCGGCTGAAAAATGGCTGCGATCTACACGCAGATCAAGTGTCCTAAGTATATTGCTTACTGGATATTCTGGCACCGTTTTACGACTGCGCTCCTTGTCGATGAGGCTGATTGCAATATCGCCTGCGTAATCAAGACTTTCAAGTGTGGTATTGATGTATTTGTTGCTGTGGCTATCATATGTAATATCTGCCGTTAATGTGGCGACAACAGATGTATTGTACTTGGATGCAAAATTCTTCAAGCCAACCAAAAGCTTCTGAATTCTCTCATTCTTATCCGGGCAGGATGGATCAGATATTAGGTGTAAGCCATCGACAAATACGATAGGTGCAAGCTCATTAGATGTGTACTGATCAAATTTCCCCTGGCCGATGAGATCCAACCACTCCAGTAATTCGATAGCATCCGGGAAAGATTTGCTTCTTGTAACATATAGATTGAAGTCTAGGCAGCAATATGATGTATCCAATCGCGCTGCTTCTGTGATCAATTCCATCTCCTTCTGTGACCAGCTCTGGCTATTCATTATTCTGCAAGTAGGAATGCCAGGGATGAGGTTGTTATTCTTGGCAATACGACAGCTTAACAGCCTTGTTGCTAGCTGCTCCGCGCTTAACTCGTTGCTGATAAATACTACTCTACGCTTCGTTTTCGCAATTGCATTTGCCATGTTAAGGCAGAGGGATGTTTTCCCTGCGCCTGATTCTGCCGTCAAGAGTAATACATTTTGAGGGGCAATACCACCCTCGATTAACTGATCAAAAGCCGAGATGCCAGTTGAAATTAGATTGTCGGTGTAAAATTTTGCAGCTACTAAAAGTGACTCTAACAATATGTGTGACATTTTGTAATACTCCTTTCTGTATTGGTTAGATCAAGTTGAATAGTCTCATTGTCGTATCTGGCCCCTTATTTCCAATCTGCTGTGGCACGTCTGAGCCGACAAATGAGTTTTTTGATACTCTGATTGTGTATAGTTGCTTGTCAAATAGTGGAACTGCCGTTTGATTAACTACGCAAGCGGCTACCTTCATATCTGGTTCCAGAATTTTCTCCAGTGTTTTCCCTGTGTTGATTACAGAATCCACTAGGATGATATTCTTGGTTTGTGGTCTGACAAAGGTATCTTTCTTCGGATCATACGTCTGAAACTTGCATCCGAGCTTAAAATACATCCCCTCTGCAAAGAACAAGCCACCTCGTAACATAGCTACTATGGTTGTATCCTCTGCATCCAAGTCCGAGAATTCGGCTGCCAGCAATTCGCCCAGTTCCATATGCGCCTTTGCTAACGTGGGACCAGATATTCCAGAATTTGACTTTGTTATGGCTATCAATTTTTTTATTCTATCATTCTTTTCAATCTCAAACAAGTGTCAAGCCCTCCAGATTTGTTTGAATTAGTGATGAGCTTACAGTACCATCCTTCTTCGTGATAAGATACGAGACATCTGCCTGCTTGAGCATGAAGTAATCATTCATGCTGTCGCCAAATGCAACTACTTTGCTACCTCTTTCCTGCAAAAACTTGATGATAAAGTATTTTGTATCAGAACACATCTGCGCCCCAAAGAAAAATGGAATACTGTATTTTCCTGCGATTTGTTTCCACGAATCATAGTGTCCGGTGGTCAAAATCACAGGGTATCCTTCTATTCGGCTCTGTACCTTTTTATTAACTGTAAATTTAACGCTCTCCATTGACTTAGCAGCATAGTCAATGGATTTGAGGTAATCAGCCAGCTCGTGATTGTGCCTCCACGCTTGAAAGCCAGAGTAAAAATTGCCGTCAAACAAGTGTGTTTTGTAGCCGAGAAGTGCGCTGCTATCCTCATTGATAAATGTTCTGTCACCATCAATTAAGGAGATCACATCTGCTTTCTCAATATGATCAGTTACATCCTTTGCATACTGAACGCAACTATATCCGGCAACAATCGCGTCGATAAACTCCAGTACCATGCTGATGTCAGAGAAGCAACCTGTGGTTGGATTATCAATTACATAGAAGTCCTTATTGTTTTTGTGGCAGTACTCACGCAAGGACTCCAGTTCAAACCTCTGCCACTTCTCAATATCATATTTAAGATACTTCTTGTTTCTGGTAGAGGCAGACATCCGTTCAGCGATGATCGCAGGATCTACATAGAGATACAAGATAACATCATACAATTGCCCGTCAGCTTCGGTAAAAACAACATCATCTCCGAAGGAATAATGGCCGTCCATTATGATACCGTCTTTTTTACCTACTTGGAATGCCAGCTCTTTTCGCACATGTTCTTTTTCAACAGCTGAAAGACCACTGAAATTTGGTGCCAGTTCTTTAAGAAGCTTGCTTCCAAAGAATACTTCCAAGCTTCTTACGGCATTTAGAATATAAGTCTTTCCGGCAGTAGGTAATCCATACAAACCTATTCGCATATAACCTCCTTATAGCAATGATTTCTGTCAAAATTGTAATGATACAGTTCCAGTTGAGAGAAAGGAATGTCACTCTTTGCAAGTGGTCCCATGTCTATGCAGTTTCCACACAGATACACATTTCCATTTGCGAAAAAGAAATTGTTCATGCCTGCGCCACACAGACCGCCATACATAGTGCAGTCATACCCACCTGTTCTGACATTCAGCTGATCCGCTGCCCTGTTCAAAAAAACATTGAACGCATCTAACGATATGCCATACTTTCCGATCATTCTTGAAAATGTGATCCGGTTGTTAAACTGCTTAAAAAACGCAATGGTTTCCTCTGCATGTTGCAAGACATCTTCTCCAACTGTGCAGTTCATGGAAGGGTATTTTCCGGTAATCTCTTTGTACAGGTTGATTTTTTCCATGACCTTTTTGTGTGTCCCACAGCGGTATTTGTCATGGATTGACGCGATACCGTCAATGGAAAAGCCTACATTTACATGATATTTGTCGAAAAAGCGCAGCTTTTCTTCGTCAAGCAGCAGGCCGTTTGAAATGGTATATGCTGCGATTCTTCCACTTTCGAGGTGATCTGCTATATATAGAAGATACGTTTTTAAAAGATCGAAATCCAGCAGAGGCTCACCATTCCCCACAAAGCCAATTTTGAATGCCTTGATATCGTTCTTTTCGATGCTGTCAACAACATTGTCCAGTATCTTAAAGACATCCATATGATCTTCTGCGATGCTTGCTTTTTTCTCACGAAAATGACAGTATTTACAAGCAAGATTGCAGCGATTGTTAATTGATATACAAATTCGATCAACCATTCTGTTTTTGTCTCTTTCCTTTCTTGTTTTTTGCATTTGCTTTGTTTGATTTTGTTTTGTTATCGCCTTTTTGTGACGTATGGTTCTTGTGTCTTCCGGTTTCCAAATACTCATGGTATCTGTCGGCAGCCGTATAGCCATCGCGATCCACAATTTTTATATCAGCACCTGCCGCAGTCAATAGGTCACTGCACTCAGTATATCCCCAGTAACATGCCTTGATGAGTGCTGTAAAGCCATTACCGTCTTGCTGGTTAAGGCTTGTTCTTTCATCAGCGATCAGCTCCTTAACATAAATTACCCTATTGTCCCATGCGGCGATCATAAGAGGCATGTTGCCATCGTTTTTCTGTCTTATTTTTCCGGCATCGTGAGGGTTTCTGCTTCCAACATTGGGGTTGGCATTACAGTCGTGCAAAAGAAATTTAAAGATTTCGAAATCATCCTTTTGAATTGAATGCGAAAGCGGTGGAAAGTAGTACTTGCCACAATCCCGTCTGTTGACATCCGCACCGTGCGCAATCAGCCAGCGTATCTTTTCCTTTCGCTGATTTAGTGGCTTTTTGCTTCTAACAGCTGAAATGATCAACGTGTTGCCGTCTGGAAGATAGGCATTGATGTCATCCTTATTTGGAATTCTTATTTTTAAGACCTGCTCCACATTGTCATAAGAATTAGCGTAGTAGTTGTTTAATTTGCGCAGACTGTCGATGTCGATGAGATTTTGCTTTGTCAGCATGTACTCTTCCAAAAACAAAGCTCTTACAGTCGCATGTCCGTTCAATCTTGCCGCAAATCCCGCATCATAAGTAATCAGATCCACCTTGCAATTGAATTCCTCAGCGGCCTGTTCCGCAACTCGGATGATTTTGCAATCATTGTTGCCGTCACTTCCTTTGGCGACACGGATTGCTAATACCTCATCATTACTTGTACCAATGCTTTTCAGTATCTGCCATGCTTTGGGTGCAAGTCCATTATTGTTGTGATCCTTTATTGCATCCAACTCATTAACCACTGTTTCAGGAATGACAACATGACTATACTCCTGAATCAATTCATCAACAAGCTGAGGATTTTTCAGAAGCGCAGAGGTATCGACTACGGCTGCGTTCTCTCCCCGCAGAAATATTTGCAACTGCTCTTCAAGGTTCTTTTTCTTTAACTGGAAATCTCCGTCCAATGGGCCACTTCTCTCAAGTATTCCTTCTGGATCGTACAATGCTTTCCAATATCTTTCGGCAAAGCTTCGCACGGTTTTGTACCCTGTATTACCGCCAATCTTCTCAGCTCTTGACAGTGTTGACTTGTTACAATATATGATGTCTGCCATCTCAGATTGAGACTTGCTATTTGCCTCTCTAAGATCAATCATTCGTTTTCTTAGAAAATCGCATTTTATCTGTTCGCTTTCGCTCATATGTTGATTCCTTTCTGGATTCCTTTCTGGACTTATGCCCTCTGCCAGTTGATTTTCCTACTG
>ENA-OUQW01003473-OUQW01003473.1-human-gut-metagenome-genome-assembly--contig:-NODE-3473-length-11373-cov-7.087736_pt1 | contig 11373 bp, 8 predicted proteins | sample MGYA00248464_ERZ548849 | MGnify/ENA primary metagenome ERZ548849 (study PRJEB26491, sample SAMN04978193) | human gut metagenome | host: Homo sapiens | study: EMG produced TPA metagenomics assembly of...
GCGCTTGAGGGGCTTGTCGGTCTGCAGACCCACGATCTGCTCCAGATCCTTCAGGCTTTCGTCGATATAGCCGGGGCCGTAAGCGGTCAGGCTGCTGACCACTTCGGTCTCCATATCCAGCACGCCGCCCTTGGCGCGCTCGGCCTTCTGCAGCTTCTGCAGGGCACCCCACAGCTTGTCGGTCGCCTCGGTGGGGCCGGCCAGAAAGCTTTCGTCGCCGTCATACGGGGTGTAGTTCTTCTGGATGAAGTCGCGCACATTGACTTCTTCTTTCCAGATGCGGCCCTCAAAGCCTTCCCACTGTTCAAAATTGATCATTGGAACCTCCTTGCTCCATTCTATGCGTTGGTTAGCATAGCCTAACTATTGAGCCTTTGAAAAGCCGCTCCTTGTTGGCGGCTTTCTGGGGGCGGACTGATCGGAGCAGCTCTGAACAAAAATTTGTCAAAGCGCCTCCTTGGACACACTGCACCCTTGAGAACCGCCCTACTGCCCAAAAGCAGCGGCGAGATGTGGAGTTGCAGTGCTGCATGAACTATAATAACAAAGATGCCGGTCAAAAGCAAGAGGAAACTGGTGGATTTTGCACAGCCTTAGCCGGCTGTGTCTGTACAGGGTGCACGAATCGGGCAGAAAAAACTTTACTGCAAAAAAGTTCCGGAAAATTTTCAAATAAGGGTTGACAAGACTAACTGCGTATGGTATTCTGTTCTCGCAACGAAGTTAGATGAATCTAACCGCTTGAAACGCGTTGCACCAGAACAGCAGAGGTACCTGCAATGCTTCTGCGCAAAACTCAAGTCTGCTATAGCGGTTAAGCTATATCGGACGTCAGGTTTGTCGTGGCGAGGCCACTCCATCTTGCTTGCGCAAGACCACCTTGTGGCTTAAAAGCCTCACTGGGGCTTTCATTGCTGCGCAAACGCCAATTCCTCCATTCCATTCTCTTTTTCAAAAGGAAGCTGCAGCATGGTTTGCTCTGCGGCCTCCGGCGCGGCATTCGGTGTGATTGGTACCGCATCGCGTGCAAAGAAAACAAAAACGGGACGTGCAGCTTGACCACCTGCACGCCCCGATTTTTGTTTTAAAGGTATCAATATAATGAAAATTTCACAGTCACTTTGAAAAATCACTTTTTCGTGATATACTTTTGACAGATTGGAATGAAGGGAGAGATATACTATATGGCTGTAAGCTACAAGAAGCTGTTTCATATGCTGATTGACAGAAATATGACGGCGGCAGAGCTTCAGAAGGAAGCTGGGTATAGTGCCAATATTTCGACGCGAATGCGCCGGGATGAATATGTGTCCCTTGAATCGATGGAAAAAATATGCAGAGTGTTGAATTGCAGAATAGATGATATCGTAGAGTTTACTCCGGAAGAGGATAAGGTGCCAAAGAAATGAGATACATAGGAAATAAAGAGTCGATGGTAGAGGAAATCGATTCTTTTATTGAAAGCAGAGTGGAGTCTGAGGAATCTCTCACATTGTTTGACGCATTTTGCGGGACAGGTGCAGTGTCAGATCGGTTAAAAAATAAATTCAATCTTGTCATTAACGATAACCTTAAATGGGCGACTGTTTATACAGCAGGCAGGCTGTATGCCTCGTCTTGTCATTTTGAACGGCTTGGGTTTGACCCCTTTGCGTTCTTGAACCAGAGTGACGAAAAGGTTCAAGGGTTTATTTACAAGAATTATGCGCCAACTGAAAGCAGTAGAATGTATTTTACGCCTGAGAACGCTGCGAGAATAGACTACTTCCGAAAACAGATCGAAGAATGGCACAAAAACAAATTGCTTTCAGAGGCAGAATATATGCTTCTTTTGGCAAGTCTTGTGGAGTCTGTATCGAGAGTATCCAATACGGCGGGAGTGTATGGTGCATTCTTGAAAAAATGGGATGGGCGTGCGCTGAAACCAATCGAATTTATAAAACCTGCTTACAATGCATGTGATTCGCTGAATATTAAAATTTATAACGATAAAACAGAGAATATCATTTCAGATGTCAAGTGTGATATTTTGTATCTTGATCCGCCCTATACACAGAATCAATACGGGACACAATACCATTTGCTCGAGACATTGATTTTGAATGACCATCCTTCTGTCAGCAAGGTGACTGGCTCGCGGCCGGTTATGCCTATGCGGTCGGATTGGTCTAAGGAATATAAAGCACATATTCTTTTGGACAGGATCATTGCGAACACGACAGCACGCTACATTGTTATGAGCTATAACAACGACGGACTCATGTCCAAGGAATACATCGAAGCTGTTATGAAGCGTTACGGAAAGCCGGAAACGTACTGCTGCAAAAAAATCAGCTATAAAAAATACCAGAACTGGAAATCACAAAATCACAAAGAACATTTTGAATACCTGTTCTTCGTAGAGAAAAAAGACCCGGCAGATGTGGTGTATGAATCGCCGCTGAACTATATCGGAAGTAAAGCTCGTGTGATTCCGGCAATACGGGAAAACCTTCCGAGTGATATTGACGATTTCATTGACGCATTCGGAGGCGGTTTTAATGTTGGAATCAATATCCGTTCAGAAAGCGTCGTGTACAACGAATACAATCATTTTGTCAAGGAACTCATAGAGTCATTCTGGCAATATGATACCTTTTCTTATATCGTATATATGAAGAAAATGATCCGGCGTTTTGAATTGGAACCTGGAAGAAAAGATGCTTATCTCAATGTGCGGGATTACTATAACTCTCTGCCGGAAGATAAACGTGACCCACGGTTGCTGCTTGTGGTGATATTGTATAGCTTTCAGCAGCAGATTCGTTTTAATAGCAATCACGGATTTAACAATCCGGTTGGAATGCGGTGGTTCAACGACAACCTTTTAGAAAAGCTCGTCAGTTTCTCTCGTCGAATCAAGGAGTTAAATGTTTGTTTTTCCTGTGCAGACTATACGGATACGTTTCGATATGTTGATGACGGACATACATTTGTATACCTTGACCCGCCGTATATGCTTACGAATGGTTCATACAATGACGGAAAACGAGGCTTTAAAGGCTGGGATGTATCGCAGGAGGCAGCCCTTTTTGAATTTTTGGATAAATTGAACCACGAAGGAAGTCGTTTTATGCTGTCTTATGTATTGGAGCATAAGGGGAAAGTTAATCAGAACCTGGTGAACTGGACGCAGGATAACCATTACCACATTATTGAATTGGGGGATATTCTGGGTATATCTGGTAGTCGGAGAAAGGAAATACTGGTGACCAACTATGAAAGATAAACCGCTGTTTGTGATCAAGAAAAATCTGCAAAAAACTGCGCAGACAGGAATTACATTTCAGAGCCAGTTGAACGATACGATTCTAAAAGACATCTGCAAAAAGATAACGGGACGTACAGATTACGACTGCCAATATGTAGATGATGACTATAGCGATGATGTTTTGTCGAATACTTATAACAAGGGGCGGCTGGCAATTCTTCGCGACGGCGAGTATGTGCACTTCATAACGTTTTCGGAACAGAATATCAGGGGGCGGAATTCAAGCGTTCAAAGTGTACCGACGGCATTTAACCTGTTTTACCTGTGTCCCAGAAAAAAGAAAAAAATCTACTACTACTTCATCTGTGAGGATGGAAATTCAGCAACCGATTATCATATGTTTGTCTATAGACTTATGAAGACGGTAGGATTTGTTTTTCTCAACGCCTCACTTGCTTCGCCGATAAACAGCTTTGTGACGATAGAAGACATGATGCGTGCTCGTGCCGAAAATCGCGAAATCAACAAAAGCAATCATTCTACCTTTATCAGTAAAAATGAAAATGGTGAGTATGAGGCATACTGCAAAACTTTTGGTGCAAGTAAATATGAATCCAGCCTTATATGCTATGCAATGTCGATGATTCACGGGCAAGCAGGAAAAATAAGGTTGTATGAAATATTGGAAGGGAACTTAAAGAAACTTCCCAAAGCGAGTTTGCAGGTCCTTGAAAAAATGGGAACGGTTGATATCATTGAAACGGACCTGACCTTTGAAAAAAGAGCATTTGAGGCAAGCCGGGGAGATTGCCTTCGCTCACCGAGATATCAATATAATTTACTCAGGAAACTTGGAGAAAAACATTGTGCACTGTGCGGATGTGCAATCCCGGACTTGATTCAAGGGGCACATGTTTGGCCGGTTGCCAGTATAAAAGCGGATCGTTCCATCAGCGCAGAGGATAAAGTTCAGATTGCAACGGATGGCGATAATGGTATCTGGCTCTGTGAAAACCATCATAAACTGTTTGATCGAAATATCATTGCAATATCCGGGGATGGTACAGTCAAATACAATCGCGATCTGCCGACAGAGTATATTCCGTATCTGCAAGATTTTACAGAGAACCGACAGTTACCGTCGGTGTATCTGAACGAAAAGTTCAGGCATTATATTGAACTTCGGAACAAAGCTTTGGATGCGGCAAGGTACACAAACTTTTAACATTTACTTGCCCTTTCTTTGAAGAATGGTGCAAGTGGTTTATAGGATGATTTTATTCCACGATCTCCGCAAGCGCCTGATACAGCTCTGCGGCCCCGCCGCCGGGGTATTTGACCGAGACAAAGGCATTGTTCAGGATGCACACCCCGTCGGAATAGACGGTAAGCAGCAGCTGATGCTGCTCGGCGTCATCGTAATAGCTCACGGTGATGGAATCCACCGGAAATTCGTGGGAGTAGGAGGAATAGTTCTGGCTGAGCCGTCTGACACAGCGCACGCCGGAAAGCACTTCCGAAATGTTCTGATAGATCTCATCCGAACTGGAATAAACCTCGAACTCCATTTCGTTGGAGCTGGCAAAATTCTGCTGGTGCTCCGCCCGGACACTGGCCTGTGTGCTGGCGCTGATCTTTGATGCAAGGTCGATCTTACCGGACGGCAGGATCAGCACCAATACCAGCAGGATCAGCAGAACAATGCCTGCACGGGACAGGATGCTCTTGTTCTTCATAAAGAGTCACGCCTCCTTTGGCGGTGTCCGGGTCAGACGCCGCTGGGCGAGGAAGAAGCCCACGGCGCTGGCGGCAAACACGAAATAATAGCTGGCGATGCGGTAGAGCATGAGCACGCTCATCACCTCACCGGAAGGCAAAAAGCTGCTGTATAGCAGCAGAAAGGCGGTCTCGATGGAGCCCATGCCTGCCACGTTGGGCAGGGCGTTGGAGACGAACAGCATCAGGCTGGTGAGCAGCTGCACCCGCGCAAAACTCAGCGGGGACAGCTGCATGAACCGGATGCACAGCCACGGCAGGCAGAACAGCAAAAACAGCTTGAGCGCCTGCAGGGCAAAGATCTGCACACAGCGGGCCTTGTCGGCCAGCAGCAGGCGGCTCTCGGTGCCCAGTACATCCAGCTGCTCCAGCCAGTCGGCCCGGCGCTGCTGCCATTTTTCGGTCTTGGGCAGAAAGCCCAGTGCCCAGCGGGCCAGATTCTGCACCAGCGGCGACACGCACACCAGCACCAGCGCCACAATCACCAGTGCTACCACAGCATATGCCATGGGCAGATATTTCAGCACGCCGGTGGTGTTGGCGGCCAGCCATTTGTGCTGGAGCAGCAGCATCACGGTGGCGTACAACAGCACCGTGGTCTTGTGGAATACATATTGCAGGGTCATCAGGCCCACGCCGGGGCCAATGTCCAGCCCTGCCTGATGCAGATACCAGGTCTGCACCGGCACGGCACCCGCGCCCAGGGTGACCACGTTGCCAAAGGTGCCGCACCAGGCGTTGTCGATGCCCTGCCGCAGGGTGAAGCCGGGCAGCCGCCCCCGCACGATGACGTAGGAGACGCAGCCCTCCAGCAGCGGGTAGCTGATGCCCAGCGCCAGCACCACCAGCACCTGCCACAGGTTCAGCTGGGCAAGGGCGGCGGTGATCTCGGCCCAGTGATCCCGGAAGATGAGCACGATCACGCAGGTGAGCGCCAGCAGGGTCAGCAGGGAAAACACGGCATTTTTGCGGGAAGGCTGAGAGGCGGCAGATTGGTTCATGAGGGCAGGGACTCCTTTCAGACAGGATGAAACTTTTTTAAAAGTATAGCACAGCCGCCGGCCGTCTTTGTGAACGGAAGCCGAATTTTCTTGTGCAATCCGGTCCGGATGATAAAAAAGATGTCCGGAACGGAAAGAAAATGACAAATATTGCAGATTGTTTTGACACACTGCGTGCAAAAACGCCCCGGAAGATCACACGGATTTTCCGGGGCGTTGAATTTAACAAGAATAAAACAAAAGGCTTAGCGGGACTCGGTCAGCTCCCGGATCAGACGGACCAGGGTGGAGACATAGGCTTCGTTGGTGTAGTAGCGCTCGTAGAGCTTGCGGCAGTCGGCCTTCATAGCGGCCAGCTGGTCGGGGTGCTCGATGGCATGGGCCAGCACTTTGGAAAGCTGGGCGGGGTCATCGTTGCGGTACACAAAGCCGTCCACCCCTTCCGTGATGAGCCCGGCGGTGCCGGTGTGCTCCGACACGATGGAAGGCTTGCCGAAGATCAGGCCCTCGGTCACAAAGGTGGGCATAGGGTCATCGCGGGAAGCGCACACAATGCAGGTGCACTGCTCCATCAGCGACTTGATCTCCGGGCGTTCCAGCCGCTTGCGGTAGAACACATTATGAGGGAACTGCTCGGTCAGGGCGTGCACATGGGCGGAGACGTCCCGGTCGGAAGCCTTGCCCACAAAGAGGAAGGAGGCCTTTTCCCGCACCTCCGGCGGCAGCAGGCGGATGGCTTCGCAGTAGATGTCCTGCCCCTTGCGCATCTCCATGGAGCCCACCGTGACAAACAGGGGCCGCCCGCCGGCATAGCTCAGGTCGTAGCGAGGGAAGCTCTCGCGGGCGTAGTCGGGCAGGCCGTAGATCAGCTGCTCCACCTTGAATTTGGGCCGCACCGAGTGCATGGCGGCGGTGGCGTGGGAGCCCACAGCGGCAAGGTGCACGTTGTCGGCCAGCTCCTTGGGGATCTTGTGGGTGATGAAGGGATAGCCTGCAAAGGCGTCGTGCAGCCACCACAGCACCGGCACAAAGCCGCCGTTCAGGGTGCGCACGGCGGGGGCTTCCACCACCGTGTTGGCCAGCACAAAGTCTGCGCTGGAAGCCAGCTCCCACAAGGTGGAAGAGGTCACGCAGTCGCGGCGGGTGACCACAGCAGCTCCGGCCTCCAGAAAGAGCGGCAGAGAGCCCTCGTCCGAGGGGCCCAGCACCACCACTTCATAGCCAAGACTGCGCAGCACCGGGATGGCGCTCACCAGCACGATGGGCGCACCGGTCATGGTGAGTTCATGGCTCAGCACCACGGCGCGTTTGCCGGTGGCCGAGAATACGTCCTCGGCGCACAGCTCCCGGCGGAAGTGCAGCAGTGCCTGCGGGACGCAGCGGCAGTTCTGCGCCAGCTGGTTTGCCAGCCGCAGCAGTTCCAGCACATCGTCTTTGCCGCGGGCCGCCGCGCGGCAGCGGTCCAGCAGGGCGCGGGAGAGCAGGGCACAGCGCTGGCCGGACAGGTGCTGGTCGGTCTGGTACAGGGCACTGCCGCCGTCGTAGCCGAACACGGCATCGCACACCACAAGGTCAGCCCCCTGCTGCAAGGCGGCTGCAAAATAGGTGAGGGCGGTGGAGGTGCACTCCACATCCTCGCTCACCAGCAGCACACCGTTCACGGAGGGGGTCAGCTCACCTTCCAGCCGGTCCACCAGCCGGAACTTGCGGTGCAGCTGCTCGGCCAGAGAAAGGGTCAGGGCATTGCGGCGGCCCGGGGCGTACACCAGCAGATAGGTGCTTTGGGTGTCGGTATAGGTTTGTTCCCGCAGCTGGCGGCGCTGCAGGGGGCTGTAACTGCTGTACATGTACGAACCCCCTTCAATGCCGGTGGAACAGGCCCAGCAGCTTGCGCAGCGGAGCCGTGAGCTTCCAGCTGCTGCTGCCCAGCACGTTTTCCAGCGAGGCCTCGTAGGCGGCCCGGCTGTTCTGCAGGTCGGCCAGATGCTGCTGCTGTTCTGCCAGCTGCTTGCGCAGCTGCTGGATCTCAGCGTTTGCCTCCAGCAGCTGTTCGGTGCCCTGACGGGACACGGCCTCGGTCTCTTCCTTGAGCACGGTCAGCGCCCGCAACAGGGCCTTGCCGGGCTGCTCATGCAGGTAGCGGCCCAGGGGATAGTAGCGATATTTCACCGCAAACCGCAGCCCGGCGGGGAAGCCTACGGCACTTTCCACTGTCAGGTTGGGGTCGATGTTCATGAACAGCATGGTGCCCTCCTGCAGGGCGTTGCCGTTGAGGATGTGGTAGCTGAGCCGCTCGTCTGAGAGGGAAAAATCGGTGATGCAGCAGGCAAATTCACCGGGGTCCAGACGCAGGGCCCTGGCCTCCACGGGCAACTCGAACACAGCCGATACTTCGTGGGTCAGCTCGTCGTAGGAGTCAGGGGGAACGGTCAGGCACTCATGGGGCGAAAAACCGGAGCCGGAGTCGTAGAACAGCTGGGGCAGAAGCAGAGCACCCTGTTCGGTGTCGGCACCCTGCGAGGCCAGCACGGCCTCATATTTCAGCACCTGCTGCTCCAGCTCCAGGCACCGCTGTGCCAGTCGGGAAACGCCTTCGTCCGACAGCCGGAGCTGCTGTTCCAGTTCGGCCACGCGGCTGCCTGCCGCGTCCAGGGTCTGGGGGGCATCGTTGTTCATAACCGGATTCTCCTCTTGTTTTATAGGATACGGCTGCACCGCAGCAGCCGGGGAAATCAATGCTGCGAAAGCGCGGGGGTGCGCCGCTGGGCCTGCCGCCGTGCGGCCGAGGCTTTGACGATCCAGCTGCGCCGCAGGTTCAGCAGGGCGCACACCAGCCCGATGGAGGTAAACGCGATCACGTTCTGCAGCAGCATACCCCGCAGCGGGTGGTCTGTAAAGTGAGCCGCGAACAGATACCACGGAATGGCAATAAGCTCCACCGTGTGGATGCAGAAGATGTTCAGCGAGTTGCGGCCGATGGCCTGCAGGCCCTGTGCGATGGGGCCGGTGAAGCGGTTGAGCCGCATGAACAGACGGATGAACAAAAAGCCGGTGGCGGCATCCAGCAGGATGCTCAGCGGGCCCAGGGTCCACTCGCCCATGGAGATGCAGTCGGTGCTCTGGGCAAGCAGAGCTCCCACAGCGGTCAGAGCTGTGCCGCCCAGCAGGATGTACAGGGTGCGGCGGGGCAGGGGCTTGTCCAGCCAGCGGTTCTTCTTGGCCAGATAGCCGATGTAAAGGTAGGGCACGATCACGGCCCCCTGCGAAAGGCTGAAGGGCAGCTCCCACACCAGTGTGGTGCCCCAGCCCAGCAGCATGATGCCGAGCACAGCCCAGTGTGTGTATTTCTCCGGGAAGATATTCAGGATGGCGTCCAGCAGCACCCAGCCGATCAGCAGCGAGAGCAGATACCACATGGGGCCGGTGGAAAAGAACTGCTGCCCGGCATAAGTAGTGGTGTGGGGCAGCCCCAGCAGAAAGCCGCCGGCCACCTTGAGGGTCTCGGTGACGCTGCTGGGGAAGTAATGGAACGCCATGTAGTGGCACAGCAGATGCAAGAGCGAAGTGCACACCGCCGTGATGCAGTAGGGCTTGAGCAACGCTCTGAGCTGCTGCTGGATGCACTTGCCGATGGAGCGCTTGCGGAAACCGTAGCCGCTGGCAATGAAAAAGGCCGCCATCAGGGCCTCACGATAGATGAACGGGAAAAACGCCGTGAGCGACAGCCCGCCGGAGATCTGCATGGGGTAGAGTTCGGCGGTGTGGGCCAGCACGATGGTGATCATGCCCATGCCCTTGAGCATGTCGAACATGCCGATGGAGTTGACGGTGCTGGGTCTGGTGCCTTCCATGAAAAGGGTCCTTCCTTGCGCCGTCCGGAAACATGTGACCAACAGGCGCATACAGTAAAAAATGATCCATTTATAAGGATATAAGGCTAGTATAATGCTTTTTGTGCACACTGTCAATTTTGAATTGCCCACCGCCGGGTGGCAATTGTTGTCTTTACCGATAAAAAAGCCTGGCAGAAGGGCCGAATTTCTGGGCAGACGGCACAGGCTGCCGAATGGAAAAAACAAGATATGCAAGTTTTAATTGCCAAAAATGGAAATTAAATGTTGCAAAAGCCTTGCATTGCCAGCGGCGGTATTGTATACTGAACACAATTGAAAAAGCGGCCTGGCCCGGGTGGACCCGGCTGCAGGAATGTAAAAAACAGTGACGTGGAGGCTAACATGGTTCATTCGTTGTATCAGTCCCTGAACAATCTGGAAACGATCTACGCAGACCGGATCGGCATCCGTTATTATGATGAGGCCAAGGGTGGTGTGGCGGAGGTGCCCTTCCGGCAGTACGCTGCAGACCTGCGCCGATTCGTGGCATTTTTGCGCAGCCGCACCCCGAACCCCCTGGGACAGCGTGTGGCCATCCTGGCCCGCAACAGCTACCACTATGTGATGTGTATGTACGGCGCAGTGCTGGCCGGAGCTGTGGCAGTGCCGCTGAACACCGGCAAGAACTGGGACGAGATCCGCTATGAGCTGGATCTGGTGGAGCCGGTGTGCGTGCTCCATGACGGCGAATACCTGAGCCGGGAGCCGGACCTGGGCCAGGAGTACGGGGACCGTCTGGTGCCCATGGATGCCTTTACCGCCTTTGAGCCTGCGATGGAGATCACCGAGGTGCCGGACCTCAGCGCAATGGCCTTTATCATGTTCACCTCCGGCACCACTGGCCGCAGCAAAGGCGTTATGCTGTCTCAGAAGAACCTGTTCACCGCCATGCCTGCCTTCCTGACCCCCTTTGAGGACGTGCGGAGCCAGACCGGCTGGAACACCGACGCGTTCAGCTCTCTGTCCTGCCTGCCCATGTTCCACATTTCGGCCATGACCAGCCTGGTGTCCTGGAGCGTCACCGGCCACTGCGTGAACCTGTGCAATAATCTGAAATATTTCTACCGGGACCTGGGAGCCATGCGGAGCGACGTGATGGCTGTGGTGCCGGTGCTGCTGAAGAGCATTTATAATGATGTGATGAAGGGCAAGCGGGAGCGTCTGAACGGCCTGCGTGTGCTGACCTGCGGCGCAGCCATGTTCGACCCTGCCATGCTCCAGGACCTGATGGACCGGGGCTTCTTCATCGCCCAGATGTACGGCCTTACCGAGACCTGCGGTGACGGTGCCTGGAACTCCTCCCAGGAGGAAAAGCACCTGACCAGCGTGGGCCATGTGGACGACAGCTGCCAGTACAAGCTGGAGGACGGGGAACTGTGCATGCGTGGTGACCCGGTGATGCTGGGCTACTACAAGGACCCGGAGGCCACCGCCGAGGTCATTGACGCGGACG
>ENA-OUQW01003477-OUQW01003477.1-human-gut-metagenome-genome-assembly--contig:-NODE-3477-length-11362-cov-5.032723_pt1 | contig 11362 bp, 10 predicted proteins | sample MGYA00248464_ERZ548849 | MGnify/ENA primary metagenome ERZ548849 (study PRJEB26491, sample SAMN04978193) | human gut metagenome | host: Homo sapiens | study: EMG produced TPA metagenomics assembly of...
ACAGTATCTGATGGATGAACATACAAGTCTTACATGCTTCTGGGGAAGCATGATGAATGTGCCAGATGAACAAAGAAAAGTTATCGATGAATTAGATATTCGTTTTAAGACGATCAGTGACTGGATTTACTTTGTTTCTTATAAGAAAGGTTATAAACCATATCAGTTAGATGAAGATGAAGTTGCACTTCTTATAGAAACTTATGAGAACCTGTATATGGCGGTAGAAGCAGTCAGACAGGGAGAATTAAATCCAGAGATCGAACAAGCAGAAGGAATCGTTCGCCGTTATAATACTGAAAATGATACTTGGGAAATGTTTGTAAAAGAGATACCAGAAGCTGAAAAAGAATTTCCGTCAGTGATGTTAGAAGATCAGGGATTAAAAGATGAATTAAAGGATCAAAAACAGATCGATCTTGAAGTGATTTTAGATTTTACTTATCTTCCAGTTATGGTAGAAGGGGAAGAAGAAGGGGAGCGTCCCAAGAATCCACTTTTATTTATGGCATATGATAATACCGATGGCGGTGTGATCACGATGGATATTTTAGAAGAGGGTGATGATGAGATCAGCAGAACGTTAGGATTCTTTATCAGTTTTGTGCAGCAGAATGGAAGAATGAAGACGATCAAAGCAAGAAATCCATGGATTTTTGGAGCATTAGAGGATATTTGTGAATATTGCAGCGTGGATCTTGTATATGATCCGGTGGAGATTATGGATCAGGTGATCGAAGAAGTTATTTCTCAGTTGTAGGAATTTCATGTAACATATCAAAAGATGAATTAGAGTGAACGAGGTTGACAAATAAGTTAAGGATTGGTAAAATACAGATAATTTGATGTGCTACCTAAGTAGCACTTTAATTCGATAAAGTATCAAGGAGCGGCAAAAATATGAATAAAAAGAGAGTCCACACACCAGAAGGTGTCAGAGATGTATATGGAACAGAATATGGACAGCGAAGTAAGCTGAAAGCAAAATTAAACAAAGTCTTTGCATCTTACGGATATGAAGGGATCAGAACTCCAGGATTTGAATTCTTTGATGTATTTAACAGTGAAAAAGGAACCGTATCCGCAAGGGAGATGTTTAAATTCTTCGATAGAGAAGGAAATACCTTAGTTCTTCGTCCGGATGTCACACCATCCATTGCACGCTGTATCGCAAAGTATTTTAATGAAGAGAATATGGGAATCCGTTTATCTTATGCAGGAAATGTATTTTTAAATAACTCAAGCTATCAGTTGAAGTTAAAAGAAACATGCCAGTTAGGTGCAGAATTAGTCAATGATGCGTCTGTACAGGCAGATACAGAATCTATTGCAATGGCAATTGATTGTTTTCTGGCAGCTGGATTGACTGATTTCAGACTTTCTATCGGAGAAGTTGAATTCTTCAACGGATTGACACAGACGATCAAAGATGAAGAAGTCAAAACACAGCTTCGAGAGCTGATCTTAAATAAGAATTATTTTGGATTAATGGAATATGTAGAGACATTAGATCTGTCTGATAAGATCAAAGATGTATTTTTACATTTTAACGAACTGAATGGAGATGTAGCGATCTTAGATCAGGCAGAAGCAATGGTTGAGAATGAACAGTCTAAGAAAGCGATCAAAAGACTTCGCGATGTATATGGTATCTTAAAATTATACGGCAAAGAGCAGTATGTAAGTTTTGATCTTGGAATGTTAAATAAGCATAATTATTACACAGGAATCATTTTCAAAGGTTATACTTATGGAACAGGAGATGCAGTTCTAAAAGGTGGACGATATGATAATCTGATCGAACAGTTCGGAAAGAAAGCCCCATCAGTTGGATTTGCGATCGTATTAGATGAGCTGATGATGGCATTAAGCCGTCAGGGAATTCATATGGAAGCAGATCATATGGATACAATGATCATTTATAAAGAAGCAACAATGAAAGATGCGATCCTTCGAGCAGAAGAATTAAGAAAAGAAGGAAAGAAAGTCATCTTAGAGAGAAAGAATGATCTGTGCAGCAAAGCAGACTATGAAAGATTTGCTAAAGAGCATCGCCTCGGTGGAATTCTTTATTTCATCTAATCAACAAATCGAGCAAAAGAAGGGAAACAAAAGACCATGAGATATATTACATTTGCCCTGGCGAAAGGGCGCCTTGCAAAGAAAGCGATGGCTTTATTAGAAGAGATCGGAATCACATGCGAGGAAATGAAAGACGAGAAAACAAGAAAATTAATCTTCGTAAACGAAGAATTAAAATTAAAATTTTTCTTATCCAAAGCAAGTGACGTGCCAACTTACGTGGAATATGGAGCAGCTGATATCGGTGTTGTTGGAAAAGATACGATCCTTGAAGAAGGAAGAAATCTATACGAAGTATTAGACTTAAAATTTGGAGCTTGCAAGATGTGTGTGTGCGGACCCAAAGAAGCGAAGAAATATTTAAACAGTAATGAGATCATCCGTGTGGCATCCAAATACCCACATATCGCCAAAGAATATTTCAATAATCAGAAATTACAGACAGTAGAGATCGTTAAGTTAAACGGATCTGTTGAACTTGCACCGATCGTTGGATTATCAGAGGTGATCGTCGATATCGTTGAGACAGGAACAACCTTAAAAGAAAATGGATTGGAAGTCTTAGAAGAAGTTTGCCCATTATCAGCAAGAATGGTAGTGAATCAGGTAAGCCAGAAGATGGAACAAGAACGAATCAGCAAGATCATCGTTGCACTAAAGAAGATCTTGGATGAAAAAGAATAGTCCGGAGGAGAGAAATATGAGAATAGTAAAAGTTAACAAAGATTCCATTGCAAATATTTTATCAGATTTATTAAAGAGAAGTCCTACAAACTATGGGGATTTTCAGGATAAAGTCGATGCGATCATCAAAAATGTCAGAGATAATGGAGATAAAGCTGTCTTTGATTATACAGCACAGTTTGATAAAGCGGAGATCAACGCAGACAATATTTTAGTTACAGAAGAAGAAATTAAGGAAGCTTACGAAGAAGTGGACGATGAATTGATCAAAGTTATCCGCAAAGCGATCAAGAATATTCGTGATTTTCATGAAAAACAGATTCAGAAGAGCTGGTTTGAGACAAGAGAAGACGGAGTAATGCTTGGACAGAAAGTAACACCAATGGAAACTTGTGGTGTCTATGTACCAGGTGGAAAAGCAGTTTATCCATCTTCTGTTTTAATGAACATTGTTCCAGCACACGTTGCAGGAGTGAAAAATATCATCATGACAACACCTCCTGGAAAAGATGGAAAAGTTACAGCAAATACATTAGTTGCAGCGAAAGAAGCTGGAGCAACAAAAGTATATAAAGTCGGTGGAGCACAGGCAATTGCAGCGATGGCATTTGGAACAGAGTCTATTCCAAAAGTAGACAAGATCGTAGGACCTGGTAACATTTTTGTGGCTCTTGCCAAGAAAGCAGTTTATGGAAACGTAAGTATCGATTCCATTGCAGGACCAAGTGAGATCTTAGTGTTAGCTGATGAAACAGCGAATCCAAGATATGTGGCAGCAGACTTACTTTCCCAGGCAGAACATGATGAGATGGCAAGTGCGATCCTTGTTACAACAAGCGAAGAATTAGCACGTAAAGTATCTGATGAGATTGACGGATTCTTAAATCAGTTATCAAGAAAAGAGATCATGGAGAAATCTTTAGATTCCTTCGGATATATTCTTGTTGCAAGCGATATGAAAGAAGCAATTGATACGGCAAACGCTATTGCGTCTGAACATATGGAGATCATGACAGCAAATCCATTTGATGTTATGACAAGGATCAAGAATGCAGGAGCGATCTTTATCGGAGCATACAGCTGTGAACCTTTAGGAGATTATTTTGCAGGACCAAACCACGTACTTCCAACAAATGGAACAGCAAAATTCTTCTCTCCATTAAGTGTTGATGATTTCATCAAGAAATCAAGTGTCATCTACTATTCAAGAGAAGCCTTAGAGCCAGTACACAAAGACATCGAATTCTTTGCAAATCAGGAACAGCTGACAGCACATGCGAATTCCATGAAAGTAAGATTTGAAGATAACCAGGAAGGATAAAAATATGAGTAGAAGTGCATCAATTGAGAGAAATACAAGTGAGACAAAGATCAAACTTTCCATTGATCTTGATGGAAACGGAAATGGAAATATCCATACAGGGATCGGTTTTTTTGACCATATGTTAAATGCATTTGCACGTCACGGATTTTTTGATCTTGATGTGGAAGTTGAGGGAGATCTCTATGTAGACTGCCATCATACGATCGAAGATGTCGGAATCGTACTTGGAGAAGCAATCAGACAGGCCGTTGGAGATAAGAAAGGGATCAAACGTTATGGATCTTTCATGCTTCCAATGGATGAGACATTAATGTTATGTGCGATCGATCTGTCTGGAAGACCATATTTTGTGATGGATTGTGATTTTACGGTTGATCGCGTTGGAGAATTTGACACAGAGATGGTAAGAGAATTCTTTTATGCAGTATCTTACGGCAGCATGATGAATCTTCATTTGAAGAAATTACATGGAGAGAATAATCATCATATGATCGAAGCAGCATTTAAAGCATTTGCAAAAGCTTTGGATGAAGCAACCAGCATGGATCCAAGGATCACAGATGTACTTTCCACGAAAGGAGCCTTATAAGATGAGTAATGAGGCAAAACCATTAAACAGCAAGATGAGTTTTGATGAATTCAAATTAAACAGCGACGGAATGTTAACCGTTGTTGTACAGGATCATAAGACAAATGAAGTTTTGATGGTCGCATATATGACAAAAGAAGCATATGATAAGACGATCGAGACAGGGATTATGACTTATTACAGCCGAAGCCGTGATGAATTATGGATCAAAGGGGAGACATCCGGACATTATCAGTATGTCAAAGATTTATATATTGACTGCGACAGAGACACCTTACTTGCTAAGGTAAAACAGATTGGGGCTGCCTGCCATACAGGAAATTATTCTTGCTTCTACACAGATTTATTAGAAAAAGAAGATTAAGAACGTAATCTTTGTGAGAAAATATTTGTGTTTCTAAGTTCGATTTGGTATAATCGACTTTATAAGATAAGGAGGCAAGATTATGACAGCATTTTTATCAGAATTAGTCTCTTATGTATTGAAGTTTGCGATTCTTTTTGCATGCTCTGCGGCAGGAATTTATTTCGGAGTCGGTCGTGCGAAGGCAAAGAAGAAAGAATCATAAGATCATACATGATTAAGAGAAGATCATTTAGCTGCATGAGAATACAGGCTCATGCAGCTAAAAAGCCGTAAAGGCAAGGTCTTCTTAAATATAATGAAACGACACTAGGAGGATGAAACGTTGAGAGCATATGGAGTCAACGAACTCAGGAAGATGTATCTTGAGTTTTTCGAAAGTAAAGGACATTTAGCATTAAAGAGTTTTTCACTCGTGCCAAAGAACGATAACAGTTTATTACTGATCAACGCTGGTATGGCACCACTGAAACCTTATTTCACAGGACAGGAAGTACCACCAAGAACAAGAGTGACAACATGTCAGAAGTGTATCCGTACAGGAGATATTGAGAATGTTGGTAAGACAGCAAGACATGGTACATTCTTTGAAATGTTAGGAAACTTCTCTTTTGGAGATTACTTCAAACATGAAGCGATTGCATGGTCTTGGGAATTTTTAACAGAAGTGATCGGATTAGATCCTGACAGATTATATCCATCTGTATACGAAGATGATGATGAAGCATTCGAGATCTGGGAGAAAGAGATCGGAATCGCACCAGAGAGAATCTTCCGTTTTGGAAAAGAAGACAACTTCTGGGAGCATGGGGCAGGACCTTGTGGACCATGTTCAGAGATCTACTATGACCGTGGAGAGAAATATGGATGTGGAAGCCCAGACTGTACGGTAGGATGTGACTGCGACCGTTATATGGAAGTATGGAACAACGTATTTACACAGTTTGAGAATGATGGACACAACCATTATACAGAATTAGAGAATAAGAACATTGATACAGGTATGGGACTGGAACGTCTTGCAGTCGTTGTACAGGAAGTAGATTCTATCTTCGACGTAGATTCTATCAAAGCGATCCGCGATGAGATCTGTAAAGTTGCAGGAGTTACTTATGGTACAGACCACGAGACAGACGTATCGATCCGTGTGATTACAGACCATATTCGTTCTGCTACATTTATGTTATCTGATGGTATCACACCATCTAACGAAGGACGTGGATATGTACTTCGCCGTCTGATTCGTCGCGCAGCAAGACATGGAAGATTATTAGGAATCGATCACCTGTTCTTAACAGATATCAGTAAAGTCGTGATCCGTGAATCTAAAGATGGATATCCAGAATTAGAAGAGAAAGCAGAATTTATCTTCAATCATTTATCTCAGGAAGAAAAACAGTTCAACAAGACGATCGATCAGGGACTGTCTATCTTAGCAGATATGGAAAAAGCTATGAACGAGAAAGGCAGCAAAGAACTTGCTGGTGCAGATGCGTTCAAATTATATGACACATATGGATTCCCATTAGATCTGACGATCGAGATCTTAGAAGAAAAGGGATTTACTGTAGATAAAGAAGGCTTTGAAAAGGAAATGCAGGTTCAGAGAGAGACTGCCAGAGCTGCAAGAAAGACAACAAACTACATGGGTGCAGATGCAACTGTATACGAACAGTTAGATCCAGCCATGACAACAAAATTCGTTGGATACGATGAACTTACTTGTGAAGGTGAGATCACAGCTATGACAACAGAGACAGAAGTTGTTTCAGCTCTGAACAAAGGAGATAAAGGAACGATCGTCGCTGACCAGACAGCATTCTATGCTACAAGTGGTGGTCAGGAAGCGGATAAAGGAGTGATCATCAGTGGAGATGCATCTTTTGAAGTAGAAGATGTCATTAAATTATCCGGTGGTAAGTTTGGGCATGTTGGACATGTAGTCGAAGGAACATTCAACGTAGGAGACAAAGCGGTCTTTACAGTGAATGAGAAGAACAGAGCATTAGGTGCAAAGAACCATAGTGCAACTCATTTATTACAGAAAGCATTAAGAGAAGTGCTTGGAACTCATGTAGAGCAGGCAGGATCTTTAAATAATGCGGAACATTTAAGATTCGACTTTACACATTTCTCACCATTATCTGATGATGAGATCGCAAGAGTTGAGAAGATCGTCAACGAAAAGATCGCTCAGGATCTTCCAGTTGTGACAAAAGTTATGTCTATGGAAGAAGCTAAGAAAACAGGAGCTATGGCACTGTTTGGAGAGAAATACGGAGACGAAGTACGCGTTGTATCCATGGGAGATTTCTCTGTAGAATTATGTGGTGGTACTCATGTGAAGAATACAGGAGCGATCACAGCATTCAAGATTTTATCTGAAACTGGTGTTGCATCAGGAGTTCGAAGAATCGAAGCAGTGACAGATCAGGGAGTATTTAACTACTACCATAAGCAGGAAGAAGAATTAAAAGAAGCAGCCAAAGCATTAAAAGCTACACCAGCAACACTGCTGACAAGAATTGAATCACTTCTTGCAGAAGTAAAAGAATTAAAGAGCGAAAACGAATCCTTAAAGAGCAAACTTGCAAAAGACGCTCTGGGAGATGTTATGGATCAGGTAGAAGAAGTAAAAGGAGTGAAACTTCTTGCAACTTCTATAGAAGACGTTGATATGAATGGACTTCGTGAACTTGGAGATAACTTAAAAGAGAAATTAGGAGAAGGTGTCATTGTCCTTGCTTCCCAGAAAGACGGAAAAGTATTCTTAGTTGCCATGGTAACAGACGAGGCACAGAAAGCAGGAGCACACGCTGGAAACCTGATCAAAGCGATCGCCGGATGCGTTGGAGGCGGCGGTGGAGGACGTCCAAATATGGCTCAGGCCGGAGGAAAGAATCCAGCCGGAATTCCAGAAGCAGTAGCAAAAGTAAAAGAAATTTTAGAAAGTCAAATTTCATAGTTGACAAAAATCTAAAATGTGATATACTAATCTAGTGCAAAAAATTAAAACCCAAACAGTCCTATGCACAAGTACAAGACTGGAGGGGAGGTCGGGAATAGAATGTCAAACGTAATCGTTAAAGAAAATGAATCTTTAGATAGCGCTCTTCGCAGATTCAAGAGAAACTGTGCAAAAGCAGGAATTCAGCAGGAGATTCGTAAAAGAGAACATTACGAAAAGCCAAGCGTAAGACGTAAGAAAAAGTCTGAAGCGGCTCGTAAGAGAAAATCTAAATAATTTTTACTTGATTGAAAAGATAAGCATCATTTACCTGGGAACAGGTATATGGTGCTTTTTTTCGGCATATATTAAACCAAATGCCACAAAAGGAGTTTTGCATGAAGAAGAAACCAAAAGAAGTGATTGCTAAAGGACTTTCTCTTCCAAGAGATGTGGTGTTTGGAGATTTCATTATAACCTTGACAGGAAACTGTGAAGCATACATAGAAAATTACAGGGGGATCGTATCATATGATGAGAATAAGATCTCCATTCAGGGGAATCATGTCGTATTAAATATCTGTGGATGTGATCTGGAGGTTGATTTTTACTCACAGGAATCAATGAAGATCAAAGGAAAGATCAAAAGGCTGGAATATGTATGATATTCTTTGAAAGGAGCATGAGAAATGCTTAAAATTCTGCACTTTATATTTGGAAGGCTGTATTTTCAAGTCAAAGGATATCAGACAGAGCGTTTTTTGAATCTCTGTGCAAAAAATCATCTTGTATTGTGGGAATTAAAACCAGTATCAGACGGCTATGTGTTTTTTATCAGACGAAGTTCTTATCAAATGTTGGAAGCATTAGCAGAGAAAGCAAATGTTGATCTTGCGTTACAAGGACAAAAAGGACTGCCATATTTCTTAAAAGAACATAAAAAACGTAAAATATTATTTTTTTCCATGTGTTTGTGCGGTTTAATGATCCTTTCGCTGAGTCAGTTTTTATGGGAGATTACAGTTTCTGGAGGAGAAGTATATTCAGAAAGTGATATATTAAAGTATGTTACGGATAACTACTACCATATTGGAACATTAAAATACCAGATTGACTGCGATGCATTGGAAGATCATCTGAGGGAAGATTATGCTGAGATTGCGTGGGCATCCTGTTCGATTCAGGGAACAAGACTGCATATTGAGATAAAAGAAACTTTAGATCGTAAAACAAAGCAGAATCCAAAGAAACCATGTGATATCGTGGCAAATAAATCAGGGATCATTACAAAAATGGCGGTCAAAAGTGGAACACCGCTTGTAAGTGTTGGGGACAGTGTCAAAAGCGGAACAACTTTAATTTCTGGATTGATCTATTACTACAGTGATGATTTTACCGTGACACAGACGGATAAGATCAAAGCGGACGGAGAGATCGTGATGCGCACCAAAGAGGTGTACAACAATTCAATTCCCATGGAATATTACGAAAAGCTGATCACAGGCAAGAAAAAGAGCATCAAAAATTTATATTTTGGACAGTATCAATTCGATTTTCCAGAAAAGAAAAGACAGAATCATACAAATGTTGTGACAAAGAGAAGATCATTAAAGATAGGGAAATCTTTTTATCTGCCCATTGGGATCACGATGCAGATAACTGAAAGATACAGGCCAAAGAAGAAAATCTTGACAAAAAAAGAAGCACAGTTAAAATTAAAAAAACAGCTGGAACGATATCTTATGAAGAAAGCAAAAGCAGGAGCAAAGATCGTTCACTGTGAAGGAAATTATAAAAAAAAGAACAACCGATATGAAGTTAATGCATCGATCATCAAAGAAGAAAGTGTCGGAAAGATCCGAAATATCAAGAAATTAACAAAGAAACAAGAAGAAATGATCACACCAACAACAGCGCAGCAATAAATAAAAGTTATGAATCAGGCCATATGGATTTTGCCACTCAGGTTGAAAAACTTTGTAACAGATGGTAGAATACATAAGGAATATACACAAAGAAGGAGACTGAGAATTAGATGAATCCAGTTGAAATAGAAATGAATTTTCCGGCAGAACATGGCGGGAATGTATTCGGGCAGTTTGATGCCTATATGAAGAAAATCGAAAAAACACTGCATGTGAGTCTGATCCTGAGAGGTGATCATTTAAAATGCATTGGAACACAGCAGGCAGTTAATCATGCGATCTCCGTGATCGATGAATTACTCGAATTATCCAAACGAGGAAATGTGATCACAGAGCAGAATGTAAACTATGCGTTATCGTTATCAATGGAAGAGAAATCTCCAAGTCTTTTGGAGCTTGATAAAGATGTTATCTGTCATACGATCCAGGGCAAAGCAGTCAAACCAAAGACTTTAGGACAGCAAAAATACGTCGATGCGATCAAGAATAAGATGATCACATTTGGAGTCGGTCCTGCAGGAACTGGTAAGACATATCTTGCAATGGCAATGGCAATCACAGCATTTAAGAATGATGAAGTCAGCCGTATCATTTTAACAAGACCAGCAATTGAGGCAGGAGAGAAGCTAGGTTTCTTGCCTGGAGATCTACAGAGTAAAGTTGATCCATATTTAAGACCATTATATGATGCATTATATGAGATCCTTGGGGCTGACGCATTTATGAAGAATATGGAGAAAGGCTTGATCGAAGTCGCTCCATTGGCTTACATGAGAGGACGTACACTGGATAATGCATACATTATCTTAGATGAGGCACAGAATACAACACCTGCACAGATGAAGATGTTCCTTACACGAATTGGATTCGGCTCAAAGGTTGTTGTTACAGGTGATATGACACAGAAGGACCTGCCAAGGGATACCGTGTCAGGTCTTGAGGTTGCGACTAAGGTTTTATCCAAGGTTGAAGAGATAGCATTTATAAAGCTTACGAATAAAGATGTTGTAAGGCATCCTCTTGTACAGAAGATTGTCAAGGCATATGAGGATTACGAGGAGAATCAGGCTAAGGCTGCCAAGAGAAGAGAAGCAAGAAAGGGAAGTCAGACAGGAAGGAGAAAAAATTGATATGACTATTAATATAGAGTACGAAGCCGAGGAAAAGCTTGACTTAGATTATGAGAAGATAATTACTGATGTTGTCAATGAGGCGGTTGATTATGAAAAATGTCCTTATGAAGCAGAGGTTAATGTAACAATTGTTGACAGTGAATCTATCCACGAGATTAATAAGGAATACAGAAATATTGATTCTCCGACAGATGTACTTTCATTTCCGGGAGTTAATTATGTTACACCTTCGGATTTTGATGCAATTGAGGACGAGTTAGAAAACAATGCTGAGGATTATTTCAATCCTGATACAGGAGAGCTTCTTCTTGGAG
>ENA-OUQW01003493-OUQW01003493.1-human-gut-metagenome-genome-assembly--contig:-NODE-3493-length-11312-cov-6.603358_pt1 | contig 11312 bp, 15 predicted proteins | sample MGYA00248464_ERZ548849 | MGnify/ENA primary metagenome ERZ548849 (study PRJEB26491, sample SAMN04978193) | human gut metagenome | host: Homo sapiens | study: EMG produced TPA metagenomics assembly of...
CGCTTCGGAGCAACGCACTCCTTACAGCATTTAATCTTCATCGCTTGTACCTCGTCGTGTCGAGCATAGAATCGCAGACAATCGGTTGTTTGAACACACCTTACAGTCAATGAGGTACGCCGTTTTGTTTTTAACAGCGATAACATCTGCTGGTTGCCCGGCGGCGTTCTGCGCAATGTTGTGACACCAAAATCCATACTGGAACAGTAGCTCACAGAACTCGGTCTCAAAACTGTTACCGATTTTTCGGTTAGTAGCCATGTTCTTTCAGCACCTCCTTGACGGTCGAGTGAACGTCTTTATCGTCCACATAACTGTCAAGGTCTCGAATGAGTTCTGAAAGCTGTTCTATCTGATTCTGATAGTAATTCGCACAGTCCATACCCATGTGCTTATCAATCAAATCCTCAAAATCCTTCGGGGATAGGATTGTTTCGGGTCTGCCGTTACTTAGCGTCAGCATTTGTGGCATTTACATTCACCTCCTGTTCATACTTTTGCATGAGAGCAAGAACGCTCTCACTGTATGAGGTGGATTTGATACCGTTTTCCCATGCTTTCTTAGCACCGTAGTCACCCATGTTGTATGCCATCAGAGCTAAACCGTAGTCATTGTAGTTCTGAATGTACGAACCAATGACCTTAATTCCACAGAAAACATTCTGATATGGGTCAAGCATATCCGCTGTTCTGTATTCCTCTGCCAGCCATTCGTGATTGATGGTGTTAATCTGCATGAGACCGTAATCCCCGGTCTTACTAACCACTTCCGGGTTGAACTTGCTCTCTTGGTCTATCATTGCGATAATGAGTGACACTGGAACATTTTCGTCCGCACACACCTCGTAGATGTATCTCTGCAAGCTGTGTGAAAGTGGTACATCGAAATATGTAACTTCTTCGGCAACCGGGAGGGAATCGGCTTCGTAGGAAGGAACTTCAACCGTCTCCGTTACGGTAACTTGTTTCTTCGGAGCGGTAGCTCGTCCTACGACAAGACCACCGATAAAGCCAATCAGTACCAGCGTACCGATGATGATATATGCTTGAATCACAGCGAGCTTATGTCTGTTGATTCTTTTTGTTTTTGTTCCTCTACATTGCGTAGCCATTTCTGAAAATCCTCCTCATTCTTAGGGTCTGCGTAAAACTTTGTGATGATACCCACTAAGGGTCTTGCGAGGTCATTTACCTGTACTTCTGACAGGCTCATTCATTCTCACGTTCCTTGAGAATTTCCTTGCAAACAGCGAGAATCTGCTTTGCCTTGGGATAGGTATAAACCCCTCGGAGAATACTTGACATCATAGGCGGCTGAACTGCATAACCTCGCTTCTGCAATTCCAGTATCATGTCTACCTGTGTCATTCCCACATTTGCCATTCTCTCTTTAATGTCCACGAATCTCTTACCTCCTTCACGATATAAATTCTTGAAATCAGAATTGCCATTGACAAATAGGCGAATTATTGTTATTATTCTTATAAGACCATCAATAACTATAACTTCCCGAAAACTGCCATTTTCGAGAGATCGCTTTCTTATTGCCAATTCGCATTTTCCGAACTTCATGTTCTTATTCTAATTCTTATTATGCGAATTGTCAATAGGAAAATTCGGTTTTTACGAATTTATTTTTTGCAGAGGAGGAATCACTATGACATTCGCAGAGAATATCAATCGTATCTGTGCTGAAAAAGGCACGAATCTGACCGCCATTGTCAAAGCTGTTAAGGGTTCAAGTTCTTTCGCAACAGCCATCAACACTAAAGGGTCATTACCGAAGGAATCCGAAATGCTGGAAATGGCAAAATTGCTTGAGTGTTCCGTCATGGACTTCTTCGCAGATGAGGAAGACTTACCCGAGACCAAACCAGCCAACGAAGACGAGGAGGACATTCTTCGTATCTACCGGGGACTGCCCCGGCGAGCGAAGCATGAGTTCATGTCTATGGCTTATGAATTTGAGAACCGTGAGGAGCTTGAGGGGGATAAGGGAACAACTGCGGCGGTGTGATAAGGTCATTCCCTTCGCTTTGATATATAGAAAGAAGATATTGGAGGTGAGACTATCAAAGCGGTAATATATGCTCGTTACTCGAGCCACAACCAACGAGAAGAATCAATCGAGGGACAGCTTCGTGAATGTCACGAGTTTGCCCTCAAGAACGACTTCATTGTCGTAGACGAATATATCGACCGGGCTATCTCCGGCAAGACAGACAACCGACCGAGCTTCCAGCGGCTTATCAAGGACAGCGAGAAGGGGCATTTTGACGCTGTGATTATGTACACCCTTGACCGCTTCGCCCGGAACAGATACGACAGTGCCATCTACAAAGCAAAGCTCAAACGTAATGGTGTGAAGATTTTCTACGCCAAACAGCCAATGCCGGACACCCCGGAAGGAATCATTCTTGAATCAGTCCTCGAGGGATATGCGGAGTATTACAGCGAGAATCTTGCCCGGAGTATCAAGCGAGGTATGAAAGAGAACGCTCTCCACGGTATCGCTATGGGAAGTCCTGTGCTTGGATATAAGATAGGAAACGACCGTCAGTATGAGATTGACCCAGTGGGTGCAAAAGCCGTCAGAACCATCTTCACGATGTACGCAGAGGGTAAGTCCAAAACGCAGATTGTGAATTGGCTGAATGAGCATGGGTTTAAGACCTCCCGAGGAAATGCTTTTAATAAGAACAGCCTGTCCCGGATTCTGCGGAATGATAAATACATCGGAGTGTACCGATACGATGATGTAGTCTTGGAGGACGCAGTACCACCCATCATCGACAAGACTTTGTTTGATAAGGTACAGGCAACCTTCCGGCACAACTACACAGCCCGGGCAAAAGCCAAAGCCATAGAGGACTATCTACTAACTACGAAGGTCTTCTGCGGTCACTGCGGCGAGCCTATGGTGGGTGAGAGCGGCACTTCAAAGACCGGGAAGGTTCACCATTACTACAAGTGTGTGAATCGTAAGAGAAAGCACAACTGCGAGAAGAAGGTCGAGAAAAAAGAATGGCTCGAGCGGACTGTCGTTGAGTTCACGGTGCAACAGGTACTCACCGATGAAAACATAGAGAAAATATCCACTCGAGCTATGGAGCTGATTGAGAAGGAGCTTCAAGATACCTCCGTTCTCATAGGTTTACAGGAACGATTGAAGGAGACCAATAAGAGAATCAAGAACCTCATGTCCGCAATAGAGCAAGGCATTATCACACCAACAACGAAGGAACGTCTTGAGGAGCTGGAAGAAGAACGCAGAGACCTCGAAGGGCAGATTGCCCGGGAGGAAATGAAAAAGCCCCTCTTGACGAAGGAGCGAATCATGTATTGGCTCGAATCGTTCAAGAGGGGTGATATAGAAGATGTTGAGTATCAGCGGCGTATCATCGACACGCTTGTCAACTCGGTTTATGTGTACGATGATGGGGATAAAGGACGCAAGCTCGTGCTGACTTTCAACATTTCGGGGAACAATACGCTCACTATCTCGAGTTCGGATATTGAGCGCACAGCTCCAGTTCCCTAAGCCTTGCCTGCTGGGTTGCAATCTTGCTCTTGACCTTCTCAATCTCGGTCACGATTTTCTGAATTTTCTGGTTCATCAAAACTCCTTTCCGGGCGGTCAGAGCCGCCCAAATGCGTAAAAGTGCTGCTGCCAATAGGACGTGTTGATATTGGCGTACTGGATGGGTGAGCCACAGTGGATCATCATCCCGTCGCCTACATAAATCCCCACATGGGACACTGGCCCCGCGCTGTCATAGGTTCCCGTGAAAAAGATAATGTCCCCCGGTTTGGCTTCGGAGGACGGGATAATCGCGCATTGATTGTAAATGCCCTGCGCCGTGGTACGGGGCAGGTTGTGAACGCCGCTGTTGGTAAAGACCCAGCAGACAAAGCCGCTGCAATCAAAGCTGGTGGACGGATTTGAACCGCCCCAGACGTAGGGGTAGCCTAAGTATTTTTCCGCTTCGGTAATCAGTGCGGCAAAAGACGGGTCGGACAGGGCTTCGCCGGGGATTTCGTAATGCTCCCCTTCAGAGGGGTTCGCATAGATGTTGTCCCCGAACAGATAGGGCTTGTTGCCCTTCAGTTCCAGGATGGCGGCATACCGGCCTTTTTCATCTTCGGTCAGGTTTTCCACCGCCACCGTCCCCAGGGAATGGTTCCGCAGGGTTACATGGAGAATGTAATACTCATACGCTTCCTCGCTTTCATGTTCGTTTCCTTCCTCATCCGTCCAGGTCACAGTCCGGTAGCGGATCTGTACTTCCTCACGGGTGGTAAGGGTATATTGCTGGTCGAACAGGGCTTGCAATTCCGCTTGTACCTGGGCCGGGGTAAAGGCATTGAATTTTGCGGTCAGGTAGGAAATCAGTTCGTTGGGGTCATGGCCGATAGTGTCCACATCGTACCGGTATTCGTCATAGCCTGGAAATTCGCTTTCAATATTGGCCATCCGGCGTTCCAACTGCTGCTCCAGCGCGATGTAATCGTCCTCCACCTGCAAAATGTCCGGATCTTCGGAAGTATAAGAGGTGCCAAGTACAGCCCCCATCGCCCCTTCCATCGTCACAGAACAGGAGGACAGGGAGGAAAACACCAGGATAAACAACAGGGCCACGCCGCCGACAATCACCAAAATCCCCTTATTGTTTTTGACCAGGGCAACAGCGGCCTGTCCTGCATTGCTGATTGCTTCCTTTGCTTTTTTGGCGACCGCAGCCCCACGGCTCCCCGTTCTCTGGGCTTCCCGATAGGCTTTGGCATACTCGCGCTTTAGTTTCCGCTTTTGAAACATGGCGGAAAGAGAATGCTTTTGCAGTTGGGGATTGTCCCGGATGGCGGCACGGTAGTTAGCATTGACTGTGGCGCGGGCACTTTTGACTTCCAGGCGTTCCACCCTGCGATAGGGCGCGTCCTTTATCGAGTGGTAGCCCTTCCGGATCGCGCCCGTCGCCAGATTTTCTGCTGCAAACTCGGTTTTGTGGGCCGCTTCGGTGCCCACATTTTCCTTTTCCACCTGCCGGATTTTACTGTGGGCCGCCAAATCCACCGACCGTCCAGCCTTCAGCCCCGCCTGCGTCACCGGGTTTTTCCGGCTGCGCGGTTTTACCTCGTCCTCAAAACTCAGCGAATGCCGTACCTTGCCAGTCATGGCGTCAAACTCCCGGTTGATCCGGGGGCGGCGCTTCTTTGGCAGGTCTGCTTTGGCCTTTTCCAGCTTTTCGCCCAGGATTTCCGCCTTTCTCTCTGCATGGGCTGCCCGTTCCTCCGACGAAAAATGCAGACGCTTACTTTTGGCTGCATCATCCGCGTCATAGATATTGCGCTTTCGCTTCATAGGCCACCCCCTTATGCCGCCAGGTCGGAAGGTTTCGTGGTCATTACCCGGTAAAGCTGCGTATCGCGTGGGAATTTGTCCTCAAAGGGAATAATCTTATCCCCAAAGAACAGAAGCCCTTCACCCTCGCCGCTGTTGGTCACATGGTTTAACTCCTGGGGAGAAATGCCAAGCCGCTGGGCCAGGATATTCCGGTCGCTGGCACCCTGGTTCAACATCAGCACAAAATCGCTGTTTTCCAGGATGTTTTCGATCTCGGAACTGTCCAAAAGGTCTTTGACATTCTGTGTTAGGGATGTGGGGATGCCATTCCACTTGCGGAACCGCTTATAAATCTCTGCGGTGTAGGCTGCTGTTTGCGGCTCCTTTAAGAGCAGGTGAAATTCATCCAGGAAAATCCGGGTGGTGATACCGGCGTAGCGGTTGACCGCTGTGCGCTGCCAGATATGTTTCTGCACGTTGGACATGACCAGCTTTTTTAAGCCCTGGCCCAGCTTGCTGATGTTGTAGCAGACCATGCGGTTATTCAAATCCACGTTTGTCCTGTGGTTTAGATAGGACAGGCTGCCGGTAACGTAAATCTCCATTGCAGTTGCCAGATCATCCGCCCGCGAATTATGCTGCTCCCGCAGGCATTGGTACAAATCTCCCAGGATTGGCATATTTTCCGGCCTGGGGTTCTTCAGGTAATCCCGGTAAACCAGGCTGATACAGCGGTCAATCAGGGACTTTTCAATGGGCATGAGCGGATTGCCATAGGAAGCCATCATCAGTTCGCACTGTGAAAGCAGGAAATCCGCCTGCATAAGCATGGGGGATTCGCCCTCATCGGTGGATAAGTCCAGATCCATAGGATTCAAATAACTTTGGCTATCCGGAGCCAGGTAAATGGTCTGACCGTGAAGCTGTTCCGTCAGGGCGGTATATTCATTTTCCGGATCTAATATCAGGATGTGGTCGGGTGTGGCAAAAAAGGCATTGGCCATCTCGCGTTTCGCAAAAAAGGACTTGCCGCTGCCCGGTGTGCCCAGCACGATCCCGTTGGGGCATTTGAGAGTTTTCCGGTCTGCCAGGATGATGTGTTTGGTCTGTGCATTTACGCCATAATATAGGCCACCCGGCTGGAATACCTCACAGGAACGGAACGGCAGAAAGATTGCCGTTCCGCTGGTGGTAAGGCCACGTTGGACTTCCACCTGGTTCACGCCCAGGGGCAGGGCCGACACAAAGCCCTGTTCCTGCTGATAGTCCAGCCGGATCAGGTTGCAGTTGTTGGCGTTGGCAATGCCGTTCACCGAATAGATGATATTTTCCAGCTTCTGTTTGGTGGGCGCGGTATGCACCAGAAGGATTGTAACCATGAACATCTTTTCATCATGGTTCTGCAAATCCTCCAGCAGTTTTTCCGCTTCCTTCCCGAAGGTCACAAGGTCAGGGGGAAGAATGTCCATGTCAAAGCCGGAGCGCACCGCCCGTTTCTGCTCGTCAATTTTGGCCTTATCCAAGTCACTCAACTTCCGTTTGACGGTCTTGAGCGCGGCCCCCTGGTCGAGCGCCTTTGCGTGGATACTGACGATCTGGCTGCTCTCTATATTAAGAAGTGCGTTCAGCAGCGTGTCATACAGTTTGGTGGCTTGGATCTGCAAAAAGGAAACCGCGCCGACCGACGGGCCAACGCGGAAGTATCGGCCCTCCTTGAATAAGAAGGAGCTGGGAGCAATGTAGTCCTTACTGGAAAGGCCGGTTCCCACCAGCGAGTCCCAGTTGAATTTGAATTTCTGCGGTTCATCCAGATGCAGGCAGTGATGCAGCAACAAGAGCCGCTCATAGCCGTCCATCCCGTGGGCCTGGGTGCCAATGCCTTTGAACCTCTCCAGCACATCGGCTTCGATCTGCTCCAGGCGGGAAGTGGCCTGCTTCACATCCTCGGCCTCTACCGTGAAGGTCAGACAAAGGCTGCGTTCCGTCTTGCACAGGCTGGCTTTGGAGAGCAGCATATCGGAAAATTCCTTGCGGATGAGGTCAAAGCTGTCACCGGTGGGCGGAATCCGCAGGATTTTCCGGTATTCCGCCATATCCGGATAATAGCAGACCACCGATAGCTGGAAGCCTACCGTGGGGCCGAAGTAATTGACCAGGCGGCAGTACAGTTCAAAGATAACCGCCTTATCATCGTCGGACGCTTCCGCATAGCTGCGATCCTCAAACGCAATGCTTTTGCTGTAAAGGCGGTTCCCAAGGCGGCACACCCCATTCTCATACATTTCCTCATAGGGAATGGTCTGCTGGGCGGTGGCGGCAATCTTACCGTCGCGTTTTGCCCGCTTGATGGCCTTTGCCAGTTGCTTTTTCTGCGCGGCATTCAGCGGTGTGTCCGGCCGGATGATCAACTCGTCGCCCCAGCCCACGGCCCGTTTCGGCTCCCGTCTTTTCAGTATTGGAAACAAGCTGTTTCACCTCCTCGTCAAAATAGGCTTGCCGCTCCAGGGCGGCAAATCGGTTCTCTGTCCGGTAGGGACGCGCTTGCTGCGTCAGGAACCGGACACGAAAATAATTTCTAAGCATCTTTTCCGGTGTCTGCCCGTTCTTTTCGTAAAGGGCGAAGAAGAAAAAGGGCAGAGCCGTAACAATCAGAAGAATCAAGGCAATATCGTTGCCCAGGCTTTTCCGGGTCAGAAAGTAAGTAGGAACAGCCACCAGCGCAGCCAGTGCAAAAAAGATAAGCTGTCGCTGGGTCAGGCCAAACACGACCTTGCTTTTGACCTCGGTCAAGTCCTTTGTGATGTTCACATGGGCCAATCAACTCACCTCCCGTAAGATTTTTTCATAGCGGTATTTCATCTGCTCCGGTGCCTGGGGAATTTTGGGCCTGCGCGTCCCTGTCCAATGCTTCCCACCGGCAGAGCCAACGCAAGTCCACCCCGCAGCCCGAATACTGGCCCCGTTTTCCGTATCCAGCGTATAGGTAATAATCTTCCGGTAGCCCATCGCCTTTGCAGTCCGGGCGGCAGCAGCATAAAGGAAGCTGCACACATTTCTGCCTCCCAGCGTACATAGGCGGGTAACTTCCAGAGTAAACCCATCATCCAGATACCGGCTGACGGGCCTTCCGGCAATCACCACGCCCACTAATTCCCCACAGCTTTCACAGCCGATAGAGAATTTATGCCCCTGGACACGTCGATGGTGCCGATGATGTTTTTCAACAAATTCATTTGCCTGCGCCAGTGTCAGAGGAATTGGTGTCAGCATGGCGGCCACCCCTGAATGGAGTCAGCCGCTTCGTTGCCCCACACATCCCATCCCGGCGCACGGCTGCGGGCGAAAAGCTCAATCCGGGGCACATCGCCCATCAGCCGGACAATGCGGCTGCGGGCTTCCTCCGGTTTCTTGCTGTGTTCCTCGATATGAGACAAAATCACCTGATGTACCCCGGCATTGGCCCGTTTCGGGTGCCCTCTGGTAGCCAGCAGGCAGATTTCCGCATTGGCCCGTGTCCAGTAGCCCATGCCAGTAAACAGGGTGGACGCTTTCCGGTTTAGCTTCACCCAAACAAAGGCGACGGATTTATAGGTAAATCCCCAGGCATCCAATACCGGCCACGCTTCTTTTAACAGCGGGAACGTCACCCAAAGAAACAGGGTGCAATCCTTTGCTGCCAGCAGATGAACCGGCAGCGCCTTAATATCCTCCAGGGACATGGTGGAATAATGGCTTTCCGCAGACCGGCCCGTGCCCTTTTTGCTCCACACCCGATATTGCCAGGGTGGATCGGCATAGATTACAGAATATTTTCCAGGTTCATTCACTCGTCCACCTCCTTTAATGGGCGTTCAGAATACTTTTTGCTACGCTGCCTGACTTAAACAGGCTGAAACAGAGTAGGACGGTGTAGGCAACACAAGTCCAGATGGCTCCGTGAAGGTCACCGCCGGATATGGACAGGCTTTTGACCAAAATCGCATAAATTCCGGTAATGACCATGATTAAGAAGCCTTGCAGCCCCAGGGCAACCAGGCCCCGGATGTAGTTGGTGCCGATATTTCCCCACTCATGGTTGGCAAGGGTGGCAAAGGGCAGCGGCCCCACGCTTGCATAGATGTATATTTCAATCATTCTGCCGTAGAGGATGATCGTGATGAGTGCGCCCATCACTGTCATGGCGAAGCTGACCACCCAGGTTTCCAGCATGAGGGCAAAGAGTTCGCCAAGCCCCTTTGCTTCCAGTTCAGTGGTAATGGAAGCCAGTGCCGACGAAATATCAATGCTGGCGTTTGCGTCAATGACCCCGGCACTTTGCTGCACCATTGTCTGCGCCACCTCAAAGATGGCGATGATAAAGTCGAATGTATGGCTGACGACGTAGGCCGCAATCCCGGCTTTGATAATCCACTTAAAGAAGATGAACGTATCAAAATCGTGCATATTATTTTTATCTATGACCATCCGGATCAGTTCATAGGACAGGACTGCGGCAATCACAAGGCCCGCGATGGGGACGATTACAGACTCAGACAGGCTGTGAATCATGGAGAAGACGCCGGAGTTCCATTGCTCCGGCGTCTTTCCAACTTCCCCTGCGATAGTAGCGACCTTTGTATTTACATCACCAAACATATTCGACAGGTTTCCCGTGATGGCTTCAATCAGGAAATCCTTAATCCATTCTGTTATTGCGTCGATGATAAAATCCATAGGCCGTTACCCATACATTAACCGAGCAGACCAGACAGCAGGGGAACCACCTTCAGGCCCAGCAGAATGACACCACCTCCGGCCATAAGTTGCTTGACCCCTTGTGATTTGGAGGCTGGATTATCTCCCCCATATCCTTCCATGAGGTTGATAACGCCCCACACGCCGACACCGGCACCGATGGCAGTCACGACAGTAGACAGAGAAGAAACAGCAGTAGTAAAGAATTCCATAGGAACCTCCTTGTAATGTAAAAAATAGATTGGTAGAAACAAAAAAGGCCCACACCGTTTGAAAGAGTTCGCTGCAAACGGTGTGGGCGGTTAAGCCGCAGAAATCGAGTCGGCTTCTCCCAGGTCATAGACCTCAAATTCATCTTCCGGCTTTACCTTCAGCCGGTGGGTTAAGTACCCCTTTACATCCAGGGTGTACTTCGGGTTGGCATCGGCGGTGTACCGATACATCGGGTGACGGGTCAGGTCATACTTGCGGGAATAGAATGGCCGGACGCCCTGCACCTGCAAAATGCAGCGGCTGGAGGGCATAACTGCCAGTTCATCCACGCTTTTTAATTCCTTTCCCAATTTTTGATAGTTTAGGCCATAGCTGCGGGAAGTGCCCCGCGTGTCGCTGGTGTTATAGGTGTCGATAGTTTCCTTTCCAAGCATAGTGGCCACCATCTTTAGGCTGCTTTCCTCTTTGCCGCCAAGAAACAGCAGTGATGAGCAGCAGCCCGCAATGGTTTCTGCGTTGTCCCGGTACATCCCTTTAAGCTGGCTGTATGTCTGGAGGACGATATGTGCCGAGATATTCCGGGAGCGGATAACGCTGACCAAATGCTCCCAATTCGGGATCTTCTGGTTGGCAAACTCGTCAAACAGGCAGGTCACATGAACCGGCAGCCGCCCGTGATAGACAGTCAGCGCACGGTTGCACAGGACGTTGAACATCTGAGAGTACATCATCGCTGAGATAAAATTGAACGTGGGGTCGCTGTCGGACACCACCGCAAACAGGGCGATTTTTTCCTCCCCCAGCTTTTCCAGTTCCAATTCATCGTACTCCATCATTTCCCGCACCGCCTGAATGTCAAATGGAGCCAGCCTTGCGCCGCAGGAAATTAAGATCGACTTTAGAGTTTTGCCAGAGACGAATTGTCAAGGACTTTTTAATCAAATTCACAAAAAAGGTGCCAGAAGCACCGTATGGCTCCTGACACCTCGTTTGATAGATTACATTTTTCCGTTCAGCAGGTCTT
>ENA-OUQW01003498-OUQW01003498.1-human-gut-metagenome-genome-assembly--contig:-NODE-3498-length-11303-cov-4.070235_pt1 | contig 11303 bp, 8 predicted proteins | sample MGYA00248464_ERZ548849 | MGnify/ENA primary metagenome ERZ548849 (study PRJEB26491, sample SAMN04978193) | human gut metagenome | host: Homo sapiens | study: EMG produced TPA metagenomics assembly of...
TAACAGCTAACATATGCTTGGATGGATTTAATCCAGCCTTTACAAGTGCGTCCTTTACGAATGCCTCATTAGTTAAAGTCTCAAGTGTTGTTCCGGACTTGGATACAACGATAAATAAGGAATGTGCAAGATCAACGCTTGCTAAAACTGCTGCTGCGTCATCTGGATCAACATTGCTGATGAACTTTGCTTCCATCTTGAAGGTGTTGTTTGCCTTTGCCCAGTTCTCAAGTGCGATATATAATGCACGCGGTCCCAGGTCACTTCCGCCGATACCGATCTGTACAACCGTAGTGAATTTCTCGCCGGCTTCATTTGTGATCTCGCCTGCATGTACTTTGTTTGCAAAATCTGCAGCTTTCTTCTGCTGAGCTACATAGAATTCTCGCTTGTCCACACCGTCAACAACAACAGGCTCGCCAAGCTGTGTACGTGCAAGATGATGAAGGACCATACGTTTCTCGCCTGTGTTGATCACTGCGCCGTTATATAATTCCTGGAATTTTTCGATCAGTTCTGCCTCATCAGCCAGTTTGGAAAGTGCGTCAAGAACGGTCTCGTCCACTTCCTTAGCTGCGTAATTGTAAGCCAGACCTGCTGCCATCGGTACGCTGTACTTCTTTACACGTTCTGCACCCTGCTCGCCGGACATTGCTTCTGCAATGTTCACGTGATCTTTCAGACTATTAAGTTTGCTGTAAGAAGCAAGAGTGTCCAGATTTTTCCATGTTGCCATAATCATATTCCTCCTTTAATGACTGTGATCAGAGATATCAACATAAATCCTTCGGATATCTTTTTCACAATTGTCTACAGCCAATTATACTGAAAAAAGCTCTGGATTTCAACGGAAGGAACGATTTAATTGGTGAAAATCTTGTTAAATAAGGTGAAAAATATCAGAGATAACAGGATCGTGACGGAAATATGAAGAAGTTTCCGTCAGCAGCAGGACAGGAATGGGGAAATATGATATGATAGAAAACAGATCACCCGGAGAAAAAAGCTGGGAATATAATAAGTGATGAAGGGAATTGTTTTATGGAGGAAATGAAGAAAAAAGGAAATGTGATTGCACTGCTGCCTATCGGTGTTTTTCTGGTCCTGTATCTGGGACTGGGGATTTTGTTTGAGTATGTGATGAAGATCCCTATGGGATTTTATAATGTACCGATCGTTGTGGCTTTTCTGTCTGCGATCCTGGTGGCATGTGTTCAGAACAGAACGATCAGCTTTGACAGAAAGCTGGAGCTTATGGCAAAAGGAGTAGGAGATAAAAATATCATCACCATGCTTCTGATCTTTCTGACCGCAGGCTCTTTTGTGGGTGTTGTGGGGCGCAGCAGTGCAGAAAGTGTGGCCTACTGTATGCTTTCTCTGATACCGGCACGTTTTTCTGTTGCGGTATTGTTTGTAGTTGCCTGCTTCGTATCTGTGGCTATGGGAACTTCCGTTGGGACGATCACGCTTCTTACCCCTATTGCGGTAGCGGTTTCCAAAGCTTCCGGTTTTGATATGGCATTTTGTGTGGCATCGGTGATGGGAGGAGCCATGTTTGGAGACAACCTTTCTTTTATTTCTGATACCACGATCGCAGCCTGCAACGGTCAGGGCTGTCAGATGAAGGATAAATTCCGGGAAAATTTCTGGATCGCATTTCCGGCAGCTGTTGTTACACTGCTCCTGATCCTTATCCTGTCTTTTCAGACAGAGATCCAGGGAAGAGTGGTACAGGATTATCATCTTATACAGATCTTTCCATATATTCTGGTGCTGATTGGCGGGATTATCGGCATCAATGTATTTGTGGTACTTCTGATCGGAATTGTCTCCGGAGCATTTATTATGCTTCTTGGAGGACATATCACGCCAGTGGAGCTTCTGACCAATATCGGATCCGGTGTTTCTGGAATGTTCGAGACCTGTATGGTGGCTATCCTTGTAGCAGCCATGTGTGCGCTGATCCGGGAGCATGGAGGTTTTGAAGCGCTGCTTTCCGGAATACAGAGAGTTTTTAAAGGGAAAAAAGGCGGACTTCTTGGTATGGGACTTCTGGTTGGAGCCATGGATATCGCAACAGCCAATAATACGGTGGCCATTGTTATGGCCAACCCCATTGCAAAGGAAATGGCGCTGGAATATAAGATCACTTCCAGAAAGACAGCTTCTATCCTGGATACATTTTCCTGTATTTTCCAGGGGGTGATCCCATATGGAGCCCAGATGCTGGTTGCCATTTCTGCGGCAAAGGAACTGGGATTTGAGCTTTCTGCTTTTCAGATCATGCCGAAACTGTTTTACCCCATGCTTCTGCTTGCGAGTTCTCTGATCGCGATTTTTGGTATAAAAGGCGGGGATGATAAATGAATCAGGAAGAGATGATCCGGGATGTCCGGAAAAGACTGTTTGAAATGCAGGATACAGGATATCGGGATTTTCATGCAAGGCTGGTTCCGACTGTGGAGAAAGAAAAGATCATCGGTATCCGGACACCGATACTCCGGAAATTTGCAAAAGAATTTGGAAAAACAGAAAGATCCGAAATGTTCCTGAAGGTTCTTCCTCATCAGTATTATGAGGAAAATAATCTCCATGGCCTGCTAATCGAGCAGATCAGAGATTATGATAAATGTCTGGGAGAACTGGAGTGTTTTCTTCCGCATATTGATAACTGGGCGACCTGTGATCTGCTGACGCTCCATATGATGAAAAAACACCGTGATATATTTATCCGGGAGGTTTATCGCTGGATGGAATCGGATCAGCCCTATACTATCCGGTTCGGGATCAGTATGCTGATGCGCCATTATCTGGACGAAGGATTTAAACCGGAATATCCGGAGAAAGTGGCAGCGATCCGCTCGGAAGAATATTATGTAAATATGATGCGAGCCTGGTATTTTGCTACAGCACTGGCAAAACAGTATGAGAAGATCCTTCCATTCCTGGAAGAGCAGAGAATGGATATCTGGACTCATAACAAGACGATCCAGAAATCCATTGAAAGCTACCGGATCACACAGGAGCAGAAGGATTATCTCAGGACACTGCGGATAAAGAAATAAACAGCAGGTAAGGGTTAAAATATGAAGGCAATATCGATCTATGCACTTACAAGAAATCAGAATATGGAATGTGTCCAGAAGCTGGAACGCCAGCTTTCCAGCAGAGATTTTTTTCTCAGGATCAAAGAGTGGGAACTGGAAAGTATGAAAGCACTGGTGAAGCAACTGGAACTGCATATGGAGGAAGTGTATAAGCTGCGCTTTTTCTATTCGTTTCAGATCCCGAAGCTTGGAAAGGAGTTCGATCTTCTTCAGATCAAAGATGACCAGATCGTGAATATTGAACTGAAAAGCGGCATTGTGTCGGACGAGGCTATCCGGAGACAGCTGATCCAGAACCGGTATTATCTGTCTGTTTTTGGAAAACCGATCCTGTCGTATACCTATATCAGCAGTGAAGATCATCTGGTGAGACTGACCAATCACGATCACATTGTGGAGGGGGACTGGAAACAGCTATGTATTGCATTGGGGAAAGAAAGCCCGGACTATGAGGGAGATATCGAGGATCTGTTTCAGGCAGAGCTTTATCTGATCTCTCCGCTGACAGAACCGGAGCGTTTTCTCAAAAAAGAGTATTTCCTTACTTCCCAGCAGAGAGATATTGAACGGCAGATTCTGAAGAGAATACGTGGAGAAAGAGGAGGATATTTCTGGTTCAGCGGACTTCCAGGAACCGGAAAAACATTGTTGCTTTATGATATTGCGATGAAGTTGTCCGTGCGCCAGAGAGTCTGTATCATTCACTGTGGAGAGGCGGGAAAAGAATGGAAGATTCTTCATGAACGTCTGCGGCGGATAGATTTTCTGGCAGATACTCAGCTGGACGGAACGACGGATCTTGGCTGTTACAGCAGCATTCTGGTAGATGAAGCACATCTTCTGTCCCTGGAAAAATTATCGGTTCTGCTTACATGGAGTGAGCACAGGCCGGTGATCTTTTCCAGTGATTCCGAGGATGTGATCTCACCGGAAGAGATGGATCGTAGCATTGTGGAAAGCCTGGGAAATCTGCCGGAGATCCAGAAATTCCATCTGACAAACCGGATCCGTACCAATGCGGAACTTTCCTCTTTTATCCAGAACATGATGCACCTGCCGGAAAAAAGAAGCCCCAGATGGTATCCGCATATTGCAGTGGTGTATGCCAATAATGACCGCGAGGTGGAAAATTTTCTGAATGATTTTGCGGGACAGGGATATCAGCAGCGGATGCCAGAGGGTTCTGGACAGCTTGGTATCCAGGCAGTGAGAGATGCGGAGAAGATCGTTGTATTGCTGGATGAACAGTATTATTACGACGAAAAAGGATATTTAAGATCCAGGTGCTCCGCGGAAAAATATTCCAGCGTACGAAAACTTTTTCATCTTTTGAATCAGGCGAAAGAGAGCCTGGCTCTGGTGGTGAGAGAGAATATGGCGGTATATGAAGTGATGATGGAGATTTTGCAGATGCACAGAAACAGATAAAAACAAAAGATTAAAGACAATGGAGAGGAAGACAGAGGGATGGAAGTTTTGGAGATTGTTTTGCCTGTACTGGCGATGATCATTCTTGGAATCCTGTGCAGAAAATGGAAACTTTTAGATCAGAGTGGTGTCAATAACATGAAAACACTGGTAACAAATATTATGCTTCCTGTGGCAATTTTTCATGCACTGGCAACAGCAGAGTACAGTGGAAAGATCGGAATTCTGGTTCTGATCATGTTTGTGATGCTCTTGATTTCATTTGGTGCAGGATTCTGGATGAAAAGATTTATGGACGAGCCATATAAGAAATATCTTCCGTTTCTGATCTGTATCTATGAAGGTGGAATGATGGCTTACCCGTTGTATACAAGTCTTTGTGGCAGCGAAAATCTTTCACAGATTGCAGTGCTGGATATTGCGGGACTTCTTTTTGGATTCAGTGTGTATATGGGAATGCTGGGACAGACGGAAAACGGGGAAAAGATCAATGCAAAAAGCCTGTTTTACAGTGCATTGCGAACCCCTGCTTTTATAGGAACGGTTCTTGGAATTATTGTGGGACTGACACGAATGATCACCCGGCTTCTGGACAGTCCTTTTGGCAATTGTTATCTCAGTGTGGAGAATATTCTGACAACGGCCATTACGCCGATTATTCTTATTGTAGTTGGGTACAGTATGGAACTTGCACCGGAACTTATCAGCCCCTGCCTCAAAACCATATTGCTGAGAGTCCTTTTGCAGGCAGTGATGATTGCGGGAGTTCTCATGGCAGTAAAATATTTGGTAGGAGGTTCCAGGCTTCTGAACCTGGCGGTTATTACATATATGTCCTCGCCTGCTACATTCAGTATGCAGACTTTTCTGAGAAAGAAAGAGAGCAGTGCTTATGCATCCACAACAAATTCTCTGTATTGTGTGGTCTCAATCCTGGTTTATATCACACTGGCAGTGGCAGGATGATGGAACTGAAAGAAGGGATCAAATGACGACAACGACATTATGTTATATAGAAAACGATGATAAATTCCTGATGCTTCACAGAGTAAAAAAACAGGATGATATGAATGAGGGCAAATGGATCGGCGTTGGCGGGCATGTGGAAAGTCAGGAAACTCCGGAAGAATGCCTTGTTCGTGAGGTGAAAGAGGAAACAGGGCTGACACTTACCTCCTATAAGTTCCGTGGCCTGGTGACATTTATAAACAGTGAATGCGAATCAGAACTTATGTGTGTGTTCACGGCCGATGAATATACAGGAGAACTGATTGAATGTGATGAGGGAGAACTTTGCTGGGTTGACAAAGCCATGGTGCCGAATCTTCCGGCATGGGAGGGGGATCAGGTATTTCTTGATCTGCTCCTTTCAGGAGAAAAACGCTTTTTTTCTGTAAAATTGCAGTATGAAGGTGACAGACTTGTAGAGAAGAAAATTCATTTGTATTAATAGTAGATTGTTTCATAGCTGGAGGGGAAATCATGTTTAATAAAATGATTGCACAGCAAACCGCAAAAAAAGAAAAACTTCTTGATAATTTTCTGAAAAAACATGAAGCGGAATATCCGTTTCCGGAAGATGTGGAACTCATTTGTGACATTGACTATATGGGAGATGGAAAGCCCTGTCATTTCATGGATATTTACCGTCCCCGAAATTATGAAGGAAAACTTCCAGTCATGTTTAACCTGCACGGAGGCGGTTTTCTCCTTGGAAAAAAAGAAGAGGGCCATTTGTTCTGTGCAGAAATGAGTCAGAGAAGTTTTTTGGTGTTCTCATTTGAATATCCGCTTGCACCGGAAGCGTTGTTTCCGCAGATTCTTAAGGATCTGATGACAGGAATGGGAAATGCAAAGAGATATTTTGAAACCTATGATGGTGACGGAGAACATATTTATATGACAGGAACCAGTGCGGGGGCGAGCCTGTGCGTATATCTGGCCGCTATGTTAAAAAGTCCTGAATTGGCAAAGGCTTTTCAGGTTGTTCCAAATGATCTGAAAATTCGGGCGCTGGGTCTGGCAAGTGGAATGTATTATACAACCAAACCGGACAGTATAGGGATTTTTCTTCCCTCCTATATTTACGGGAAACACTGGAAAAAGAGTTCGTTTTATCCATATATAAATCCGGAAAACAAAGAAATTATCCGAAACCTGCCACCGTCATTTCTGGTCACAGCTTATGGAGATACTCTTCGAAATTACAGCAGACAGTATGCAAAAGCGATAAAAAAAGCCGGTGTGATCTGTCATCTTGAAGATTATGAGGTGGACAAAAAACTTCCGCATGCTTTTAGTACAACTTTTCCTGAAATGGAGGAAAGTAAACGTGCAAATACGCAGATGGTGGAATTTCTTTTTAAATACTGATGAAATGCCAGGAAACCTTACTGGAGTCCGGATCCGGATTATTCTCCCTGCACAAGGATGCAATCGCTATATACAGTTAAGAACACAATTTTCTTGAAATCCTAACCATAGATGATTATAATAGGGAGAAGGTATGTCAATTTTGTGCTATTAGTGATATTTGGCATTGCATTGTATTTTAATATACAAAATGCCATTTTTCTTTACGATAAGTTCGCGAAAATCCGCAGGATATTAACTGTTTGAGGGTAATGATAACCGTTGTTGGCAAGTTGAAAAAATGTCCATTTTTGACCAAACGGGGTTTTGGGCACCATTTTATAGCAACTTTTTACACAAGAATTGGCTTACAAATATAAACATTTTTGATGTTTCACTGAATTTTATATCTTTAAATTCTTTGTGAAATATTACTAATTTTAGAAAGGGATAGAATGAGAAAATTAGCATTAAGTGATGAAATTTTGCTCAAAGTTGATAAAGCTGCCCGCTATATTGGCGGCGAAGTCAACTCTGTAATGAAAGATAAAAATGAGGTAGAAATTCGTTTTGCAATGTGCTTCCCGGATGTCTACGAAATCGGCATGTCCAACCTCGGTATGATGATCCTCTACAACATGTTCAACCAGCGTGAGGATGTTTGGTGTGAGCGCCTTTTTTCTCCGTGGCCGGATCTGGATAAAGTGATGAGGGAACAGAATATCCCGTTATTTGCACTGGAGTCCCAGGAGCCGATCCGTGATTTTGATTTTCTTGGTATTACTCTTGGTTATGAAATGTGTTATACCAATATCCTCCAGGTACTGGATCTCAGCGGGATTCCGCTGAAAAGTGCGGACCGTGGTGAGGATTTCCCGATTGTGATCGGTGGTGGTGCCTGTGCGTATAATCCGGAGCCGCTGGCGCCGTTTTTTGACCTGTTCTATATTGGAGAGGGCGAGACGGTTTATGATGCTCTTTTTGATGCTTATAAGGCCAATAAGAAAGCTGGCGGCAGCAGGAGAGATTTTCTTCTGGCAGCAGCTAAGATCCCTGGAATTTATGTTCCATCTCTTTATGAAGTTACCTATAAAAAAGACGGCACGATCGCATCCTTTGCGCCAACAGAGGCTGGCGTTCCGGAAAAAGTCCAGAAACAGCTGATTATAGATATGGAGAAGGAATACCGTGCAGTGGAAGCACCGGTTGTTCCACATATTAAAGCTACACAGGATCGTGTAACTCTGGAAATCCAGCGAGGATGTATCCGTGGATGTCGTTTCTGCCAGGCAGGAATGATCTACCGTCCTACCCGTGAACGTGATGTGGAGACTCTGAAAGAATCCGCACGTATCATGCTGAAAAATACAGGACACGAAGAGATTTCCCTTAGTTCCTTAAGCTCCAGTGACTATTCCCAGCTGAAAGAACTGGTGAACTTCCTGATCGAAGAGTTTCATGGAAAGGCGGTTAATATTTCCTTACCATCTCTCAGGATCGATGCGTTTGCACTGGATGTTATGAGTAAAGTGCAGGATGTAAAGAAAAGCAGTCTGACTTTTGCTCCGGAGGCCGGTTCTCAGCGACTTCGTGACGTTATTAACAAAGGTCTGACAGAGGAAGTGATCCTCCATGGTGCGGGCGAAGCATTCAAGGGTGGCTGGAATCAGGTGAAGCTTTACTTTATGCTCGGTCTTCCCACAGAAACAGAAGATGATATGAAGGGGATTGCTCATCTGGCACAGAAGATCGCAGAGACCTATTATGAGGTAGTTCCGAAAGAACAGCGTAAAGGTAAGGTACAGATCAACGTCAGCACATCTTTCTTTGTGCCGAAGCCGTTTACCCCATTTCAGTGGGCACCAATGTATACAGAGCAGGATTTTGTGGAAAAAGCCAAGGTGGTTAAAAATGAAGTCCGCGCCCAGCTGAATCAGAGAAGTATCCGTTATAACTGGCATGAACCGGATGTAACAGCTCTGGAAGGATTTCTCGCACGCGGAGACAGACGATGCGCGGATGTGATCCTGAAGGCTTATGAAAAAGGTGCCCTTTACGATGCCTGGACAGAAAATTTTGATTATGATATCTGGAAGGAAGCTATGGCTGAATGCGGAGTGGATATGACATTCTACACACTTCGTGAAAGAAGCCTGGATGAGATCCTTCCATGGGATTTCATTGATACCGGTGTCAGCCGCAGATTCCTGGAGCGTGAATGGCAGCGTGCAAAAGAGGGTGTTGTGACGGAAAACTGCCGTCAGAAATGTTCCGCATGTGGAGCTATGAAATTTAAAGGAGGTGTCTGCCTTGAAGGTAAGAATTAAATTCAGCAAAGAGGGTCCTATGAAGTTTGTGGGACATCTGGATACCATGCGTTATTTCCAGAAAGCACTTCGTCGTGCAGAGCTTCCGGTAGCGTTTTCCGGTGGATACAGCCCGCATATGATCATGTCTTTTGCGGTTCCACTTGGAGTGGGGATGGAGAGTCTCGGAGATTATTTTGACCTGGAAATGGCAGAAGATATGCCTACTGCAGAGATCGCAGCCCGTCTGGAGGAACAGATGGCAGAGGGGATGCATATCGTTAGCGTCCGCAAGGTAGAGGATGGAAAAGCGGGTAAAGCGATGGCACTGGTGGCAGCAGCAGATTACTTTGTGGAGTTCCGTCCGGGCAAAGAGCCTTCTATTGACTGGAAAAGCCGTGTGAAAGAATTTCTGGCACAGCCGGAGATCAAAGTGACCAAGCAGACCAAGCGTAGCGAAAAGGAGATCGATCTTCGTCCGAATATCTATAAAATGGAAGTAAGAGAGAATGGGTTCTTTTATATGCTGGCATCTGCAAGCTCTAATTATACGAAGCCGGAGATGGTAACAAACACCTTTTTCCACTGGATTGGAGAAGAACTTCCGGAATTTGCCTTCACAGTGAAACGTCTGGAAATGTATGCCGATAAAGGAGAAAATGCAAGCCCACGTTTTGTGACTCTGGAATCATTAGGTGAGGAAATTGAGTAAACTGATCATAACAAGAATGGAGATCCATGGTGTGCCCTGTACAGTAGCGGCTCTTTCGGAGGAGGAACGGATCGTTGAGATCCGACTGGAATCCGATCAGGAAAAATCCATTCTTGGAAATATATACACCGGACAGGTCGAAAATATCGCATCCAATATCCAGGCGGCTTTTGTGCAGATCGAGCCTGGAAAGAGATGCTACTATTCTCTTGCAGAGGCACAGAGAGCTGTTTTTTCCGCAGGAAGAAAAGGAAACGGACCATTGCGGCCTGGAGATGAGCTCCTGGTACAGGTGAGCAGGGATGCCATGAAGGGAAAACTTCCGGCACTGACATCCAATCTGAATTTTACGGGAAGATATCTTGTTCTCACTACAGGAGATAAAAAGTTTGGTCTGTCTTCCAAGCTGGCACTGGAAGATCGCCATCGCCTCAGCGGATGGCTGAAAGAGGAAGCAGAGCGTCCGGATAAGGAATTCGGTATCATTGTCCGGACCAATGCCGCAGACGCTTCCAAAGAAGAGATCCTGAAGGAACTGGAGTGGCTGAAGGGCCGCTACCATAAAGCCGTAGTTCAGGGACGGAACCGTACCTGTTTCAGTCTTGTACTGGAGACAGAACCATTTTATGTGGCGGCTGTAAGGGATGCTTATGGTCGTGACCTGGATGAGATCATTACCGATGTGCCGGAAATCAGAGAAATGATCTTGGGATATCTGGAAGAGATCAGCCCGGAGCTTAAAGAAAAGCTTCGTTTTTATCAGGACAAACTTCTTCCGCTTTATAAGCTGTATCGCGTGGAAACCGCACTGGATGCGATCCAGAAAGAAAAAGTATGGCTGAACAGCGGCGGATTTCTGGTGATCCAGCAGACGGAGGCCTTTGTATCCATTGATGTAAACAGTGGAAAATATACCGGAAAGAAGAAAATGGAAGAAACCTTCCGTAAGATCAATCTGGAAGCGGCAGCGGAGATCGGCCGGCAGTTGCGGCTGCGTAATCTTTCAGGTATTATCCTGATCGATTTTATCAACATGGAAAATCCGGATCACAGAGATGAACTCTTTCATGTTTTACAGAAGCTCCTCAGAAAGGATCCGATAAAGAGCAGGGCCATTGATATCACACCATTGCATATCCTGGAAATGACCAGAAAGAAAGTAAGACGTCCGGTGATCGAGGACATTCGTGAGCTTACAAAAAAATAATAAAAATATCAAAAAAACTATTGACATAACAGTATGTCACTGTTATGATAATCGAGTATGCCGCACAAAGAGGTTAAAGAGCTTCAGTTTCAGAACAGGAGCCACCGAATTTGGCGAGTAAATAATTAGGAGGTGCCACAGATGTACGCAATTATTGCAACAGGTGGTAAACAGTACAAGGTTGCCGAGGG